>OLOJ01000022.1_pt1 | contig 157104 bp, 122 predicted proteins | sample 1672251 | NCBI WGS metagenome assembly OLOJ01 (sample SAMEA3136664, study PRJEB25190) | human gut metagenome | biome: human gut; feature: human-associated habitat; material: faeces | place: Austria | collected 2013 | reverse complement strand
CCACAGGCATTTTCAACGCCTGAACTGCACTCACCAGCTTGCCGCTCGCTGACATTTGATGCAGATGGATTTCTTTCTGCCATTAATCGCAACCCCACCGACCGGGGAGGATGGGTCGGCGGGGTTGTGTTCAAACCTGTTAAACGCTACGAGCATTTAACAGGTCCCTGTCCTACTTCGACGCGGCTGCGCTTGCGCCTGCGATGCGGCCCCAATTCAGGGCACCCTGCAGGCACGTGCCCGAACCAGGATAGTAGGGGCCAAGCCAACCGGCAGTATTCACGCCGCCGCCATACAGATGAGGGATCGGATTGCCGTCAACATCGAGGATTCGAGCATCGGTATCGATAATCAGGCCACCAATGGAACCGATGTTGGTGTTCTGCGTCTTCCAGGCGTAATACGGCGCGGTATCGAGAGCGGTAAGCTGAACCTTGCGGCCATATGCTGCGTCCTCGCCCGCAGCGCACGCAGCATTCCACGCATCAACGGTCGCCTTGAGATTTGCGCCTGACATGCCGAGCTTCTCGGCCAAACCTTCGAGCGTGTCGGCCTGCACCATAGAGCCATCGGCAAGCGCGGCCTCGCGAGTTTTCGCACCGTCTTTCGCATTATCGCTCCATGCGCATTTCGCATCTGCGGTGGTCATCTTGGAATCCATAAGCATATAGGTGCAGCCATCAATGCCACCCTGAGCCATAGCTGCGTTGAACATCGCGCGGCAATGGAACGCATACGTGGTATCTTCGCGAACGAAGCGGTTGCCGCGCTGATCGATGAGGATATACGGAATCTCGGGGTTCTGGTTGTTTGTGTAGCTCCAGGTTTGCAGAATAAGGTCGACCGCGCCATGGAAGGCGGAATCGGCGCCATGGGCCATGCCGATGCGAATGCCGTCGCCCGTGTTGGTTTCAGCCGTTGCCACGAACTGGGTCTTCAGATCCCAGTATTGCTGCTGGTCATAGCGGAACGCCATCTCTTCGTTATGGTCGATAGACGCCATCGCGAACACAACGCCCTTGTTGGCCTTGTAATTCTTCTTGCCAGCGGCAACACCCACCACGGTGCCCGTTTCATCCTGATAGATGTCGGTCACTTCGGTGTTCGTCTGAATCTCGCCACCCTTTTCCTCAACGGCCTTCTGCGCGTTCGTGGTCCACACCACGCCGCCGGTCTTGGTTTCGTCAGACGCATCGGTAATCAAGTGGATGCGGTCGCGCATGTACTCGTCTTTCATGTATGGCGTGGGATAGCAGCCGAACACGTTGCTGAACGTGATGTTGAAGCTATCGGCCATCCACTTCAAATTATCGGGCGCGTTTTTCGCCATGCACTCGACGAGGTCTTCCTTCACGATGCCCTCGGCGTCGGTGAGCCAGAACTTCTTATGCAGCTCGGCCGAATCGTCGGTTACACCGGCGATTTCCTTTTGCCACTGCGTTCCGCTCGCCTGCACCGCGCCTTCGGCAAGCGCCGTGGTACCGCCGCACGCTGCAGCCTTCTCAAGAACGAGCACCTTTTCGGCGCCGTTTTCAAGTGCGGAATACGCAGCCGTGAGACCCGATCCGCCGCCACCGCATACGATTACGTCGTATTCGCCGTCCCACTTCTCAGGCAAACCAGAAGCATCGGAACCCGAAGCCTCCTTGCTGCCGCCCGCGGACGAACAGCCGGCCAAACCAGCCGCAGCCAAGCCGGCAACGCCAGCCATACCGGCCAGGAAATTACGGCGAGACATGCCTTGTTCGGTGATTGCGCTCATAACGTCCTCCTCATCCCTCACCAGGCCCCTCCGCCTGGTTGATACGCTGCGAGCACTCGGCCGTTTCCCTTAAACGACCTGCGATTATATTCACAGCGCATCTCTTGGATACGTGATGGTTGCAGTATGCGCCGCCCGAAGCACGCCCGCAACACACCCAGTTCACCGTGCGAACCAGCTGTTCCGTGATGCGGAACGGGCGACCTGCTAAACGCTACGAGCATTTAACAGGCCTCAAAAAAAACGAAAAGCCCCGCAGGAAAACCCGCGGAGCCAAAAACGGAGCGAGAATACGCTCCCAAGTTAATTTGAAGCAGCGTCAACCAAAAGAGGAGCCGGCTTCCACGTCGAAAGACAGCGAGAGGCCAACTGCCTGATTTACGCGTAGGTAATCACTGTGCCGGTGCGCCCCTCAAGAGCATCAATTGCACTATTCAGGCTGGTGATAATCGCTTTCTTTCCCGGATAACGCCGCACAAATTTCATGCAAGCTTGCACTTTCGGAAGCATGGACCCTACGCCAAATTGCCCTTCTGCAGCATACGAAGCAGCCTCGGCAAGGCTAAGATGATCCAGCCATTTCTCTTCCGGCGTCCCAAAATTAATCGCGACCTTTTCTACCTCGGTGAGGATCATAAGAACATCGGCATCGACATTCTCAGCAACCAGCTCGGCCGCGAAGTCCTTATCGATGACGGCCGCTACACCCTCCATCGTACCATCTTCATGCTGAATTACGGGCACGCCACCACCTCCAGAGCAAATGACGATAGTCGTGTCCCAGAGATGCCGGATGGCATTTATCTCAACAATCCCCATAGGTTTAGGGCTGGCCACAACGCGGCGCCAGCCACCACGAACAGCGTCTTCCTTCATCACAAACCCACGGGTGCGCTCAAGCTCATGCGCCTCTTCCTCGGTGTAGAAGGGACCTATAGGTTTCGTTGGGTTCTCAAAGCTAGGATCATTAGCATCGACGATAGTCTGAGACGCGAGCGCAACCACGTCCACATCTATACCGCGCTTGTTGAGAGCATGCTTAAGCGCCTGCTGAATCTGATATCCGATATAGCCTTGGCTCATGGCGCCGCATACATCGAGCGGCATCGGGGGCACGACGTCGGCCGCCGTCTCACCCGAAAGTAGAATACGCCCCACCTGCGGGCCGTTGCCATGAACGATAGCAATCTCGTAGTACGATGCCGTCAGCTCTGCCAAATGCTCAGCAGTCTGACGCACGACTTTCAGCTGACTTTCGGCCGTGCCATCCGAATCTTTATCTTGAAGAGCATTGCCTCCCAAAGCGATAAGCACTTTCGTTCTATCAGACATAGAAATCTCCCTTCGATTCAACTATGGCCGTCTATGGTTGCGAAATAACATACGAACGATATTCAAAAGCCCTGTCTGCAATGGGCATCGGAAACGTATCGAATATATGAGTGACTCCGCCAATCACATGAAGCTCGCAGGGCACATGCGCCTTCATGATGCCCAATGCATAAGCAACTGCCTCATTGCGAAACGCATCAAGTTTTCCTATCTCGATAAACGCAGGAGGCATGTCGCTGAAATCCCTATTGCGAGCAGGTGCTTCGCATGGCAGCACATCATCCGTCCCGAAACGATTTCCCAAAGAAAAATCCGTCGCCTTGCGAAAATGCGCCCGACGACGGATTTCATTAACAAAAGGCTCTCTTGAGGGAATCCCTTCCGCTAGGCCTCATCAACCGTGCCGGTCGTACGCGGAAGCTTCTTGGAGGTTTTATCACCGATAATCGTGCAGACGATAATCAGAAAATCGATGCCAATGCAAACCAAGAATACGTTCTGGAAACTGCCAGTGAACTCATAGATGCCCATCAGGAACGGCACCCCGAAAGCGGCTACCAGATAACCGCCCATCATGACGAAGGAGAAAATTCGCTCGTAGTCCTTCTTCCCGAACAGAGCCATCGCGTAGGTCGCAAGGCCAACGCCGCACAGAGCATACATAGCATCGTTCACGCCTGCGCCGATAAAGGCGAGGACCGGAGATCCGGCGCTGAAGTAGAGAATGCCAAAGGAAACCATGGTAATGCCAGCCCATATGACCATCGACTTGGTGGCACCGAGCTTATCGGCCGTCGCACCAATTACGGGGTTGAGGGCGATATCGGCGAGACTTGCGACGGTGACCATGAGGCCGCCGACGATCGCGCCCAGCCCAACGACCTCGGCATAGGTCGGGAACATGACGTTCATGTTTGAGGTAGCCATGGAGAGCATCACGATAACCATGCACATGATGAACGGCACCGATTTGATAGCGTCCTTGAAGCTAACACCGGCATTCGCCCCCGCCTCAACCTCTTCGGTAGTCGCATTCGAATCGAAGCCATAAGGCAGCAGTCCTTTGTCCTCGGGACGATAACGAATTACGAAAATTGTAAAAGGCAGGGAGATAATCGCAGCAACAGCAGCCAGAATGACATAGCTCATGCGCCAGCCAAGCGACTCGATGATGCCGGTAAATATAGGGCTCGCAATCGCGACAAAAATGCTTTGGATGGTGAAAATCATGCCGATGGCGAACCCTGTTTTCTTATGGAACCAGTTGCTAAGCGTAGGAGCCGCAGTGACAGTGGAGCACGCGGAGAGACCCAGCCCAATAGGAACCGCCGCGACGTACCACATCCACAGCTCGGTGAACAACGACATGCATGCGAAGGGGACAAGGATCAGCAGCACGGCTATGGTGAGCAAAGCGGAAAGCTTCAGCTTGCCGCTCGACAGAATCTTGCCGCATACGGGCATGCCAAGAGCCATGAAAATCATCGAAAGCGTAACATAGAAGGTGAACGTCGAGAAATTGAAGCCCAGCTCATCGCATACAGGATAATAGAAAAGGCCTCCCATGACCGTAACGGCGCCGATAGTGGCACACATGAGCATGCCATACCCAATCATGACCCACCATGCGTAATGGGTACCCTTCTTTTGAATAGTAGCTTCGTTTGCCATTTTGCTTTATCCAATCTATGGATGTGGGCGGCTAAATGCCGCCCACTCGACAGTTAATTAGATACCGAGTACTGCGGCAAGGCAAGCCTCGATAGTGGGCTGGCGATTCCCGGCTTGACGGAAAATCTCAGATGCATGCTTCTCGAAGCACTCGTCGGAAATGCAGATGCCCTCCGTCATCAGCATGCGGTCACGATCGTTGCGAGCTTCCTTCAGGAAGTCCTGCATGAGCTTCATGTCGCCGTTGTGATTGGCGGGCAGCATGTGCATGACGAGACAATTGGGATTCTTCACGTGATTCTTCAAGAGGTCGCTTGTCACACGATACGGAGTAAGAATGTCGGAATGACCGAACTGGGCATCGTAGCTGCGCTCCAGATTGCTCCAATTACCCGTAGTAGACATGTCATTGCAATCAGGGTTCTGGTAAATCCAACCCTCGGTGGTCACGCAGTCCATTCCCTCGAGAGCATCGAAATCAGAAGTGATGACGTACTTGTTGTTCGGCGACCATTTCTCATAAAGCTTCTTGACCTGGTCCTCATACCCTTCGCAAAGACGATAGCGCTCATCATCGGGACCGACCATATAGTAGTCCATGCCCAGAAGCGCACAGAGACGGCCATACCACATGGCAGTAGTGGCGCAGTTACCTACGAATGCAAGCTTCTTGCCCTTGCAGCTGGAAGGACCGCCCCAAAGCTCCTGCATAGTCAGCGCGTCGGCAAGCATCTGCGTGGGATGGTCGCCTTCACAGCAAGCGTTGATCACAGGAACATCCGCTAGCTCGGCAATCTCGCGAACGTAACCCTCTTCGCGCTGGGAGCGAATCACGATGGCGTCGTACATCGCGGAGAACACGCGGATAGAATCCTTGACGGTCTCCTTGAGGCCGAAGTGAGAATTGGATAGATAGGTAAAGCCCAGGCCGAGATCATGAGCGGCGGTCTCGAAGGCACAGCGGGTTCGGGTGGACTCCCACTCGAACTGAGCGATAATGCTCTTGTTGAGCCAGCGACGCTGATCGCTGCCCGTCTTCTTCTCAGCCTTTAGCTGCGCGGCCAAGTCAACCAGATACTGAAATTGATCGGGAGTCATGTCGCTGATATTGATGATGTCCTTGCCAACAAAGTTGTTAAGCATTGTTGCTTCCTTTCTAAGATTATCTAACTGACCGCTTCGTTTTAGTCATTGGACTTTTGGGGAATAAAGACATTCTTGGTCCAGCAATGAACGCCGCCGCCGTAAAGATTGAGCTCATAAGAATCAATCGGAATGATGGTGCGATCGGGGAATACCTGCTTAAAGACAGCCAACGCTTGCTCATCTTTTTCGCGAATAGCAGGATCAAGCCCTTCGCGCCAATACTTCTGAGTAAGAACCACATCGTTGCAAATCAGGAAGTTGCCGTAGCTGCAAGAAGTGAGCAGGCAGTAATCGCCCTCCGGCCAAGGCGTCCCATCAAACGCGGAGCCACCGATCTCGTCAAAAAATTGCTTCCATCCCTGCACCATGGGATCTTCCTGCTTCTCACGGCAATGCATATGTTTAGGAGAGGGAATGCGGATGATGTTAAGTGGCCTACCATCAGGAAGAACAGTGTTTTTTAGGATTTCATACGCGGCATCGATGCGACGCTTATTTTCAGCATCAACCGGGTTTGAGGCGGCCTCCTCCTCGGTCACTTCGGTAAGAAGAATGGTATCTTCGCCAACGAACCTGCAGTATTCGTCAGCGTGTGCGGCAAACGATGCAGGCCATACCAACGTGCCGTCCTCAAGCTTGTCGATGGGCCCCAGGCGAACATCATCATCCTCAACGAGAGGCTGAGGAATCCAGATTATCTGCTTGAGGTTCCAGATGCGCTTATATTCCTCTTCAACCTGCTCCTTGGTGTATTCGGGATTGCGCTTGCGACATTCGGTATCCTCGACGGCGATCATAACGCCCTTGCCGTTGAATTCACGGTTTCCACCCTCGGACACCATATCGGTGTTGACCCAATCGTATACGCCCAAGTCGACCGCCATATGCACACCGGAGCGACGGGCAAGTTGCTGAGCAGGCTCATTCTTGTCGTTATTCGAATAGTTGCTCCACATCGGATTCACGCCGACCGTGTTACCCTCGTCGTCAATCATGACGTTGGGCCCGTTATCTCGTATGGAGACACCCCAGTCATCGAATTTGTGAAAGTGGATGTATGGATCGAATTTGCCATCCGACTCTTCTGCGCTCACATTGCGGACGCCGGTGACTAGCGGATCCATGACGTCGAATCCCTCACTCGCCAACCGCGCCATGCACGCTTCGAGCGATGTGCCGCACCCGCAGTTCACATGAACGTTTGCATGACCCATAAGCGCCCTGATGACATCCACCAGAACCTGTCGTCCGCCATCGCCATGTGGGCCTTCGCAATAATCGGGCAGCCAGTTGATGAAGACATCAGTTTGGGGCTCAAATTCCCCGGGGTATCTGAACTTGCTAAGATCCACTTCGAAACCCTTCCTCTCGCTCGCCCCGCGCCTGCTTGGCCAAGCAGTCCCGGTTCTTCGTTTGTTATTTACTTACTGTAAGTAAGTTCATTATATAGTCGCCTTTTCCCCAGAGTCAATAGAAAATTTTACACGGTGTAAGTAGGCAAGAGACCATTTGACATCCGGCCTCCCGTTCCTGTATCGTCGCCGATGTGAGATATTGACTTACGACCCGTAAGCAACCTAGGATCCCGGTTCTCTCATCGACGCACGTTCGCCCCCCGAAACATTAATTCGCTTCCGCGGGAGACCGTCCGATGCGAAAATCGAAAAGCAGTCCTACGCAATAAAAGCATCGAGGAGCCACAATGGATACGAAAGAGAGAATCCTAAAGGCAGCCTACGAGGAGTTCGCTGCAAACGGCTACGGCAAATCATCCTTGGGCGCCATCGCAGATGCCATCGGAATCACCCGCCCCGCACTGTACTACCACTATAAGTCGAAGGAAGACCTCTTCCTGGCCGTATACAACAGTATTGACCCACTTACCGATGTCGATATCACGAAAGTCCTATGCTGCACCGATACGCTTTCCTACCACAGGGAGCTATCGAATACAATTTATGAAGTAATCGGCCATTTTCGCTCGGACGAGCCCCGAATCAAATTCATAGCCCACGTTGAGAATGCGGCCTCATACCTACCGTCTATTGACGTGGCGGCCCACGAGCAGGACAGCAGACTAAGGTCAGCGCTCGAGGCGGCACTCTCCCATGGGGTCGAAATCGGAGCATTCTCCAAAGAATTTCCCGTAGATGCAGGCGTCGAATATCTTTCTCTTGCAATTTACGGAATCGGCGAAGTCATGCTCCGTCGCAATCACCTGGATCTGACGAAGGCAATGCCATTTATCATGCGCGGCGTATTCGGCTCCTGATTGAATCGGGAGCCTTCCGCGCGGCATAAATTCAAACCTCGAATGCAGTCTCTGCCTCGCCTTAGCCGCACTAGAGTCCAACTGCTTCGATGTTTCATGCATGACGGATATCGCTAGAATGTTGCATCCACTTCAGGGTCTTGCTCATTTTATTCACCAGCAAAACGAGTCCAATGATTACGATATCCACGAAGAAACAGAATACGAATATGTTCTGAAACACTCCGGTAACTTCATAAATCCACATCATCAGAGGAACTCCAAGACTCGCAATCAGGCTGCCAATGCTGACCATGCGCGAGAATATCTTTTCAAAGTCGCGCATCCCGAATAGAGACAAAGCGAAGGTTGAATACCCCACTCCGCAAATCGCATACATCGCGTCGTTGATGCCCGCACCTATGCATGACAGAGTCACCGAGGACGACCCTAGATACAGAATTACAAAAGAAACCATCGTGATGAGAGTCCACAGCACCATCGAACGTGTGGGACTGAACCTATCGCTCGTCATTCCTGCAATGGGATTGAAGAAGATATCGCAGATGCTTGCCGCCGACACCATAAGGCCACCCGCAACAAGCCCGAGACCGACAACTTCAGCATACGTCGGAAATACCTGATTCATACACGACGTAAGCTGGCACAGCATGACGACGACCACGCACAAATAGAACGGAAGCGACCGGAAAGCAACATTTGAAGGTATCCCGGAAAGACTTCTTTGATTGCTCTCTCGCGCCGAAGCAATCTTCTCGTCATACCCATATGGCAACATCCCCTTATCCTCAGGACGATACCTGATAAGAAAAATCGTACAAGGCAAGACGAGCACGGCCGACAAACCCGCCAGGCAAAGATAGCCAGTTCGCCATCCGAATTCCAAAATAACGAGATTGATCATTGGACTTACGATAGCGTCGTAAGCACTTTGGATAGCCCATACCATTCCGATTGCCAAGCCGGTTCTCTTATAGAACCAATTGCCCATCGTCGGAGTAATAGTCACCGTCGATGTGACAGCCAAACCAAGACCGGATATCGCCCCGACGACGTACCACATCCATGGCTCCGTAAAAAAACTCATACAGACAAGAGAAAAGATTTCTATGATAGCTGCAGCAGTAAGGATGAACTGGAGTTTCACTTTGGTAAGCAGCTCGCCGACAACAGGAAGAGCCAAAGCGAGGACTATTGTCATGATGGTCATATACAAAGTCAACGTCGAGAGGTCGCATCCTATGTCCTCGCAGACCGGATAGAAAAACGATCCTGCCAGAACGGTGAGCGTACCCAGCGTGCCAGACATGGTAAGGCCAAATGCGGCCATCACCACCCATGCGTAATGGACCTTACCGCCAATCAAGCCCTTCGTATCCATACGACGCATCCCTTCTCGCATACAGCAATCTATTTTACTTACTGTAAGTTAGTATATTACCACTAAGGGAGCTCTTTCAGACTTGAGATATCCCCCAGAGCCAGCAAGCACTATTGCAATCAGCAGCGCGATGCCCCAACCGAAAGCGAATCACCCTCGCTCGCATAATGAAGCATCGTTAGGGCTCCAAGGTTGATGATGAAATGAGCTATTCCGCAGCGCTTCAAAAGCTCGGTCAGCCTGTCGGCAATCTGAGATGGCACGCCTGAACGCCTCGAAGACCGCGTCTTTCTCTCCATAGGCGCTCAGCGAGATTTCGGTATTGAACGCGTAGAACGCGCATGTATGCGGGCCCTGGGGTTCCTGCCCCGATGAATAGCTAACATCGTTTTCCAGAGGAATCGCGTCGATCATTAAACGCCCCTTCATCGTCGGCCGCATGCATTCGCAGCGAAACAAAAAGCGGCGACCCGAAGGCCGCCGCCATGCGGTGCACCGGCGAAGAGCCGATGCAAGCAGTTTATTCCAAGAGAGCCGTTCGACAGAACGGCGTAACTCCTTCTTACATCATGCCGCCCATACCTGCGCCAGAGCCAGCAAGAGCGCTCAAATCGGGGCCTTCCTTGGGAATCTCGTTGATGGAGCACTCGGTGATGAGGATGAGGCCAGCAACGGAAACCGCGGACTGCAGAGCGGTGCGGGTAACCTTCACGGGGTCGGAAACGCCCATGGCAATCATGTCGCCATATTCGCCATTAGCGCAGTTCAGGCCTTCGCCCTTCTTCATGCCCTTAACCTTCTCGACCACAACGGAGCCTTCAAAGCCAGCGTTCTGGGCGATAGTGCGCATAGGAGCCTCAAGAGCCTTGCGGATGATGGCGACGCCAACTTCCTCGTCGTGGTTCGCGCAATCAACAGCGTCAAGAGCGGGCAGAGCATGGAGCAGCGCTACGCCGCCGCCAGCAACGATGCCCTCTTCGACAGCCGCGCGGGTTGCCTGCAGGGCGTCCTCGATGCGGCTCTTCTTCTCTTTGAGCTCGGCCTCGGTAGCAGCGCCAACACGCAGCACGGCAACGCCACCGGAAAGCTTGGCCAGGCGCTCATGCAGCTTCTCGCGGTCGAAGTCGGAGTCAGTGTGCTCCATTTCGGCCTTGATCTGGTCGATGCGGTCCTTGATGGCAGCCTTGTCGCCGTCGCCATCGACGATGGTGGTGGCGTCCTTGGAGACCTTGACAGTCTTCGCATGGCCGAGCATGCTCACGTTCGCGTCGGCGAGCGTCATGCCGAAGTCGGGGGTAATAACCTGACCGCCGGTGACAATAGCGATGTCTTCCAGCATGCGCTTGCGGCGGTCGCCGAAGCCAGGAGCCTTCACGGCAACGCAGGTGAAGGTGCCGCGCAGCTTGTTCAGCAGGATGGTAGCCAGAGCCTCGCCCTCAAGGTCCTCAGCGATGATGAGCAGCGGGCGACCAGACTTGGAAACTTCCTCGAGCACCGGCAGCAAATCCTGGATGGAGGAAATCTTCTGGTCGGTAAGCAGGATGAACGGATCTTTCAGAACGGCTTCCATGCGCTCCATGTCGGTAGCCATGTACGGGGAGATGTAGCCCTTGTCGAACTGCATGCCTTCGACCGTTTCGATGTCGATGCCGAAGGTCTGGGATTCCTCAACGGAAATGACGCCTTCCTTGCCGACAACCTCCATGGCCTCAGCGATCTTGGTGCCGATAACCTCGTCGCCAGCGGAAATGGTGCCAACGTTGGCGATTTGCTCTTTGCCCTCAACCGGAATGGCGTCGGTCTTGATGGCGTCGACGATGGCCTCGGTGGCCTTCTCGATGCCGCGGCGAACGGCCAGCGGGTTCGCACCAGCGGTGACGTTGCGCAGACCCTCGGTCACAATAACGTCAGTGAGCAAGGTAGCGGTGGTGGTACCGTCGCCCGCACCATCGTTGGTCTTGGTGGCGGCTTCCTTCACGAGCTGGGCGCCCATGTTCTCCACGGGATCCTCGAGCTCGACTTCCTTAGCAACCGTCACGCCGTCATTGGTGATGGTGGGGGCGCCATAGGTGCGCTCAAGGGCGACGTAGCGACCCTTGGGGCCAAGGGTAACTTTAACGGCATCGGCCAGCTTGGTGACGCCAGCAGCAAGGCCGCTGCGGGCCTCAGCCTGGAATTTAATGTCTTTAGCCATTGTGATTGCTCCTTCAATGGGTAGTTTCTTTTCGAAACTTAATTACCGAATTCGCTTTGGTTTCTATCGTTTGCTTTACGCGGTGTAAACACCATAAAGGTCATCGGCGCGCATGATAAGCACGTCCTCGCCCTCGATGTTTACTTCGGTTCCGCCGAACTTGCCGTACAGCACACGGTCGCCTTCCTTGACGGGAACCGGAATGAGGTTGCCGTCCTTATCGCGCTTGCCCTCGCCAACGGCCAGAACGATGCCGGTCTGAGGCTTTTCCTGGGCGCTCGAAGCGATGTAGAGGCCCGATGCGGTCTTGGTTTCAGCTTCGTCGCGCTTAACGATAACGCGATCACCCAAAGGCTTGAGATTCATGGAATGTCCTTTCTCCACTGCCTGTTATAACCAAAGATTGGGAAGAGTGCTAGCACTCCGTATGCCCGAGTGCTAACAAGTTGGTACTCTAACACCCTCATAAAATGATGCAAGCACCTTTTGAGAAAATCTCAGTGCTGTTTACTAAATGTCATAAAGATATTCGACGCAATTTGGAAAAACCGAGCGCAACGCTTAGCGCATATACGCCAACAACGCCTCGCAGCCGCGAACCACGTCTTCGTACGTCGTTTCGAAATCGCCCGTGAACCACGGGTCGGCCACGCTGTTTGCCGAATCGGCGTCTCCACCGTCGGAATACTCGAGCAGCTTGTGCACTTTGCCTTGTGGATCGCCCTTCAGGATGCGGCGCATATCGCGAATGTTCTCGTCATCCATGCCGATGAACAGGTCGTATTCAGCATAATCGGCTGTGCGCAACTGCACGGCGGCTCGACGTGGGTGGGCAATGCCGTGCGCGTCGAGCACTCGCTGCGTACCCGGATGCGTGTCGTTGCCGATTTCATCGTTGGTCGTCGCGCAAGACGCAATGGCGATGCGGTCGCCCAAACCCGCGCGCGCAACCATGTCGCGCATCACGAACTCGGCCATGGTCGACCTGCAGATATTGCCGTGACATACGAACATGATGCGATGGATAAACTGACGTTGCGACATGCGATTCCTTTTCTTCGATAAGCTCAATGCAAACGAATATGCTATTGCACGCATGCGGAAATGGCAATGCCGCCGAGAAACCCAAGGCGAATCCTAGCGCGACCAGGCGCCTACCGAACGGCCACACCCCACAGAACGCAGTCTCGCACGAGCGCACACCTGCAAACCCGTCCGCACTCGCAAAATAAACCTGACGCGAGCGAGCATCCACAAAACCGCACGCGACCCCATTATTGTTAAGGACAATGCCGTGATTGCCGCGAACGCCGTGGGGCCCAAGGGCTGCCGCGCGGGCGGACACGCCGCAACAAAGAAGGCTCCCCGCCTTGTAAGCGAGGAGCCCTCGATCGTCTTTATGAAGAAAACCGTTAGTCGACGCGTGCGTAGTCACCGCTGCCGTCAAAGCCCCAATCGAGCTTATCGGCCTTGCCGTTCGAATCGCAATGGATGGCATAGTTCCACGCCGGGTCTTCATCATCCCAATACAAGCCAACCTGGTCGACGGCGGTAATGGCCCAGGTACCCGCCTCAGCCTGCTTGCCATCGCGGCTCTCGACAAGCGTTCCATCTTCCCTCAGCTCGATTTCGATGGACTCGTTTGTGAGCGACTTCCATTTCGTATTGACGACCTTTGCCATCACGGCATTGTAGTCGCCACGCGAATACCAGGTATTGCTCACAGAGTCGTAGCAGGTCATGGGGTCAACGAAAACGATATCGTAACCAGACTCGCATTCTTCGGAGGGCACCAGATGCTTATCTTTTATCGTGGCATCGCAGTCGGGATCGATGGGCTTGCCGCTCTCGTCGAAGAACACGGGCAAAACGACCGTCCACGCTTCTAGATAGAAGCCGGGGCGCGACGTGTCGCCATCGATATACCACACGTCAGCAGAGTATCCGAAGCCATTGTCAGCGAGGTAGCTTCCCGAGTCGATGCGGGAAGGGTCGACGTTCGCCTCGGGCACGCGTTCCTTCGATTCGACGGCTCCAGACCCGCCGCCGCAACCCGCAATCATGCATGAACACGCCAAAGCAAACGCAACGACTACCGACGTAAGGCATACGCGCCACCATTGCTTTTTCGAAGCCTTCATTCGACGCTCCTTCCCCTTCGATGAATTTGAGGAAAGCGTACGAGAGGAAGGCGACGCCAACCAGAACAGAGCGGCCCAAATCGGCACCAAGAAAAAGACCACGCGTCCAAAATGACAGCGCGGCCTATGGTTTCATTACGATACTAATCTTAGTAACTTTTTGTTAGTTAATCTCTTTTAAAGAGTAATGCAATATCAAAAAGAAAGTATTACAGTTTCTATTGGAACCTTATTCGATATCTAAAAGGAAGTATTATCGGTATCTTTTTAATACCAGCATCCCACTATTTACAAAGCTCCCAAAAAGTAACCGCACTTGCCGCCGCTACATTCAGGCTATCGACCCCGGGGCGCATGGGAATGCGCACCGTGTAATCGCAGCCCGCGATAGTGCGGTTCGACAGCCCATCGCCTTCGGTGCCGAACACGAGCGCGAGCTTGTCGATTTGCGCCAACTCAGGCGCGCCAAGCGGAAGGGAATCGTCGGACAAGGCCATGGCCGCCGTCTTATATCCAAGCGCGCCCAGGCGCTCAAGCCCCGCCGCGGGCCAATCGCGCACGCTTTCGCCAATGCGCGTCCACGGCACCTGAAACACGCAGCCCATCGACACGCGCACCGCACGCCTATACAAAGGATCGCAGCACGTAGGCGTTACGAGCACTGCATCGATTCCCATGGCCGCCGCCGAGCGAAAAATGGCACCGACGTTCGTATGGTCGACGATGCCTTCGAGCACTGCGATACGCCTGCGGCTCGCATCGTGCATGTTGCCCACCTCGCCTGGATCAAGCTCGCCCGCCGCAACAGCCGCCGCGCGTGCGGCCTTTTCGGCGTCAACTCGAGCAAGCAGGTCTTCCACGCTCGGCAGCTGGGGACGACGGCACGCCAGGAGAATGCCACGCGTCACCGCAAAGCCCGTAAGGCGCTCCGCCTCCTTCGCGGGAACCACGAACACGGGCATCCCACCAGGCTCTTCACACGCCGCCTCGGCACGCGACACGATTTCGCGCGTACGATCGACCCATTCAGGCGTCATGAGCATTGAAAGCGGCTGCACCCCACCGAGCAATGCCCGATCAATAACCTTCTCGCTTTCGACAATGAAAATTCCTTTTTCGGGTTCGAGCTTGTTGCGAAGCTGAGCCTCGGTCAGGCGCGCGAACACATCGAGGCGCGCGTCGTCAAGCGATTCGAGTTCGATATAGGGCATGGGTACTCCTCAATCGAAAAGAGCCGATCATCAGACCGGCTCATTGTGACATTGAACTGCCCTGGCGGCAACGCAGCGAAATGCTCGCACCAAAGCCAGTGAGCAGCAGGCTGGAAAATCTGATTGCCCCGAAAGAGAAGCAACGCACGCTTCAGAACGCGAGCGGCAATTGGAAGCCAAGGCAAAACCAGATTGCTACGCAGCGTCAACGGCTTACGCCGGTTGATCGTCCGGCGTGGCCTCAGTCACCCAGAATTCGACCTGGTTGATTCGGCGCGCATCCATCGAACGTACCACAAAACGTACCTTAGTGCCGTCTTCCTCATAGTTCGCTTCATCACCCACATCGGGAATTCGATCGAGCACGTCGAGCAGCAGGCCACCGAGCGTTTCGTATTCGGTGAAATTCTCGTCTTTGAAGCCCATGCGTTCAGCGAAATCGTCAATAGGGCATGCGCCAGTGGTGATGAAGTGGTTCGGCGCAACCTCGGTAAGCACATCGCTCAAGCCGTGGGCGTATTCGTCATCGAAATCACCCACGATTTCCTCGAAGATATCGCCCATCGTCACCAAGCCCGACGTTCCGCCGTGCTCGTCGACGACCAAAGCCATCTTCGTTTTCTCGCGCTTGAGCACCTTGAGCAGCTTCACCACGGGCATGCCCTCAGGCACCGCCACGATGCGGCGCACGCGCACGTCGTCCATGGTGCTTTCGGGCGACAAGTTGTACAAGTCTTTCACGCTCACGAAGCCCACGATATCGTCTTTGTCGCGACGATACACAGGAAAACGCGTGAACTTCGCCTCGGTGACGATGCGCATGTTTTCTTCCAACGTGTCGCTCATGCACAGGCATACCATGTCGGGACGCGGAGTCATGAGCGATTCGGCGTCTTTGTCGGCGATGTCGAAAATATTGTCCACAAACTCGTTCTGTTCGGGCGCGATAAGGCCGCTTTCGGTGGACTCATCGATGAGCAGCTTGATTTCGTCGTCGGTGTACACCTCGTGCTCATTGGCGGGGTCGTGGCCCGCAATGCGCACCACCGCATTAGTGATGCCATTGAACAGAACCATAATGGGATAGGTAATCTTATAGAACGCCATAAGCGGACGCGCGGTGAACAGCGCGTAACGCTCGGTGGCGAAAATCGCGAACGACTTAGGAATGAGCTCGCCCGTCACCACATGCAGCGTGGTCATGATGAAGTAGCCAATGGCCACCGCCACCACGGAAATCACAGCTTCGGGCAGGCCGAACAACACGAACAGCGGTCGAATGAGAGCCGAAAACGCCGGCTCGCCCAACCAACCCAAGGCAAGCGATGCAAGCGTAATGCCCAGCTGGCAGGCCGACAGATACTTGTTCACGTTCAGGGCAATTTCCATGGCCGCCTTGGCGCCCGGCTTGCCCTCCTCTACAGCGAGCTCGAGCTGTGACTTACGCACACGCACGAGCGCGAATTCGGCGATGACAAAGAATGCGTTCATGGCCAGGAAAAATACGACGAGGACAAGGCTTATGCCAATAGACATGAGCGGAAATTCACCCTTTCAAAAAGGCCGTCTCGCAGACGGCCCACCTTCGCAGATATGCGATTCTTACTATTGCAATTCGTAACTATAACGAAAATGCGACCGACTCATGCCACGCGGGGCGAGACTTTGCCCAACCGTTACAAAAACAGCAGTAGCCCGAGAAATGCCGCAACAAAAAAATGAAGCGAAATAGAAAAGCAGAGGAATTCGCCTTGAGAAAGGCCCGCAAATGCTCAATCCCCTGGCAGCAAGCGCCCAGAAGACGGAGCGCCATCGTACATTGCGGCCCCCGTACGTGCTCTAATGGCGATGCATGAGCTTATCGCTGCCCGTTTTCCAGTTGAAGCGCACGCTCAGGCAGCGCAGCATGACCACGCAAACCACGCACAGAACCGCCGCGAGCGTGTCCTGCGCGCCATATACCACAAGCACCACGTACAAAAAAGAACCGGCCAGAGCAGCTACCGCATAAAAGTTGCTGGCTTTAAAAATACCCGGCACCTCGCCGAGCGCCACGTCGCGCAACGCGCCGCCGCCAACTGCCGTGAGCACGCCCAACGCTATGGACATCACAAAGCCGGCGCCGCAAGAGAAGGCCTTGCTCGCACCCGCCACGGCAAACAAGCCGACCGAAAGCGCATCGGCCACGAACACGCCGTAATCGATGCGGTCGAAAATCTGCCGAAAGAAGAACACCACCACGCACAAAGCAATGGCAGCAAGCAGCAAATACGGATGCGCCATGAAGTACACGCCATGGCTTTGCAGCAAAAAGTCGCGAAACATGCCACCGCCATAGCCCGTGACCAGCCCCAGCACCGTAACGCCTATGATATCGAGCTTCCGATCGCACGCAACGAGCGCGCCCGTAAGCACGCCGGCGATAACCGACAAATAGTCGATGAATGCCGGAACCACGCCGCCGCTCGTCGAGATAAGCGTAAGTATATGTTGGGTGATGAAATCCACGATAGCCCCCTCGGAAGGTCAAAAGACCAACGGCCCTAGTACGGCTCGTCGAGCGGAGCGTGCGCTTTTACATCGAGTGAAAGATCGGCGAACCTGCCTTGCGCAAATCTGTCGCGCGCAACTTCAGCAATCATGGCCGCCTGGTCGCCGCATGCCGAAAGCGGCGGCATGGTCAGACGAACGCCGAGCTTTCTGCACATCTTCTCGTAAGCGCCGCGCAGCATGGGGTTCGCCGCCACGCCGCCGCCAAGGCAGAATTCCTTCGCGCCCGTCTCGATGAGCGCGGCCTTCGCCTTCGCCACCTGCACATCGACCACCGCCGCCTCGAAACTCGCGGCGATATCGGGCATGTTCAGCTCACGACCAGCCTGCTGCTCCTTTTGGATGTACGTGGTCACGGCGGTTTTCAAGCCCGAGAGGCTGAAGCGCAAATCGCCCGAATGCATGAGCGCGCGCGGGAACGCGATGGCCTTGGGGTTACCCTTCGCGGCGAGCTTTGAAATGATGGGGCCTCCGGGGTAGCCCAGGCCAAGCGCCTTCGCCACCTTGTCGAACGCCTCACCCACCGCATCGTCGATGGTGGAGCCCATGGTTTTGTAGTCGCCCCAATCGCGTACGTGCACGAGCATGGTATGGCCGCCACTTACAAGCGACACCACCATAGGCGGTTGCATACTGGGCTCGGCAATGCGGTTCGCATACAGATGGCCCTCCAAATGGTTCACGGCGATGAGCGGCTTATCGGCACCCCATGCCGCGCCCTTTGCGAACGCAAGGCCCACAACAAGCGCGCCCACCAGGCCCGGAGCATACGTCACCGCCACGGCATCGAGGTCGCGCCAGCGCACGCTTCCAACGCCCAGCGAGGCCGCTGCCGTTGCCAAGCACTCATCGCACACGCCACAAATCGCCTCGATATGCTTGCGGCTCGCGATTTCGGGAACCACGCCGCCGAAGCGCGAATGGAAGTCAATCTGGCTGGCAACCACATCGGAATGCAAGCCGCCTTGCCCGTCGATGATGCTCGCCGCGGTTTCGTCGCACGAACTCTCGATCGCCAAGATAAGCGGGCGCTTCGAGGAATCGAGTTCCACCGCGGTCGCTGCCGCTTCGCGCGGCGCGCCCGATACGGCGCTCACCTGCAGTTCCATGCCGGCGACAACGGGAGCCGACGCCTCGTCATGCGCAGAAGCACCCGACGCAGGCAGCGGGCCCGTCATGATGACGGCGTTTTCGCGGTCGGAATAATAATGGGGACGCACGCCGATAATCGCCAAGCCGAGCTTTTCGTAGAACGCCTGGGCGCCCACATTCGACTCGCGAACTTCAAGCGTCATTTCGGTAGCGCCCAAATTCCGCGCATCAGAAGCGACGAGCGCGATGAGCTCGGCGGCAATGCCGCGACGGCGATACGATGGGTCGGTAGCGATTTTCAGAATTTGCACCTGGCCAGCGACGATCCATCCGCCGCAATAGCCAACGAGCTTTTGCCCGTCGTATGCCGCCCACCACGTGCGGTCGCGGCGCGGCAGTTCGTCAGCAACAAGAGACGGGGACCACGCATCGCTTCCCATGCATTCGCGTTCCATAGCGGCAACGCCGGCAGCGTGGGCGGCATCGAGCGGACGATACGAAATGTTGGCAGAAACGTCGGCGATTTCTGCAACCACGGCGGCACGATTCTCGATTGCCGCCGAAACGACATTGGCATGCTGCACACCCGTCGACAAATCGCGCGGCGAGAGCGCATCAGTTTTCTCGGGGGCTTCTTTCGCCAGGCGAATGCGCTCGTTTTCCTCGGCATCGGAAAGGCGCGTATATACGGGCAGAAGCACCGAAGGGTCGCCCGGGCGCAACGCCACGGGGGCCGCGCCTGCGTTCGCGCGAGCGGCGGCGGCATTCGATTCTCCATGCCATGCGTCAGCCGAAAGATCGATATCACCCGCAGCAAGGCCAGCCTGGGCCGCAAGCAGCAAACCCGCACCCGACACCGCCCACAGGCTTTCATCTGCGATGACACCCAAAGGTTCGAAAGTCTCTCGGTATTTCACCAAGGCGTCGCCAAGAATAGTCAAATCGCCGGCTCGCTCAGGAAGCTTCGCCTCCTGGTCGGCGACCCATTCGCACGCAATCACGGCCTTCACTACGGCATCGGTCGTAAGGCGGGAAATCTCGGAATCCGAAATTTCAAACAGCGCGGGGTACACTTCCTTGCGCATGGCATCGGCCGCAACGAGCACGCGGCCGCGCACCCCTTCCGCCCACGCGCGCCACGCGACGGCATCGAGCGTCGAGACGCCATACAGCGGCACTTCGAGCGCCGAAGCAGCGCCTTTGGCCGTAGCCATGCAAATGCGCACGCCCGTAAAGCTACCAGGACCGCGACCGCACACGACCGCCGCGACATCGCCCTTGGACACATCCGCTTCGGCAAACGTTGCGTCGACTTCATTCAAAAGAATGGTATTGCTCGCGCGATGCGCGGGAATTTCCCGGCACGCGAGCGGCTCGATGCTTGCGCCCTCAACGCGCCCAACACCAACGGCCACGACTTCATTCGCCGTATCAAATGCTAAAATGCACGCGCCGCGCGCGGCAGATTCGTTTTGCATGCTCAAGGTCCATGCACCTTTCATGGCGGCTCGGTGCCGCGAATTCATACCATACATAAAACGTACTGGCATTCTACCATCGCCCTGGCGGCGAGACGGCTCATCCCCATCAATACAAAGAATCGCCCGCAGGCCACGCCCACGAGCGATTCTTTCGTCATATCGAAAACGGCGGCTCCTTTTTCGGAAAGCGCCGCCCAGCTTTCCCATTCTCGCCTGAAGCGATTCCCAAGACAATTCCTGGGGCGCCCTTTAAGCGTTCGCGCGACGAAGCGCCGGAACGGCCTGGCGAAGCGCGTGGGCCAGGCTCACGCCGATCACGATTTTAATGGCGTCGAGCAGAATGAACGGAGCGATGCCCGCGAGGAAAGCGGCCATGGGGCTCATGCCCGCGACAGCCATGAGCTGCGCCCAGCCACACACGTAAGAAATCGCGAGGAAAGCAAATGCGGCGACGTACTCGCGAACCAAGCCGAGGACTTTCGACGAGGGAGCCCTCCATGCCTTGAGCACGAGCACCGCAGCGATGGCGCCCAACACGAAGCCGATGATGAAACCACCCGTGGGGCCCATGACCTTCGCAAGGCCGCCCGCCATGCCCGAGAACACCGGCACGCCGAGAGCGCCCAGAACAACATAGCCGGCAACGCTTGCCACCGCTTCGCGCGCGGGGAACAGCAGCACCACGAACGCGAGCACCATGGTCTGCAGCGTGAAGGGCACAGGACCCAACGGCACCGTAACCCATGCACCAATCGTGATGAGCGCGATCGCCAATCCGCAAAATGCGACCGATTCCGATCGCTTGAGCGTCTGCTTTTTCTGCATGAATGAAACCTTCCCTAGGTTCGAGAACCACACATTCACCGTGCGCGGCCCATTAACAAATGCCTTAGCACTTTACCATGCGATAGTGCCGAACGGAACCCCGAATCGTCAACAAATAAAGAAGCCGCCCATAACAGGCGGCTTCATGCACAATTACAAGAGTTTGCGCCACTCCGTTCGCCAGATGGCAAACGTCTTCGAGATTTACTCGAGCGGCTTGGCTTCCATCGCATCGGCGAAGTATTCCTTCACCGGCTGCTCTCCGACGTCTTTCAGGTCGTCCTCGCCAATGTGCCAGCACTGGGTTTTCGGCAGGCCTTCGATTTTGTCGGCGACGAAGACCGGGTCTTTGCCGGCATTGCGCTGCTCGGTGTAGTCGTCAAGCGCCTTAATGGCCCATTTGCCCAAAAGCAAAATAGCGATAAGGTTCACGATGGCCATGAAGCCCATGAAGATATCGGCAAGGTTCCATGCCAGATCGAAGCTGTTCACAGCGCCGAAGTAGATGATGACCAGGCACACGATGCGGAAAACCGTGAGCAGCACGGGGCTGTCATCCTTGATGAAGCGCAGATTGCTTTCGGCGTAGAAGTAGTTGCCGATAAGGCTCGAAAACGCGAACGCGAAAATGGCGAAGGTGATCACGTGAATGCCCCACTCGCCCACCGAGTTGTTCACGGCCATCTGCACGAGCGGCATGCCGTTGAGCGCGGTGGCCGTCTCGGGGTCTTGCACGTAGAACACGAGCACCATCATGGCCGAGCAGGTACAAATGAGCAGCGTGTCGATGTAGACCGAAAGGCTCTGGACCAGGCCCTGCTTAACCGGGTGCGAAACGCTTGCAGTAGCCGCGGCGTTAGGAGCGGAACCCATGCCGGCTTCGTTGGAGTACAAGCCGCGCTTGATGCCGAGCATAACGACCGAGCCAGCAAAACCGCCGAAGATCGACTGGAAATCGAACGCCGACGCGAACATAAGGCCGAACACCGCGGGAAGCTCGCCGATATTGCTCACGGTAGTCCACACAGCAATCGCGATGTAAATGAGCGCCATAACGGGAACAACGACCGAGGTGATGATGCTGATGCGCTTCGAGCCGCCAAAGATGACGATGGCGGTCATAGCCGCAAGCACGATACCGCTCGCGATGGCGGCCTTCGTAGACATTTCACCGTCGCCGGTGTAATACGTCAACGAGCTCGTAGCATTGAACGACTGCAGGCCGTTGAAGCCGAACGCGAAGCACAGGATGAGCAGCACGGCGAACACCACGCCCAGCCAGCGCTTGCCCAGACCCTGCTCGATGTAATAAGCCGGGCCGCCGCGAAATTCGCCGTCTTCGCCGCGAACCTTGAAAATCTGCGCCAAAGTCGATTCGACGAATGCCGACGCGGCGCCGACAATCGCCATAAGCCACATCCAGAACACAGCACCCGGGCCGCCCGTGGCGATTGCGGTTGCAACGCCGGCGATGTTGCCCGTGCCAACGCGGCTTGCAGTGGACACCATGAGCGCCTGGAACGACGAGATGGAATGCTTGCCGCCAACATGCTTCTTCTCGGTGAGCTGGGTGAACATGTCTTTGATGTAGCGAATTTGCACGGCCTTGGTACGAATGGTGTACCAAATGCCCGTTGCCACAAGCAGCGCCAGCAAGATGTAGGTATACATGAAGCCGTCGATTTCGCCTGTGACATCAATGAGGAATGCGTTGATGTCCACGTTGGGCCTTTCTTTGCTATGGAACGTAACTGAAACATTTTACTCCGCCGTCGACCATTTCATGAGCTGAAATGCCTACACTTTTGCGGGTTGATGAGCACGAAAAAAGGGTCGAACAAATGTTCGGCCCTTCATGCGTTCCGTTTTGAAGGCGCGCGCCCTCGATTCGAAAGCGATTTAGTTCTTGAAGCTGTGAATCGGCGCGGGAATACGGCCGCCGCGGGTCACGAACGCCTCACAGCTCGTTTGATCCACCGGAATGATGGGAGCGTAGCCCATGAGGCCGCCGAATTCGGCCATGTCGCCCACGCTCTTGCCCTCGACGGGAATCACGCGCACGGCGGTGGTCTTCTGGTTCACCATGCCGATAGCCGCTTCATCGGCGATAATGCCTGAAATGGTGGCTGCCGTGGTGTCGCCGGGAATGGCAATCATGTCCAAGCCCACCGAGCATACGCAGGTCATAGCCTCAAGCTTCTCGATGGTAAGGCATCCGTTGGCCGCAGCATCGATCATGTTCTTGTCTTCCGAAACGGGAATGAACGCGCCCGAAAGGCCGCCAACATAGCTCGATGCCATGATGCCGCCCTTTTTCACCTGGTCGTTCAGCATGGCAAGCGCCGCCGTGGTGCCCGGAGCGCCCACCTGAGCCAAGCCGATTTTCTCGAGCACCTCGCCCACCGAGTCGCCCTGGGCGGGCGTGGGGGCAAGCGACAGGTCGATAATGCCAAACGGCACGCCCAAGCGGCGACTCGCCTCCTGCGCCACCAGCTGGCCCACGCGTGTGATTTTGAAGGCGGTGCGCTTAATGGTTTCGCACAGGAATTCGAAATCGCGGCCGATGGCCTCATCGAGCGCACGGCTCACCACGCCCGGACCCGAAACGCCCACGTTGATAACCGCGTCGCCTTCAGTCACGCCATGGAAACCGCCTGCCATAAACGGGTTGTCGTCAGGAGCGTTGCAGAATGCGACGAATTTCACGCAACCGTACGAATCATTGTCGGCGGTGGCATGCGCAATGTCTTTGATGATGTGGCCCAACAGCTCCACGGCGTTCATGTCAATGCCGGTTTTCGTGGAGCCCACGTTCACGCTCGAGCACACGATGTCGGTTTCGGCGAGAGCCTGCGGAAGCGATCGGATGAGCAGCTCTTCGGCAGGAGTCATGGCCTTGTTCACGAGCGCCGAATAGCCGCCCAGTAAGTCAACGCCCACTTCCTTGCCCGCGCGGTCAAGCGTATGAGCGATTTTCACGAAGTCTTCCGACGTTTTGCAGGCCGAGGCGCCCACAAGCGAGATGGGGGTCACGGTGATGCGCTTGTTAACGATGGGGATGCCGAATTCACGCTCGATGGCTTCGCCCGTAGCGACCAGATCGCGAGCGCGCGTCGTAATTTTGGCATAGATGCTGTCGCAGAGTTCATCCACGTTGTCGCACGCGCAATCGAGCAAACTGATGCCCATGGTGATGGTGCGCACGTCGAGCTTTTCCTGCTCAATCATTTCATTGGTCTCGTGGACCTCTTGGATATTGATCATAGATATACGTCTCCAAAATGATGAATTTGGGGTGGGCCGAGGCGGCTTCGCCTCATCGAAAATGCCCGGACCTCCGCGAAGCCTCGCGACGCGGTCGCGCGAAACGCACATGCGCCCTTCGCCAAAGCCCGAGCCTTCTTGCCAACGAAAGCGGTCGCCAGCTTAGATTCGATGCATGGCGGTGAAGATTTCCTCACGCTGGGCACGCACGCGCACGCCGATTTCCTCGCCCAGGCTTTCCAGTTCAACGGCCATCGCGCCGAAGCTTTCATCGGCGGCCGAATAGTCGACAATCATCATCATGTTGAAGTAACCGTCGATGATGGTCTGCGAGATGTCGAGCACGTTCACCTTGTGATTCGAGAGATACGTGCACACGCGGGCAATGATGCCCACGGTGTCTTGACCGACCACGGTGATGATGGCTTTGTTCATGGCATACCTTTCCAAAGGTTCTTTGAGCACTTTAGCGTAGTGTAGTATAGCGGTTCTTCGCTCATGTGCAGTTTATCGCCCAACCACGCAGAATGCACGAGTTGCACGAGCAGAGCGCCGCAGCCTTCGGTAGCTGGGCGCTCGAGCAGCGCGGACGCTTTTTGCATGAGCTCGTTTTGCTGCGTATAATGCTCGGGTTTGCACATTCTCGATGGTGGCGTTCGCGTGGCCATCGTTTTCGTTTTCGATTCCGACAGGAGCGCACGCATGAGCACTACGCCCAAAACCACCGAAGGCCGCGAGAAATTCGGCTCGCGCATCGGCTTCATTCTTATTTCGGCCGGATGCGCCATTGGCCTTGGCAATGTATGGCGCTTCCCGTATGTATGCGGCGAATATGGCGGCGCGGCGTTTGTGCTGCTCTACCTGGTGTTCTTGGTGATTCTCGGCCTGCCCATCTTGGTCATGGAATATGCCGTGGGCCGCGCGAGCCAGAAAAGCTGCGCGCGAAGCTACAACATTTTGGAACCCGAAGGCACCAAATGGCATTGGTATAAATGGTTTGCGTTCGCTGGCAACTTCATTTTGATGATGTTCTACACCACCGTCGCCGGCTGGATGATCGCCTACGCGTTCAAAATGGCGACCGGCCAGCTCACGGGACTCGGCGCCTCTGCTTCCGCAAGCGCGTCGGGCGCCGCCGAGCAGGCGTTCACGGCACTGCTCGCCGACCCGTTCCAAATGCTGTTCTGGATGGTCATTATTTGCGGCATCGGCTTTTTTATCGTTGGCCTGGGCCTGCAAAACGGCGTCGAGCGCGTGACGAAGGTCATGATGGCGTGCCTGTTCGTGGCCATTGTGATTCTGGCCATCAATTCGGTCATGCTGCCCGGCGCACATGCCGGCCTTGAGTTCTACCTCATGCCCGATTTCGGAAAGATGATCGAAAACGGCTTCGGCGATGCGGTATACGCCGCCATGGGCCAGGCATTCTTCACGCTTTCCATCGGCGCTTCGGGCATGGCGATTTTCGGCAGTTACATCGGCCGCGACCGTCGCCTGACGGGCGAAGCGGCAAGCGTCGCCGGCCTTTCCACGCTCATTTCGCTGCTCGCAGGCCTGATTATTTTCCCCGCATGCTTCGCCTATGGCGTTTCGCCCGATTCGGGCCCCAACCTGGTATTCGTCACGCTGCCGAGCGTATTCGACCAAATGTGGGGCGGCCAGCTGTGGGGCACGCTGTTCTTCATTTTCATGAGCTTCGCCGCGCTTTCCACCGTCATTGGCGTGTTCGAAAACATCGTGGCGTTCTGCATGGACCAATGGGGCGTCTCGCGCCGCTCGGCCGTGGCGATCAACGCCGTGCTCATCATCGTGCTTTCGGTGCCGTGCATTCTGGGCTTCAACGTGTGGCAGGGAGTGCAATTCCCCGGCATCGGCGACATTCAGAGCCTAGAAGATTTCATTGTCTCGAATAACGTGCTTCCGCTGGGTGGCCTGGTGTATGTGCTGTTCTGCACAAGCCGCTACGGCTGGGGCTGGAAGAATTTCCTCACCGAAGCAAACACCGGCGCCGGCCCGCGCTTCCCGAAGTGGGCGCATGCATGGATTGCCTATGGCATCCCCGTGCTCATGGTGGTGATTTTCATCATGGGATACATTCCGAAGTTCCAAATCTGGCTCGGATTGTAGAAGAGCACCTGCGACACCAGCGCGGCCGCGCTCTCTTGCGATCCGCGACTCGTCAAAAGCATGATGAAAAACGGCTTTCATCCGTCATGCGTCCAGCCTGGCGCCTGACGGATGACTGACAATCGTCTGCGCTCAAATCCTTCTTTCCAAAGTTAAACGCAGCCAGGCGAGCGCATAGCGAACGAAGTGAGCGGTAGCGAGCCGTGATTGCAAGGCATCCGCCAGGCGCCAGGCTGGACGCATTAACGGTCTACAGCAGCGTGTAGTGGTGAATGTTGTTGGCGTCGGGCTCGCGCGCAATGCGATGCTCGGCGATAAGGTGATTCAGGACAATAATGCCGCCTTCGACAATGCACCACTTTTGGGCTGGGTAAATATCTTCCCAAGCCTGCGGCACATTCCACGTAAGGTTTTTCACCACGTCGGCGCCCGTTGCACCAGGATGCTCGGCAATGTACGCCGCCGCTTGTTCAATGCGTTCACAATGATGGTTTTTAAGCCACGCCACACGTTCGCGCCAATCGGGGCGTATTTCGCCATGGGAATGCAGCAACCGCGAAATACCCAGGTCACACACCTTTTGCAGGTTCGCAAGATACACGCCCATGGTATCGACGACCCCCAAGCGCAGGCCCAAACCGGGCGAGATGGCGAACAGGATGTGGTCGCCGGAAAACAACAAGCCCGACCCACGGTGGAAAAGCGCGAGGTGGCCGGGCGTGTGGCCCGCGGTATCGACGACCTCGAGCTTCGTTTGCCCCACTGCAATAACGTCGCCTTCTGCAACGAATTTCAAGTTGCGCCCCTCGGGCTTGAAGCTGGGAATACCCATGCCGTAACGAGCCGATTTATGCACAAGGTCGCAATCGAACCCCTCGGCGCTTACCTGGGCTTCGGTGATGCGCAGGTATTCGGCGTCGCTTGAAGCGGCCATGAGGTTGAAGTCGGTGAGGCTCAGGGCAATGGGTGCTTCCTTGGGAGCCACATGATCGATGAGACCGGCATGGTCCATATGCAAATGCGTCAAGAAAAACGACATGCGAGCCTTATCAATACCGAGCTCGTCGATTGCCGCGTCGAGCAGAGCGGCGCCTTCGGGCGTCGGCGCCCCCGTATCGACGGCCAAGCATTCGCCCCCGTCGCAAATAAGGTAGCAATTCGTCTCTGACGTGGAGATATTCAAAAACGGCACGCGCACGAGATATACATCAGGGCTCGAGTTGATTTGGCGATAATGTTTGCCTACCGCATAGGGGGTTTCGTGGGCAAACGCGCCCGCACCCTTCAGCATGCGTTCGCTCGCCTCGGCAACGCCCTCGTTCATACGCAGCCCCCTCCGTTATCATGCGCGGCACGAACCACGCCCAGTTCATTCATCTTACGCAAACAATTCGAACTCGAGGTACATGGGCAAAAAGCGCGCAATAAATGGCGACGAGCGGTGTTTTGCATTTCGAGCTGGCCACCTGCGCCCATCGAAGTACGCAACCTAAAGCTTTTTCCTGCGGGCACGGAAGGCATCCATGGGCTCAATTCGCAGGCCATTCTTGTTGTAGCTCACCGCTAAATTTCCCTGGATGTTCGACACGAAGCCCGATTTGCCTAAGCCGTCGAGACAGGTTTCGATGGAGGCCGTTTCGATGCGGGCATCGCGACCAAGCGCGAGTGAAAGCACTCGGTCGATTACGCGACGAGCAAGTGGACGCTCAACATGCGCCATATCGGACGAAATCAAGAAACCCTCGCTCGGGAGCTGGCCCAACGGTCGCACCCTGGAAAGAAGCAGTTCGCGCGCCTGGCCGGCGAGCATATCATCTTCTTCGGCGATAAGGTTCATCGTGCGCGTGAGCGTTTCGAGCAGGCGTGGGTTACGCTCTTTGGCGCGAGGCACGATTTCGTGACGCACGAACGCGCGGAAGTGATCGGTATCGGCATTGGTGGCATCTTCGCGCCACAGCTCGCCCAATTCATCTCGCACGGGGCACGGGCGCCCCGCGATGAACGCGCGCAAGTCATCACGCCCCAACTCGAGCAGCGGGTGGCACACACGCATGCCATCGATATTCACGCAGTAATTCATGGAACGGAACCCGCCCGGGCCCGTGCCCACAATCGAGCGCATATAGAAGTTCTCCACGCGGTCGTCTGCGGTATGCGCTGTGTATACGCGCGCCGAATCTTCAGAAAAGCCCAGGTGAGAACAGGTGCTTTCAATCGCCTGACGCGCGGCTTTATACCGCTCGTCGCGGGCGATGGCCTCCATGTTGCCGCCCTGTCGCACGAGCGCCGACACGTCGATTTCGCACATGAACAGCGGCAGGCCGAGCGCTTCCGCCAGCTTCACAACAAATCGGGCGTCGCCTTCGGACGCCTCACCGCGCAGCTTGTGGTTCACATGCAGCATAACCGCTGCGCCCAAATCGCCGGCTGCCACCATATCGGCAACCATGTATGCCAGCGCACAGCTGTCGGAGCCGCCGCTCACCATGGCCACCGCAAAGGCGTCGGCTCCCGCCATCTTGTGCGCGCGCACCGTATCAAGCGCGCAATCGTATACGGTTTTTTGTGCCATGGCGGCCCCTATCATTCAAAAGCGCCCGGCCGATGAATCGGCCAGGCGCCTATTTTCGAAAAACACTCGTTACTGCGCGGCTTCAAAAATCTCGGAGAATTCGTTCATCAGGCGCTTTACTGGCAGACCGACGATATTGTCGAAGTCGCCATCGATACTCTCGACCAAGGCACGGCCGTCACCTTGAATGCCGTAAGCACCAGCCTTGTCCATGGGCTCGCCGCCAGCAACGTATTCGGCAATAACCTCGTCGGTGAGTTCCTTAAACGTCACACGGCTCGTTTCGGTGAACGTGCGGAAACCCAACGAAACCTCTTTATTGGGCGGCGCACTCACAAGCCACACCGAAACGCCCGTAATAACCTGATGGGGACGACCGGAAAGCTCGCCCAGAATACGGCACGCATCGTCTTCATCGACGGGCTTGCCGTAGATCTTCCCGTTTGCCGCAACCACGGTGTCGGCACCGATAATCGCCGCAGCACCCACGTATTCGGGATCGCCAAGCACCTGCTGCACAATGGCGCCCGCCTTGCGCTCGGCGAGCTTTTTGGCGGCCTCCTCGGGCTGGCGCAGCAAATCGGGCTCGAGGGATTCGTCTACATCGGCACTCAGCACCGTAAACGAAACGCCCTCCCGCTCGAGCAGTTCACGGCGGCGGGGGCTCCCGCTTGCAAGAATGATTTCAACTTTCTGGGGCATGAACTTTCCTTTCCGGCGTTCTTTCGAACGAAGACCATGTCAATATCGCACAGCAGCGAGGCGCGGCGGCTCCCTTCAATGGGTCTGTGCACCACAATGCACTTGGGCGCATTCCTGAAACGCGCCACCCGCGAATCGCCGCACCAATCTCGTCTTACCTATATATATCTATCGCCGTTCGAGCAAAATAATATTCTCGGCATGGCTCGTGTGCGGGAACATATCCACCGGCTGCATTTCCACTATGCGCCAACCGCGTTCGACGAGAAATGCCGCGTCGCGCGCCTGCGTTTGCGGATTGCACGAAATGTAGACGATGCGCTTGGGCGCAAGCTCGCATGCAGCCTTCAGGAATTCCGGCGTGGAACCCGCACGAGGCGGATCCATCATAAGCACGTCGAGCGGCGCCCCCTCGTCGGCCATGCGGTGCATGTATTCGCCCGCGTCGGCCGCAACGAATTCGGCGCGCTTGATGCCGTTGTGGCGCGCGTTGTTGCGGGCGTCGGCCACGGCATCGGGGCGCTCTTCGACGCCAATCACGCGCGCAGCACCCGGGTTGCCATCGACGCCACGCGCAGCCACAAGTCCAATCGTGCCCGTGCCGCAGTACGCGTCCATAAGCACCTCGGTGCCCGCAAGCTTTGCCATCTCAATCGCGCGACAATACAGCACTTCCGTTTGCGTTGAGTTGACCTGGTAAAACGATTTCGAGGAAATGCGGAAACTCAGCCCGCACAACTCATCGAGAATAAAGCCTGGGCCAAACAGCGTGCGTTCCTTATCGCCCAAAATCACATTCGTTTGACGCGCGTTCACATTCTGCACGACCGTCGTGATGGACGGGTGCTTCTCGCGCAACGCGCGCACGAAGCCTTTCGCGCCAGGAAATTGATCTTCGCGCGTGACCACCGTGACCATGATTTCACCCGACGTATGCCCGACGCGCACCTGCACATGGCGAAGGAAGCCCTCGTCGGTGTCTTCGTCGTATGGCTCAATGCGGAAACGGCGCATGAGGTCGCGAATCGTAAGAATAATGCGCTTGGCTTCGCGATTTTCGAGCAGGCATTCGTCAGAATCAATCACGCGGTGCGTTCCTCGTTCGTACATACCGCACAAAACACGCATTTGACGTGCTTTTTTGTCCCATATGCCAACATAAGGCGACACGACCTTGTTGCGATAGTAACGCGGGTCGTCCATGCCTAAAATAGGCCGCACCGCCGTTTCGGAATCGAGCAAACCGTCGAAAAGCCCTTCGACTTCATGCTGTTTGCGTTTCAGCTGTTCGGCATAAGGCACGGCAAGCCATTCGCAACCGCCGCATTTGCTATCGATGGGACAGAAAAACGCCCCTGGCGCAACGCTCCCCCGAGCACAGCCCGCACGAAGCCCACCGTCGCGACGAACTGGTGCGGCCTTGGCGAACTTTGTCGATTTGCCCGATTTGGATGCCTTTCCCGATCTGTTCGACTTGTTCGGCCTGTTCGGCTTATTCGACCTGCTCGCATCGCTCGGCTCACCCGACTTGCCTGGCTTGTCCAGATTGTTTTTGCCGAAACGGGCGTCCATCGAGCGATTTCCGCCCTTGCGGTTCGGCTTCGTACCGTCGAAGGTGGCCAATTCGTTTTTCGCGGGCGCACCGCCCTTCGCGCCACGGCTTTTCGACGCGCGACGCTCGTCGGCCTTTCCTGGTCGAGCACTCGGCTTGCGACGCTGAGCAGCAGCACCGCGCGCCGTAGATGAGTTTTTGTGATTTCCGCTTTTCATGCCTGCCATTCTACTATGCGTCGCCCACGCGCGGCACCGTCCATCCGCGGCAACACGCCCCGTACACAGGCATTTTCGCCACACGCGCAACTCGCGTATAATTGGCGGCTGAAAAACCACGCCGCGTGACGGCGTTTTAAGGCCACCCAGAAAGGCCACCCATGTCATCATTTTTCAAAGACCTTCGCGAATTCTTATGGCTCTACCGCCAAGGATTCCGGCCAACCGAATATCTTCGCAACTCCGACCGCATCTCATTGCACGCCTGTGGATGGCGCGCAAACGGAAGCGGGCGCATGAAAACGGCCCGCGACGCCGTCGCCTACCTCGAAGGATCGATGCCTGAGCAGTGGCGCCAGGTGTACTGCGGCCTCACGCCGTTTCTCGTATCGGATCGAGGCAACGTGCGTCTTATCGACGGGTCCGAGCCGCGCATGATGCTCGCAAACGGGCGCTACCAAATCGCCTACAAGCCCGAAGAGCAGCACCCTTCGCGACGCGGTCGCCGCGGTGGCATGGCCCACAAGAAACGAGTATACCGTTCGGTGCTCGTAGCCATGGCATTCCTCGATTTCAAAAAAGGCGATGCCGAACATGAGGTTCATCACGTTAACGGATACCGCACCGACGATCGCCTGGTAAACCTCATGGTGATCACGCACGACGAGCACACGCGCATCCACAACATGGGGCCCTGTGGCCTAACAGCGCCGCTCGACGATGCCGTGCGCGACGCTGGGCTTCTCGCAGAAGTGAAGCCTATGGGCACAATGAAGCTGCGCCGCATAAAGAAGAAGGCGCTCAAACGCGCGCTCGAGACGCCCAAGGCGGCCAAAAACGCGATTGCAAACGACAATGCGAATAATGGCGAGGCGCTCGACGCCCCAGAGATTTCGGGCGACGAATCGCAAAAACCGAACCGCGCGGAAATAATCCCCGCTGAAGCGCCTGCTGGCACGTTTGCCTGCAATCCCCTGCCCGTGCTTGACGAGACGGGCGTATTCGTCACACCCGAAGCGCCTGAAATTCTCGCCATTAAGCGCGCGGAAGAAGCCCAGCACGAGGCCGAGAAACGTGCCGCCGAAGAAAAAGCTGCGGCAGAAGAGGCCGAGCTAGCGGCGATTCCCGCACGCGGCAACCATAAGGCCGAAGAGAAATCGAGCCTTCAAGCGGCCGCCGAAGAGGGCATGGCCGAAGTAGCCGAAAAAATCGACGCCGCCTGTGTGCGTTCGGGCGCCCGCGCGCAGGAAATGATTAATGGAGAAGGCCCGACCAAGGCAGCCAAACGGCGCGCGAGCAAAAAGCGCGCCGAAGCCCGTCGAGCTGAAGAAAAAGCAGCCCGGCGCGAGGCTCAAAAGCAGATTGCTCGCAAAGAATCGCAGGTCGAAAGCGAGATCCTCGACGAGGCAAGCGCAGAGGCCGAGCGTGTAAGCGAATACCCCCAGAACGCCTTCATCGCCGCAGAGGACGAAGCCGTGATTGAAGAAGGCACCGCCGCAGAGGGCGAATCTGCCATCGATGAAACCGCCGCCGAAGCAGGCGAAACCGCCATCGACGAGGTCGCCGTCGCAGAGGGCAAAGCCGCTATCAACGAAGCCTTCATCGTCGAAGTATTGACGGAAGCGGAGGTTTCCGAACGCAACGAGCTCTCTGGCCAGAGTGTGCCGTCTTGCCAGAATATACCCTCTGAGCAGGGCGTTTCTGCAGAGCAGCGTACCCCTTCCGATGAGGTCGCCCCCGAAAAGCAGGCATCTCCTTCGCAGCAGGCTCCCCTTTCGAGACAGGCTTTCCCTTCAAAGGGGGCCGATTCTTCAAAGGAGGCTGCTGTTTCAAAACGACCCATTCCTTCAGATCGGGCTGATTCTTCAGAACAAGCCACTTCTTCAAGACGAACCTCTTCTTCGAAGCAATCCTCTTCTTCGAGTCAGTCCGACCGGGAATCTGTTAAATGCTCGCAGCATTTAACAGATTCGGGAGAAGCCGATTCTTCAAAGGGAGATGCATCTTCAAAACAACCCAACCCTTCGGAGCAGGTCGATTCCTCAAAACAAGACGTCTCTTCAAGACGGACCTCTTCTTCGAGGCAGGCCGAGCAAAAATCTGTTAAACGCCGCGAGCATTTAACAGATTCGAAGCGTGATACGGCAGAGGCCGATTGGGCCGCCGCGCGTGAAGTGCTTGCGCGCGAGACCAGGGCCTACCTGAAAGCGGCACGTAAGCTTTCTCGCAAAGACGACGCCGGCAGCAAACAGTTCGCTTCCGCTGCGAAACCGGTGTATAAGGCGCTCAAGCCTTTCCTCACCTGCTCCGACGAAGTGTGCGCTTTCGACGCGTGCCTTGTCTGCATTCGCCTTATCGCGCAAGATGCGCAAACCCGCACACAACACGGCCAACCGGAGTTGCCGCAAACAACGCATTCGTTGCTCGGCAATTTCCAAAAGCTTATGAAGGCTTCTGTGCGCAAGCTCATTCGCGCTGACGAAATCGTTGCCGCGTGCACTGAAGAGCTGCTGCGCGAAGAGGCGGCCAAGCCGGTTTACAAATCGCTTCCAAATAGCCCGTTGAAGCAATGCCTTGATATCATCAGCTCAAAGAACCCGAAGGAAGCCGCCGAGCCGGACGAGGCGCCTCGGGCCAAGCCCGAAGAAAACACGACAACGGAAGGTAAGGCTTCCGAGGGCAAGCGCCGTCGAAGGAGGCGCCGCAAGAAAGAACACGCCGAAAACAAGGGGCCCGAAAAGCACAACCGAAGCGCGGAATCCGAAGAAGAAACCAAAGCAGAAGCAGCCCAGTAAGACTCGCAGAAAGGCACCATCATGAATTTCATCGTTCGCTGGCTCATTACCGCCCTTGCCGTTGCGTTTACCGTTTGGCTCGTTCCTGGCATCGGCTTCGCCACAGCAGGCAATTCCGTCATCGACGTCGTGGCGTTCGCGATTGTGCTTGCCCTGCTCAATATGGCCGTGAAGCCTATTCTCCAAGCGCTAAGCCTGCCTATCACAGTGCTCACATTTGGCCTGTTTTATCTGGTCGTGAATACGGCAATGCTGTACTTGGCATCGGGTATCTCGGGTGGGCTGTTCGGCGTTGATTTTTATATCGCGTCATTCGGCAGCGCGTTCATCGCAAGCATCGTGATTAGCATCGCAAGTTCGGTTTTGAACTCCATCATCGAATAGGAGCCCGGCAAAAGCGTCTACCCCGCAAAGCGACGTCAATACCGCACGCGTCATCGCTGCAAACAAAAAAGGAGCCTTTCGGCTCCTTTTTTTTAATGCGCGTCGTACTTACTCTTCGTCGCTCTTGACCCAAGAGAACATGTCGCGAATCTTCGCGCCCGTCTTCTCGATCTCGTGGTTGTTGATGGCCTCGCGCTGCTCGAAGAGCCACTTGTGGCCGTTCTTGCAGTCGGCAACGAATTCCTTGGCGAACTCGCCGTTCTGGATGCGAGTGAGGATTTCCTTCATGGCTTCACGAGACTGCTCGTTGATGACCTTCGGACCAGCATAGTACTCGCCGTACTCAGCCGTGTTGGAGATGGAGTAGTTCATGAAGTGAATGCCCGACTCGTACATGAGGTCGACAATCATCTTCATCTCGTGATAGCACTCGAAGTACGCGAGCTCGGGCGGATAGCCAGCCTCAGTCAGGGTCTCAAAGCCAGCCTTCACAAGCTCAACGAGGCCGCCGCAAAGAACAGCCTGCTCGCCGAAGAGGTCTTCCTCGGTCTCCTGCGCGAAAGTCGCCTTGATGATGCCGGAACGGGCACCGCCGACGCCCCAGCAATAGGACATGGCGATATCCCACGCATCGCCAGTAGCGTCCTGAGCGACGCAAGCCAGGTCAGGCACGCCTGAGCCCTCGGTGAACTGACGGCGCACAATGTGGCCCGGGCCCTTGGGAGCGCACATGATAACGTTGACGTCCTCGGGAGCCTTGATGTAGCCATAGTGGATGTTGAAGCCATGCGCGAAAGCGAGCGTATCGCCAGCATGCAGGTGCGGGGCGATGTGCTGCTCGTAAACCTCAGGCTGCAGCTCGTCGGGAATAAGAATCATGATGACGTCAGCTTCCTCGGCAGCCTCGTCCTCGAGCATGACCTTCAGGCCAGCTTCTTCAGCCTTAGCCCAGCTCTTGGAGCCTTCGCGCAGGCCAACGCGAACGTCGACGCCCGAGTCCATGAGGTTGAGCGCATGGGCATGGCCCTGCGAGCCATAACCAATAATCGCAACCTTCTTACCCTTGATGACTTCGGGGTTCACGTCATTTTCGTAATAGATAGTAACAGCCATGGGTTTCTCCTTTTCTTTGACTGCATACAACTTGATCATCCCATCGAGCTTTTGGCGTGCGGGAATACGCATGTGCTCAAACAGTCCTGAGCTCGCACGAACAGCACTTCATGTGCTGTTCGGCTCGTGCGGAACTGCGCATTGCGCACTCCCGCACGCCAAAAGCCCTCCATGGTCTCAAAACTCGTAACGATACAGCTCAAAGCTGCGTCGCGCGTTTTCCTTCCCCAACACAACCCTTCTTGCAAATCATTCGACCGGCAAGGCGGCCAATGCGCAGAGGAATCGACCCAATCTAGTCCTTCGAATTCCTCGACATGGCGATTTTGCCAGTTCGAACGAGCTGCTTCAGGCCATAGGCTCGGAAGAGATCCTCCATCGCCTCAAGCTTGCTTTCGTCACCCGTTGCCTCAATCGTGAGCGAGTTTTTACCCACGTCCACGATATTGGCTCGGAAGACGTTCGCAATCTCGATAATCTCGTGACGACGATCGGGCGGTGCGCTCACCTTGAACAAGGCTAGTTCGCGCTCGATAGCGTCTTCGTCGGTGAGGTCGGTGATCTTGTACACGCTTACCAGCTTGTGCAGCTGCTTGGTGATTTGCTCGTAGCCAACCTCGTCGGCGTTCACGATTGCCGTAAGGCGGCTCATCGTAGAATCTTCGGTAGGGGCAACGGTAAGCGACTCAATGTTGAAGCCACGGCGTGAAATCATGCCGGTCACACGCGAGAGCACGCCCGACTTGTTTTCAACCAACACGGAAAGGATGTGCTTCATTATTCCTCGCCCTCCTTTTCGTCCTTCTTACCGACGCCCTTGCCATTCACGCGAACAGCGCCAAGCGTAACGTCAATCGCGCCAATCACGTTGTCAAGCGCAGCGCCCGGCGCAACCATGGGATACACGTTCTGGTCGGGCGAAATGGCAACATCGAGCAAATACGGCTTCTCGCTCGCAAGCATGCGCGCAATCGCGGGAGCCACGTCTTCGGGCTTCTCGATGCGCTCGCCTTCCCAACCGTATGCGTCGGCGAGCTTCACGAAGTCGGGCACCGGGTCGAGAATCGTGGACGAATAGCGCTCGTGGTAGAACAGCTTCTGCCACTGATGCACCATGCCCAGCGCGCGATTGTCGAGCAGGAACACCTTCACGGCGGTGTTGTTGATGGCCGCGGTCGCCATTTCCTGGCTGTTCATCTGGAATGATCCATCGCCAGCAACACAGACAACCTGCTTGTCAGGGCAGCCGAACTTGGCGCCGATAGCCGCGGGGAAACCGAAGCCCATGGTGCCCAGGCCGCCGCTCGAAAGGAACGAGCGCGCATGCTCGCGGCCAATGTGCTGGTGAGCCCACATCTGATGCTGGCCAACCTCGGTCGTTACAATGGAGTTGTCGGGGTCGAGCTGCTTGGAAAGCTCGTCGAGCGCAACTTCAGGAACGATCTGGTTCGGATAGTCGTTGAACTGGTCGTCGTAATACGGCCAGCGCTCACGCCATTCGTTCACTGTTTCGACCCATTCGGCATCGACAGGCGTAGCGCCCGATTTCTCGAGCTGGGCCACGATGCCGCCCAAAATACCCTGGGCATCGCCGACGATGGGCACGTTCGCCTCGCGAATCTTGCCAATTTCAGCCGGGTCGATATCGATATGGATGACCTTGGCGTTCGGCGCGAATTCATCGAGCTTGCCAGTCACTCGATCGCTGAAGCGGGCACCGGCAGCAATGATGAGGTCGCATTCCGTCATGGCCATGTTGGCGTATTTGGAACCATGCATGCCCACGGGGCCCAAGCTCAGCGGATGCGAGCTGGGGAAGCAGCCTTTGCCGAGCAGCGTGGTGACCACGGGAATCTGCATAGCTTCCGCAAGCGCCTCCAATTCCTGGCACGCATGGGAGCTCACGATGCCGCCGCCTGCGTAGAGCAGCGGGCGCTTCGAGGTCTCGATGAGCGCGGTCGCCTGCTTGATTTGCTTGGCATTGCCCTTATACGTGGGGCGATAACTGGGGATGTTCACGCTATCGGGATAGTGGAACACCATTTCGGCACCCTGCAAATCGCTCGGAATATCGATGAGCACGGGACCCGGACGGCCAGTCGAGGCGATATAGAATGCCTCGCGGAACGTCTCGGTAAGGTCGTCGGTCGACTGCAGAAGGAAGCTGTGCTTCACGATGGGCATGGTGATGCCCACGATGTCAGATTCCTGGAACGAGTCAGTGCCGATGACGCCGCGCGTGACCTGGCCCGTGATAACCACCATGGGAATGGAATCCATGTATGCGGTCGCGATGCCCGTCACGGTGTTCGTGGCGCCTGGGCCGCTCGTTACCAGCACAACGCCAACCTTGCCCGTGGCGCGCGCGTAGCCGTCGGCCATGTGCGTGGCGCCCTGTTCGTGGCGGGCGAGCACATGGTGCAGCTTCTTGCTGTCGTACAGCGCGTCGTAAATTTTGATGGCCTGGCCACCGGGGTAGCCGAACACGGTGTCGACGCCTTCGGCCTCAAGCGAAGCGATAATCGCCTGGGCGCCCGTCATCGTTTTGCCCTCGTGCTCGGTGTGGCTGCCAGGTCCAAGCGGCTTGCCTTCAATGGCGAGCTGCTTTTGAGCCAGCTTGTCAGTCAAGGTGTTCATCATGAGACATACGCTCCCTTGTCGGCACTTGAAACGAGTTTTGCGTACTTGGCAAGCACGCCGTGGTTATGCTTGGGGGCAGGCGCCACGAAAGCGGCACGGCGAGCAGCGAGCTCTTCGTCGCTTACGTGCAACTCGAGCTTGCCGCCTTCAATATCAACGGTGACCTGGTCGCCGTCTTCAATAAGGGCGATTGGGCCGCCAGCTGCAGCTTCGGGGCTTACATGTCCAACGCAGGGACCCTTCGAGGCGCCGGAAAAGCGGCCGTCGGTCAGAAGCGCAACGCTCTTGGACAGGCCCATGCCGACAATGGCGCTCGTGGGCGTGAGCATCTCACGCATGCCCGGGCCGCCCTTCGGGCCCTCGTAGCGAATAACGACCACGTCGCCGGGCTTAATTTCGCCAGCGAAAATCGCCTCACAAGCCTCTTCCTCGCTATTGAAGCAACGAGCGGGGCCGGTATGCGTGAGCATGCTGGGATCGACGGCGCTCTTCTTCACGATGCCGCCATCAGGGGCGATGTTTCCGTGGAGCACGCGCAGGGCGCCCACCTTGGAGAACGGATTGTCATGTTTGCGGCACACCTCGCCGTCGGCGGGCTTGGTGCAGTTGGCGATATATTCGGGAAGCGGGCCCATGCAGGTAATCGCGCTTTCGTCAAGCAGGCCCAGCTCGTTGAGCTCATGCATGACAACCGGCACGCCGCCCACGGCATACAAGTCGATAAGCGGGCGCGGGCCAGAGGGCTGCAGCTTCACCAAATGCGGCGTGCGGGCGCTTACGGCATCCCAATCGTCCATGGTGATGGGGTGGCCGGCCGCCATGGCAATAGCGGTCAGATGGAGCACCGTATTGGTAGAGCCGCCGAATGCCATGTCGCATTCCATGGCGTTGTGAATTGCCGCCTCAGAGATGATGTCCTTGATGCAAATGCCCTTTTCGAGCAGCTCCATGACCTTCATGCCCGCATGCTTCGCCAAACGCAGACGCTCGGAGTACACCGCAGGGATGGTGCCGTTGCCGGGAAGCGCGATGCCCAAAGCCTCGCACAGACAGTTCATCGAATTCGCAGTGAACATGCCCGAGCAGCTGCCACACGTGGGGCATGCGGTGTCTTCGTAGTACTTGAGCTGCTCTTCGGTCATCGTGCCAGCACTCACCTGGCCCGCGCCGTCGAACAGGGTGTTCAGATCGGTCGTGGGACCGCAGTTGCAACCAGCTTCATGACCGGGAAGCATGGGGCCGCCGGAAACGAAAACCGTAGGAATGTTCACGCGCAGGGCGCCGAGCACCATGCCAGGGACGATTTTGTCGCAGTTGGGAATGCATACGGCAGCGTCGAATTGATGGCCTTGAACAGCGCATTCGAAGCTGTCGGCGATAGCTTCGCGGGAAACGAGCGAGTAATGCATGCCGTCATGGTTCATGGCAATGCCGTCGCACACGCCGATGGTGGAAATTTCGAACGGAACGCCACCGGCCATATAAATGCCGGCCTTCACAGCTTCGCAAATTTTATCGAGATTATTGTGACCCGGAATAATGTCGTTGCGGGAATTGAACACCGCGACGAGGGGCTTCTTCATTTCTTCATCGGTAAGGCCGTCGGCCTTCAGCAAGCTGCGGTGGGGAGCACGCGCCACGCCAACTTTAACGGCATCGCTACGAAGTTGCATCGTTTCTTCCTTCTTCCTTCAAGCGTTATCGCTAACCCAAGGAATGCGGTCGACCGAAGAGACTTCGCTCTCGATGCCTTATCACGGAAGGCGCCGGCGTTGCATACTGACGGTGGCGCGCGGTGGGTGTTCCGCGTTGACCAGCTGCGTTCAGCTTCGCTGCTCGAGGGAGTTTTCGGAGCCGTCCACCGCAGGTTCTCAGTCCGCCTGCTTGCTGTGGGATGGGTTCGTTCCTACTCGCCCTGTCGTCGCATTTATTGAGTGACGTTGATTATACGGGGCGCGACCCCAAGTGCAAGGGGCTATCGCACTTTAATGCGATAAAGTGAACGAATTTCACAAAATAGTTGCGTGAGTTGCGAACAGGCAACTTTTCGCTGCGAGCGGAAACCAGTCAGCTGCTCGCAGCGAAAACGCGCGCCACTGGCCGTGAAGCGTCCAAATACGGGCGCCAAACAATTGGCAAGCGAAAAATTTTCGTCAATCAAAGCCCCGCTGCGTCACAATGTCCTCGTGAAAAATATTGAGGAAGTCAAAGGAAGCACCATGTGCGAAGCATGCTCAACCGAATCGAATCAGGCGCCGCAGGGCATGGCCTACACCCCCGGAAAACCGTTCCCAACACATCACGCGCAAAACGCAAGTGATTACCTGAATGCGGCGCTATCGGCCGAACGCTGGATTGCAACCTTCGAGCACAAGACGCCCGAAGGCATCTTCTGGCAGCAGGACGTGAGCCAGTCAATCGACCTATCGCTGTACAGCGGGTCGGCCGGTGTAGCGTATTTCTATCTGAAACTCACCGAGGTCACCGGCAACGCCGAGTTCGCCGAGAAAGCACGCTGCGGGCTTTCCTACGCAGCCGCGCATTGGCGCGACCTGCTGCTTCCCGAGCAGGCCGCCTTCCAAGATAACCGCGAGGGCGTGCCTGGCGTGCATCTAGGCGCCCACATGGGCGTTGGCGGTGTGGGCCTCGTGCTCATCGAAGGCGCTAAAACCTTCGCGGAAAGCAGAGACGCCGAAAAGTATCGCCGGGCGGCACAAGCAATCGGACGCTTCTATACCGACGAATCTGCGCAACAAGGCGAAAGCGGCCCCTATTGGACCGGCAGCCCCGCGTTACTGATGGACGGCGGCATTATGCTATTCCTCATCGCACTCTACGAAACGTTCGGCGATCAGCAGTTGCTTGAATTCATCAAGGCCGCTGGCGCACAATACCTGCGCTGGAGCGTGGAAAGCCCGCGCGGCGGCGTCGATTTCAACGGTGCGGGCATCGAAACCCCATTCGATTGGCCGAATTTCGCCTTCGGGAGTGCTGGATCGGGATATCTGCTCGCGCATCTTTTCCGCATCACGGGCGATGCCCATTATCTTGAAGTTGCACGCAGATGCGCCGATTTCCTCGACGCCGTAGCCGTGCCGCAAAAACGAGGCAAGCTCATCCCCCACAAATTGGGCGGAGATGACGAATTCACCGTCTTCTACTTGGGATATTGCCACGGCATGGCGGGAACATTGCGCTTCCCCACCCTGATGGGGACCCTCGACAACGATATTCGTTGGGCAACGATGGTCAATCAACTCGCCGACGGAGCCGAAGCGCTCGGCGCACCCGAGCATATGTCGGCCGGCCTCTGGAATACCGTATGCTACTGCTGCGGTCACGCCGGCATGGCGCATACATTCTTGGGTCTGTACTGCATCGATGGGTCGCCGCGCTGGCGCGAGTTCGCCACACGCTGCGGCGATATATTGCTGGGCTCGATGAAAACGCACGCCGATGGGTCGGCCTCTTGGCCTTTCGCATGGGAGCGAGTGCACCCCGAAGAGCTCTCGCAGCGCATCGGTTTCTACGACGGCGCAGCTGGCATCGCATCCACGTTGCTCGAATTGTTCATGCTTGAACGCGGCGATTATCACTGGCCACGCATGATCGACGACCCCTTTCCCGAGGACCCGCGCCGCTAAACGCAAGCCCATCCCAAGTCGCGCCGCCGGTAAAACATTCCACGTGCGCCTCGTACTCAAGCGTCTTGCCAGCATCTGAACGCCAGGCATCGGATTGGCAACGCCCGCATCGCCCCAACGGTTCGCGCGTAAGCCACCAGGTACCATAGTAGGTGCGCGGAAAGGAAGCTTACATGCAGCCATCGAGCACTCTTCAACCCGTCGGCACGCAGCAGCACATCGAAACCCATCCAGGCACCACCGAGGCCGAAGAGCAATCTCTTCCCTCGATCGATTTGCCGCCCGATGCCGATTTCTACGGCGATTACTTACAGAAGCTAAAGGAAATTACCTGGCGTTTTGAGATATCTCTCGAGACGTATTTAATGGAGCGCGGCATAAACCGCGAGCGCAAGCCCATTTCATCGTGGAAAACGCGCATCAAGTCGCCCGACAGCATGAGGGAAAAACTCATCAAGCGAGGATACGAGCCTACTGCCGAAAATGCCGTATACGCCATGCATGATGCAGCTGGCGTGCGCGTGATTTGCCCGCTCGTCGACGACGTCGCATCGGTCGCGCAGTTCATTCGCGAGCTCCCATGCTTCGAGGTCGTGCAGGAAAAAGACTACATTTTGCACCCAAAGCCAAACGGATATCGCAGCTACCACATGATTCTTGCGCGCACGAACGATTCGGAACTCGACCCCGATGCAACGAGGCGAGCCGCGGCCAAGGCGGCCATTGAAGCGCAAGAGATTTCCCTGTCGCAGCTTATCGACCAACTGAATACATCGGGCACATTCGATGCCGTCGAGTCAAAGGGGGCCGAAGCGCAGACTGGCGATAATCGCTTCGAATTCGGCCGTCGCATGTGCGTCGAAGTTCAACTTCGCACCATCGCGATGGATAGCTGGGCAAGCATCGAGCACGACCTCAAATACAAGAAAGATGTGCCTAACCAGGAGTTTTTGCAGGCCGAGCTCAAACGCTGCGCCGACGAGATGGCGGCGACCGATCTGTCGTTGCAAACTATCGCCGACTTGATCAACGTAAAGTAAATCGGCAAAAAGTGACAAAAGTTGCGAATTCGGGAGCGTATTTGCCAGAATCGCCGCACTTCGAGGACCCATAAAGCCGTTTCAGAGTAGAGGTTGGCCCTATTTGCAAGATATATCTTGCAAATAGGGCCAACCTCCCTTGCTTTTAATGCTGAAAAGGGGCTTGTCAAGAAGCCTGTGTAAGTCTTTTCACAGGAACCTCTCTATCCTCGCCCTGATGCCCTCGTCGCACAGCAGCTGATTGCGCACCCGGGCCCAGCCCGGCTGGTGGCATCCCTCGCCCCACCTCGAATACAGCTCCTTCACCCGCAGGTAGAGCAGCTTCATCACGGCGTCCTCGTCGGGGAAGCACCCCCGCCTGACGACCTTGCGGAAGCTGGCGTTCACGCTCTCGACGGCGTTGGTGGTGTACATGACCCTCCTGACGTCGGGGCCGTAGGAGAACAGCCGCTCGACCTCGGCCATCGAGCGCTCCCACGTCGCCACCGCGCCCGGGCAGCGCGCCCACGCCTCGGAGAAGTCGGCGAACGCCGCCCGGCACGCGGAAAGCGACGGCGCGCCGTAGAAGGCCCGGGCGTCGCGGCAGAACGCCTGCATGTCCTTGGACGGGACGTACTTGCAGGAGTTGCGCACCAGATGCACCAGGCAGCGCTGCGCCACCGCGTCCGGGAATATCGCGCGCAGGCCGTCGGCCAGCCCCGACACGCCGTCCATGCTCACGAACAGCACGTCCTCGACGCCGCGCTGGCGCAGCTCGTCGAACACGCCCATCCAGTGGTGCGCGCCCTCGGTCTCCTGCATCCACAGCCCGAGCACGTCCTTGCGCCCGGCCAGGTCGTAGGCGACTATCGCGTAGACCGCCATGCTGCGCGCGCCGCGCCCGCGCCTCACCGGCACGTAGAGGCAGTCGACGAACATGAACGCGTACACGGGCTCCAGCGGGCGCGAGCGCCACCGCTCGAGCTCCTCCCACACCCTGTCGGTGATGGCCGAGACCGTCTCGGCGCTCATCGAGAAGCCGTATATCTCGCGCACCGTGGCGGCTATGTCGCGCTGAGACATGCCCCGCGCGTACATCGACATCACGCGCGACTCTATGCCGGTCAGGTCGCGCTCGCCCTTGGGCACCACCGCGGGCTCGAAGGTGGCGTCGCGGTCGCGGGGCACGTCGATGGGGACCTCGCCGGCGCTCGTGCGCACCACCTTGCGCGTGTAGCCGTTGCGCCTGTTCGGCCCGTCCTTGGGGCCCTTGTCGTTGTCCGGGTAGCCCAGGTGGGCCTCGAGCTCGGCCTTGAGCATCGTCTCGATCATCGGCCCGAACACCGAGCGCAGGGCCTCCTGCGCCTCCTCGGCGGTCTTCGGCGAGAACTCCTCCATGATGGCGGCCGCCACGCGCTCGGCGGCGGGGTCGCCCTTCTTCCTCCTGGTCACGGTCGTCTCCAATCTGCCGCGGGCCATGCCGCGGCCATCGTAGCATGGCCGGCGCCCTGCGCCGGCGACGATCGCCTCCGGAGACGTTGCCCCTTGGGGGGACTTACACAGACAATCTTACAGACCCCTGAAAAGCCCCCGGATTCGCAACTTTTGGCAAAAACGGGCGCCTCGCTTTACGCTAGACCAATTCTCGGAGCAGCAAGATTGTCAGCCGCGAATGGAAGAGACGGCCACAAACAGAAAGCGGGTCCAACCGCATATCGACAATCGGCCGAGAAGATAACGGTGCCCGCTTCGCCGGCCAACGCTAGGCATTACAATATTCAGCTAAGCCCAGAGAGGAGGCCGGGTTGACTAATCTTCGAATTCCTTTTCTTACGCTCACCGCGCTTGCGGTGCTACTTCTTTCTTGCGGTTGCTCACCCCAGCAAGAAAAGCTTGGCCCTTGCCCGAACGAATTCGAATCGCACACGCCCATTTACGATCGCGACACCATTTTGTTCCATTACGAATCGTTCAACCATGAGGCAATCGATGAAATCCCTCCCACGCCCGAAGGCAGCAACGGCGGCCCCTTCGTTGTCCTCTGGGCACTCGTAGGCACCGTTGAGGATTTCGATGGCGCCGGCATCGCAAAAATTAAAGTCGACAGGGACCAATCAAGCGGCTTCATTCTCGACACTGCATATCTCAACGCAAACGCGCCTATCGAAGGCGGCGGCGTCATCGCCATCGGAGACAAAATAGAATGCCGTTTTCTCTACGATCCCAACTCGGAAATAATCGATCCTGGGAAAAGCGGCTACATCAGAATCGTAGATTCGGGGTCGGCCTCGTAAAGAAGTCGGCTTTTCGTGGCATCCACCAGCCAATAAACCGCGCGGCCATTACAATAGCCACATCCAAACCCGATAAATCCCCCTGGAGGCCGCCCATGATGTGGTTCACCGCCGATTTACACTTCGGCCATTCGAGCATTCTTTCGAAAATGAATCGCCCGTTTGAAACCATCGAACGCATGAACCAAGGGCTCCTTGCGGCGATTAATGAACGGGTAGCGCCCAGCGACTCGCTCTATGTGCTGGGCGACTTCGCGTATCAGACAACCGCCGAAAACGCACGCCGCCTACGCGAGCAAATCACTTGCGAGCACGTGCATCTCATTCGCGGCAACCATGACGATTCGTGGTCGACGGGCGCGGGCGCGGGGATTTTCGAAACCGAGCAGGACTATCTCGAAATCGCCCCCGGCTACGCGCGCGGCCATAAGCTCGTTTTGTTCCACTACCCCATCATGAGCTGGAATGGAAAACGCCGCGACGCCATCGCCCTGCACGGCCACGTCCACTCCAAAGGACCCACCAACAACGAGCGCAACCGCGAGCGCGGCATTCTTCGATACGACGTGGGCGTTGACGCAAACAGCTACGCACCCGTAAGCCTCACAGAAGTTTTGAAATTCTTTGAGAGCGTTCAGTCGCACTCTCGAATGGGGTAAGAAGAAACCGAGAGAACGTCCGACGTCACAAGCACCACAGGAGACCCCGCAGCATGAAACCCATCGCGCATATTCGCACCGACCTTCCCCAGAAGTTCGGCATTCCGCGCAACAGCTTTCTGGCGCCACATTTGCAAGGGCGCATCGTTTTCGAGCCCGAGTTCGCGTTGAATAGCGCCGTCGCGGGACTCGACGGCTTCTCGCACGCATGGCTGCTTTGGGAATTTGAGAACGGCACGCCAGGCGGAACCGCGCAAGACATTGCAGCAGATGCTGCCACCGACGACAAAAGCGGCACGAACACGAAATGGTCGCCCACGGTGAGACCTCCGCGCTTGGGCGGATCGGAACGCATGGGAGTGTTCGCAACCCGAAGCCCATTCCGCCCCAACCCCATTGGATTGACCTGCGTCAAAATCGACCACGTCGAGCTCACCGACGACGGCCCGATTATCCATGTGTTGGGCGCCGACCTGCGCGATGGAACGCCCATCTTTGACATCAAGCCCTATATTCCCTTCGCCGACTGCCACCCCGATGCGACGGGCGGTTTCATCGACGAAGCGCCCTGGCACGAACTAGACGTCGACTTTCCCGAAACGCTGCAGGCGCATATCGGGGGCGACAAGCTCGAGGGTCTCGTGGAGGTGCTGCGCCAAGACCCGCGCCGCGCCGGAAGCAAGCACGACCCAAGCCGCGTCTACCATTTGGCCTTTGCCGCATATGACGTCGCTTTCACCGTGGACGGCGATGCGCTGCACGTGGTTGAGGTCGCAAGCGCATAGGCGATATGACGAGGGCACAAAAAGCTGGACGCCCCTCTTGCATACGCTTCTACAGGTTGGGCCGACAATAGAGAAAAGGCCAAGGACCGAAGCCCTTGGCCTTTCGATTCATTCCGAATGGAAACCATACGCCAAATGAAAGGCCTACTTCTTCCAAAGTTTATTGCCCGCCTTGAGCGTGAACGGAACGAGAACCGCAGCGACAACATACAGCGCGATAACCACCATGAAGCAGCCATCATACGATCCGGTGTTGTCGTAAATCAGGCCATACACCGTGAAGGAAATAGCGGTTGCGATGAAAATGCCCGTGGAAACCCAGGAATAAATCTGGGAATAATTGCGCGGGCCGAACGTGCCACGAGTGAGCATCGGCGCGATAACAGTAAGACCTGCGTAGCCGAAGCCGAAGATCGCCATGCCTGCATAGAATACTGCCTCGTTTGCGCCCGATTGCCATGCGAGCGTGATGCCCAAAGCGCCGCCAATCGTCGCGATAAGGCCCGTCCACTGAATGCCGATTTTGTCATTCAGCGCGCCCAACAGCAACTTGCCTACGATGCCGCCGACCATGATGATTGAAACAGCCATAGCGCCAACGGAAGCACCGAGCTCACCATGCGCACAGAAAGCCGGAATCTGCTGGAAGAACGCCGCGCACATGCAGAAGATGCCTGCCACAAGAATCAGCGTGTACATCGCGGGAGACTTGCGAGCCTCTTCGATAGTGGCGCCTTCGTTCTCGGCAGCAGCAACCGCAGCCGCAGCTTCCTCGGCGCTACGCTCTTCGGCATCTTCCCCAGTCTGGGAAGCGCCAAAAGGCAGAACGTTCATGACAGAAGGCGACTTGCGCACAAACGCGGCGCACAACACAACCGAAGCGACCGTGGTAACGAGAGAAAGCACCAAGCGCGCCGTCTGCCAGCCATATGCGCTAATGAGGGCCTGGCCAACTGGGCTCGCAATAGCAGCGAGCAGGGAAAGCGTTGCGGCAGAGATGCTCACGGCAATGCCCGCGCCCTTCTCGAACCAAATGTTGATAAGCACCGGAGCCGCCAGATACATGAAGAACGCGGCGGTCACGCCGAACACAACGCCGTACAAATTCCACTGCCACAACTCAGTGGCAAAAGCGGACGCAACCGAGGCCAAGCCAAAAACAGCCGACACGGCGGTCATAATCCAGCGCGGATCGTACTTCTCCAGCAACTTGCCAGCGAACGGTGCGCAAATCGCCGAAACGATAGGCTGAATCGTTCGATACATCGTGGTATCGGTCTGGCTCCAACCAAACTGATCCATAACGGGAGCAACAAAAATACCCGACGTGTTGGCGATGATGCCCGTCGGAATGGAATAAAAACCTATGCAGCCAATGAGCACGAGCCATGCCCAAACCGACCCGCTTTTCACCTTTGACATACGGTCCCCTTTCGAACTTTGCGCAACACGCGCAACCCTCTTCATGCTCAAAAACTATACGAATCGGCCTTTAACAAGCTAAACACGGCCATATGCCGAAAACCAACGCGTATACCTTGTTTTCGAGCAATTAACGTGCCACTTCCCCCTGAAAAACGGCTGGACGATATGCTATAAATGCTTTTGTTAGCTTTTTGTTTAGGTTTCGTTTCAACCATCATAGTCAGCACGAGGACACAACCCACCACACGAAGGAAAATCATGGCCGATGACGTCATTCGCGTAGAAGTTCTTGGAACTCCGCGCATCCTTAAAAATGGAGTCGAAACATCCTTCTCGCGCAAACGCGTACGAGCCCTTTTGTTCTATTTGGCCACCGAACTCAAGCCCGTTCCGCGCACCACGCTCGCATGGCTTTTCTGGCCCGACAAAAGCCCGCAGGTCGCAAGCCGCAACCTCAGCATTCATCTTTCGTATTTGAAAAATGCCCTTTCGGAAGACGCCGTCATCTCATCGCAAGGCACCATCGCCCTTGCCGAAGATGTCGAAAGCGATGCGCGCGATTACTTCGCGTTTGCCAATAACCCGAACCGAAATGGCGACCATAACCCCCTCGGGCTGTTCCGCGGGCCATTTCTGGACGGCTTTTCTATCAAAGACGCCGACCCGTTCGACCAATGGGTGAGCTCTGAAGCTCAGCAATGGCGAAATCGCTCAATTGACGCCGCACTCGAGCGCTCATTTGACCTCGAAATCCAAAAGCGATACACCGACGCACTTGCCACTATCGAACGAGCCATTTCGGAAAACGAAATTCGTGAAGACCTCTACCGGCGCGCCATGTCAATCATGGAAAAGGCCGGCATGCGCGCCCAGGTTGGCGAATTGTATCGAGAGCTCACCACGCGCCTTAACGACGAACTGGGCCTGCCTCCCTCAATTCAAACCGTCGAATGCTATCAATCAATCATCGGGTCTAACGATTCATTCACCGCGCATGTCAAGAAATCGGGGCAACGCGCACTCAAAGAAAAGGATATGCCCTTCATCGACCGGCAAGAACACGTCGACCGCGCCCTTGCCGCGCCAAACGGGTCGTTCGTGCTCGTTACCGGCGAAACGGGAATCGGCAAAACCCGCTTTCTCAAAGAGCTCCCGCGCCAAACGGACGAACGGCGCATCGTCGTAAAATTCACCCAGCAAACGCGTGAGATACCTTTTGGCGGCCTCATCGATTCAATCAAAGGGCTTACCACCGCTTCCGACTGGCCCAAAATCGCCCTGCGCGCACAACGCATCATGGGCGATGAGCAATGGGGGCGGCTGCGCTGTCTCATTCCTTCAATTGACATCAACGTTGAACGCCCCGCGTCCACGTTTGGCCTCTCAACCTCCCAAATTCAAGAAATCATCGAGAACTTTTTTCGCGTTTTAGGCGCAGATTGCCATCTTCTTTTCATGTGCGATGACATCCACTACGCCGATGCAGCCTCCCTCAAGGTTCTCTCACGCGCCATAAACGATCAAACATTTCTCTCTGCGCGATTCATTGCAACGTTCAACCCGATCATTCCAGCACCGCGCACCATGGCCCTGTTCAACGAACTCCAGCGCAAGGGCATTTTGATCAGAATCGAGCTCACCAAAATTAGCGACGAACGCATGATGGACATCTTACTGTTCTTCTTCCCCGATATCGATGAGCAAACCGCCCGCAAACTCATCACCTTGGCCGACGGAAACCCCTTCTTGATGAAGACAATCATTCAGGGACTCGATTCCGGCTATACGGAGTTTTCGGGAAAGGCATCGCTTCAGAATCTGTTCGAGTACACGTTCAAATCGCTTACGACCGACGCCGCCCTCATCGCCACCCTGCTCGCAGTGCACAACGCGCCCTGCGATGCCGAGCTATTCGGCGCTCTTTGCGAAAACGGCACGGGCAAAGCGCTATTCGACGAACTCTCGTCAACGGGCATCGCCGCCCGCGACGGCTCGGGCCGAATCGTGCTCCTCAATAAGCGCATGCAGGAATTTCTCGTTTCCCGCCTTGCCCGAGATTCGCGCAGGCTCGAGTCAGCGCATTTTCGTTTGGCCCAAACAATGGATGCACTCTACGGTCACGCCTCGTCGAACATGCAGGATATCGCCATTTGTCGACACTACAGTTTAAGCACCCAACCACAAAAATGTGGCCCCTATGCAGCGAAGGCTGGCGATTATCTGCTGCAAATTGACGAAATCGAGGCAGCAATCAAGTATTACAAGCTCGCCGTAAAACACCTTGAAGGACCCGAGAAACTCGACGCTTCCCTTATTCTGTATATCAATATGACCCATTTGGGCAAAACGTATGAAGCCAATTTGTATTTGCAAAGCGCGATTTCCATTGCCCAAGCCATGGGACGAGACGACTATGCACTTACATTTGAGGCCGCAAGGAAGCTCAACGGCGTTCCCGAGAATGAAGAAGTGCGCGCCGGCGTTATTCCGTGCTACAAAAAAGCCCTCGACCCCGAGATTCGCGCATCGCTCCTCAAGGCCGAGCAGCTCGCAACCTGCAATGGCGCGTCACCGCTCCTCATAAGCTATATCCTAGGATTTCTTTCATCGTGGTATATGATTGTCGGCGATTTCGATTCCTCCATCGAATGCCTCAACCGCATCGTCGGTTTAAGCCTCTGCCAAATCCCAACAACGAATACCAGCTCAGGCCTATCGTTGTTCTTCTCGGCCCTCGTTACACTCATCTCGCTCATGAAAGAAGGCCCCAATCCGCGAATCTTCGATTTGGTCAAGCTCGCAGAAGAATCGTTCGAAGAAACGCCCATTCGAAGCTTTTCGTCCTCATCGGAGGGCATCAAATCGATGCTCGCCTACATCATGGGCAATAAAGAAGAGGGCGACCGCATGACTGAAAAGGCGATTGCGCTGCTCGAAACCAGCCACAACGAGCCCATGCATGCCGCAATGCTGGCAACCAAGGGAATGCTGCAGCACAAAAGCAATCCTGCTCAAGCATACCTCGCAAATCACGAGGCCTATCGTATCGCGAAACGAATCGGGGCGAACTATTCGCTCATCAGGTCGCTTATCGGCCTTGTAGTCACAAGCCCAACGAAGCAGGAAGCCGCAACGTATTTGGCAGAGCTTCGAGAACTCGCTGGCAGCATCGGAGATGCAAACCTCTATGAGCGCATTGCACATTGCGCCGCAGCGGTAAACGCGAAGGGCGAATAGGACAACGCGTTTACCGCTCAAACGCCGGCTGAAAACATGAGGTATCGTTTTCGCCCCCAAACGCAAGAAAGCCCTCGATAACGAGGGCTTTCTTTGTTGGTTCGAGTTTGCAGCCCCGAACCACGCATTCCTTATGCCTGCCCGCCTAAGCGACGGGCATACGTGGGGTGTTTATTTCGCCCAGGACTTGCGGCCCATGGGGACAATAACCAGCGACAGGACGATGACGAGCACGTAGAAGACGATGATCATCCAGAAGGCACCAGCGAAGGAGCCCGTGATGTCGAAGATCTGAGCGTAGATCAGTGCGGAGAAGCCGGAGAACACGTTCAGGCCGGTAGCGACCATCGAGAAGATATTCGCGTAGTCCTTGTTGCCGAAGGCCTGACGGCAGGTCATCGGGGGAACGATGTTCAGCGCGGAGTAGCCAACGCCAAACAGGGCAACGCCAACGTAGAAGCCCATGACATTCGCGCCAGAGAAGAAGGCGATAGCGGCACCAGCGCCACCCAGAACGCCAGCGATAACGCCAGTCGCGCGGGCACCAATGTGGTCGCACAGCCAGCCCAGGCCGAACTTGCCGATGATGGAAGCGACCATGGCGACGGAAACAGCCATTGCGCCGACGGCAGCGCCGAGTTCGCCCGTGGAAGCGTAAGAGGCGAGCTGCTGAACGAAGGAAGCGGAAATGACGAAGAAGCCAGCCATGACGATGAGCAGCCACAGAGCAGGGTTCTTGCGAGCCTGAGCAACGGTTGCGCCCTCATCGGCACCAACGGCGATCTGGGAAGCAGCCTCGGACTTCTTCTCCTCGACGGTGCCGTAGCCCCAAGGCAGAACGCCCATTTTCTCGGGGGACTCACGCAGCAGGGCCGCGGTCAGGCCACCGCCAACGACGATAACAATCACAGAGCAGATGATACGAGCGGTCTGCCAACCCATGCTCGCAATCCAGCCATTGATGATGGGCGACATGATGGCGCCGAACAGCGACACCATAACGCCGATAACGCCAATCACGGTGCCGTTGGACTTAGCGAACCAGCGGTTGACCATGGTCGGGGTAGCGATGTACATCCAGAATGCTGCGGAAGCACCATACAGCACACCGTAAATGTTCCACTGCCACGGCGCGGTGAACCAAGCGCAAGCGAGGTTGGCCAAGCCGAAGACCAGCACGGAGGCGGTCATGATCCAGCGGGGGTTGTACTTGGAAATAAGCTTGCCAGCGAGCGGGGTGCACAGGGCGGCAACCCAAGGCTGGATGGACATGAACAGGGTGGCGTCGGTACGAGACCAGCCAAACTCATTCATAACCGGGGTAATGAACAGGCCCGCATGGTTGGCAGCAAAGCCCAGCGGAACAGCGTAGAACGCAATACACGCAATGGCGACTGCCCACGCGTAATTGCTGCCCTTCACATTCTCAGTTCCCATTTTTCTCTCCTTGTTTCGAGCTTTCTCTGATGCATCGGAATGCATCCAAACATCAGCAAAAACCGTGCCCATTTCTCGCTGCAACGAAAAATCGGAACCCGTTTTCGCCGACCATCTCACGGGGCCGCATGTCCAAGCACGCGGCCCGGGGGATCAAACTTCAACGCCTGTCAAAAACCCGACAGGACTTTCGATGGGCCTATTTGCCCTTCTTCAAAACGCCCTTCTCATAGAGCGCCTCGACTTCCTCGGGGGTGTAACCGAGTTCGGCCATCACATCAGCGGTATCGGCGTCGTATTTCGCGCCGCCACGCACGATTTGGCCCGGATGCTTGGTGAACTTCGGGAACATGTTCACCTGCTTGACGGTGGTTTCGGTCACTTCGTCGAAGCAATCGACAAACACTTCGCGCGCCTGATACTGCGGGTCTTTCAGCATGCGCTCATACGTCATGTGCGGGCTCACCGGCACGCCCATGGAGCTGAACTGCTGGTTCACCTCATCGACGGTATGAGACAGGCAGTACTCGTCGAGTGCCGCGCGGAACTTAGCCGCACGTGCCGGCAGAGGATCGTTGATGTCTTTGCAACCCGGAGCGCGGGTAATCGACGGATAGGTGCCGAAGGGCTGGAAGTCGGGGTCGTCTTTGAAGCCAAAGAATTCCACGAGCTTCGAGACGGGGCCAACGCCGCCGACCGCGACCTGCACATAGCCGTCTTTGCACTTCTGCGAACCAGCGCATGCGCCCACGAAGTCTTCGTTGCCGATGGGAGTCGGCTGAATGCCATGGTTAATGCCGTCGGAAAGCGTCGCGCCCTGAACGCGAACGAGCGATTCGAACTGCGTGCAGTCGATGGACTCGCCTTCGCCCGTTTCTTTGGCATGGATAACAGCGGCGAGCGTCGCCCATGCGCCCATGAGACCGGTCATGTAGTCGCCCGTGAAAGGTTTGGTAACCGAGGGAGGCGTGCCCGGGAAGCCGTTGAGGCTCGCGTAGCCCGAGAAAGCCTGGCCGATGGGATCGAAGCTTGCCTTCTTTACGTAATCGGGATCGCCCGTCTGGCCAAAGCCCGAAATATGCAGAATGACAAGTGCAGGGTTGTGCTCCCACAGAACCTCGTCGGTGAGGCCCCACTTCTTCCACGTGCCGCCCTTGGACGACTCGACGAGCACATCGGCGTCTTTGATGAGTCTGAACAGCACTTCCTTGCCTTCGTCGCTCGGAATGTTCAGCGTCATCATGCGCTGGTTGCGGCGCTCCGCCGACCATGCGTCGCCATACATGCGATACATATCGGGAGCCTTCACGCTTTCCAGCTCAATAACGTCAGCGCCCTGCTCGGCGAAAAGGCCACACACAAACGGGCCCGCAATAACAGACGCCGCGTTGATGACCTTCAAGCCATGAAGGTTGCCGAATTTCGGCAGATCAGTTGACTTCATGCAACAACCTCCTTGTGTTGTGTCCCAGTTCTCACGCTTCACCGCTTTTGGTAAAGTCGAGAACTTTCATGACGACTTATAAGCAACTTTTGTGCCAGTTTTGCTAATTTGCGAAAGATTCCTTGTACGATTTTTTGCCGAGAAGATTGCATTCGTACATCTCGGCAATCGCATCCGAAGAAAAGCCGAGCTCGGTAAGGATGTCATCGTTATCTTGGCCCGTGCATGGGGCTCCGCGCCATACGCGCCCGGGGTAGTTCGCAAGATCGGGAACAACCTTCACGCCCGATATCTCATGCACGCCATCGACGGCAGGCCATGTCTCGATAACACCTCGCGCTTGGTAATGGGGATCGGCCGCAGCCTGCTCGTAGTTCATCAGACGCGAACACGGCACACCCGCCTCGTTCAGAATCGTCTCAACTTCCTCTGCAGTGTGCTGCGCAAGGAAATTCGCGAACGCCTCTTCGGCAACATCGCCCGCATGGCTTCCGTAAGGAATAATGCCCTCCCCTTCGGGGAAGAGCTCGCTGGCGTACTCCAGGCCAAGCAACGGCAGGCCAGCTTTCAAAACGCCCGGCCCCAAGAACAGCACATACACTTCTTCGCAGTCGTTGCATACATACGTCCCGTACAGCGCACAAATAAGGCTATGCGTACCTTCCTTCACATATTCCTCGCCGTACGTCCAGCCTTTAATGGGGTATTGCGACTGGATGCGCATCATGGTTTCGAATTGCGCCACGTCGATAGATTCGCCGCGGCCGGTTTCCTGGCGCTTCAACAAAGCAGCGAGCGTCATGCCGAACGCGTAGAATGCCGCGGAATAATCACCCGGGAACGGCATGGCGGGAATCGACGGCTGGCCCTCAATGCCATTCATGCGCATCGCGCAGCCAAACGCCTGGGCAATCGGATCGTAGCTCGCGCGCTTCACATAGCTTTCGATACCCGTTTGCCCGAAGCCGGAAATATGGGCGATGACCAGGCGCGGGTTCACTTCCCACAATTTCTCATCGCCGAACCCCTTGCTTGCAAAGCGCCCTCCGACCGATGCCTCTATGAGCACGTCGGCGGTTTCGATAAGCTTCAAGAATGCACTGCGCCCCTCGCCCTTCAGATAATTCATAGCGAGGCTTCTCATATTGCGGCGGTCTTGCTGCGTCGAAGCGCCATGCTGAGAAAAGCGCCCCATGTCGGGATTGATGGGGTTTTCGACCCATATGACATCGGCGCCATGTTCGGCGTAAAGCTCAGAGGCAAACGGAGCCGCAACCGACAGGCCCACCATCACAACGCGATAACCGCTCAAGAGCCCGAATCGGGGTATGTCGTTCGTTTTCGCCATGCGATGCCTCCTTGCGCGTTTTGCCGTCCAAACGAGATGCGTAGCAAAACGCGTGCCATGGCCAAACGTTTCAACTGGCATACTTCTTGCTTTTAGCGAAGGGACCCACTATTTGCCCTAGAATATGGCAACCACTTTGCAGCGCCGCAACAGCAAGCACGCATGCATTAAGACATGGAAGGACCGAGCGACCATGAAGCCGCTTATTGGAATAACCGCAGAAATCAATCCCGCGACGAACATGTGCGAAGTTAATCATGAATACGCGCTCGCCGTCGCAGCAGCTGGCGGCACGCCCGTCATGCTGGCGCCCCTCTCAGATTCCCCTTCTTATGTCGAAGACGTGCTCGCCTCGCTTGACGGGGTTCTTCTTTCAGGAGGCGGCGACATTTCTCCTCGTGCATACGGAGAAACGCTCAGGCATCCGTCGATTCTTGGCGTCAACGAGCAGAGGGACTATTTCGAGCTTCAGCTTGCTCGACGAGCTTTCGTGTTAAACATGCCGACGCTTGGCATTTGCCGGGGTTTGCAAATCATGAACGTCGCACTTGGCGGAACCCTTTATCAAGACCTCGCTCTTATCGAGGGCATCGCCGACGAGCAGGCTCTCCTTCATCGGCAGCCAAAGCCCTACGAACGAGGGCAACACGAGGTGAATATTTCACCCAGATCGACGCTCCACGCCATATACCGCGAAGAGCACGCCGAACAAGCGGACGACTCCCTGCCGCTCTTCGTCAATTCCATGCACCATCAGGCAATTCGCAATATTGCCCCTTTGCTTGAAATAACCGGGACGTGCGGCCCTGTTATCGAAGCGGTCGAAAGTCATACCTCGGCCTTTTACGTAGGCGTGCAATGGCATCCGGAGTATTTGGGCAACGCCGCGCCGCTCTTCCACGCGTTTCTAAACGCAACGCGCGCTTAAAACCATGGAGCCGCCGAAGCGACCCCATGGCATCACGAATCCTCTTTAAGCAGAAAGCCGCATTCTTATTTCGCCTTATCGCCCTCGAGGAAACGCTTGATGTCGCGACTCTGGAAATAAGCAAGTCCCAGCGTGCAGGCAATCGCGCAGGCGATGAGCAGCGCAGCGCCCACAAAGGCAACCTCGAAGCCGGCGATATCGATTACGGCGCCCCATAAAAATCCCGAGCATACGCCCGCAACATTCGCTGCCATGGAAATGCGCGCATACACAATAGGATATTCAAGGCCGCCGAATGTTTTACGGGCAAACGACGGCGTCATAACATTGGTGACGCCGTAATAGACGCCATACGCGAATGCGCCCACCGCGATAACGACGGCCGCATTGCCGGCGCCGCCTACCAAAATAAGCACAGCACCCACGATGCCCATGGCGATGCACGCAACCGTGCCCGAGAATGGATGCTTTTCGCCCACGTATCCAAGCCCGAGCTTTGTGCCCGTTTGAGCCGCCATGGAAAGCGACGTGGCCCACGCACCAAGCATGGGAACAGCAGATCCAACCGCCAGCGTATGCACATACGAGGGAACCATGCCGTTGAGGTACATGCCGAAATTCAAGCAGAAGCAAAAGCCCATAATGAGATAGAACTGGGGCATTTTGAACGCTTCCTTCGCCGCGATGCCCTTGCGGGCGCGAGGATGCTCGCCTGGCGCAAGTTGAGCGACAAGGGCAGCGGCATCAATCGGCGCAGAAGCTTGGCCCCTTTCATCGGTCGAAGCACTCTGCGCATTTGTCCCATAGGGCAAAAGTCCTTTGTCGGAAGGACGGCTTGCGATGCATGCAATCATAATCGGCACGCATGCGAGCGTAATGGCGGCAAACACGCGATAGGTCGCCTGCCACCCGAGCGCTTGAATGAGGGCGCCGCCAACGGCTGCCCACACCATGCCGCCAACACCCGTAAAAGCCGCAACCAAACCAATATAGAAGCCCGCATTCTTATCGAACCAACGCGTGATAAGCGTCGCGGGCGCCAGATAAATAAGCGTGCACGTGCCAAATCCCATAAGCACGCCGCACGCGAGGTATTGCCACAATTGCGTCGAAAACGATACCAGAAAAAACGCGAGCGCCGCCACAAAACACGACCCTCCGATGCATGCACGCGCATCGCAACCGTTCAGCAAACGGCCCGCAAAGGGGAGAAATACGAGACCAGATAGGCACGCAAGGGGTGTGAAGTAGCTCAGCACGCCCGTTCCCACGCCTAAATCGGCGGCGGCATAGGGATAGAAGATTCCGGCACAGCTATGCCCAAACGAAACAGGGCAAAACATGCATATGACAAGAGCGAAAACAACGAAGAAACCAAAATGAGGACGCGCGTTCCGAGCATTTCCCGATGGGGATTCAGTCACCATAAAACACCTCTAAACGAAAACAACCATTCCGCTGAAGCAAAAACCATGCCACAGCGGCCAGAAGAAGACGAGGGCCGTGCGCGACATAACGCAACAGGCCAATCGGCGCGTTTCCCTGAGCCAAAAACAGCAGCAATTGAACGCTCGACTTTCGGCCGACGCGAAAAAAGAAAGCCCGCATCCAGGGGAAATGGAGTGCGGGCTCGCAAAAAGGAGATGCGGCGGCATGAGAGAGGAATGGGAAGATGAGCCGCCGCCGAATATGCGGAAAGGCAATTACTTGCCGGTAAGTGTCGTTTCTTGACGAATAAGGCCCTCGTCATAAAGCTGGGCAATTTCCTCGTCGCTCACGCCGAGACCATGCAGGATCTCTTCGTTGTGCTGGCCGACAAGCGGCATGCCGCGCTGAATCTTGCCCGGGTTCTTCTTCAACTTCGGAACCACGTTCACACCGCGCATCGTTTCGTCATCGTGGGCGTTTTTCCACGTGGTAAACGTTTCACGCGCTTTGTAGTGAGGGTCGGCATCGCAATCGGCGAACGTATAAATGCGGCTGCAGGGAACGCCTGCTTCGAGCAGGATTTCCTCGGCCTCGGCACCCGTATGCGTACCGAAGAATTCGGCGAGCTTGCCCTCAAAAATATCGCCAGCAGGCGTACCCATGCCGCACAGGCCCATGCCGTCATAGAACGGGTCTTCGGCAATGTCGATGCCAAGCACCTTGCATGCGTTGCGCACAACGCCGGCACCCAGAATGAGGATGTACAGATTCACGCCATCTTTGCAGGTATAAGTGCCATATCCCGCAGAGCTCGTCGAGTGGGACCCCTCGCGCTTGGGCAGCACGCCGGTATTGAGGTAATTCACCACATAGAAGCCCGAGCAGCGCACCATAGCCTCATACTGTGCAGCATCGATTGAATCGCCCTGACCGGTTTCCTTGGCGCGGTTAAGGGCGGCCAACGCTCCGACGATGGCAAACAGGCCAACAAAGTAGTCGGAAGGCTGCGGGAACGCGGGCACGGGAGCTCGATCGGGGAAGCCGTTCATTTCCATATAGCCCGAAAACGCCTGACCGATGGCATCAAAACTCGCGCGGCTTACGTAGCCGGGGTCGCCCGTTTGGCCAAAGCCCGAAATATGCACAATGACGAGCGCCGGATTAACCTCCCACAACGCCTCGTCGCTCATGCCCCACTTGTCCATCTGGCCGCCACGGAAACCGTCAACCAGAATGTCGGCATTTTCAAGCAGCTTGTAGAACAGCTCACGGCCACGACCATGGCGCACGTCCATGCACAGCGATCGAGAATTGCGACGATCCATGCGCGTGCCCCAGCCAGGGAGCACCGGGTTCGGACGGCTTGTGTCGCGGCCTTTGGGATTCTCAATGCCAATAACATCGGCGCCCAAATCGCCCAACATAGCGCAAGCAAACGGCCCAGCAATTGCCTGCGAAAGATTAAGAACCTTCACGCCCTGCAGCGGGCCAAATGGTTCGAACGTTTCTTCTGCCATGTTTCCTCCTCCTTGCATGTGGATACGGAAGGAAAAGCAAAAACCATGCCAGAAGCTGGCCGTGCCGTCGAAAACGCCGTTTCCGCCGAGCCGCTACAGGTGGCGTTTATCGCCCGATGCGCCCACGCCGCGTGGGACGACGTATTGCGTGCCGTGACCCGCGACGAACGGCCGCTTAAACAAGTAGATGATAACCCGGGAATATCGCTTCGTATGGCCCAGCGCTGCCTTACGAGCATTTGCAAGAAAACCGATGCACAAACGTGCGTTGGGTTTACGAAGGTCATGGGGGAGATAAACTCGATTAGACACGAAGAACCTCGGCCCCTCCCTCCGAGACGTATTCGCTTAAAGGGGGTACAATGGGGGTCGTTTGGAAAGCCGCGCAACGCGCGACTGTAGCCACGTTCGCAGAGAGAGGAACTTTCCATGGCTAAGTTTTCCCACGTTATTGTCCGCCGCCCCGGCAAATCGCTGTGCGACGGCATCACCAGCGCACCCGAGCTGGGCAAGCCGATTTACGAGAAGGCGATTAAGCAGCATGACGCCTACATCGAAGCCTTGAAGCAGTGTGGCGTGGACGTTACCGTGCTTCCCGCAATGGAAGAGTATCCCGACAGCTGCTTCGTCGAGGACACCGCCGTTATCACCCGCTGCGGCGCCATCATCGACAACCCAGGCGCTGGCACCCGCAATGGCGAGGCCAAGGAAATGGAGCCCACCATTCGCCAGTTCTTCGACGACGATCACATCGCCCACATCACCGCTCCTGGCACGCTCGAGGGCGGCGACGTCATGATGGTTGGCGACCACTTCTATGTGGGCCGCTCCGCCCGCACCAACGAAGAGGGCATTCGCCAGTTCATCGAAATTCTCGAGGGCTGGGGCCTTTCGGGCAGCGAGGTGCCGCTGGAGTACGTGCTGCACCTGAAGACCGGCGTGAACTATCTGGAAGACAACAACATGCTGGTTTCTGGCGAGTTCAAGACCAAGCCCGACTTCGAGAAGTACAACAAGGTTGAAATCCCCGAAGATGAGGCTTACGCCGCCAACTGCATTTGGGTCAACGGCACCGTCATCGTGCCCGAGGGCTACCCCACCGTGCTCAAGGCCGTGCAGGATCTGGGCTACAAAACGCTCACCGTTGACACGTCTGAGTACCGCAAAATCGACGGCGGCCTGAGCTGCCTGAGCCTGCGCTTCTAATTCGCGCATCTCACTTGTAAACGCGCCATTCGCGCACATGCACAAAGGGAGTCGAGCAATCGACTCCCTTTTTTAATGAGGCAAGCCATTTCGCGCATTCGCACAGGCACCAGTGGCGCCGACTAAAACGCAACACCCAGCATAATGAGCGCAATGCACAGAGCGAAGGCCGCATAGTCTCGCGCCACGAACGGGTGGCGATTGTAGGCGCTCTCACGCGTGCGCAGGTAGAAGCCGCGCTGCTCAGCGGCAAGAGCCGTGGCGTCGGTTTTGCCCACCGACGAAAGCAGCAGCGGCACGCACAAAGGCAGCATAAGGCGCATTTTCTTAAGTGGATTCTTCGTATCGTATTCGACGCCGCGCGCGGTTTGGGCCTCCATGATGGCATTCATTTCTTGCGAGAAAATAGGCACAAAACGCAGCGCCGTGGTAAACGTGAACGCATAGCGATACGGAATATGCAGCTTCTCGACGCAGGCGTTCGCAAGATTGCCAAGCGGGGTAACCATGAGCATGAGCAACAGCGGCGTCGCCACGCCGAGCAGGCGAAGGCACGCCTTGCTGCCCGTAATAAGGCCCTCATCGGTGGCAAACCCAAACACAGGCGTGCCCGCACGCATGAAAAGAACCTGCAGCACAAATAAGATGAGCGCAAGCGGCACGAGCAGTTTCATGAGCACGACCAAACGGCCCGCAACACCCGCGTAAGCCCCCATAAGCAACGTGAACGCGAGCAGCCCTACAAGCATGGCGTAAGAATTGGACAGAAACGTCGCCGCGATAATGGAGGCGGCAAGCGCCACCTTCGCCACGGGGTTCAGCTTATGCAGCAGCGTGTCGCCCGGCATATAGTCGATGACGTTAAGCACGGCAAGCCAGCTCCTTCGAAACGGCAACAATGTCCGACACTTCGGAAAGCCCCGCGAACGCCGGCGACACCTCGGCCGCGAGTTTTTTCGCGAGCGCGATGGCCTGAGGAGGCTCAACGAAGGCGCTCTGCATGAGGTCGTCGTTCGCGAACACATCGGCGCACGTTCCGCGCCCAAGAATTTCTCCATTCGCCATGACCACCAGGCGGTCGGCGAAATCGCTCACCACTTCCATGTCGTGGCACACCATGACCACCGCGCTTCCCGCCGCCGCCATATCGCGCACGGTTTCCATAACCGTCATGCACTCGCGGTAGTCAAGCCCGCTTGTAGGCTCGTCGAGCACGATGACCTGCGGCTCGCCCACCACGACCGACGCAAGCGCAACCATCTGGCGCTGGCCGCGCGACAGCGAAAACGGCGCTTCGTCGAGCGGAAGGCCGAACCGCTCGCACGTCGCTTTGGCGCGCGCAGATGCCTCGTCCAGCGAAACGCCCCGCAACAGCAGCCCGAACGCAACCTCGTCGAGCACGGTGTCTTTGCAAATTTGACGGTCGGGATTTTGGAACAGCGTGGACACGTGACGGGCGATGCGGCTCGTGGGAACCTCGCGCGTATTCAAGCCAGTAACAACCACGTTGCCTTCGGCAGGCTTAAGCAAACCATTAAGCAACTTGGTGAGCGTGGTTTTGCCCGCGCCATTCTGACCCACGATACCGACGATTTCGCCAGGGAACACCTTAAAGTCGAGCGCTCGCACCGAAGCGCCGCCACCCGGATAGGAATAACTCACACCTTCAAAACGAACCACCGACTCGCCAGTGCGAGCAGAAGAGGAAGCAGCAACAACGGAATCACCGTCAATCGATGAGTCGCACGGCGAACTCGGCACGACAGGCACCGCACAAGCCCCTTCAACGACGGCGCCGCGCACGCCCTCGCCCACGATGCGGGCAACAAGCGCCGCCACCTCATCGACGGAAAGCGCCGGCCCACCCGGCTCGCACAGCCCCGCCGCCGCAAGCGAGTTCGACACGCGGGCGACGCGCGGGCTATCAACGCCAATCTCACGCAGTCGCTCGCCATGCGAGAACACCTTGCGCGGCGTATCGTCGAATATCAGTTTTCCCTGTTCAAACACCACAACCCGACTGCAGTATTCCGAAAGCAACGCAACCTTCTGCTCGATAACCACCACGGTGATGCCGGCCGATCGGTTCACTTCGCGCAGCGTTTCGAACACAAGCGTTGAAGACGCCGGGTCGAGCGCTGCGGTGGGTTCATCGAGCACCAGAACGCGCGGGCGCAACGCCAGAATAGCCGCAATGGCAACCTTTTGCTTTTGACCACCCGAAAGCGTTGCGATTTCGCGATCGCACAAATCTTCGATGCCCACCGTTTCGAGCGCCTGCTGCATACGAGCGGGGATTTCATCGCGCGTCACGCCGAAATTCTCCAGCCCGAACAGCAACTCGTCACGCACATTCGATGCCACGAACTGAGCATCGATATCTTGCAACACGCTTCCTATCAGGCGTGATACATCGGTTAGGGTAACCTCGCATGTATCTTTGCCATCGACCAGGCACGCCCCGTACAGCTCGCCTGCGAAGTGGTGCGGCACCGCACCCGACATAACGCCCGCCAGAGTCGACTTGCCGGCGCCCGACGGCCCAATGACCCCCACGAATTCGCCCTCGGCAACGGCGAGCGATACCCGTTCGAGCGCGTGACGTTGCGCGCCTGAATACGTGAACGTTACGTCTTTAACTTCGATGATCGAATTCATGGCTGGCCTTTCGGAAACCTATATGCGAGATGCTACTTAATTACTATTAGATACTTGATAACCTTTAGAAAGGTTAAGTGAGGCCTAATCTTCGACCTTCAGAGCCTTCTTAATGGGCACATAAAGCGCCTGGCACAGAATGGCGTTGAACACCGCCGTGGCGATAACAACGGGAAGCATTGCAGCAGCAAGTTCCCCCACCACGCCGATCATGGCCATCTTGATAACCATGAAAATGCAGCCCGAAAGCACCGTGGTCACAAACGTGCCGACCAAAGGAATAATCTTTTTCGCCGGCGTCTTCATGCCCGCCTTTACGATGAGCGCCATAACCACCGCGGCAACGCCTTCCGCTGCGAAATCGATAAACGGCGACGTGGTGGTAATTTGAATAACAGCCGCAGAAATAAGGCCAATGACCAGGGCTTGGCCGATATTTGGACGAACCACCAAAATAGTCAGGCAGAACGCCGAGATAATGAACTCGGGCGAAATCATGCCGCCCGTGGCGCCAGAAATCGCCTTGCCCACAAACATATTCAGAATAAAGCCCGCCGCGAGCAAAATGGCGAGCAGCACGAGCGCTTTAATGTCGAGCTTTCCGCGATCGACGGTTGCGACGGTACGGGGCTGGGCGGTAGTAGCATTTTCAAACATGAGATGGTCCTTTCGAGGAAAGCCTGTCAAAGTCGCCCGTTAGCGCTATTCGCTAATGCCACCTGTTAAACGCTACGAGCATTTAACAGGCCGGGGGCAGATTGAGTAACGGGCTGAGTGAGCGTTGTTCGAAGAAGTGGAGGCGCGTGATGCGAATGCGGTCGATGCCTTTCCGTTGGCGCGCGCAAGGAAGTTCGGCGCATACAAAAAGGCCCTCGGTCTAACCGAGGGCCCCTATTCGCCAAACTATAAAAGGCGTGAGGAACTCACAGTCGACCGACCGTATTCACATCACGCCACCACCAGTTCATGAGGTTGTTCTGAGTGCTGTTCATGCTGGTGGCTCCTTTCGGAAAATCGTCTGCAGCGCCCGAGCGCTGCGTTTTGTTGCCACGCACTATAGCACACTAAAGCACGCTAGCAATAAAAATTTCGTGAATTGTTTTCCGTCTGCGCTTCGTTCGCGCAATGCCAGGCATAATAGCCAACGTTGTTTTTAACCGCGCTTTATTCGATCGCATATCGATTGCGCCCAAGAGCCTTGGCGGCTCGGTGAATGCGGATTGACTCCCCGCTTCCCATGTAACTCGCCCGGGGCTCCGCACACGACGATTGGCCTCACATGGCGGGTTGTTCTCGCGTTTCGCGCAACAATCCAAAAGAAATGGCATATAAGGCTGGCACCTCGTTCGCCTGATTTTCGCTGCGGCTTTATGCCGCTTGGCACTTTGCGACCTTTCGGCCGTAGCTCTTGTATGCCGCCCTGCGGCTGCAGGCGCCACGTCCATCATGCCCGCAGAAACGGCTGCGCACGCATCCCTTTCGCCCGCATGCCTGCTCGCCTCGTGCCACGTGCGACCTCGCATTCAATTCGCATCGCGTTAAAGCACCTGACCAAAGGAGCACGTCATTACTACGTTCGCTGAGCTCGGCCTTTCCGAGCAGACCCTCGAAGCCGTTGACACCCTCGGCTACACCGATGCAACCCCCATCCAGGAGCAGGCCATTCCACTGGTGCTCCAGGGCCGCGACCTTATCGCCGCCGCAAAAACCGGCACGGGCAAAACCGCCGCGTTCTCGCTTCCTTCCATGGACCAACTGGGCCATCGCGAAGGCAACGACCGCGGCCCCTTCATGCTCATCGTGACCCCCACCCGCGAGCTGGCCAGCCAGATCGCTGACACGTGCATGCCCATTGGCAAGCACACGCACCACTTCGTGGGCACATTCGTGGGCGGCGTGGCCTACGGCCCGCAGATCAAGAAGCTCGAGCGCGGTCTCGACGTGGCCATCGTGACCCCCGGCCGCATGATTGACCTTATGGAGCGCGGCGCCGCCGACCTCTCGCAGGTTCAGGTGCTCGTTCTCGACGAGGCCGATCGCATGCTCGACATGGGCTTTTGGCCCCAAGTCCAGCGCATTGTCGAGGCCACGCCCGAAAACCGCCAAACGCTGCTGTTCTCGGCGACCATCGACCGCAGCCAGGACAAAACCATGTTCAGCATCCTGAACGACCCCGCGATTGTCGAAATCGCCCACCGCGGCGAAACGGCCGACAAAGTCGACCAGTACGTGATTAAAACGACTCGTCGCCAGAAGCCCGAGCTGCTCAACTCCTTCATCAAGGAAAAGGGCGGCTACCGCGTTATCGTGTTCACCCGCACCAAGGGCGGCGCCGACAACTGCTGCAGGCGCCTTCGCCGCATCGGCATTCCCGCCGAGGCCATTCACGCCGACCGCAGCCAGGCCCAACGCAGCCGCGCGCTGACCAATTTCCGCGAGGGCAAGACCAACGTGCTCGTCGCCACCGACGTGCTCGCCCGCGGCATCGACGTGCCCGAGGTCGACTACGTCGTGAACTACGATCTGCCCATGATGCCCGAAGATTACGTGCACCGCATTGGCCGCACGGGCCGCGCGGGCGCCGATGGCTTCGCCGTGTCGCTCGTGACGCCTGACACGCGCAACCTGCTGCGTAACATTCAGAAGTTCACGGGTCAGGAAATTCCCGAGATGAACTTCGAGGTTTCGGCCGATGCGTTCGAGCCGGTTGAAGGCGCCGATGAACGCCTGCTCGCCGACGACGAGAGCTACTTCTTCGAAGAGAAGAAGGGCCGCGGCAAGAAGGGCGGCAAAAGCCGCGGCGAAGGCAAGTTCGATCGCGGCAAGGGCAAAGGCGGCAAGAAGGGCGCCCGCAAGCGCGACCTGGAGCGTTCCGCCGAGCACAAGCGTAAGCTCGAAGCCGAAGCGAACGGCGAGGAGTACATTCCCGCCAATCCGCACCACAACAACGGCGGCGAGAAGAAGCGCAGCCTGAGCGAGCGCCAAGCCGCAGCCGACGCAGCTTACGCAGCCATGTTCGACACGCCGAATATGGAAGGCGGCAAGAAGAAGTCCAAAAAGCGCGACAACGGCGAGGGCGGCTATTCGTACGATTCCTTCTCGAAGAAGGGCGGCGCGAAGGGCAAGCCCGGTAAGCGCAGCCGCATGGCCAACCATGACAACCGCGACCTCGACGGCTTCCGCGACGAGCGCCGTGGCGGCGGCCGCGTGCGCAAGTACAACGACCGCGACGATCGCCGTGGCAGCAACGACCGCAACGGCGGCAAGCGTGGCAGCTGGGATACCCCGCGCAACGAAGGCTACCAGGGCAGTTTCTTCGACGACGAGCGCGGCAGCCGCGGCGCCCGCGGCAAGAAGTACGCCGACAAGCAGTACTCCGACGGCCGCGGCAGCAAGCCCGGCAAGAAGAACTACGGCAACGGCGGCCGCGGCGGCAACAACCGCAGCAACGGCTTCGGCGGCAAGGGCTTCGGCGACCGTCCGAGCAACGGCGGCGGACGCCCTGGCAACGGCGGCCATTCTGATGGCTTCCAGCGCTCCGGCAAGGGCGGCGCGAGCCGCAACAACGGCAGCAACTTCGGCGGTCGCGGCGGCAACAACCGTGGCGGCAACTTCGGCGGCGGCCGCTCCAATGGCAACAACCGTGGCGGCAAGGGAGGCAACCGTCCCGGTCGCGGCGGACGTCGCTAAGCAGGGGCGAGATCGATTCTTTTTTTCCGCAAATACACGAAAGGGCTGGTCAAACGACCAGCCCTTTCTTTATCCTCAGACCAGAACACAACCCACAGCGACTCTACGATGACCACGCCATAAAGTCGTTTGCAATCGCGCATTCCCGCAACATTGCCCGCAACGTTACTCGCCCCACACCTCGGCGGCGATTTCTTGGATGAGAGCGATTTTCGCCCACTGCTCTTCCTCGGTGAGCTTATTGCCAATCTCGCAGCTCGCGAAGCCGCATTGCGGCGAAAGGTAGAGGTTCTCAAGCGGCACGTACTTCGACGCTTCCTTGATGCGCGCCTTCACCACTTCCTTGTCCTCCAAGCCGGGCTGCTTGGACGTGATAAGGCCGAGCACGACCTTCTTGCCCTCGGCGACGTGCGCCAAAGGCTCGAAACCGCCCGCGCGCGGCGTGTCGAATTCCAAATAGAACGCGTTGACGTTTTCATGGGCGAACAAATACGGCGCCACCGGGTCGTAGCCGCCCTCGAACGCATAGGTGGAGTGGTAATTGCCGCGGCATACGTGGGTGTTAATCACGAGGTCTTCGGGCGCGCCTTCGATAGCGGCGTTGTTCAATGTCACGCCGAGCTCGCTCACCTTTTGGATATCGACAGCCTGCATGCCCGTTTTCGCCACGAAATCAGTGTCGCAGTAAATGCCCCATGTGCAGTCGTCGAACTGAATGTTGCGGCAACCCGCGGCATACAAATCGGCGATCACCTGGCGATATGCGGCAGCAATCGCATCGGCAAGCTCTTCGTCGGTCGCATACACGCTGCGCAGGCTTTCCTGCTGGCCATCGCAACGATCGAGCGTCACTTCAGAAAACGTCTGGATGGGCGCAGGAATGGTTTGGCGCGCAACGTGGTCGTCGCCGGCGAGCGCCTTCACGAACTTGAAATGCTCAACGAACGGGTGGTTCTCCCCAGAAATCGAACCCGTTACCACCGCGGTATCGGCCGTGGTTTCCTCATCATGGAACATATAGCCCTCGCGGCTCGTGCGGCGCTCAATGCCCTGAAGGCCCCACATGAAGTCGAGATGCCAATAGCTGCGACGAAATTCGCCATCGGTCACAACCTTCAGGCCCGCGGCCTTCTGCTTGGCGACAAGGTCGCGAATGGCCACGTCTTCCACAGTCTTAAGCTGGTCGGCATCAATAACGCCCGCATTGAAATCGGCACGCGCTTGCTTCAGCACGTCGGGGCGAAGAAAGCTGCCAACGATATCGCAGCGAAACGGCGCATTAGTTACAGAATTCGCAGTCATGTTTAACCCTCTGTTCGAATTGGTTTAATGTCTGCCGAACAGTATGCGGGTTTGCTTTGCGATTGTGAAATACGAATAACTTTGCTTTTGTGATAGGTTTTTCCTATGGCGTGGACAAAGAGCGACGCAGGCAGGCAGCCTGTCGAAAACCGAGCCGCCGGATGCCAGCCCTCGGAACGCGCCGCGAGCTCACGGTACTAAGACGAACCGCCGAGGCAATGAGTCGATGTCGCCACGGCGCCACCGAGCCAAGCTACCCAAGAGCGCCGTCACACAAACCAGAACGGAAGCATGGGGCCACCATTGAGGCGACCTGCGAGAATGCGCCACAAAGTGGCAAGTCGCCGCGCGCGTTTCGCTTCGCGCCACCTCGACCCTATTGCGGAATATGTCGTCGAATCGCTTCAACATACGCCGCGCCGTATACCGAACGCTGCGTGCCCTTGCGCGTGACCAGTCCCACTTCCATATACTCATCGATATCGAGCGGCACTGAAATAATCGACGCGCCATTGAGCTCAGCGCTAATCACGCCCGAGCACACCGTATAGCCATTCAGGCCGATGAGCAGATTGAACAGCGTCGCCCTATCGCGCACGCGAATATTTTTGTTGCGATCGAGCGTGGATGTAAGCTCTTCGGAATAGTAGAACGAGTTGAAGCTGCCCTGCTCGTATGACAGAAACGGATAATCGGCCATGTCGTCGAGCGTGACCGACGCGCGAGACGCCAAAGGGTGGCTCGAACACACGAAAACATGAGGTTCGGCCCGGAACAGCGGCTCGAAAGCTAACTCGTTGGCAGTAAGCATTTTCCCGATGACCTCGCGATTGCGCGCCGACAAGTAGAGCACGCCAAGCTCGCTTTTCATGTGGGCGACGTCTTCGATAATCTCGTGCGTTTGCTCCTCACGAAGCGTGAAATCGTAGCGTGCGGCATCGAACTCGCGAATCACGTCGACGAACGCGTTCACCGCGAACGAATAGTGCTGGCACGACACGCTGAAGTGGGGCACGCGCTGCGCGGGATTTTTGTATTTGTCCTCAAGCAATTCCGTCTGTTCGAGCACCTGACGTGCATAGCCCAGGAAGGTTTCGCCCTCTTCCGAAACTACCACGCCCTTATTCGTGCGATCGAAAATATGCACGTTCATTTCCTGCTCAAGGTCGTGAATCGCACTCGTGATAGAGGGCTGCGAAACATACAGCCTGCGCGCGGCCTCGGTAATGCTGCCGCATTCCGCGACTTTCGTAACATAAACGAGCTGCTGGAGCTTCATGGGCGGACCTTCCGACGAGTGCGTGCGCCCATGGTAGCGCAAGAACCCGCCAAAACCTGTTAAATGCTCGTAGCGTTTAACAGGTTGCGTGCGACGAAAACCAAGGCAAAGTTAAAAGGAACAAGGCTGCCTCGCCCCTCGTCTCAAAGAATGTGTTAAATGCTACGAGCATTGAACACATTCCCCGCGCAAAAAATGGGACAGGGGATAAACCCCTGTCCCATTGCCCACTCGCGAGCGAGAAAAGCTGCTAAACGCTGCGAGCATTTAACAGGTTCCATTCGCGGACTGTTAGTTGCCGGCGGCTCGTTTGGCTTCGTATTCAGCGACGAGCTTTTTCTGCACATCGGCTGGAGCCTGCTCATAGCCATCAAGCTCAATGGTGTAGCTGCCCGATCCGCGCGAAATGCTGCGCAGATCTTTCGTGTAGCTCACGACCTCGGCATACGGCACGCGCACCATAATGACCGTCTCGCCGGCATCGTTTGAGTCGGTGCCGATGATGCGACCACGACGCGTGGAGATATCGCCCATTACCGCGCCCGCGTACGACTCGCCTACAGCGATGCTCATCGTGGCCATGGGCTCGAGCACCACGGGGGTCGCCTGCTCGCATGCCGCGCGGAAGCCGATACGCGCCGCCGTCTTGAATGCCATCTCGTTGGAATCAACCGGATGATACGAACCATCGAACACGGTGCATTTCACATCGACCATGGGGTAGCCTGCGATAACGCCCTCGGCCATGGCCTCCTGCACTCCCTTATCGACCGCGGGGACCAAGCCGCCCGGAATCGCACCGCCCTTAATGGCGTCGACGAATTCATAGCCGCACCCGGGGTTGGGCTCAAGACGCAGCCAGCAATCGCCGAACTGGCCCGCGCCGCCGGTCTGCTTCTTATGACGGCCCTCGGCTTCAGCCGTCTTGCGAATGGTCTCGCGATACGGAATGCGCACCGGAACAAGCTTCGTCTCAACCTTTGCCTGAGCGGCCAAGCGGCTCAAAATAGTATCGATCTGAGCCTCGCCCATCGCCGTAACCACCGTTTGGTGCGTATCTTCATGGCGTTCGATGCGAACAGTCGGATCGTTTTCCGCAACACGCGCAAGGAAAGTTCCCAGCTTGTCTTCTTCCTTCTTATTCACGGCCTCAATGGCGACAGGATACTGCGGAATAGGGAACGGTAACGGAGCAATGGCAATGCTGCCGCTTTCCGAAAGCGTGTCGCCCGTGCGCGTTTCGACGAGCTTCGGCACCACCACGATGTCGCCCGCCATAGCGCTTTTCACCGGCGTGGTTTCTTTGCCCTTCATCACGCACACATGGCCAAGGCGCTCCTTTTTGCCCGTGCGCGCGTTCAGCAGCTCGAGGCCCGGCACCAGCGTACCCGAAAGCACCTTCACGAAGCTCAGGCGGCCAACATAGGGGTCAGCCAAGGTCTTGAACACGAAGCACGCAGGCTCGCCTTCTTTGGAAACCTTCACTTCACCGCCGTCGGCCGTGGGAATGGGGCCATGCGCTGTGGGGTGCGGGAAGTAGGTGCAAATGTCTTCCATAAGGCCCTGAATGCCCTGTTTGATGATGGTAGAACCCACGAACACGGGAATGAACAGCTCCTGCGCGATGGCCTTGTCGAACAGGCCCTCGAGTTCTGCCTGGGTGAGCTGCTCTTCGCCATCGAGGTATTTCATCATAAGATCGTCATCGGCTTCAGCGACCAGGTCGCACAGCTTGTCGCGCGCCACCTGTGCCTGCTCAAGGTATTCATCGGGAATTTCTTCCACGCGCTCAGAATCGCCTTCGAAGTAGCGCGCCTTCATGCGCAGAATATCGATGACGCCCTTGAAATCTTTGTCAACGCCAATGGGAATGGTCACCACGCCCAAACGCGCGCCGAAGCGGGCGTGCAGCGCGGCCATGATAACGTCGAAGTTCGCATGCTCGCGATCGATGTGGTTAATGAACACCGAGCGCGACAGGCGCATAGTTTCGGCCTCGCGCCACAACTTCGTGGTCATGACCTGCGGTCCCTCTACGGCGTCAACCACGAACATGGCCATTTCGGCGGCGTGCATGGTTGCGAGCGTGTCACCAATGAAGTCGGGGTGGCCCGACGTGTCGAGCAGGTTAATCTTGTAATCTTTATACGGAATGGGCGCGACCGATGTGCCCATAGTGAACTTGCGTTTGATTTCCTCGGCATCGTAGTCGAGGTACGATTTTCCGTCGTGCGTAGTGCCCATGCGCGGCGTTTGGCCGGAAATGTAGAGCATGGCTTCGGCCAGTGAAGTTTTGCCCGCACCATCTTGTCCGACCAACACGATGTTGCGGACATGCAACGTCTCGGGAGCTGCCATTGATACCACCGTCTCTTCCTGGGTTATCCCCTACTCGCAGGTTAACGATGCAACGAATGCTTTTTCAGTGTAACGCAGCGAAACCCCAGGATAAACGGGCATTTCAAGAACTGGCTCCACGCCCCCGGGCGGCTCCATCGAGACTTTCGGAAGCGACTCCATCGAAGCCTTCCGCGGCGAGTTCCCTATTCGGGCGCGGCCGCTCGAAAATAAATGCACCATTCAGGCAGAGACGCTCAGAGGCAATCTCCCCCGTTTGGCTCCCTTCATCGCAAACCTTCTTTCCGCCATTTCTTCATCATGCCCTTGTTAGACGGGCAGCACAATTCGTGCCATGCGCCACGCTCTTCCGTTTTCCTTGAAGAAAGGGGCCCTTTCCGCAGTAACTGGTGCAGAATTCGCGCCATACGGCGAAGCGTGTTCACCCCATGCGCCGCGAGCGGCTATACTTGCGCAGAAACCTCGGACAGTAATTGCGGAAAGCGGGCGCGCAAGCGTCGCGGCGAGGCGCAAGGGCTGCCCGTCTATTAAGGGAGCGACCATGACCCAAAACTATTCAACCCAAATGGAAGCCGCCAAGCTCGGCATCGTCACGCCGCAAATGGCACAAGTCGCCGAAGACGAAGGCATCGACGTCGAAGTCATTCGCAAGCGCGTCGCGCGCGGCACCATTGCCATTCCCGCCAACCACAACCACCCTGCGCTCCACGCGCATGGCGTTGGCGAAGGGCTGCGCACGAAAATCAACGTGAACCTGGGCATTTCCGGCGACGAGCGCGACTACGAATGCGAGATGCAGAAGGTGCGCACCGCGCTTGAGTTCGACGCCGAGGCCATTATGGACCTGTCGAACTACGGCAAAACGCACGATTTCCGCCGCGCGCTCGTGGATATGTCGCCCGCGATGATCGGCACCGTTCCCATGTACGACGCCGTCGGCTACCTGGAAAAAGACCTGGGCAACATCACCGCGCAAGATTTCCTTGACGTCGTGCGCGCGCACGCCGAAGAAGGCGTGGACTTCGTGACCATTCACGCCGGCCTCAACCGCAAGAGCATCGACAGCTTCAAGCGCAGCGGACGCATGATGAACATTGTGAGCCGCGGCGGCAGCCTGATTTACGCCTGGATGGAAATGACGGGCAACGAGAACCCGTTCTTCGAGCACTACGACGAACTGCTCGACATTCTGTACGAATACGACGTCACCATTTCGCTCGGCGACGCGCTGCGCCCTGGCTGCGTGAGCGACTCCACCGACGCGGGCCAGGTAAGCGAGCTCATTGAGCTGGGACTTCTTACCACGCGCGCATGGGAGCGCAACGTGCAGGTCATGATTGAGGGCCCGGGCCACATGGCGCTCAACGAAATCGCGGCCAACATGCAAATCGAGAAAACCCTGTGCCACAACGCGCCGTTCTACGTGCTGGGGCCGCTGGTGACCGATATCGCGCCTGGCTACGACCACATTACGTCAGCCATTGGCGGTGCGATCGCCGCAGCAAACGGCGCCGACTTCCTGTGCTACGTGACTCCCGCCGAGCACCTGCGCCTGCCGAGCGTGCAGGACGTGCGCGAGGGCGTTATCGCCTCGAAAATTGCCGCACACGCCGCCGACTTGGCGAACGGCGTTCCTGGCGCTCGCGATTGGGACGACCGCATGGCTCGCGCACGCCAGCGCCTCGACTGGCCCGCGATGTTCGACGAGGCCATCGACCGCAAGAAGGCCGAAGAATACGTGGCGAGCACCAACCCGCACGACCCGAGCACCTGCACCATGTGCGGCGCCATGTGCTCAGTGCGCACCATGAACAAAGCCATAAAGGGCGAAAACGTCAGCCTGCTGTAGGCGAAGAGCGCGGGTGAAGCACCCCAGGAGGCACTCGACGCATGCAACACCAAGAAGGCCAAGGGCACGAACCCTTGGCCTCCTTTTTTTGAGCGAACCCACCGCTTGGCAACGCTCACGATTGCCTCTTTCGCTTTAGTCGCAGCGCTACTCGGCAATGCCCTCGAGCGCTTCTTTCGCCGCGGCCGCGATGCGCGAGACGTCATCCTCGCTCGGATGGATTTGCGCCTTGTTCCAATTGTCAATCAGCATGCGAGCCTGAGCGTTCTCAGGATCTTTCTCGAGCATGCCCTCGTAGCGGCGCTTCACGCCCATACCCATCTTGCCTTGGCACATCGCGCCGCCAATATACTGCGCATCCACGGGCAAATATGCGCGGACTCTCTCGAGAATTTGCGCGAAATACTCGTCGCTTTCACCGAAGCCGCAGGTGCCGAACAGAAAAACGCGCTTTCCCACAAGGCCCTGAAGAAAATGCTGAACAGCGGGGCTGCATGAGCCCTTGTCGCACCAAAAGCCGACGAATACTACGTCGGCCTCACTCGCTTGCGTGGCAATCGTCGATGCGGCGGGAACCGATGTGGCAGGAACCGACGCTGCAGCATTTGCGCCCTGGCCATTTTCGGCATCTTCTGCCTCTTCGGCACCCTCCGACTGCGCCAATTCCGCAGCCGCGCCATCCAAATCGTAAGAAGCCGCAAAGCGCACTCCAGCGTAAGACAATTCGCGCTGCAGCGCATCAGCCACCAATTTGGTGTTTCCGCTTTTACTGCTCACAGCCATAGAACACGTGATACTCAAAACAGCTCCAATCTCTTGACGAAGACACCTTACGCCGAAACGCATCACAAGAAAACCGCGCAGCGCCTCGAGCCCCAGATGGCAGAAAACGCGACAAGGGGGCCTCTCTGCAGACCTCATTACGGAGGGAAAAGCCCGCAAAAGCTCGAACGGAGTAACCAAGTTCAACAAAAGGCCAGGTCACGTAATTTTCCGAAAAGAGAGCCGAAGAATATCCGCCCGAGAAAAGGCCCCATCGTGGCGTTTCCTGGCAGCACGTTCCCGAATCCATGCAATCGGGCCCCATTACGGCGTTTTCTGCCAACGCCGAAAGGAATGCATGCCTTCAACAGTCTTCCATACGCCGAGCGGGAAGGTGTCAACCGCCTGAACGTCGTTTGACTGCCCGAACGTGCGTTTCATGCAGGATCGATGCCATGTTCGCATAACGGGCTGCTCTTCGTTTCTCACATTTCATGCTGGCGTCGAAAGCGTAGGCCCTTTAAGTCGAGATCGTCGACCCATCAAAAGAAACCAGCTTCAAAAGGAAGCTGATCTCCTCCTTTTGAAAACGGGAGCGCGGCCGAAGCGGAATTCGCGCCGAAACGTAGGCTCTTAAAAAGAAAAAGCCGACTTCCTTAGAAGCCGGCTTTTCGGATTCAGAATGGTGCCCGAGGCGAGAGTCGAACTCGCACGTCTTTCGACAACGGTTTTTGAGACCGCCGCGTCTGCCATTCCGCCACTCGGGCGCGAAATCGAATTATACCCGATGTTCCCGAAAGCGCAAACCGAAATTTCAGAGCACGCGCAAAAAGCAACGATACAGGCCGAAAATCGTTAGGACAGGCACGAAAGCCGAAACAAGGCGACTTCGGTTCGAAGACGCCGAAGCGAGACGATCATTCGGTTCGAAGGCATCGAAAAAGATGCCTTTCGGCTCCTGGGGACCGATGCGACGCACTATTCGCGGCGAACCCAACCGCCCGAAACTCGCTAGCCTACAATTTTGACGTTGTTGGCATACTCGCTCGCGTCGTCGGTATATACCGCCGCATTTTTCTTCTGGCACTGAAGCTCTTCTTCGGTAAACGTGCGCTTGACCACGCCAGGAACGCCCGCGACCAGCGAGCGCTCGGGAATCACGGCATGCTCTTTGACCAGCGCGCCCGCGGCGATAATGGAGCCGCGACCGACATGGGCACCGTTCATAACCGTGGCATGCATGCCCACAATAACGTCGTCCTCGATGGTGGCGCCGTGAACGATGGCGTTGTGCCCCACCGACACGCGCTCGCCAATGGTGATGGGCAAATCGTAATCGGCATGGAGCATGGCGTTGTCTTGCACGTTGCTGTCGCGACCGATGGTGATGGACGCGACTTCGGCACGCACCGATGCGCCGAACCATACGGAAGTGTTTTCCGCCAAATGAATATCGCCAGAAAGCGTGGCGCTGTCGGCGATAAACGTAGCTTTCTCCACATCAGGACACATGCCCTTGAATTCGATGATCATGGTGTTCCTCCCTCTTCGTAACCATGTCGCAACGGGAAATACGCGACATGGTTCACGGATGGTATCAGAACCCATTCCCCACACATACGCTCAAGTGTCCGCAATCCGATGAGCGCGACCATGCAGCATGCTCGTCGGCGACAGAACGAGGAGGGCGGCTACCCGAGGTGCTTCAGGGGGCATCAACGAATCGCCCGACCGTTTCGTCAGCAAGCCAACCATCCAAAAACCACCGCTTCCTCTTTTAGCCGTTTGGGACTTTGCGCGCTCACCATTTGGGCCGCAGAGTACTTCGCGCGCTAGCGAGAACGCAGCACAATCGTCTTGAAAGCCGAACTGGCGCGATGGACGCCGAGGGGAGAGCAGCTTTTGATCGCGATGCGAAAGGAAGTGATGGGAATGATGAAGCCCATGACGAAGAAGATTCTGCTGAGCGCGCCCGCAGTCGCACTGTCCGCGGCGCTTGCATGCACGATGGTCGCATGCGGCGGTGGCGGCGGCGAGCAGGGCGAATCGGGCGGCGATGCCGCCGCCAGCAAATCGGCCTACGAATCCCAGAAGATTGAAGTCGAGGGCTTCACCGTCGAATCACTCGCCGATGGCACGTACTATCGCGGCGAGTTCTATGGGCAAGATGGCTTCTGGCTGCGCGTACGCATCACGAACACGAGCGACAAGCCGCTTGACCGCTTTAGCTTCACCACGAACGCTGCTCCCGGCAACCTTGAACCGGGCGATAGCATCTTCAATACATTCACCGCGTATGTCGAAGAAATCGAAACCCCGCCGGCGGAGCTTTGCAAAGACGCCCAAACAGAGGGCAACCCGACCATCGCACCTGGCGAAAGCATTGAGTGGGTGTATTTCTGGGTCGTTGACAACAACTATTATGGACCCATTACCGTCGAATTCGAGAATGACGTATCGGGCGGCACCAACCCCAGCGTGATGCACTTCGATACCACGGGATGCGAGACCGACGAATACAAGGCAGTTAAGGAAAAGGCCGACGAAATCAAGGCCCTTGGCGGCGTCGATTTCGAAACCTATAGCGCGAAGGCCGCCGATGGCTGGACGCTTACCGAAATGGACGAGAAGCACAGCGATGCCGAGTTCAGCCTCGATGCCGTAGATGATGGGCACGTCGACGTGTACACCGCCTCCAAAGACCCGATGGGTGAAGCCAAGCTCGCCCAGAACAACATGGGTGGCGGCGAGATTGACGAAGTCGAAATCAATGGCGTAGCGTGGACGCGCTTCATCGCTTCGCATGGCGCCACGTACCTGTATGCCGAAGCATCGAACGGCACAACGGTCAGCATCTATGCCAACAGCAATCTTACCTGGGAAGATGCCCTGCCCATGTTCGAAATGGTAACTTTGAAATAACGAGACGCCGTGACCGTTCAAATACAAATGTGACCTGCATAGCACCAACGTTCAGCAACAGCAAAGGCCGATTCCGGAAATTCGGAATAGGCCTTTTTGATAAACGAGCCGGTTTCGGCGCAGCAAGCAACGACAAAACGACAGGCTAATAGAACAATTCCACCTCATCTTTGAGGAATTCCTCGACGCCGCATGCGCCAGACGCCGCGCCGCCAACAACGATTCGCTTCGCACTCGGATGGGCAGACAGGAAATCGGCCATCCCGCTCTGACCCTTTTCTTTGCCGCTTTTCACTTCAATAGCCGAAAGCGAATCAAAGCCCTTCGAAACGACGAAGTCAACCTCTTTCGTCCCCTCACGCCACCAATACACGCTCAGACCCTCTTCGGACGCCCGCGCGAGAAGCCGTGCGCCAACCGCCGATTCGACCAAATGGCCGCGCAAATCGGGTTCACCCAAATATCTCGATTTCTCAATTCCCGACGATGCCGTCATAAGCGAGGTGTCGTATACCATGAAACGTGGCGACGATTTTCTGCGCCTCACCTCTTTGGCATCGTATTTCTGAATGCCGCAAAGCATTCCCGCTTTATCAAGCAAATCGAGATAATGCGCAACCGTCACCGTGTTGCCCGCATCTTGCAGTTGTCCAAGCATCTTGGTATACGAGAGTTCTTGCGCTGAATACGTTGCGCCGAGCCGGAAAAGCGCCCTCATGAGCGCCGGCTTGCGAATATCTTCAAGGGCCAAAACGTCTTGCGAAATCGTCGGCTCAATAATCGCTTCACGAATATACGAAATCCAGCGAGCATCATCGCTCGCAAATCGCGATGCGCCAGGGTAGCCACCGTAATAGAGATAATCGTCAAACGAGAAGCCGAACGCCTGGGAGCATTCCAGATAACTCCAATGCGGAGAATGAATAAGCTCAAAGCGCCCCATGAGGGAATCTTCCAATCCCTTGTGCAGCAGAAGCGATGACGAACCACTTAGAACAACCCGAACCGGCGTGTCGTTTCGCCGATCGGCATCGTAGAGAGACTTAACGACGAGCGACCAATGGGGCACCTTTTGAATCTCGTCAACGACAAGCACCACAGGACGCGACCCCAACCGCGTGGCGTTTCGAGCCTGTTGCCATTCGACCTGAAGCCATTCCTCGCTCGGAACGATGGCATCGTCTGCGCTTATGAAAAACTGTTCCGTGTCGATTTTCGCCAAAGCTTGACCGAGCATTGTGCTCTTGCCTGTTTGACGAGGCCCAACGACAACCTGCATAAGCGGATTGTTCGTTTCGGAGATTCTATCGACGATGGTTTTCACATAATGCCGCTCAAACATTCCAGAACCCGCATTCTTGTCGTACTGAGTATTTTTACTCATTGTACTGAGTATTTTTACTCAGTACAATGAGTAACTTCAATCAGGTCGGTTACGACTTGCCGTTTGGCCTGCCCTCCCATGGGAAGGCAGGCGCGCGCCCATCCCCATCGTGCCACACATCACGCACACAGCTGGAACGCGCCTGCGCAACGGGAACGCATTCTTCTCAAATTCTTCCCCAGGGCGAATTCGAGAGCCGAAAACAAAAAAGCAGGCCAGAACTTTTACCGTTCTGACCCGCTGAAACTTTTGGTCGCGGGGACCGGATTTGAACCGATGACCTTCGGGTTATGAGCCCGACGAGCTGACCAGACTGCTCCACCCCGCAATATGTTAAGTGCCTTAAGGCAAGAAAATATATTACCAGCCCCAGCGATTAATGCAAGACCGAAATCCCAAGGATACCCGCCAATCACCAGTTCTTCACAATCGAGGCCAGATAGGCAGTTGCTTCTCAGTCATAATAAGAATTTCGTCACCCAAACCCGGAACGATCGCTCGTCCCTCGCGAACAATAAGAGCTTCGGCACCTAAACGCAGAACGGCCCCGATTCCTCGGGGCCGTTCCATTCACTACCGCTCGCCCTTCGCTAGCTGCGACGACGCCAGCAAGCAGCCGCGCCGCAAACCACCAGCGCCAGCCCAGCCGCAACCGCAGCCGCGCCAAGCATCAACCCGGCATCGTCAGCCGTCTTCGAGAACAGCTTCACAACCGGATTCTTCGGCGTCGTTGCGCCACCGCCCGGCGTGGGCGTAGGAACAGGCGGCTCGGTATAGGAATTCTTGAACGTCGGGGCCGCGCCATCGTCGTAAGCCACCGTCGCGACCAAATTCCCCTGGCCATCGTCGACCACGTTCACGACGACTTGGTACGTCGCGGTATCGTAGGTCACATTCGCCTGCTTGTCGTTCACCTCGGAAATCGTATACACGTAGGTGCCAGGTTCCGCAAACGTCAGCGCGGGGAACGCGACCGATCCCGCGGCATCGTTCTTCGCCTGGTAAACCGTGCCGTCTTCCGCAGTCAACGCGAAGGTGAACTGGCCATCGGCCAAGGCCTTGCCGCTCAACACCTTCGTTGCGCCAAGCACCACACTCGTCGTGCCGTGCGCGTACGTATTCACAAACGCAGCATTGGCATCATCCGTGGCGAGTGCATGTTTAACCACCAAGCTACCTTCACCGTTATCGACCACGCGCGTGTGAATCGCGATCGATTTGCCGTCGAACGTCACACCATTATGCGTCGTGCCAGCGCCCACCTCGCGCAGAACGTAGTCGTGTTCGCCAGCCGTCGTATACGTAACCGCGCTCATGGCCACGTTGCCCGCAGCGTCATTCGCGCCCCGCGCCACAACCTGACCGTTTTCAACAAGCTCGAAAAGGAACTCGCCCTCGACCAGCTCGCGCCCCACGAGCGACTTCGAGACCTTAATTTGGTCAGTAACGCTCGAATCAACGGGGGTAACGCTGTACGCATTGGTGAACTCGAACGTCGGCTTGGTCTCGTCGCCGACACGTTCAACCGTCAGCTCGCCCTTGCCGTTATCGGTCACCTTGAAGCTCACCGTTTTCACGCTGGTGTCGTTGGTGACGCCAGGTGCGCTGCCAGTTTCGGTAATCGTATAGGTGAACACATGGGAACGCACCGTGGCAGTTTGCGCCGCAGGGGCAGCACCCTGAACGCTCGTCGCCGCATTATCGGTTGCCGCATTGGCAGCCACTACAGCATCGTCGGAAGCCACGGGAGTCGTCGGTTGATCGCTCGCATTGCCGCTCGGAGCCGCATCGCTCGCACCGGAAGCAGCATCAACCGCCGCAGGCTCAGCGCCGCCCGCCGCAGCAAGCCCAACCGCATCGTCGCTCACAGGAACCGCACCCTGGCCAGCGCCGTCGGCATTCGCCGCGCCATCGGCAGCATTGCCAGCAAGACCATCGCCCGTCGCCGCCTGCGCAGGCGTTGCGGAATCGCCCGCAACTTCAGCGCCCGCGGTCGTGCCCGCAGCCACAACATTATTCGCGGCAGGAGCTGCAGACTGAATGCTTGCCGCACCAGTGTCAGCAGTCGCTCCTTGCTGCGTGGTGCCCAGCGCCTTGTTCAGAGCATCGAGCGCAAACACGATTTTGCCGAAATCGATGCTTCCATCAGCGGCATTCGTCGCAGTCGCGCCGCCGGAAGGCATGGGAGCGCCCTCTTCATTCGCCGTTATGGTGAACGTAAATTTGCCCGTGATGTCGTTCGGGGTCAAGCCTTCTGCGTAGCTCAAACGCTTCACACCCGTCACGCTCACCGACGCATCGCCCGTTCCGTACGTGTTCTCGAAAGCCAACCCCTTATCGCCAGCCTCGATAGTCACAGCAAGCGTGCCAGAACCGTCATCGACAGCATTGATGGTGAACGGAATCGACTGAGTCGTTGCGGTAATGCCACGATCAGAGAGCCCGTCAGTTTTCTCGTACGCAATGCACGGAATAGTCCAGGTTGCGTCGCCGTTATCGCTTGTCATCTTCGTGGCAGAGCGCTTCGCGACCAGCTCGTTCAGTTTCGCCGTATCGAAATTCAGCGTGCCGAACGCAACCATGCCGTCGGCCGCATTCGTTGCCGTAAGCACGTCGCTACCCGCCGCTTCACCGTTGGCATACTGCACGCCAAAGGCGAACTCGCCTTCAACCAATGCGCGGCCGCTCAAGGTTTTCGTCGCATTCACGTCAACGCTTCCCGAAGCGGAATAGCCGTTCGTGAACGCCACTTTGGCCGCAACAGCCGCTGGGCTATTGCCCGTCTTGTAGGTATACGTCGCAGCATCGGGACCGCCGGAAACCGTCGTGGTCGCTGTAAGCGTTGCCGTAGCGGGATCATCGCTCACGGAAATCGTCACCGTACGAACAGCCGTATCGAAGGTGTATCCGTTGCCCGCGTCGCCAAGCTCGCGAACGGCATACGTGAACGTTTTGCCCGCGTCGAGCTGCGTGAATTCCACATCGCTGCATACCAGGGCACTTGCCGCATTGCCGTCCAAGGCGGCAGGCATGTCGAACACCTTACCGCTCACAGGCAGACCAAGCACTGCAGCCGACGCCTCGTCGTTAGGCACAACCTGAATCTGGAACTGGCCCTGAGCCATGTCGCGGCCGTTCAAGGTCTTCGTCAGCGTCAGTCCGCCAGCAGCCGTGTAGTCGAGGCTCGTTTCGTACTTGTTCACGAACTTGCCGTTCTCGGTCGAGGACGTAGCAACCAGGTGGCCCTCGCCGTCGTCGGTCACCGTCACGTAGACCTTCGCGACATTCGTGCTGTACTGGATGCCAACCTTCACAGGGTCGGGCACGGTTTCACTCACGGTGTAGACGAACGTCTTGCTCGTGACAGCACCGCCATCAACGAGCATATCGCTCGCCGTGAACGTGATGTTGCCAAAATCAAACGCCACCGCCTCGCCATCTTTAGCGCTCGTCGACTGAGCAGTCGCAGTCGCGCCGCCGGAAGGCATGGGAGCGCCTTGCATTTCGGCCGTAATTCCAAACGAGAAGCTATCGTTTTCGGTCCAATCGCGGCCCTCAAGAACCTTGTTCAAGCCGAAGTTCGTTGTCGCAAAGTCCACATTAGCTGGTTTGTAGGCATTCGCAAAAGCCACCGTCGGAGTGCCGCTTTCGACCAGCTTGCCGTCGACATACGTCGCCACATCAAGGTTTATGCCGTCCTTCAGGCTTACGGCAATCTCAACCTTATGGGTCGCTTCGTCGTAGGTCACGCCAGCAAGCTTGCCACCGTCGCCGGGAACAACTTCGCTCACGACGAACTCAAACGTCTTGCCCGCGTCGGCCTGCGTAAACTTGATGCCGTCAATCGGCTTCATGACGTCGGCCACGCCTACGGCGCGATCGTTCGGGTTGCTGAACTGGAGCACGCCACTGCAGTCTTCGTCAATGCGCTTGAGCAGCGCCTTCGAGGCATCATCGGCTCCTTCGATGCTGAAGGCGAATTCGCCCGCATGCATCGTGCGACCCTCAAGCGTCTTCTCCACCGCAAGGCCGCCAAAGCTACCGTACGTCTTTTCCTCGGAATACACGTTGGTAAAAGTCGCCCCACCATCGTAAGAGACCTCGGCCTGCAAAGTGCCCGAATGGTCGTCGGTCACCTTGACCGTCACCAGGCACTCATGGGTGTCAAACGCGATATGGCTCGACTGCGCAGCTTCGGAATTCACCGCCTCGCCGCAGTAAGCGTTCTCGACCATTTTGAACGTGCACGTGCCAGGTTTGTTAAACAACAGTTCATCGAAGTTGAAAGTCTTCGAATAGTCATTCGCCAAGCCGCTTACCGTTGCCTGCTTCGCAAAATCGGCGCCGAACGCGTCGGTCGCGGCCTTGTTAGCCGGCACCAGGCTGAACCCAAAGCTCTCGGCTTCGGTCATCGCACGGCCCTGGAACACCTTTGTGCCAGAAATTGCGGCCGCAGCGGGTTTGGGACTGTAGCTGTTTTCGAATGCAAACGCCTTCGCGTCGGTCGGAACAGCTTCCGCATCGGTCGCGGCACCCTGCTTGGCATACGCGACGCTCAGCTCGATATGGGCATCGGCTCCCTCACCCACGCTTTCAACCGTGACAATCGCCTGCCACGCTGTGGGGTCATACGTCACGCCGGGCAAACCTTGGCCAGCAGCCAAGTCTTTCGCATCGACCCACGCATTGCCGACCTTCACCACTTCAGTAATTCCGTAGACATACGTCTTGCTTTGCGCGCCACCCAAGTCGCTCAGGCTGAATGCCGCCTGGGGGAACTCGATGATTCCACCCGCAGAAACCGTCGACACCACACCGCGGTAGTCAACGCCGGCGGCGGTTTTGCCCGTCACGACCTCGACGCCATCCCCCTCGGGCAACGGAGCCGAAGCGTCAGTCGTTTTCGCCATCACGAAGAACATGCCCGACTCAAGCGCACGCTGCCCCGTTGCGTCGTTCCACGTTTTCGTGCCGCTCGGATTCCAGGTCACGCTCTTGTCGCTGAAGGCGTTCACAAACGCAGCAAGTTCGGCGGCCTCGGGCGTTTCGAATTCAATGCCGTCGTCACCCGCAAGCTTCGTCATGGCAGATTCAACCGAAAGCGTGCCGTCATGTTTATCGGCGACAACGACCTTTACCTCGTACAAAGCTTGCGACATGGAAACGCCCGGATTAACGGTGCTGTCTTCTTCCGATTCGTAAATCTGGTAGATATACGTGCCCGGCTGCGTGTACACGATGTCGCCGAAGTGGAAACCAACCTGCGTGCCCGCGGGCGTGCCTTCGGGCTGCGTTACCTCAAGACGTGCCACGCCATCGCTTGCACCTTCGGGCATCGGAGCGACCACGGACGTATGAGCGTCTTTCAGCAGGAATGTGAATTTATCGCTGGGCAGCCAAGCGCGGCCGTTGAGGGTCTTCGCGCCCGCAAGCGCAGTTGAGCCCTCCAACGTGCCCTGCGCAGCATACGTGTTCACGAACTCGGCCTTCGCAACCTCGCCCGCTACAACCGCGCCCGTCGCGGCAATCGCCTTGCCTTCGGCATCAGTCGGAGACGACTGCAAGAAACCAGGGTTCGCATGCGTCAGCGAGCCATCGTCGGCAGATACATTCAGCAACTCCTCGACCGAATAGGCGGCATTCGGAGCAACGCCATACACGTACAGCGTTTCATCGGCCTTGATCGAATGCGTTGCCTTTCCATTCTCGTCAAACGTCAGCTCAAACGGGTCGCCGCACACGTCTCCCGCGGCGTTCTTCACTTCGGCATGCAGCGTTTTACCCGCCGCAGCCTCTACCGTGAGCTCGAAATCAAATGACTTGTCGGAATAAGCGGCCGCATCGAAACCCTCGGGCATATCGAGCGTCTTCGAAACCGCCAGCGTTCCCGGAATTTCAACCGACAGCTTGCCGTTGTTGCCCAAATGCGGAATAACCGTCGTCGCGGCCGAGGTCGACGTCTCGCTGTTCCACTTCGGATTCAGCACGTCAGTCGCCGTGCCGGTGATATTTTCCGCCTTCGACTTCGCGAGTTCATCGATATACGTCAAACGTGCCGTGCCGGCCTTGAAATAGGCATTGCCGCTGGCGTCGTACGCAAGAGCTCCCGAAAATTGCTCGGCCGTGCCAGATGGGAAGCTCACGACTTCCGTTTGAGAAACGGCAGCGCCGCCTTCGCCCATCGCAAAGAAATGATTCTGGTAGTAATGCGTTCCACCCGCCTCTATCGCGCCGCGAGTCACAGGCTGTGTGCACTCTTCATCAGAATAAATGGGCGTATCGCTCGTGAAGTAGTAATACGCATTGCCCTTAGAAGGATTGAAGTGCGAAACGGTATCGCCCAACACGGCACCCGGGGTGAACGCGTTCGCGTAGAAATTCACCTTGCCGTTTTCGGTGTTGGCCGCGATGTATTTCGCCATGGCTTCATCGGGGTTCGCGACAAGCGCAAGCGCATCGGGCTTAATGCTCGACGTGAAGAAAACGCGCAGCGGATACGTATCGCTTACCGTCATAGTGCCCGCAGTTTCGTTCACATTGAAGTTGCGCAGCGGAATAAGGCCCGCGGGAACTTTAACCTGAACCTTATCGCCCACCGCCATATCGCTCGATTTCGTCACGGTGATCACGATATTGCCCAGGCTCGCAGTTTTGCCGTTCAGTTCGGTCGTGCCTGCAAATGTGTAGGTGTCGGCGGTATCGGTCGTGGTTTTCGTCACGTCGCTAAACACATGGTTGTTCACCACGATCGCTTTGAATGCGTCAACCCGCATGTACGAGCCCAGCGAGTCGTCGAACGTGATGTAGCCATCGCTCATCTCGAAGCCCTCGCGAGCGTCGGTGGGATAGCCCGCGCCCTTCACGATTTCCTTAGAGATGTCTTCGAAGATTTTCGAGAGCTCGCTGGCGCTCGAAGCAGACTTATAGAAGTCGGACCCTTCAGCGCGATTGCCGAAGCTCCACTTCCACTCGCCACTCAACCAGTATTGTGTATAGGTATAGGCAGCTGCAGGGTAGTTGCTCGAAGCCGCCTGCATGAACTTGTTTTCGTTGGAGGTTCCCGAGGCATTCACATTGGCGCTCGGGTTCGCGCCATCAAAAATGCCGATGGTATACACCGAGGCGCCCGCGTCTTTCATGGCTTTCGCGGCGGCAATAGCGTCAGAGGCAACCCCATTCGAGAATTCACTTTGAGTCGTCGGCGTACCATCGGTAAAGAAAATCACAATCTTTTTTGCATCGGAACGCTTGGAGGTTTGACCCTGCGCAAGCTCCATGCCGGCAGCCGCATTCGTAGCGCCCGCCGGTTTAATGGCGTTGATGGTGTCTTTAAACGAGCTCTTCGTCGTTTCGCTGCACGCCGTCATGTTTTTCATGACCTGGCTGTAGTTGTATGTGTACCTACCCTCGCGATACGTGTCGTTGCCAACCTTATTTGACTTCTCGCCGGCGAACTTCACGATGGAAACCTGATGCTGCTTCGATGCGTCGGAAATGCTCGCATTTTGCGTCGCGATCTCGTCGATAAACGCGTTTGCGGCATTCTTCAGCGCGTCGATGCGTTTTCGCCGGTCATGGAGTCGTCCATAGATCCCGATGCGTCGAGCACAAGCACGATGTCGAGCGGCGTGGTCGACGTCGACGCAATGTTCGACGTCGAAGAAAGCACCGAAAGCGCCGTGATGAAATCGGAATCGCCCTTAGAAACCGTAGCGCTCATGGCGCCTGAAATGTCAATATCGTTAGTCGATACCGTTTTATCGGTCCAAATACGACCGATATTTTGGGTCGTATTTTCGACGACGCCAGACCAATCGCCCATCGTCGATGCGTCGGCGATCGTCTCAATGTTTGCTGCCGCGCGAATCTGCTGATCGCGCGACGACGCGCTCGATTCGTCGGCCAAAGCCGCGCTCCCAATCAAGGGAAGCAGTGCGAATGCGAGCAGCGCCGCAATCGCCATTTTCAATCGCTTCATGGTGTGGCCTCCTTCATGCTTCCCGCCTTATGCGCCCATTGCTTGGCCCTTCCTACTTTCATGCACGGCTCCTTTCGCCCAAAGATAATTACCTTGATTATTCGATCCCTTTTGTTTCTGCGGAAGTGCCATTTCGCAACGAAAATGGCCAAAATAGGCAGCGACCTACTTTCATTTCCTACAAAGAAAGCCCTGACGCCGGAAGGTTCGCATGTGCGACGCGACACGCAAAAAGAGGGCCGTATTTACGAACCCTCTGAAGAAAACGCAGGTAGGAGTAGAGAACTCAGCTTTTGCACTCGGAACGCACGCTTAGCCCACAGCGCCCTGTCACCATCGCCGCTGCGGGAGCGTTACGCCCGCCAGATTTCAGAGGCGCAACTGGTCGCTTCTATATGAGAAACTTTTATATACTTATATATCTCTTAGTTACTAACATTCGTTTGAAAAGCTTGCTTCTATTTCAATGTAGGTGCTTTTTAGAAGCTATTGACTCCCAACATTGCAATTGCGAGACATGCTGCCAGGCTTCGTTGTTGTGCGGCGCGCATTCAACTACAATCGACGGCGAAATCGAAATTCCGACCAAGGGAGGAAATCATGCCCACTCGCGACGAGCGCCGCGCTGAAGCCGTCAAGCATTTGGCCCTTATGAAAGGCGCATTCGCCAAAGAAACCCAGGCGACCATCGATGCCGCTGTTGTCTACGAAGACGGCGACGCGCTCGCGCTCGAGTTGCCCAAGCCCACCGCCGAGGCAACCGAAACCCAGGTGACGACCGATTTCACCACCACCGCGCTTCGCCGCGCACAGGGCAAAACCGCCATTGTCGACCCCGTTTCTTACACGCGCCCCGGCGGTGCCTACGAGGACGGCTCCTTCGGCCCCGAGCAAATCTTGTGCTCGGAAAGCAACCTCTACCCTGTTCTGTGCGGTATGAAATCGACCTACCACGACCAAAACCGCAGCTACATGTGCGGCATGCTGCTCACGAGCCGCGCGATGTACTTGCCGAACGTCGTTTTCATTCGTGAAGGCGAGATTCGCGAGGCGAGCGTCATCGCCGTGCCCGAGCCCAACCGCAAGCGCGCCCTGGAAAACCATCGCTCCGAACGCGAATGCCTCGATTGCCTGGCGGCCCGCATCGAAACCATGCTCAACATCGCGGCTGCCAACGAAATCGAAACGCTCATCGTGAACGCCTACGCATGCGGACGCCAAGGCTTCCAACCCGCCCAAGTCATCGAGCTTTTCCAGCAATGGATTGCAGCTCACCCTGGCGCCATCAAAACCATCGTGTTCGCCGTGCCGCGCGCAAGCTTTGATGCGTTCGACGAGGCGTTCGGCCAACCCGCGCCCGTCGTTGAGGAGGTCGTCGCGCCCGCCGAAGAACAGGAAGACGACGAATTCGACTTCCGCGCAATCGATTTGCCCGAAGGCATCACTATTCGCTAAAAGCGATGCCGATGGGGCCGCCGACACCATCGGCAGTGTGCTGGGACCGTAAAGCCCACCACCATTCCGACACGACTATCTCCTTCACTAAAGTGGTTTAGCTTGTCACTAAAAACCTCAATCAAATTTTTAGTGAGATTTTTAGTGAGGACTCTCAGTATTGGAGATAGTCCCTCTTGAGAGCACAGCCAAGGCCCCGCGCTGAATACGCAAAAGCGATTCGAGCTCTGAACGCTAACTGTCAAAAACCACATGCTCGCATATCAGTTAAAAATTCTATTTATCACTAAAAATATTGAGTGATATGAAGATTCTTTTAGTGAGGTGCTAGAATATTTTACTGAAACAGAAAGCGCCAGCCAGGCAAGGAGCACAATGAGTCCGGAAGAGCTGACGGAGGTCGTCGAAAGGCTGCGCATCCAGCACAACGATGACGAAAACATCGAGGCAAAGAAGTGCGAAACAAAACTGAGCAACGACGTGTGGGAAAGCGTGAGCGCTTTTGGCAACACCTCGGGCGGTCTCATTCTCCTTGGTCTGGACCAAGAGAACGGCTTCACTATTCCCCCGAAATTTGACATAGATAAGTCAATCGAGCAGTTTGTCTCCGGCATGCAACCGAGAGATGGCAAGCTGACTAATCCGCCCCAATACAACCTCTCGAGAGTTGATTTCGAGGGAAGACAGGTCCTCGCCATCCGAGTAGCCGAGGTAGACCTCGCGCAAAAGCCCTGCTTCATCACGAGTCGCGGAGTGGAAAACGGTAGCTACAAGCGTGTTGCCGACAAGGACATGAAGCTCTCGGCGACAGAGATATTTGCTTTGCAGAACGCACTCGTGCCATCACCTGCGGACAAGGAAATCGTCCTGGAGGCATCCGTCGACGACCTCAACAAAGAAACAATCAGAAAAATCATCGAAAACGAGAAGATAAATCATCCCAAAGCGCTGCGTGGAGCCAAGACCCTGCAAGTCCAGATGGCTCGGCTGAACATAACCGATCAAAACGGCAAGATCAGACTTGGCGGCCTCCTTGCTGCGGGCAACTACCCGCAGCAGTTCTTCCCCAAGCTGGCCGTCGACGTCATGGTCCATCCCGACATCGAGAAGTCAACTCCGACAGGCCCCCGGTACCTAGACAGAACGGTATGCGAAGGAGAGCTTGGAGAAATCATAGAGGACGCCGTTGCGGCAACCGCAAAGAACCTCAGACGAATATCCGTCATAGAGGGAGCTGGCAGAAAAGACGAGCTGGAGATTCCCGAAGAGGTCTTGCGTGAGGCTATCGCAAACGCAGTCATCCACCGAGAATACGGACCCCGCTATGAAGGCCAGTCCGTCACAGTCGATATCTATCCAGACAGGGTAGAAATCACGAACCCCGGAGGTCTCTGGGGCGGCAAGACTCTCGACAACATAGCAGACGGAACCTCGCTTTGCAGGAATGCGGCGCTCATGCGCTTGATGTCCGCAGTCGAGCTGCCTGGAGGGACTGGCAGGCCCGCCGAAGGCGGCGGAGGCGGCGTACCCTTCATGATCAGGGCAATGCAGTCGAAGACGCTCACTGCACCAGATTTCAAGGCAAATATCGACAGCTTCAAGGTAAGGCTCGGCAGGAGCGGAACGGAGATAGCGGCGAACCGCGAATGGATCAGTCGCGTAACCAAGCGGGAGCTATCGCAATACGAGCAGTCCCTGCTTCTCACCATGAAAAAATTGGGCACGTCAACGGTTCAGGAACTCCATAGAAGCCTGATGATCGACTCTGACGAGATCCGCGAGACTGCCTCCCGATTCGAGAGGGAAGGCATAGTCTCCCATGTATATGCAGACACTTACAAGATGCTCGCTGACGATACCGGCCAGCACCCAACGCCGGAAGCGGAAGACGTCCTGCTCTCTATACTGCAAACCGACAAGGCTTTAAGTATCCAGGAACTCGCAGAGATGATCGGGAAGACCGTTCCCAGCACCCGCTATCACGTCAAGAAGCTTGTGGAAGCCGGGCTCGCAGTGCCAACCGCATCGTCAACAAGTCGAAGCAGGAAGTACCTGAGGAAGCAGGCTTCTCTGTAATCGCTTAGCCGTCGGTCAGTAGCACACGCACCATGGCGGCGCGCTTGATTTGTAACGTAACGGTCATAAAGGAGGTCGCGGTTGCCTGGAGAAACCCCGCCCACCAGAATGAACAGCTTCCCATTCCTTGGACACGAGAAATGGGAAGCTGTTCAGACGGCGTGACAGCCTCTGCCATTCAATCGAAACTACAGGCTCTCGTAGTAGCCACGTATTTTTCTAGCCATAAGGATACGGCGCTGAGCAAGGAAGTCCTCGTAATCGGCCGCACCCATATCGAATATTCCTTCCGGAATACAATTCGCTTTGAGATTGGCAATAAGATCCGCCTCGGTGGCGATGTCGCCGAAATACTTGTCTTCTGCCGCAATGGCTTCGCGTGCCTTAGTAAAGTACTCGCCGGGACGCATTTCGCCAATCGCTATGTTGATGCGCTTTTCGAGGTAGGTATAGTTTGCGATTTGATTATAGAGGCGTTGCGGCGCGTCGATCGTTTTTCTCAAATACGCCTTTGGGAAGATGTGGTGGATATCACCAACGTTACCGATGACGCCGGCCACCTTAAACCCGTTGGTAAACAGGGTGTTGTCAGCTGATCGAACCTGCGAGGCCACATAGACCATCCATGCGCCGGTACGCACCGAGGTCGTAACGAGACTCTGAGGCAAGGCGACTTCCCAGAAATTGTCGGAAAGCTGCGATGCGACGATCTCGTTGTAGAACGGGATGAATCCCTGCTCGGATATACGACGCATGTCGCGATCCATGATAGATTCCGACGAGCCCGAATAGCGCCCCGTAAGGATGGACATCACGTACCAACGCTGCACCCAGCGCTTAACGTCGGTCGAAGGCACAGAGTCATCTTCTCGCAGGGTAAGGTACAAGTTGTAAGCAAAATTAACCGCCCCTTTGGATCCGATTATCGACGAAGACGCGAATCCCGCAGAGCGAAGAGCGGCGGTAAAGTCCTGGAAATTGCTTTTACGCATGAACTTAATCACGCCGTCGTGCAGTTTGGCGAAGGAGGCGTCCGCTATCTCGCCCTTGAAATCACGAGCCTCAAAATCACGACCAGAAAGAAGAGATACCAGGTCGGCGAGTTTGCCCCGGCCGAACATGTGCATGAACGCGACGCGCAGGACGTCATTGTAGTCGGGGTCGTAAATGTCATCCTTGTCGTCTTTGAGCCATTCGCACTTGTCTGCGTACTCAGATCTCATGAACTCAGCGTCGTTCTGGCTGATGGTGGTCCAGAATTCAGGTTTGACGGCCAAATGGCAATAATAGTCGATGGCCTTACGCAGCATGTTGCCGCCGTGCGCCTCATCGGCGGCAATTTTAGACATCGCGAAGTCGGCTTGAGATAAAACGGCGCCCCTAGAATTGATGCGGATGAAGATGTCCGTAACCTCGTCGATGCTGCATTCAGCAGCCACGACGATGCAGCCGAGTTGACGCGTTGCTATCGCCTTAAGATCGGTAATCCTCGAGTTCACGACCTTGGGATCGCAGCCGGGATTCGCCTCGATGTATCCGTTGACGAATGTCCAGGAGTCGAAATCGGGGGCGAAGAATTCGGCGATGTCCGATATCCAGCGCGGATCCTTATCGATCACCGGCGTAAGTACGGCAAAGGGAGTATCCTCGCCTTCGTAAAGAGGGTTGAAGGCTATCTTTACGCGCTTCGACTCGTAATCTTCGTTAAGCACGGCTTTACCCGCGAGCGCGGCGGTGAGCGCAGTCACGCGCTGCTGACCGTCGATAAGCACCGTCTTGCCCTCTGCGACGCCGCCGCCTTTGATTTTCACATCAGGGTTCTTCCAGGTGATCAGATAGCCTGTCGGATATCCATAGTAAAGAGAGTCGATCAAGTCGCGAACTTTGGTGCTGTCCCATACGAAGGGTCGTTGGATTTCAGGAATCGCGATGTCGCCGGATTCTATAAGTCCGAGAATGCTTTGCACTGAGTAAGTAGTGACGCTGTAGCAATCTTTCATATGCAATCCTAGAAACTTGAGCTAAACGAACGAAGCCATTTTACTTCCTATATACGGTTTTCACAGAGATGGATCCCGTTAACTCCCCCTACGAGAAGCGCGTGGATGCCAAGCACGACGTGCTGCAGATTTACACCCATGTCCATCAGAACGTCAGCCGAAGCCACGATGAAATTGGAACGCTTCACGCCCCCCACGAAGACCGGCGCAACTACCCTCATTGCAAGTTCTGGATGGCAAATCCAATCCCAACAACGAGGAAGGCGCCTGCTGAGCCAAGCCTTGGGAAACCGGCTATTTAGCTTAGTTACGCTTTTTCTGGTTATTGCGATTGGCAGTCGTTTTTTTCTGGCCCAGATTCACACGGATTGCATCCGCACATACCTCAGTCAAGGGGTCGCCTATCGCCTTCTTGTAATCAAATCCCAGAAGCTGCATAGCTTTTAGCGTATCGACAGACAGGAGGGATTTGAACCGCTCGAAGTAATTCAGGGGCATCCCTACATACCTGCCACAGCTGCAACTGCTGTCACGCAAGCATGTGTTGGAACCATGAAAGTTTGGTACTTCTTGGGGTTTGGGACCACTTTGGGACCACTTGGGGGTCCAGAGAAAGAAAAAGGTCACAAGCTTGAGCCTGTGACCTGGTGTTATTGGTCGCGAGGATCAGATTTGAACCTACGGCCTCCGGATTATGAGCCCGACGAGTTGACCAGGCTGTTCCACCCCGCAATATGTTAGGTGCCTTAAAAAGGAATGCATACAGCCTCGGCAATTAACGCAAAGCCGAATTTCCAAGAATGCTCGCCAATCGCTAGCTCTTCATAATCGGGGCAAAGCGCTCGTTCGCTCGTCAATCGTAATAAGAATTTCGGCATCCAAACGCGGGGCGGTCCCTATTCCTCGGAGCCGTCCCATTCAACACCACTCGCCCTTCGCTAGCTACGACGACGCTAACAACCTGCGCACGAAAGCACGCGAACCAACGCAAAAACGCCGGATGCGTCATACGCATCCGGCGTTTTTGGTTCCTCGGCGCAAATGTCGCACCCAACGAACGGTTGGGGACGGCTGCGCCGAAGATTGACCGCTCGAAAATCGGGCTTGCAAGACGCAACCAGACGCCCCAATCGAAGAAGCCCCGCCCAAACGTCGCCCACACAAAACCAGCCACTGCCCATTTGCCTCGCGCGCTTATTCAATCGGCCCCATGAGGAACATATTGTGCGTCGACTGGAATAGCAGCTTGCCCGTCGCCGCCTCGCGCGTGGTCACGCGAATCACAGCGGTCGAGCGGCCCTTGTGCAAAGGCTCGGTCGTCACGTCGACCTTGCAGCACGGCACCGCTTTGAAAAAATTGATGCTCGCGGAATTGCACACGTTGTTCACACCGAATGAATACGTCGCGAACCCGCAGCCGATTTCTCCAATGAAATAGCCCGTGCCGCCATGGATACCGCCGCGATAATTGCCCAAGCTTTCGGGAATGTCCATCGTGAAGTGCACATACCCAGGCTCGCTTACCTCGACAATCTCAATATTCTCTCGGAACTCGGGCGCTTCAGGAACGTTGCACCACATCTTCTCGATCAGTTTCTCGTCAACCATTCCGATTCCCCTTCCGCATGCAAAAAATATTGTTCGCACCAACAACGTCAGCTGCCTTCATCGGCGTCATTTTCGTGCAACCGTCACATTGCATCAATAAACAACTTCCGTTATCTGTGGAAAGAAGTCGAGCGCAGGCCAGTCCGCCTTCTTCCGCCTAGGCCTTGCGCACTAAATAGCAGCAATGGATTTTGGCATTGCGCTCGAAATCGTGCGGAATGGTCTGCGGTGTAATATCCTCAATTGCCACGCCCGCCTCGGCAAGCGCTTCAACATCAGGCTTGAAATTGCGCAGGTTGCAGCTGAACACCGCTACGCCGTCGCGCTCGAGCAAGCGCACCACATTCGTCAGCAGCTTCACGTGATCGCGCTGCACACTCCAGGTGTTTTTACCCATGGCCTTCGAATTCGAAAACGTAGGCGGGTCCACGAAAATCAAATCGAAGCGGCGCCACCCACGCGCCTCACGTTCAATCCACTGCAACACATCGGCGCGCACGAAGCCGTGCTCGGGGCCATCGCAGCCGTTCAATTCCATATTGCGATGTGCCCACGACAAATATGTCTGCGATAAATCGACCGTAAGCGTCGATTTTGCGCCGCCCACTGCCGCATGAACCGTGCAGGTACCCGTGTACGAGAACAGGTTCAAAAACGACTTGCCTTCGGCCATGCTTCCGACCATTTCGCGCGTCACGCGGTGATCGAGGAAAATGCCCGTATCCAAATATGAACCCAAGTCGCACTCGAACACGTTGCCCGATTCCTGCGTATAGAGCACATGCCCCTCTTTTTGCTGGTCGGTATATTGCCCGCCGCCTTTTTCGCGACGGCGTGTCTTCAAGAACACGCGCTCGCGAGGAATGCCGAGCGTTGCCGAGGCGATTTCCACCGCATCGTCCAGACGGGCGGCAGCCTTCGCCGCGTCGATTGATTTCGGCGCCTGATACTCGGCTATGACCAGGCAACTCTCGCCTTCGCTTTTCCATACGCCATCATATCGGTCGATAGCTACGGCGAAATCGGGCAAATCGGCATCGTAAACGCGATAGCACGAAATGTCGTTGTCGCGCGCCCACTTACGGCGGTCTTTCGCCACTTTGCGAAGACGCGCCGCGAACTGATCAGCGCCCTTGTCGCGACACAGCACCTCGACTTTGCGCCCACCGTCGATGTTGCCCACCATAAGGGGATACTGCGCGGGCAACGGTTCGAAAGCGGGCTCCGTGACCGCCAGCTCAACATCGCCGCGAGCGCTGCGGGACGCGCCATCGCCACGGGACTCCCAATCGTTATGGGGTCGGCCATTGCCACGAAATCCCCGTTCACCGCGGGACCCCCCATTGCCACGGGACGCGCCATTGCCACGCGAAGCACCGCGACCACTTGGCCCGCTTTTGTGCGAATCTCGCCCCCGGAAATCGCCTCGTGCGCTCGAGCGACGCGCTTCTTGGCCGCCTTGGCCATCACGCGCACCACGTTTATCGTGCGATGGGTTTTGAAACTGCTCGTTTTGCGCCACTTACGCACCCGCCTTCACGCCGAATTCGAACGGCGGCTGAGCCACCATCTCGAGCACCAACTGACAACGAATAGAAAGCGGATCGCGATTCTCGCGCAGAAACGCCGGCACCTCAGCGCGCGGAAGAAGGAATGACTCGATAAATTCGGTCGACTCGCTGCGCGGCTCGGCCACACGTTCTACCTCGGCAAATACCATGGCGATGCTCTCGTCGCCCATGCCAAGCGACGAAAAACCAGGCTGCACGCATGCACGCGCGCTCACCGGCTGACCGCACTCGTCGCGCACCAAATCGAAGCCGGTTTCTTCGCGCAGCTCGCGGGCCGCGCATTCCACGATGTCCTCGCCAGGCTCGCGCAAACCAGCGGGAAACGCCACGCACATGCGATTCATGGGGAAACGGAATTCGCGAATGAGCAGGAACTCATCGTTCGCCGTATGGCCCACAATGCACACCGCATCAACCTGGGGCGCAACGGTTCCCAGCGTCTCGATTTCGCTGCGATATTCCTCAAGGCCCTTGCGCGAAACCACGTCATATTTCAGCTCGCGCCCATTCGGCAAGCGATACGTCAGAATATATTTCTTAATCCAGCCATCGCTCACCTGCTCGATGCCGAGCAATTCGGGCAATCCGGCCGCCTCATCGAAGCTTGCCGTGCACACGTCTTCTTCCATAATCGCTCCTTCGAATGCCACTTGGTCGGCAGCGTTTACTGCAGCGTTTTTTAATCTGCACCATTGTATAGCGACGACGCGCGCAAAACAGAAGAGGACGGCAACGCCGCCGCGAAAATGGCTATCGCGCCCCATAGCAGACCCCTTTCCGCAAACGCAAAAGCTCCTATCGTATGCTCGCCGCGAGAGTTTCGCGAAAGAATCAAACCCCTTTCGACGAGCGCGGGAAAAGTCCAATTCGCTGGAATCATCATGTCGCACGAACGTAAAACCCACGCAAAGCGCAGGTCAAAAATGAAATTCAACTTTTGAAGGCTACTTTGCAAAACGTGAAGATGCTGCCAAAGTGCCATGGACGTTTTTTCACATTTCCAAGAGCAGCTCCATGCGGGTGTACGATGGCGACCCCTTTTATCGAAAGCCTGGAGATGACCCACCCATGCGAGAACGCATCAAATTCCACAGCAAGCGACTTACGCTTTTCTTCATTCAGCTGGCCTTCCTTGCCGGCGTTTGCTACATCGGCGAAGCGGTTTCGGTCCATTTGCCCGTCGAGGTTCCTGCGAACATCTGCAGCATGGGTATTCTGCTCTCGCTGCTTATCTCAGGCATGATCGACGAGAGCAAAATCGAACTCGTGTCAAGCTTCCTGCTGAAATACATGCCCGTGTTCTTCATTCCCGCGGGCGTCACGATTCTAAGATGCCTCCCCATGATCGGCGACCGCATCGGCTGGTTCGCACTCGTGTGCATCATCACCACCGTGCTCGTGTTCCTCTCCACGGCGCTCACGGTAATTCTTGTTGGACGCTTGCAGAAATACATCGCGGGCAAACGTGCCGGCAAAGACGTCCACCTGCGTGGCGTGTTCACAACCGAGACCGAAGGAGAATAGCCATGGATTTCGCATCAATTCTTGAAGCAGGCGGAAGCCTGGCGCTGAGCATTGGCGTGTTCGCGTTCGCCGTGTGGCTTAACCGCAAAACGAACTCCCCGCTCCTCAACCCCCTGCTCGTCACGGTGGCCATCATCATGATCGGCCTTACCGTGTTCAACATCCCCCTCGATTCGTACGAAAAGGGAGCAACGCTCATTTCGTCCATGCTCGGCCCCGCCACTGCTGTGTTGGCGTTCTCCATTTACCAACAACGCAAGATTCTGCAGAGCAATTTCCTGCCGATTTTCATAGGATGTTTGGTAGGATCCACCGTTTCCATGGTGAGCGCATACGGACTGTGCGAGCTGTTCGGCCTGGGCGACCAAGTGGCGCTTTCCACACTGCCGAAATCGACCACCGCTCCCATCGCGCTTGCCGTGACCGGAGAGCTGGGCGGAACGGCGTCTATCACCATGGCGGCCGTCATGACCACGGGCGTTATGGGCGCCATCTTCTCGCCTATGCTGGCCAATTTGTTCCACATCAAGAACAAGGTGGCCCAGGGCGTGGCCATTGGCACGTGCAGCCACGCGGTAGGCACGGCGAAGGCTCTGGAAATGGGCAAACTCGAAGGAGCCATGAGCGGCGTGGCCATTGCGGTATCGGGCCTGCTCACCTGCTTTATTGTTATTGCGGCTACGTCCATTATGTAAGGAGCGAACTTGGGCAGCATTCCTACCCTTGACTTCATTGGGGCAAACACGCCAGCGGCAGCAGACCAACTTGCGGAAGAAACTGCCATAGAAACAGCGCACGGCATCGTGTGGCCGAGCGCGCCGCAGCACGCTCATGGCGCGATTTTCGATTTGGACGGAACCTTGCTCGATTCTATGCCTTGGTGGGACGACTTGGGCGAGCGTTATCTTCGTTCACTCGGCAAAACGCCCGAACCCAATATTCGCTACCACTTCAAGCGCCTTACCATGGAGGGATCGGCGCATTATATGAAGGAAACTTACGGCCTGGAGCAATCGATTGAAGAAATTTGCACGGGAGTGATGAGCGGCATTGAATTCGCCTACCGCGATTGCATCCAGTGCAAGCCGAGCGTTGTCGACATGCTTGAGACGTTGAGCAACGCGGGCGTCGCCATGTGCGTCGCAACCGCCACGCGTCGCGACTGCGCACTTGCAGCCCTCGAAAGGCTCGACATTCTTAAATATTTCTCGGCGCTGTTCACCTGCACCGAAGTGGGCGCAAGCAAAACCGAACCCGACATTTTCGAGTTGGCGCTTTCGCATCTTAGCACCCCGCGCGAAACCACGTTCGTGTTCGAAGATTCGCTGCACGCCATCGAAACGGCGCATGCGGCTGCCTTCCCCGTGATGCTCATCGACGAACCGGCCAGCGCAGGCGATGCGAAAGCATGCCAAGCCCTCGCCGACGTGCGCCTGAAAAACTTCACAGCCTTCTCAACGCTCTAGTCGCGGAAGTGACGCGCATCGCACCTCGCAACCTGTTAAATGCTCGTAGCGTTTAACAGACACGGAAAAGAAATGAGGGGAGCAAGCCCGGTGCTCACTCCCCTCCTTCGATGAAACGACGAATGCGTTCCGATTAGATTTCGCCCGCTTCGGCAGCCTTCAGGGCCTGTGTCAGCTGATCGGCGCAGCTCGTGGTGCGACGACCGCAGGTGTTGCCCTCAAGAACAGAAACAACCCAGTCGACAGGCTTGCCCTCGATGAGCTTTGAGATAGCCTTCAGATTGCCGTCGCAGCCGCCGACGAAGCTCACATTGTGCACATTGCCGTCGACGATGTCGAAATTGATTTGGCGCGAGCACGTGCCGTGCGTATTGAATGTATGCATGCCATTCCCCCTTGGAACTTCTCGTGATACCCGCACAGCTTACCATGATGAACTCTCATAGGCAGGCTATAATCAATCGCACTGAATACTTGCAGAATTCCTAAGGAGGTGACCATGCCACAACCCGCCCGCGCCCTTGCCGGTGCCGCATGCGCGCTCGTGTTGAGCACTACCATGTTCACCCCCGCGGCCTTCGCCGACGACGCCGAAGGCGATGGCGCCACAACTTCCCGCAACGCCATCTCCGCCGCTGCCGATTCTATACGCGGAGAGCTTGGCCCCGCACTTTCAACGTACGACCAGGCGAAAAAGACCCTCGAAGCCCTCGAAGCGACCGATATCGCCACTGCCCGCGTTCAGGGCCTGCAAGATATGATGTATGACGGCACCGAAAAGCGTCCCACAGTCACTCTGCGCATTGACTCGGTCAAAGACGGCAAGAAAACCGAGACGTCACTTCGCGAGGGCGTTGATTTCAACGTGCGATTCGATGGCGACCTGGTCAATCCCGGCACCGTGCACGTAACCATCACCGGCGCAGGCGACTATACGGGCACCGTGGAAACGGGTTTCGTGATTCTTCCGGCCGACTTGGCGAACGCAACCATCGACATGATTCCCGACCATGTACGCACAAGCTACCCCATTGAGCCCGACCCTGTCGTGAAGCTCGACGGGCGCACCCTTGTAAAAGGCGTCGATTACGAGGTGTCTTATTCCGAAAACGTGAACGAAGGCACAGCGACGCTCATGGTGAAGGGCATCGGCAATTGCGCTGGCGACACGCACGCGACATTTCAGATTATCGCGAATCCCAAGGAAGGAAAAATCGGTTATCGGGCCGTGTTCCCTTACGTAGCTGCTGCTGCGCTGGCCTGCTTCGCCGCATTTGTCGTGCTGGCGGGCACCCTTATCCACAAACGTCGCAAAGCAAAGCGGTTACAAACAAAATAAGCTACGAAGACGCGCATCCACACCGAATTCGCGCCCTTTTGCGCGCCCGCGCCAAACCGCGTCGCAGATATAAAAGCTCCGCGTCAGCATTAAGCCGCGCCCCAACGCTAAACCTGCATTTCGTCATGCGCTCCATCGAGCTGCATCTCGAACGCAAAAAGCCCGGAATGAATCTTCATCCCGGGCTTTTTAAGCCTTATTCAACGAGAAGGCTGCGTTTATTCGAACAAAACCTGATTGTCTTCGTCGTCTTCCACCGCGAATGCGTTCCATGCCCCCGAATCGGCGAAGGCGAGGAAATCATCCGTAGGAATGTCCATGCGCAGGCCTTCTTCGTCGAACGTGCCATTGAAACGCTCTTCGAATTTCGCCCTCACTGGACCGTTCACGGGGCGCGAGAACCATACCCACGACGCCACCGGACCGCCCGCGTCGTTGAAGTCGGCGCCAAAGCCAGCGTCGACCGGCGTGCCGTCTTTACGTTGAATCATATATTCGTCAATCGCGAAACAGCCATCGAACTGCATGCGCGAAGCAATGCCCTCAATGGAGCTATCGACGGTGTTGCCCTTTTCGAAGAACGTGATTTTCACCGTGCCCTCCGCGGGTTCGACGGCAGCAGCGTCACCCTTGTCCATGAATTGCGCGGCCATCATTTCCGCGAGAGCTTTTTCGGAATCACTCAGCATGCTTCCTCCATTCCAAAACGCCGCCCCATCAGCGACGCATAACGACATGTCCTTAATATAGTCGAAGGTCGCAGCACGTGCACCAAATGCGCCCTTCCAATCGCAAAGCGAGACGAATTCGCCTTTATCCATAGGCTCGCCCTATTTATCACGCGCGAATAGGCCCACAACGACAACTGCGACGAAACAGGGGGCTTTCTTTTCGTCGCTGCGCTTTTCGCGACTTTTCAGCGAGCGAAAGTCGAGCGCACTACAATGGACTCATTCACGAAAGGACCCATGGGCCTAGAAAATTCATTGCGAAGGAGTTATGCGATGTTTTGCGTTTATTGCGGCACAAAACTCCCCGATGAAGCACGATTCTGCTTCATGTGCGGAAAGAAAGCCGAACCCGCCGACAATGCAGAAAATATCGTTGCCGCCAACAGCGGAAGCATCGACGAAGAAGGATTCGGCATCGAAATTCAAGAGGCCCCCACAACCAGCTCCAGCGAGAAAAACCCCGACACACCAGAGCTTGCCATTGAAGACGGCCTCATCGAAGATGCCCACGACGCGTTCGCGACGACCAACGAAAGCGGCCCAGACGAAACACCAGCGGAAAACCAATCCAGCAAGCAAGCACACGGCATATCGGAATCCGCCGACGAAGACGATCACGACGAGGCTGAAGAAGCTCAGGACTCGAACTCGGCCGAGCTCGACGCCCCGAACAGCTCGTCGAACGAGACAACCGTGATTCCCCTTGCCACATCGTCCAGCAAGACGACCGTGATTCCCCTTGCCGCACCGTCGGACAAAACGACGATACTCCCCGGATTCGGCGCCGAAAAAGCAGCCCTCGAGCAGGAAAAATCTGACGAAATCGCCGCGCTTGCAGCTCTCTATCCCGATGCCAACCCCGCTCAATTCTGCGACCCCACGCCTTTTGAGGCGAAAAGCCCCGACATTACCGAGTTCATCGCCCCCGCACCCATTAATGGCACCAAGCCCGCCTCTGCGGAGTCGGTCCATTACGCCGAAGGCCAAAAAAAGAAGAGCGCTGGCAAACGCGCCCTTCTTATCGCCTTCGTTGCAATCATCGCAGTGCTTGCAGCGGCCGCCGCATTCGGCATGTCATTCGACGTTTTACCTGATTAACGTTAGAACATCTCACGTTTATTGAATACGTACAGCTGCTCGAATTCCGACTGGCTCTTCGTAAGGTAAATGATGCCCTCGATAACGCCAATGAGCCATACCACGCCCGCTGCAATGCCGATCGTGAGCAGGCTGCCCAAAATAGTCACGCCCAACATAATGAAACCCGTGGTGTGATAGCCCAGATAAAACTTATGCACACCAAACACGCCCAAGAAAATCGCAAGCAGGCCTGCGGCAACATGGTCTTTCGTATGCACGAGCGGCTGCTGGTAGGGAACCTGATAGGCACCTTGGCTCGACGCATAATAGCCATTGCTTTGCGAATAGTACGCTGCTTGGCCCGGCTGCTGAGCATAAGGTTGCTGAGCGGCACAACCAGGCTGCGCATATGGTTGCTGCGGCTGGACAGCAGGCTGTTGCGACGCCGCACCCTGCTGTCCATAGGGAGCGCCATTGAAGACAGGAGGCGCGGGCTTGGGAGGCTGCGACGTGGGCATGAAATCGGCGACGGCAGCCGCGACATAGGCAGGGTCGACCGGTTTGCCGTCGTCATCGACGACCTTCTCAATCGGCGGGGTATTCGGGAAAGCCTCGAAAGTCTCTGGCGCGGCAGCCGACACGTTGGGGGCGGGGGCGGGAACCGCTTCGACCGCGGAGGCGTTGGTTTCGGCAACGAAAGACCCCGTCATACCCGAATCGGCAGCGGGCGCCTCGGATGAAATCGCGGGTTCGACGACCTCGGCAACCTCGGCAACCTCAGCAACCCCGGCAACCTCAGCCGAAGCAGCCAAAGCAGAAGAATCGCCCTCGGCAGACGCGCCCGCGCTCGTGGCCGCAGAAAGTTCCTCGAGGCGCTTGTTCATTTCTTCGATTTGACGCTTGAGCGCCTCAATTTCAGCAGCATGTGCAGCCGACGAATTCTTCGCCTCTTCAGCCATAACCTCTCTCCTTTTTCAAAACGGCGTATCGCGTATATTCGCGATGCCCGAAATATGTGCTGGGGCCATACTATAACGAAAAAGGGCGACGGCCTTAAGCCGCCGCCCACCTGTTAAACGAGCGTTATGTTTTCGTAAGTTGCATACGCCGCGCGAGCGATGCGGATTCTACTTCTCGGGAACTTTCGTCATAAGAACGAAACCGATGATAAACAGCACGGCAATGCTGAGCACGCCGATAGAAGAATTGCCGGTAATCTGGGTAAACACGCTCACGAGCAGCGTGCCGAGCACCGTTGCGTACTTACCGAAAATATCGAAGAAGCCATAGTATTCGTTGGCATGTTCCTTCGGAATGAGCTTGCCAAACTCGCTGCGCGAAAGGGCCTGAATGCCGCCCTGGAACAAACCGACGCACACGGCAAGCACCCAGAATTCCGTGGCGGAGCGCAGGAAAAACGCCGCGAACAACGTGATGCAGAAGTACGCGAAAATCGCGATGAGCAGCATGCGCTTCGTGCCGAATTTGCCCGCCAGGCGGCCATACGCGATAGCCGAGGGAAACGCCACGAACTGCGTGACCAACAGCGCAAGCACGAGCTGAGTTGAGCCGATACCCAGATCGGTGCCGTAACTCGTCGACATCGTGATAATGGTATGCACGCCATCGATATAGAAGAAGAACGCGAGCATGAACATGAACACGCGCTTGTCGGCGAAAATGCGTTTCGCCGTGGCCCACAAGCCCACGAGCGCGTCGCGGAACAGGTGCTCGGTGCGTTCCTTGTAATGCGTCTGGTGCACGTTCTTCAGCACGGGCACGCTGAAAACGACCCACCACACAGCGGTAATCACAAAGGAAATGCGAATGGCGTCGAGCTGGCCGAGGCCGAAGTTCTCGCCGAATAGCACGAGCACGAGGCAAATGATGAAGGGCACGCACGAACCAATGTAGCCCCATGCATAGCCTTGCGAAGATACCTCGTCGTAGCGGTCTTCGGAATCGGTCGCGTCAATAAGGAACGCATCGTAGAACACGAGCGACGCGTTAAGCATGATGGTCGCCACCACGTACATCACTAAGAACACCATCGCGTTGCCAGGAATGCCCATGCATGCGAGCAGCACGGCGCCCGTGCCAATGGAGCCCACGAGCAAGCGTTTCTTGTTGCCCTTCAAGTCGGCGATACTGCCCAAAAACGGCATGAGCAACGCGAGCAAAAGCGACGCCACCGTGGTTGCATAGCCCCAGGCCACTACAACAGAGCTGCCGGGGTCGGCAATCGCCGAGAAGTAAATGGGGATAAGGGTCGACGCCAGCAGCACGAATGCCGAGTTGCCAACGTCGTAGACAATCCAGCTCTTCTCGCGCTTCGTCAGTTTTATTGCGGACATGCGTGCTTCCTTTTTTTCGTGGGAGGGACGCCCAAAATAACAACTTGCGTAAAGTTCTGGGCGCTGCGGAAAAAACGCTCAAACGATTGTATATCATGGGGTCTACACTGGGACGCGCGCATTGGCGGCTTAACGTCAATTCGCCGTAAAAACGCCCCGCGCCATACTTCCGAAAGGGAGGCATCATGCCTGCAATTCTTACCCACGATTTCTTCGGCCAAGACGTCTATGCCGCGCATTCGCACGTCATCGGAAAATCGATCGACGAGAAAGATGCGTTCTTGCTGGGCAACCAAGGCCCCGACCCGTTGTTCTACCTTGTTCTTTCACCGAGCATGAAGCAATTCTTCGGACTGGGCAGCGCCATGCACCACGACGCCCCCAGCAAACTCATCGCCGCGCTGAAGGAAAGCCTGCAAGTGCTCGAGGAACACGAATTGCCCGTGGGTCGCGCCTATGCGCTGGGCTTTCTGTGCCACTATTCGCTCGACCGAGCCATGCATCCGCTCGTGTATTGCCAGCAATACGCCATTTGCGACGCAGGCATCGACGGACTCAACCGCAGCCAGGAAAACGAAGTCCATGCTGAAATCGAACGAGAATACGACGAAATGGTGCTGTTCAGCAAGCTGGGGCGCACCATTCGCTCCTACCGCCCCTTCGAAGAAGCGCTCCACGCGAGCGAGCACACTCTGCAAATCATTGGGAAAATGTACGCCTTCGTCGCGATGAAGGCGTACCGTACATTCCCGCCCGTCGACCTGTTCGTTTCCGCCGTGCATGATTTCCGCCGAATGCAGCGCTTGTTCTACTCGCCGAACGGAACCATGCAAAGCGCGCTCAACGTCATTGAAACGCGCGTCCTGAACAGGCAATTCTCATTCTACAAATCAATGTCGCACCGCGACAATGCCACGCGCGTGAGCGACTTCGACAATCGCATGCGCCACCCCTGGGAAAACCCGTATACCCACGAAGTGAGCACGCAAAGCTTCTGGGATATTTTCGACGGCACGAAAGCCATCGCCTTCAGCGCAATCGAAGCCTTCGATAAAGACGATTTCGACGAAACCGCAGCGCGCGCACTCACGGGAAGCCTCAATTTCTCGGGCCAGCCTGTGGAAGAGTAAAACGACGAAACAGAAAGGCCGCCCCAGGGGCGGCCTTATTCGTTATTCGGCGGGCTTGAAGGTATCGCGATCGGGCGCGAAGCTCTGCATGGCCCTGATGGTACGGTCGAACAGCTCGTCCAGCTCCCAACCGAGCATCTCGGCGCCCGAACGAATCACATCGCGATTCACGCCGGCAGCAAAACGCTTGTCCTTGAACTTCTTCTTCAGCGATTTCACCTCGAAGTCCATCACGCTCTTGCTGGGACGCATAATGACCGCCGCGCCAATGAGGCCCGTAAGCTCCTCGGTCGCGAACAGAATCTTCTCCATCTGCAGCTCCGGCTTGGGCAAGTTGGGATTGAAGTCGCTCGTGTGGCTTTGAATCGCGCGAATGAGCTCGGGCGACCCCCCGGCAGCTTCGATGAGCGGCGTGGCATACAGCGTGTGCATCTCGGGTTCGTCGTCATGCTCTTCCCAGTCGAGATCGTGCAGAAGACCCACGATGCCCCAAAACTCCTCATTCTCGGGATCGAATTCACGTGCGAAATACCGCATGGTCGCCTCAACCGTTTCGCCGTGTTCAATGTGGAACGCGTCTTTGTTGTGCTCCTGCAGCAAATCGAATGCCGCTTCTCGCGTCATGCCAGCATCGAGTTTCGCCATGGTGTTGCCTCCTTATTCCTGCGCGCCGCGCGGGCGGCGCAAAACGAATTCGCGCTTGAGCAAAATGGCACCCGCAGCGTTTCTATCGCTCACCAAAGAGCGACCCCTAACGAAACGATGCAGGTGCCATTTTTGCCCCTCACCCGGGGATGAGGGCAGGCAAATCTTCAATTAAGCCGAATTATAGGCAAAAAGTCCAGGTGGTGCTAGCGCTTGGCACGATAAAGGTTCGCCGTTTGCGCGCCGGACTCGGCATGGCACTCTTCAACTTCGACAAGGCCAAGCTTGCGCAAGCGGAAAATCGCCCTGTCGACGGTTTGCACGCTACAGCCTGCCTGCTTAGCGAGCTCCTTTTTCGAGCAGCGCACGCCGTCGGACAACGTCGTTTCCGCCGAAATGTAACCTAGAATTCTTTTTTGGGCGGAGCTCAAGCGAACTCCTTGGGATTCGGTTTCGCCACGCAACGAAGCCGACCTCCCTTCATCGTCTAGTATTTCCCCTATGTCGCGCCTCGCCGAAGCATGCGACGACACAGACCTTATTACATGCAAACAGTTTTCCAATAGTATTAGCGGTTCTGAATAAACCCCCCGCATTGAAACAATACTGTTTACATGATAAAAGAGCGCCGAAAAGCCACTAACGGCCAACGAACGATCGCAACCCCCTATGCAATAACGAACGCCAGAAACGCCCTTTCAACTGAACGATTATACTAAACAGCTTCCGAATAATTGTCCATATCATTTCGCCGAAAGACGCAGTTCGACGAAAATTCGACTAAAGCGCAATCCCGAATACTCCAACAATAAATCCGAACACCGCGCCGCATGCGACCAAGCCCGCGGCAATAAGGAAATTCTCATGCATGGGACGGTTCGCGCGGAACAAAACAAGCAGGCCAACGCCCGCGCTTACCAACAATCCAGCGAGCATGGCTCCTGTGGAAAGGGCGCCCTCTAAATACAGCTCGGTAAGAACAACTGACGCGGCGCAATTGGGAATAAGGCCCACAATTGCCGAAACCACTACGGAAAGGTTCGAATTCGCGGAAATGAACGAGGCGAGCACGTCTTCTCCAACGCCGTCGATAACGATCTCAAACGCAAGGGAAACCAGGAATATGAACAACGTGACCTGCAGCGTATGCACTAAAGAGCTCTTCGCGATAGCACCGAAGCCGTGGGCATGTTCATGCGAGCGATTGTGGGCATGGGCGTGATCGTGGCCGTGCTCATGCTCATGGGCGTGATCGCGCTCGTGTCGCTCGTCGGAAGCGCACGCAAGCTCGGCCCCACGTTCTTCCTCGTTCGAATACTCGGCACCCCAATCGTCAATGCGGCTAGCGGCGCTTTCCTCATGCTTTTGGCATACATCGAAAAGCGCGGACGGCGCATCGCTTTCATCGTCGCAGCCGCAGTGGTCGCGCTCGCACAAATCGCGGATACGCATCGCTTCTACAGCATGGTGGCGAAGCCGCAACACCACGTCAATGGCAAAGCCGGCAATAAGGCCGCAAAGGGCCTTAATCGCGAGAACCTCAGCAATGAACCCCGCTGGGGCTTGCGCGGCAATCATGATGGGCAGCATTTCATCGCTCGTAGAAAGAAATACGGCAAAGAGCGTGCCCAGGGTAATAACGCGCGCGGAATACAGCGTCGCGGCAGCGGCGGAAAAGCCGCACTGCGGCACCACGCCCAGAAGCGCGCCTATAACGGGACCTGCGGTGCCAGCGCGACGAACGGCGACGATGCTTTTCGAGCTCGCGTAGTGTTCGAGCGCTTCCATGGCGAGATAGGTCACGAAAAGGAACGGCACGAGCTTCAAGGTGTCGATGAATGCATGCTCGAAAGCATGCGGGAGTATTTCAGCAAAAGTTTCCATAGCGGAACATTCTAGGGCTGAATGTTAAAAACCGCCTGATAACGTCATCAACTCACACGACGAACATGTGTATTTTTGCTCATATGAGTAGAGATTTGAAGATGGAGGAATAGGGGTGCCACGAAAGCGACCTGCGCTTTATCCCTTCCATCGACGAGGATGACCCTTGCGCGAACGAATGCGCTTCACCTCTTCATTGCGCTTCTTGGCCTCACGAACCTCGCCGCGCAAACGAAGATAGCTGTCATATCGCTCCTTGGGAAGCTCACCCGACTTCACAGCAGCGCGCACCGCACATCCAGGCTCCGCTTCATGTCGGCAATCGCGGAATCGGCACTGTTCGGCGAGCTGCTCCACATCAACGAATGCAGCCTCGATGCCCGCATCGGAATCCCATAAGGCAAGACCGCGCACGCCCGGCATATCGACAACGCTGCCAGCACCAGGAATCGCGATCATTTCGCGAGAAACCGTCGTGTGGCGACCCTTGCCATCGCCCTCGCGAACGGCGCCCGTTGCCTGCACATCGCTTCCAACCAGCAGGTTCACCAAGCTCGATTTGCCGACGCCGCTTTTTCCCAGCAGCACGGCGACGCGACCTTCCGGAATCAGTGCGCGCACCCCCTCAACGCTTTGGAGGTCTTCGGCAGAAACTACCAAAACAGGCGTGCCATAGGCGATTTTCTCAACCAAATCGCGCGCCTGAGCAAGCTCGACTTCGGTTTCCGCCAAATCAGCCTTGGTAAGCACGACAGCAACGCTCGCACCGCTCTCATGGGCCAAAACGAGCTCGCGCTCAAGCCGGCGCACATTGATGCCCACCAAAGGCTCAGCCACGATAACCGTATCGAAATTCGCCGCAAGCACCTGCTGCTCCATGCGCTCGGTCGGATCTTTGCGCACGAAAGCGCGTTTGCGGTCATGCACACGTTCGATGATGCCTTTATCGTGGCCATCGGGCGCAGACACGTCGACGATATCGCCCGTTGTCGCGCGCACGTCGGCGCCCTTCACCAAAGCCGTTGCGTGCTCACAGCGAAGCTCACGCCCGTCGTTCAAGCGGACGAGCGGGTAGCCGCGGTCAAGTTTGATCACAGTTCCTTGCATAAGCATTAATTAACGCGACCTTTCCCGCATGCGCCAAAACACAAGCGCCAAAACGATGCCCACAGCCAAAGCAACGACGCCGGGCGCGAAATCTTCGACATTGAAGACGTCTTTATGTTCATAGCCGGCCGAAACCACATTTACCACCTGAGCATGCACGTCACTTTCGCCTTCATGCTGAGAACATGTCAGATTGAACATGCCCCGAACGCGCAAAGTGGTTCCCGTCGTACCGTATGTCCCATAGGTGTCGATCTTGCGCAAATCGCTGCGACGCACGAATACAGTAACGGTCGAGTCCGTATCAGAGTCGCGCAGCACGATCCACGCATGGTCGGCGTCGCCCGTCACGGCAATGGCTTCACCCACCACTTCGCCCGTCACCTGCACGGTTTGCTTGTCGTAGTACGAATCGGCGCCAGCCAAATCGGCGATGGACGCATCATAGAGAAATGAGTTGTCGGAGGTTTGCCCGTCATCAATCGAATTATCGGGATTGTCGACGGGTTTGGGCGCCTCCCCATTGTCGCTTTCGCCCTTTGCGGCATCGGCGTCGGCGGCAGCGGCATCGACGCGCGCCTTGGACACATCCTTTTTGTCGGTCGTAGCAGTTGAATCGGAATTCGACACCGATCCGGCCGAGCCGCCATCGCCATCGACGGCAAACGCAACGCCTGCGGGCACCAGGGCCACAGCGGCAGCAAGAACCGCAGCCAAAGCAGTTCGCGATAGCTTGTTTGCGCTAACGTGCACGAACCCTCCTTTTCGGGCGAATGGATGCAATAATGGAAACCAGCAGTGCGATGAGCGTTACGTATTCAAGACGGCCGGCCCACATATCGACGATATAGAGCACCTTCAACGGGTCGGGCATGCCAGGCTGAGTGATGCCGCACGACATGCCGATGTTCGACACCATAGATACCGATTCGAACATAGAAGGCGCGGCGGCATAGCCGAACGTGACCGTAACGATGGTCGTAATGAGAAATGCCACGCCATACAGCAGCAACACCACGAGGTTTGCGCGAACCAAATCGTGGGAAAGGGGACGGCGGCCAACGTGGTAGTACATAACCACCTGTCGCGCCGAAGCTGGAGCGAGCAAATCTTTGATATAGGCGACCAATTCCTTGACTAGAACACCGATGCGCAGCACCTTGATACCACCCGTGGTCGATCCGGCCGAGCCGCCAACTGCCATGCAGAAGATGATGATGAGCAGAGCGCCGCTCGAAATCACCGTGGTCATTTGGTTCACGCTAATGGTTTGGAAGCCCGTCGAAGAGAATGCCGACACAACGGTGAATACGGCCCGTCGCAAAAGCGTCGGCAGGTCGTCGTAGACCTTCGCCGCACACAGCGTCGCCACGAACGCAACCAGAATCACACTCAGCCACACGAAAAGCGTGCGAATCTCAATATCGCGGAAGAAATGCTCGATATGTCCCTTCCATACCTCGATATGCAGAGTGAAGTTAATGGAGCCCAAAAGAATAAGCACCATAATGACGATCTCGAGCGGCGCGCAATGGTAATAGATAATGCCCGTCGACATCGAGCTCAAGCCGCCCGTATTGAACGAAGCAACGGCAAGCCAAAGACCGTTGAAGAACGCGCGCACGGGCGCCATGCCGATGAAGAGGCACGCTGCCGTGGTCAGAATCGTGCCAATGACGATGGTCGCCATCGAGAATCGCACGATGAAGCGAGCCGTTTGCATAATGTTGGGAATAACGTGCTCGCTGCGGCCCTCAGAGGAATACAAAGACGAATCGACCGCACGCCCGAACAAGCCCAGCGACAAAGCGATAACGACAACGCCTTGACCGCCGATGCATTGCATGGTGAAGCGCCACGTATTATCGGCAATCGACATATGGTCGATATCTTGCACCAACGAACAGCCCGTCGTGGTCCACGCGCTCATTCCCTCGAACACCGCATCGAGCATGCTGCCATAATGGCCCGACATATATAAAGGGATGGACCCCAAAAGAGCCAACGCAAGCCATGCAAAGCCCGTAACGGCCAAAGCCTGCTTCGGCGTAAGTTTGCCAGGACTGGGGAGAATAAGGCGCAAAAGCGAACCGACGATGATCGCGACGCCTATGCCGAATAGATAATGCGACGCCGGCTGCCACTCACCAAGCACAACGGCCACAACAAACGGGACGCATTCAGCAGCAGCAAGAAACATCATGAGCACGCCCAAATAGTGCGCGATCACGCGGAAGTCATAGAATGAGAATTTCTGCCACATAGCGCGCTAACCCATCAACAGCTTCGTGATAACGACAAGCACACCAAGCCACACGACAAAAGCCACCGTGCACAGCACAACGACGAAGACCCCCTGCATGGGAGTTTTCAGGCTGTTCAAGGTTTCTTTGTAGGCTCGCAAATCCATAATTGCATGATTATACGCCAGCTGGCACAAAACCGCGCATGGGGCGGTTTTCTTGACGGAATTCCACCTCATCGGTTCGACCCCCGCTCCGTGCTCGAAAAACGGGAAGAGAAGATTGGGCCCCTTAAGCCCCACTCGCTCCAAAAACAGCGAGCGGAAGCCGGGTGTCCCAGATTGCCCCGCCGCATGACCAAGCGTACTTCGGTACGCGCCGAGCCATGCACAAGGGGCAAGATGGGGTGCCCGGCTTCCGCGCAGCGTCAGGTCGCCTCATACGAAAAAGCGCCGTTCGTGAGAACGGCGCAATAAAGACTGGAGCGGACAACGGGGCTCGAACCCGCGACCCCCACCTTGGCAAGGTGGTGCTCTACCAACTGAGCCATGTCCGCGAAGTGGTGGGCGATACAAGATTTGAACTTGTGACCCCTACCGTGTCAAGGTAGTGCTCTCCCCCTGAGCTAACCGCCCATTTAACTGGCTGTTGTCGAACCAGCGGGTAATTATTATACGAGTTTCAAAAACGCGGTCAAGCCCTATTTGAAATTTTTTCTACAGCCTCAAATCGAGCGACACAGGACAGTGATCACTGCCAAAAACCTCGTTATGGATGGCGGCATCCTCAACCGAGGCTCGCAGAGCCTCGCTCACCAAGAAGTAGTCAATGCGCCAACCTGCATTGTTCTTGCGCGCGTTGAAGCGATAACTCCACCACGAATACGCACCTTCCAAATCGGGATGCAGCGTGCGGAACGTATCCACAAACCCCGCATCGAGCAAATCGGTGAATTTGCCGCGCTCCTCATCGGAAAAGCCCGCATTGCCGCGGTTTGTCTTGGGGTTCTTCAAGTCGATTTCCTCATGCGCCACATTGAAGTCGCCGCACATGACCACGGGTTTCGGATGCGCAATCTCATCGGCCCCCGTGCACGGAAGCTCGGCGACGCACACATGCCCCTCGCCCGCCCCCTGCGCCTGCACGGGCACGCCCGCAGGAATCACGCCGGCCTCAAGCCCCTTGCAGAAATCACGAAACGCATCGTCCCAGGCCATACGATGGTCTATACGAGCCAAACCATCTTGCGCGTTCGGCGTATACACATCAACGAGCCAAAACTCGGGGAGTTCCAACGCGACGAGGCGCCCCTCGGTATCAAGTTCAGGCACTCCCAAACCGTGAAGTGCGCGCAGCGGCTCGCGACGCGTAAAAATCGCAGTGCCTGAGTATCCCTTCTTCTCGGCATAGCTCCAAAACTGCAGGTAGCCAGGAAGATCAAGATCGATCTGACCCTCTTGCAATTTCGTTTCTTGAAGGCAAATCGCATCGGCGTCCAAATCGAGCACTGAATCCTCGAAACCCTTCTTCACCGCGGCCCGCAAGCCATTCACATTCCATGAAACCAAACGCATAGCGCGCACTCCTCTTCAAAAACGAAAAACGGGCTAGACAACCCAGCCTGTCAAGTGTAGCAGTCCGGCCCTGTGCGCCGCACCGCGCCACGCATCTTCCGAATTCGTTTATTTCTCCTGCCCAGTGCCCTTCTTCTTAGAAAGCCTAAGCTTTGCCGCGACATGCAGAATACGGTCGTGCTGCCAAATCGCAAGAATTCCGATAACCGCCGCGATGCCAAACAGAATGGCGCTTTGGCCGTAATCCCCTTCGATAAGCCTGTCGGCGCCAAGCGTGCTAATGAGCACGCCTGGGATGCGCCCGACATTCGCGAGCACCACAAAGTTGCGCATGCTCATATTCGTAAGCGGAACCAGATAGGTAAACACGTCTTTTGGCAAACCGGGAATGAGGAACAGAACGAACACCATAACGTCGAGCTTTTCGGAATTCTCAAAGCGCTCGAGCTTGCTCATCCACTTCTCGGGAATCATCGCGCGAACGAACGGCGCGCCGAGTTTATGCACAATCGCAAAAATGAAGGCGCTCGAAATCACGGCGCCCACAATCACGACGAGGGCGCCAATCCACGGGCCATACATCATGCCGGCCGCAATTTGCACGATTTCACCGGGAATGAACGCCACCACAATTTGCAGGAATTGGAAGGCGAGCAAAATGAACACGCCGCCGACGCCCGCGTTGCGCACATCTTCAACTACGCGTTGCAAACCGTCAGGCTCGGATAGCTCGGCGATCCACGGCGCGATAAGCACGCACACGCCCGCCATAAGCACAAAAAACAATCCCAAACCCACCAATTTGAAAATATCGGCCTTGGTCAGGCGAGCAAGAGAAGGACGCTCGGAAACGGGAACTTCGTACTTTTCGTTGAAGGCTTCTTTTTTCGCTTCGTATTTCTCGCGATGCTCCTCGCGCTCTTCTTGAAACTCTTCTTTTTTCAGAGCAATCTTGCCGGTCATGCCCGACGAATTCATCGCCATCTGGTTCACCTAGTTTCATCAAAGCGCCTCACCCAAGCGCATTGACGCCATTGTGACGCAAAAGACGGTGGCGCCAGGCGAAAAACCCGAATGCCACCGTCTTGCCGTATTTTCGTTAGATTGCCGTAACAATAGCTCCTGCGAATCAAAGCCGAACGCCGCCGGAACAAAGCTCGTTCGACCAAGCTACTCGCCCTTCGCCGCCTTGTCGAATTCGCTCTTGAACGCGGCGAACATGCCTCCTATGCCAGGGTCTTTACGAGAAGGCTCCTCGTCGGCATCGTCGTCGTCATCGTCATATTCATCGTCATATTCGTCGTCTTCGGGCTCTTCGTATTCGCCTTCGTCGGCTTCCTCGACCAGAGCCTCACCTTCGTCGTCGACCTCTTCGTCGTACTCTTCCTCGACGTCTTCCTCGGAATCCTCGTCGCCGGCCTTGGCCTTATCGAATTCCTCTTTAAAGGCGGCAAACATGCCCTTGGTTTTCGATTCGCGCTCGGCGACCTCTTCGCCCACTTCGGTCTCTTCGCCTGCGGCTGCCTTGCTGAACTCTTCCTTAAATGCCCCAAATGCATCTTTGGTCGCGCTCACCTGGCGCCCAACGCCCTCGGCGCCCTCTTTCACGGCAGCACCCGCGGCAGCCGTTGCGACCTCGACTTTAGGCTTTGCAGCGACAGCGGCTTCTTTCGCCGCGGCAGCCGTCTCTTTCGCGCGAGCTCCAGCCTTCGCCGTGAATTTGCCCGCGGCCTCGGCCCAACCACCTTCGGGAGAGAGCTCCCACACATCGTCGGAGACCAAAATCGCGCCCTTGAACACGACCTCTTCGCCCGCTTCGCGCGAATCTTCCTTCACGGCCAAATCGGCACCCATGCCGCGCTTAAAGCCCGCAATGTAGCTCGCCGGCACCTCGAGCGTTCCCAAAAGAAGCTTCGCCGTAGCACCGTTGCTCGCCTCCACGGCTTCGACCTGGCCCGTTTCGATATCGAACGTGATGTTGTTCACGAAGCCGACCGCCGTTTCGTCGGCAGTCATGATTGGCAGGCCTTCCCACAAAACGCACTTATCCCAATCGAGGCCCATGGCTCGACATACCGCATGGCCCGAAGTAGGCGCATCGGGCTTAACCCGAATGCGGCCGTCGGCGAAATCGAAGCCGCCAAGGGCCACGAAGATATCTTTACGGTGGAACATCCAGAGCAAATCGGGGCGCTTCACTATAAATCCAATGCAGCGTCGCTCGGTCGGATGGAATACGCACGACTTCACCTTACCGATGCGCTTCGTTCCCTTTTTGCCGCCCACAACGCGGAGCTTGCGAATATCGTGGCTTGTCACCAGCTTCTTACGAGCCATGTCGGCTCCCCTTCCGTTCGCGAAAAGGGCCGGCGCAAGGCCGACCCTTCATTGTGCTGTTCCTGTAGCTGCGGCGCTATTCTGCCTTCTGCTCTTCTTCAGCAGCCTCTTCGACTTGCTCGACGGCCTGCTCAACAGCGGCCTCCGCCCGAAGCTCCTCTGTGGCCTGCTCAGCGTTCGCGGATGCTTGCTCGGCGTTTTTCGCCACCTGGGCGGCAATGCGCTCACGGGCGGCGTCAATCTTCGCGCGCAGCTCATCGTTCTTTTCGGCGAATACGGGCTTCACGCCCTCGGCCGCCTCGTGCGCGCGGCCCGCAACGGCCTGAGCGCCTTGGGCGATAGCGTCGGCAGCTTGCTTGCCGCGATCAGACGCGGCCACATACGCCTGCTGGGCACCCTGAGCGACGTTGGTGTACGCCTGCTGGGCGGAAGCGGCGACGTTCGTGTAAGCGGCCTGCGCATTAGCGGCGGCAGCGCCATAGACCTGCTGGGCATTTTGGGCGGCATTGCCGTAGAACTGCTGAGCGTCAACCGCAACCTGTGCGCCCAGGCCCTGGGCCTGACCCCACATCGCCTGGGCCTTGTCGGCCACCATCGCGCGCGTCTCAACGCCCGTGCGAGGTGCGTAGAACAATGCGACTCCCGCGCCAATCAATCCGCCCGCCAGGAACACACCGAGTTTGTTGTTCATATTTGCCTCCTCGAGTACGCGCCGCCGCCACGCAACGACGTTGTTATCGTATTGGCGCCATTATAAAAGAAAACGCCCGCGCGAACGCGAGCGTTGCCGTTATGTTGAAGCGAAAGACCGCCACACAGAAAATGGGGTGCGCACGGCGCGTAGAGCCGTCGACGCCCCCCATATCGCGCTACCAGCGCAAAAACCCAGGCGATTTCCGGGTTCGCCCAAAGCACATGAGCATCGAACCAGGCCATGCGCACAAAGCACCAGTGCAAAAACCGCCTGCCTAGCGAACCCGCGCGAGCAAAGCGTCGTTCAGCTCGCGCTGCGCGACGGCGAACGCCTGGCGGGCAATATGCTCGTCGGCATAACTCACCTGCACGCACGCTTTGCGCTCAGGACGATTCGACCACGCGGTTTTGCCGACAAACACCACCTTGCTCATCGATTCATCAAGCCGAGCTTGCTCGTCAATAACCAAATGCTCGAGCACATGGGGAATCGACGTGTTTGCGGCCACGCTCATAAACGTTTCGCCACGCTCATTCACGCACGTGTGCGACAGAATATTCGGAAAACGCGGCAAAAGGTCGGCAATGAGCGCCGGCGTAGCAAAGCAGAATCGCTCATCGGATACTTCCACATAAGCGATCATACGGTCGGGTCGAACCTCAATGTCCACGATTCGACACGCCCACCGAAAAGCTTCGGGCGCTTTGGCAGATTCAGGCGGCTTTCGTTGAGGGAACAAGGCTACGCTCCTGCAGCCGCGCCCATCGCGCCAGGCTGCACGGCATTCGATCCAGGAGATAAATCGCCCGAGCTCGAGTTAAGCGCTTCGGCGATTTTGGCGCTTTCCTCTTTATCTAACGCAGGGGCCGAAGAGGCAGCAGATGTCGACCCACCGGTCGTTTCGGTTTGCGCGGCCGAATCACTAGCTGCTTCACCGGAAGTTTCAGCCGATACTTCACCCGTGGTTTCGCTTGAATCGCCAGAATCTTGAGCAGTGGCATTTTCCTGGCTTTGACCAGCATTCATAAGAGCCGCCGCTTCATCGGCCGAAAGCACGCGAGGCTCCCCATCGGTTGAGTCGGAGTATTTCTGGAACACCGTTTGAGACCCGTCGGACTCCGTGATAGTGAGCGTCGCGCGGTCGCGTGAGAACTCGTATGAGCCGCCGCCCGCAAGATCGACGAACGTGTAAGAAATCGTTTTGTTGTTCGTATCCAGGGCGTATTTGAAATCGACCGAATCGGGCATATGGATTTCTTCGGCATCGATGACCACAAGTGCGGTGCCGTTGGCGGTAAGCCATTCGCCCTGAATATCGGCCGAATCGTCAAAGCGAAGCCACGTATCCCACGCCCAGAATGCGGCCACAGCAGCGCATGCGACAAGCACTGCCGCAAGGCATACGGCGACAATCTTAAGAATGCGATTGCGATGCTCCGAAGAGTGGGGCTTTGCCACTGACCCCCTGCGCGAAGGACGATTGCGCGGCGACGAGCCCGCATCGGAGAGGCATGTCTCATCCGATGCGGAATTCGAGAGGGCATCTGCGCCAGACGAAGACGACGCATCGGCACGGCCCGACTCGGCCCCGCTCGGCGGAAACACCGCATCGTGTGCGACAGGAGCTTTCTGCGCAGGCGCCGATTCCTTCGTCGTCGCACCCGCGACCGAGCCACGGGCGGTTTTTTCTTTCAGCGATTTTTTCTTGCGCGATTTCGCCGCGGCCTTACGGCCAAGCCACTCTCCTGCAGCCGCCTCGGCACTGGAGACATCGTCCCCCAGGTCAAACGAATCAGCTGGTTCAAGAAATTCTTTTGCGGACTGCGAAACGGGCTGACGCACGGAAGGGCGCACATGAGGATCGTTCGAGCGAGACTTGGCCATTCCTACTGCAGCCCTTTCTTAAAATTCACTGTGAACCCCATGCCGAACCGAGCAGCGACTCCACATCGCTTCGCGAAACTTGCCACCCATCATCGCCCTGCTCGAGCGTAAGCAGCACGCGCACCGTGCGCGGCTTTTGCTTGTCAATCGAATCGAGCAGCGCTTCTTTCAAATGTGCGCGATAAGCATCCTCATCGTCATACGATAAGGCATCGCCCGCCACCTCGCGAGCGAACGAATCAACCGCGTTCGCTATGTTTTTCGAGGTCACATCGATATCGACCCAAGCCATGCCGTTGTATACATCAGCTTGGACGACTTTGCATTCGAACTCCGAGCGCAAACGCGGAGCCAAATCGGAGGCGTCGATATCCAAATCGGCGAGCGAGTAGCTCCTCTCGTCAACGACGGAATCGTATGCGTCCACGAATTCCTGCACGCAATCGAGGAACCGACTATCCTCGTCGGCAGCAAGCGCGTTGAGAGCCTGCTGCGCATCGGCCATCGCTCGCTTCGCCTCGTCGTTTTTCGCGGCTTCGTCAGACGAAGACGAACGCGCGCTCGACGAATTTTGCGACGATACATCACCCAGACGGGTGTCGAGGGGAGACTTCTGCGCAAAGCCGATTGCCCACAACGCGAAAATCAAGGCGGCGACAACGATGCATGCGGCAACCAGGGCAACGATCGTAGAAGCGGTAACCACGCGTTTGCCTCCGCGAGCCTTTCCCTTTGCCTTGAGCTTCGCCCGCGACGCAGCTGAGTCTCGCGCGCTTCCACTTTCCTGCCGAAGTTCCTCACTGGGCGCAGGGTCAAACGACTCCGGCGCGTATTTCGGCGGAGGAGGCGGTGGGGGCGCCGCAGCGCCCCGTGTGTCATCGCGAAGGGGTTCGGTCATTCGTGTGCCTTTGCGTTTTTACGCTTCGGCCTTGATGTATTCCATGCCGCCCATGTAGGGAACGAGCACATCAGGCACCTTGATGGAGCCGTCGGCCTGCTGGTAGTTCTCCAGAATGGCGGCCATCGTGCGGCCCGCGGGCAGACCAGAGCCGTTCAGCGTGTGAACGTAGCGCGTGCCCTTGAAGTTCGCGGGGTCGCGATACTTGATGTTTGCGCGGCGCGCCTGGAAGTCGCCGCAGTTCGAACAGCTGGAAATTTCTTTGTATGCGTTGTAGCTGGGCAGCCACACCTCGACGTCGTAGGTCTGGCGCGCGGAAAAGCCCAGGTCGCCCGTGCACAGCGAAATAACGCGGTAGGGCAGCTCGAGCTGCTGCAGCAGATATTCGGCTTCGGCGGTCATGCTCTCGAGCTGGGCATCGGAATCTTCGGGCGTGGCAAACTTCACCATCTCGACCTTGTCGAACTCGTGTTGGCGAATGATGCCTCGCGTGTCGCGGCCGGCAGAGCCAGCCTCTTCGCGGAAGCACGGCGTGAACGCGGTGTACCACTTCGGCAAATCGGCAGCATCGAGCACTTCGCCCGCATGCAGGTTGGTAAGCACGACTTCAGCGGTGGGGATAAGGAAGTTGTCGCCGGAAACGTGATACGCGTCGTCTTCGAACTTGGGAAGCTGGCCCGTGCCGAACATGGTCTGACGCTTCACGACGATAGGCGGCCACCATTCTTTGAAACCGCGGGACGTGTGCGTATCGAGGAAATAGTTGATGAGCGCGCGCTCAAGACGAGCGCCCGCACCGCCGAGCACCGTGAAACGGCTGCCTGAAAGCTTATTGCCTCGATCGAAATCGAGGATGTCCAAATCGGTGCCAAGATCCCAATGGGGCTTGAAATCGAAATCGAACTCGCGCGGCGTGCCCCAGCGACGGCGCTCGGGGTTTTCGCTTTCGTCTTTGCCCACCGGAGTGGCATCGCACGGAATGTTCGGCGATCCCACCAAAATGTCATTGAGCTTGGCGTCGACTTTCTCGCGCTTGGCGCTTGCCTCGGCGAGCTTTTCGTTGATCTGGCGAACCTGCTCCTTGGCAGCTTCGGCCTCTTCCTTTTTGCCAGCGCCCATGAGCTTGCCGATTTCCTTAGAAGCGGCATTGCGTTCGGCCTGCAGGCCTTCCTCGGCGGAGATAGCCTCGCGACGCTGCTCGTCGAGCGACGCGAACAGCTCGGCATCCCATGGGAAATTGCGGTTCGCCATTGCCTGGGCAACGGCTTCCTGGTTATCGCGAACATAGCGAATATCAAGCATGGCCTGGCACTCCTTCAAGTGGCTGCGGCGCGCGGAGCGCCGCCTTCGGTGGCTTTGAGCCCCGCGCGCATCGCGAGGGGCAATAGAAACATATCGCCAAAGTATAGCCCAAACGCGCACACTTCATGCCACGCGCCGCCCTACCTGCGCGAAGGTTGCACAAGAGAGGGCCGAAAGCATCCATAAGGGCGCCCAGGCACAGCACCTCTCTGTTTATTTGCTTTACGCCCCTGGCACTCCCTCAATAACGATGAACACCGTATCGTCTCCGAGGACAAGGCGGTCGCCCGCGCTCAGCCGCGACGTCGAGCCTTCGTGCACAACCATGCGCTCGCCCGTGGCGCCGCTCACGATTTCCGTGCCGTTCGTGGAGCCAAGGTCGCGCACAAACCAGGCCGCACCTTCGCGCACGAGACGCGCGTGGTGGGCCGAAGCACCCGCTCCCACGTCGGCGATATCGCCATCGCCCAAGGCAAGCGCGCCAATTTCAATCTCTTTGCTGCCAGGATCGACCCAATGGGGCGAGCCCTTCACGTAGCCGTCAACGACGCGAAGAAGGCCGAGCGACAAAGGAAGCGGCTCTATTTCACGCGCATCTTCGGCGTCATCATCGCGCATCATAATGGCGGGCGTAGCCGCGAGCCTACCCCCGTGCGAGGTTTGCGCATACTCAAGCGCAAACGCGGCCGCCTTGCGAGCGCTCCCCATGCAACCGGCCGAGATGAACAGCACCATGGCCACATCGGCCCGCTCGTCCTCGGAATAGCCCGACCCGCATACCAGGCGGTCGAACACGTTACGCAAGACGCTCGCATCTTCGCCAATGCGCGAAAGAGCGGCTGTCATTTCAGGAATTCCCTGGTCACGAAGCATAACAAGCACATCGCTGCCCCGCATGGGACGATTGGTGCGAGAACGAAGGCGCGCCATGACGCGAAGCGCCGCCACGCCGTAATCGCAGAAATAACGCTCCTGCAGCGATCCCGCCGGCGCATGCACGATGAAGCGCGAAATCCACGTTCTATCGCCGACGCGGCTTATGGGGCTGCGACCATCCGAAAGGGGGCGATTCGACAGAATAAGGCCCGCAAGCTCTTTGTAGCTGATGCTAGCGTGTTTTTTCATCACGTCAAACAGGGCGCCGCAGGGCGTAGGGTTGTTATTCACTCTGGCCGCCTCCTTTCCTTGGGTCTTCTAAAGTCGAATCTTTCTGATTGGCCGAATCTTCCTGATCAGCCGTTTCTTCCTGATCAGCCGAAACTTCCTGCTCGGCCGAAACGTCTTCGCACGCCCTATCGCCTTGGGGCTCTTCCAGCGCCACTGCCGCAGCGCCAAACACGCCTCGAGGCGCCGCACCCGCCGGCAAGGCTCCCCGCATTTTCTTACGAGCGGGACCATATACTACCGCCAACGCGAAATCGGCCACAAACGGACACCATGCCGCAGCAGCGGCCGCAAAAAGGGCCGCCGCCAAACTCGCATGCGCGCTCGACGGAGCCACCGTCGCATTCGACAAAACGAAGCCCTCAACCACGCTCGCCGCCGCAACACCGAAACTCGCCCGAATGAAGCCAGCTCGCGAATGTAGGCTCGGGCCACGAAAAACGGCTCCGAGCACAACGGGCGCAGCCAATGCGAGGGCAACCATCCAAGGTTCAAGCGCCCCCTGCCATTGCATGCCGGGCAAAAGGAGGCTCGCCTCCATGCCGTCCGCCGAATACGCCGCCGACACGGCTACAACCACGAGCACTGCCACCGAAGCCGCCCACGCGGCGATACGCACCGCCAATCGCGCGGCAAACATATCGCGCATCGATCCTGCGCCCGAACCATCGAACGTGCATGGAATCAGCGGTTCGCCCCGAAACGAAAGCACAACGTTTTCCAAATAGTGACCGCAAAATGCCGAAAACGCATTGAAGGCCTCATGCGCCGTGGGGCGCTTTCCCTGATCGGCGGAAAGACAAGCCAAAAGCACGGAAGCGAGCTGGTCATCGACAAACGCGAGCACATCGCGCACTTCGTCGACACTCGGGGCTTGCGCCGCATTCGAGTATGCGCGACGAAGAGCCTTGTCCACCTCCGGCTCGCAGAGAACCACGGCGGCGATATCGGCCGCCGCGGCATGTGCGAACACGGGGCGGGCAGGAGCGGCCTCGGTTTTTACGCGATACGGAGAGAACGCGCGTTTCGTTGCTTCGGCATTTTTTCCCGAACCTTTTTCGCCTCTCGAATCGGTCGCATCGCCCGAGCCGGCCGCAGACTGCGCGGCTTCTGCCTCCAGGTCGAACGGCGCACGCCCGCAGGCGAGCCGGTATACCACGCTCGCCGTCGCATACACATCGATTTTGGGCGATTTGCGCAGCGCATCGATTCCCGCGATATCCTCCGTAAGCATCTCGGGCGGTGCAAAATCGGCCGTCGCCTTGCGAGTAAGAGAACTGGCCCTCGTAAACGACGAGCCCCGCATCTCCTCCGGCGTCGACGACCCGAAATCGATAAGGCACACGTCGAAAAAGCCTTCCTCAACCTGTTCGGCAAGAGAAAGGCGTGACGTGCGAACCATCACATTGGCGAGCGAGATGTCGCGATGGACAAAGCCACCTTCAAGGAAATCAAGGTGTGCGAGCAAATCAAACACGTCGCGGCCGATTTGAGCAGCCACAAGCGTAGGCATGCGGCCAGCCCCGTCAACCGCAAGGGCGTCGCATACATGCACGAGCGTTTCGCCGCACACCCATTCCATGACGATGGCAGGCATGCCCGCGACCTCGCCCATCCCATACAAATGAGGAAATCCCTTGAGGCCCGAAACTGCCTTGTGGCACTCGAATTCCTGACGAAACGCGGTTTTCAAACCTGCTTCATACCGTTCGTATTCAGCCTCGCTCGCACGCTCATCGCGCTCGGGTATAACGAGCGTTTTTAGCGCGAACTGCTCGCCAAGCACATTGGTCGCGCACACAACCGACCCAATGCCGCCGCGACGGCGCGTAGATTCGTCAACGAAGAGCGTGCCGAAACGGCGCTTGTACGAATCGAGCGCTTCGCCCTGCATGCCGGCAGCTGGTTCGAAGTGCGCAACGCTCACTACCCGAGCGCCGCTGAAAGGGTCACCGCCCCCATCGATCGCAGAATGCCCTAATGGCCGCGAGTCGCACGGCCCCGAAAGCCAACCACTCATGCCAAGCTCCTCGGCCTATCTTCATGCGCGCGGTAACTCGCATAGGTCGCAGAGGTGTCCACAGCGCTCGCCGAGCCCGACTGCTTTGCGATTCCCCACTGATTCACGAGCGCGGCCGACATGGTGCCCAAATCGTTCACCATGTACTGAATCTCGCTCCAAAAATTGCGATAGCGAGAACGCTCGGCCACGAGAATCTTTCTGTTGAGTTCTGCCTTCATGGAGTCAATCGAGTTATCGTAAATAAGCATGTCGGAATACCATTGCGCGGCATCCCCGAAATCGCCCAAGTCGGCATCGTATTGCAAATGCCCCGAAGACTCGCGCAGGCTACCAGAAAGCTGCACGCATTGATTGAACCGATCGACGAGAAACGCGTGAAACTCATTTTCTTCGGCGGCCGTAAGACCCGACGCCGTCGCGCCGCCGCCCGATCCGCTAGCAGTGCCACCCGAATCTTCTGAGCCAGCAGGGCTTCCGTCCGAAGGGCCCAATTGGTCAGAGCCGCCCGACGCCCCACCCGAAGAGAGATTGTCCGATGAAGCGTTTTGTGTTTTGACGGATTCGGTCTTCGAGACGGTCGCCTCGGTCGATTGAATCGCGGAAGCGAAAAAACTCAAGAACGTAAGCGCAGAAGAGGCCGAAACGTCGGAAGAGGGCTCATTCCCGTCAACGGAAGAAACCTCGCTCGAGCCACCGCCGACGAGTGCGCGAATAATGCCCTCAGGCGATGCGGCGTTGCTCTTCTCGGCATAAAAAGACGCATACGAGCTCGGCACGGAAAAGCCAGGGAAGAGCGCCGCATACAACAGCGAACTTGAAAGCAAAAGCGCAAAAGAAAATGTCACGAGCGACGCGGCAGCCGGCGCAAGCTTCACCCGCTTGCGGGGGTTCGATACCTCAATCTCACCGCCCAACTTCTTCAAAACCCACCAACCTTTCCCTTCGCGACGCATTTGCTTCACCAATGACCGCTTATAGTACCGCAAAGCCCCGCAGTCTTCGGGCGCACGCTCGTTAACGGCCCCCTTAATCCACCGGCGACCGACCGCCGAAGCGCACGAACGCGATCGCGCACGGGCTCGCCAAGCCATCCGCCAAGCCCCCGGCGAAAACGCAAGCGCACCCGCGCAAAACGGCCCGCGTGCGCCCAAAAAACACACTTAGCGCCACAAGCGCGTAATTCCCCCGCACGCACGCCCCGTCCCGCGAGGTTGTTTGGTTCTCTGCAATATGAACAAGTCTCGCCCAACTTCTGCGCGCAATCGTTTAGAATCGCAGATGCGCCAAGACGCAATTACTCATCTAAAACTTAGGAAGATCGTCATGAGCATAGAGTCGCTGTACCACTTTTTCTTCGAGTCATTCGCTGGCGTGGGCATTCTGGTGCTTGCGGGCCTCGTGATTTCGGTTTTGGTGTGCGTGATTATGGAGTGGCGCACCCGCCAAGCGTTCAAAGATCGCGGCGAGGTCGAAGACGATGATGACGATTTCACCTTCTTCGATGACGATGACGACGAGGACGAGTAGTCGCCGAACCAACTGGGCACCTCAAGCCCCAACCGTCGTAAGAAATGCCGGCCTCGTGTCGGCATTTTTATTTGGAAGATATCGCCCGCGAAAACGAGCGCCTCCAAAAAGCAGCCCTCATGGCGCCGAAACCAAAAATCTCGCTTTTTTCGAAAAAGGTGCTTGCATCCATGAATCGCTTCGGATATAGTACTAACTCGCTTCGCAAGAAGCCACGCGGGTGTGGCGGAATTGGCAGACGCGTACGGTTCAGGTCCGTATGGGGGCAACCCCATGAAGGTTCAAGTCCTTTCACCCGCACCACTTAAAACTTGAGGTCAGGAGTTCGCTCCTGACCTTTTTTATTTCATCGAATATGCGGCGCAGTCTTTGGACCCAACGTCGCTTCAAACAAAGCGACCTTTAGCGCGAGCGGCGCTTCGAACAAGGTTCCACAGAAAAACGAGCACCATCTGCGCCAATATCAAAAAATGGCACAGACCTTATTCCACAAGACCAAGCCGCCTTCATCTCGCAAACTCCGCCCCACAGGCGCAAACCAAGAGAATCATCCTTCGGCCCGAAATCGGCCTTTCGACTCAAAAACGCACGAAGGCCCCGCGCTCGTCTTGAGCACGGGGCCTTCGGAAGCAGCCAAAATCTGAATTAGTCTTCGCTGATCTCGGTGATGCAGCCCATGGGGCATTCCTCGACGCAGTCGCCGCAGGCGATGCATGCATCTTCGTTCTCGACAACGACAACGCCGCCGGCAATCTCCAAAACGTCCTGCGGGCAAGCGTCAACGCAAATGCCGCAGCCAATGCACTCTTCGGTTTCAAGCACAGGATGAGCCATTGTGTGCTCCTCTCACTTGTGTACTCAGCTTCAACGCTGAAAATCAACACTGACAAAAACTCAAACCGGCACCCCGCCGGCTCAAATCACTGACCGCAAAATACCATGACTTGCAGCGTTTGCAAGAAGAAATTCGGAAATGGCGTTGAACGGTTCCAACCTTTTTGTAACGCGTTAGCAAAACCCCACGTCACACGTTCAGAAGATAGCCGCATGCAACAAATTGCATTTTCGAATTGCTCGTTTTTTTCATAGGAAACCCTATGAATTATTTGCGGTAATCAGGTTTCTGTGGGATACTAACCACCGTGCAACCAGCAACCGCACACAATTTCATAAGTTTCGCTTACACACACCTTAAACACCGCACGAGCGAAAGGATCCATGGCGCATGGCCACTAAGCTGTCTAGAACTTCATCTCCCGTCGAGGCGACGCTTTCCTTCATGTCTGACAAATGGAAAGTCCTCATTCTTCGCGATCTTCTTACCGGCACGAAACGCTTTGGCGAGCTGAAGAAATCTATCGGCAGCATCTCCCAAAAAGTGCTCACCTCAAATTTGCGCGCCATGGAAGAAGACGGCCTGCTCAAGCGTGAAGTGTTCGCCGAAGTGCCGCCGCGCGTCGAATATACGCTCACCGATCGCGGCCGCAGCCTCGAGCCCGTCATCGACGCCATGCGCGTCTGGGGCGAGGCACACATGGCCGAACTCATTATTGAAGAAGAAGCCACCTACAAGCAGAACTAGCTGACGTCCTGCGGTTCCATTTCCGGTCATCTCGTCACCATCCCGTATCAAATCATCAAACACATTCCGACATCTGCGCTGCTAGAAGCATAAATTGCCGTTCATGTGGGCGATAGGTCGAATTACCCTGTCTCCATCGAAATAACCGCCCCCGGAGCCATCTCGAGCCATCCGGGAGGCACGTTTCCACATCATGCGAAGGGAGGCGGCACGTTGCCGGAATCAAGGATAAGATCGGTCAGGGAGCTCAGATGCGGCGTGTGGGAGGTTGACATCATCGACGCGTCGCGCAAGAGGCTGCGAAGGAGGTTCCGGGCGGAAAGCGCGGACGGGGCGCGCGCGGCGGCGCTCGCGTCCCTGCCGGGGCCGAAGGCGTGCACGCTCGCCGAGGCGCTGGACCGCTACTTCGAGATCTTGGCGGCCAAGGGGGCCGCCAGGAAGACCGTCGCGAACTATCGAAAGGAATGCAGGGCCCTCGGGGCGATAGCGGGCTGCGCCGTCGACTCGATAAGCCCCGCCTCGGCGGCGGCCGCGCTCGAGTCGGCCGAGTCCCGCGGCATATCGCGCGTTCGCTGCTACCGGCTCAAGACCATCTGCGCCGCCGCGGGCAGACATGCGCTCGCCGACGGGCTGTGCGCCTCCAACCCGTTCTCGGAGGTCCCGTTCGACGTTCCCCGGCCGCCCAGGAAGAAGCGCCCGATCTCCCCGTCAGGCCTCAAGGCCGCGCGGGCCCTCGCCGCATGCGGATCGGGGCATTCCGCCGCGGCCATCGGGCTCGCCCTCGGATGCGGCCTCAAGCCCGGCGAGATCTGCGGGATACTCGCCGACGACCTCGATGCGGAGCGCATGACCGTCACCGTCCGCGGGATCTGGCGGGAGAGCATCGGCGAGCCGAACTTCTTCGTCGCATATCCCGAGCCCTCCGTGACGCGGCTGCCGGCATGGCTCGGCGCCGCGCCGCGCTCCTGGGCCGCCTCGGCCGGATCCAGGCTGCTGCTCGAGAAGAACGGCCGCCGCCGCGACGTGGAACACCTCAGGAGCGACACGAACGAGCTGCTGCGCATCGTTGGCGCCGGATGCACGCTCTACGGGCTCAGGCTCGCCCATGATGAAGAGGAGGATTGAGGAATATGCATTACGAAAGGGTCTCCCTCGCCCGCCGCGGCGGTTCATGGAGGATGAGCTACCGCGCGGTCTACGATGCCGAGCGCAAGGGCGATCGCAAGTGGGCCACGATCGGGGCGGCGGCGAGCCGCGCGGAAGCCGAGCACCTAGCGGCCGAATACCTCTACAACCTCCCCCGCGACCCGGAAGACGAGCGGCGGGCCGAAGCCATCGAGGCGACGGAGGGCCGCATGCCCACGGTCGGCGAGCTCAGGCGGGACGACATCGACCATGCGCTCGCCGTCGGCGCCATCGAGAAGTCGACGCATGCCGGCTATTGCCGCCACGTCAGGCTCCTGGGCGACCTGGGGGAGATCCCCGTGGACAGGGTCACCGCCCAGGACGTGCAGCTCTACGTCGACTCGCTCGTCGAGGACGGGTACTGCTCCGAGACCGTGAACCATATGCTCTGGACGGTCAGGGACACCCTCGAGCTCGCCAGCTTCCGAATGCTCCGGCCCCCGCTCGACCTGCGCAGGATCCGCGCGCCCAAGCACGACCGCCCGCTTCCCCGCGCGCTCTCCGCCGAAGAGAAGAACGCGCTGCTCGCTGCCCTCCCGTGCATCCGCGGCCCGCTCGACGCGATAGTGCGGCTCGCCCTGTTCGCGGGCCTCAGATGCGGGGAGATCTGCGCCCTGCGCTGGGCGAACGTCGATCTCAACCGCCGCATGGTGCGCATCACCAGCGCCATCGGCACGCTGCCCTCCTCCAACGGCTACCTCAAAGGGCCGAAGAGCCCGGCCGGCGTGAGGGCGCTGCCCATCGCGGACGGGCTCATGGAGGGGCTGGAGCGCCGTCGGGCGGAGCAGGAGGCCCGCTGCCGCGAGGCCGGCGTCCCGTTCACGGACGACATCTTCGTCGTCGGCGACATCGACGGCGCGTTCATGGTGCCGAGATACGCCAACCAGCTGTTCAGGACGTTCGTCCGGACGTTCGGCATAGGCGGCGGAAAGTGCGGCCTGCACCGCCTGCGGCACACCTTCGCCACCGAGCTCATCATGTCCGGGGTCAACCCGAAGACCGTGTCCAACTGGCTCGGGCACACGGACCCCTCCTTCACGCTGAAGATCTACGTGAGCTCCAGCCCGGAGAACCTGCGCGCGAGCGTCGACACCGTCAACGAGGTCATGGCGCTGCCGGAAGGCTACGACGGGCAGGGCTCCGAGCTCCCGGCCCGCATCCGGGGCAACGAAAAGGAAGAGACGGCGGAAGAGCCCCCGCCCGATCAGAAAGAGGTGCGGGCGGTTAAGATCATCTCATGGGAAGCGCTCGCGTGCGGCTAGGCCGTGGCGCGGGCAGATTCGCAGGCGCGTGCCCGCGTCTGCGCATATATGCGTAAATGAGAAAATGCGCGAATGCGCGTATGCGCATGTACGCGTTTGGGTATATATGTATATATGAATCTGAACCGCGCCCGGCTTCCCGTGCGGGAAGGGCGCATTGCGCACGGCGCGGCGCGGGCGGATAATCGGCAGGCCGCGGCATCCCGCCGCGCCATCATCCAAGGAGCGACCACCATGGGCCTTTTCAAATCGAAGCGCGACATCCCCGACGAGGAGATCTACCGCCCCGGGGACAGGTACTTCGACCCCGAGCTCGTCAAGTCCAGCGACCTCATGAGGCGCTGGTCGGACCTCTACAACGCACACGAGGCCTCGACCCATGTGGTCGAGGAGGGCTACACCGCGGAGATCGCCGTAGTCGGCACGCTCTACGACACCTTCTACATGACGGGCGACGTCGACGTGCCCGGCGCCGTCGAGATGTGCTTCACGCCCGAGCAGATCCGCGAGCACCCCGAATACGTCACGTACAACGCGTTCATCCCGCCCCACCAGCTCGGCTACACCATGGACGAGGTCGACACGTCGCGCACGCACTGCAGCGTCGTGAACTACGTCGCCGTGCCCGAGGGATATTCCGTCGCGCTCGGGCAGGACGGCCGGCTCCACCTCTACGACCCGCAGGACAACGTGTGCTGCGTCACGATGCCGAAGATGTTCCAGCCCTGGTTCGACATCGAGTCGCCCATGGGGCATATAGGCACCCAGGCGCGCCGCCGCTACCTCGTCAGCACCCGCAGCCCGTTCGAGGACGTCGGGCATGCCGCCCACCGCTTCGCCGAGCGCGACGACCCCGAGACCGGGGAGCATTGGATCGACACCGACGCCCATGCCATGAGGGCGCCGTCCATCGCCGAGGACGAGCCTGTGCAGGCGGAGGCGCCGTCGTGCGCCCGCGCGCTCCCGCGCAAGGGCTGATTCGCGCAGATGCGCAGCTATAGATATATGCGCATGCGCATATATGCCAGTGTGCTGATGTGCGCACGCGCACGGCTCAGAAGTCCTCGGCCATCGCCCTCGCGACGTCGAGCAGGGTCCTCTGCTTGGCCGGGCCCATCATGTCGTAGTAGGCGCGCATCTTGCGCCAGCGCAGGGCCGACTCGTCCTTCTTCCTGCCGCCCGCCCTCGGGTCGCCGACCTCGGTGAAGGCCGTGACCATGTTCACGCCGTACTCGTTGAGCAGCGCCCGCAGGTCCCCCGGCGACACCCACAGGGTCCCGGCCTCGTACTTGTACACCGTCGTGGCCTTCTTGCCGATGACCGCTCCCGCCTCATCGCCCTTCAGCCCCGCATCGTAGCGGTAGCGCTTGAGCTGCGCCGCCAGCTCGGACTTCTCCGGAACCCTCGACCTCATCGAACGCATCACTTCCCTTCCATGCCGAAACGCGCGGGGCCTTTCTACCCCGTGCGGGCAAGTATCGCACCGCGCGCCATCTCCCCGTTCCTATACTGTTCCCGTCGGGGGTCGATACGGCCCCGATACTTTCGGTATCGGAACACGGAACGGGAAGGCTTCCGACATGAACAGACAAGACGGCATACACCTGGACGCCCTCGCCGCGGCGCTCGGGGAGACCGGCGCCACGGCGCTCGACATCGTCCGCGGCACGGGGATTCCGCTGCCCAAGGTCCTGAGGCTGCTCGGGCTCTCCACGGCGTCGCGCGCCGCGGCGGCCCTCGACGGGCTCGAGATCGTCCAGCTCTGCCTCTACGCGGAGCTGCCGCTGTCCGCCGTCATGGACGCCGAGGAGGGGCAATGAGCTCAGTCATCGAGGACCTGGCGGCTCTGCCGAGGTTCCTGACCGTCAAGGAGACGTGCGCCTTCCTGGGCGTCAGCGCGTCGACCGTCAAGAGGTTCGTCAAGTCGGGGGACCTCAGGCAATGGACCCCCGAGCGGGGGCACCGCAAGATAACGCGCGACTCCGTCGCCAGGCTCGTCGGGGTCGATCCCGCCTGCATCCCGAACAGGCGGAAATCGACTGAATAGAAACTCAGACAATTGGTTATAATGCCACCGTCGATGGTCCGGCCTGCCGACTGCATCGACCTCACCACCTGACCTTCCGCCGACCCCGGCCACGCCACCTGACCCCAGCAGGCCCATATCCACACCTGCTCTACAGAAGGGGTCAGAAGAAATGGCAGCAGAAGACGAGGCGGTACAGCTCGCGTTCAGGACCGGCACGGCAGCCGTGCAATCAGCCTCAGAAATCATCAAGTACCTGCTCGAGGGCCTGGCCCAGGCGCGGCGAGCCCGCGCGGCCGGCAACAGGAACGACCGCATACCGGCGAGATTCGCCCGCGCCCTCACGCACGGGGCCGCGAACATGGTCGACGGCCGCGGCGAGAAGGGCATCGTCTCCGCCGAGACCGTGCGCGCCCAGAACCCGGACCAGTACCGCGAGGCCATGGTATTCCCCGGGGCGGTCGCCGACAATCGCGAGGACATCCAGAAGCTCAAGCGCGAACTCATGAACCACGGAGTGAAGTTCTCCGTATTCGACACCGTCAACCCCATGGACGGAAGTCCCGCGGTCTCCATCGGCATCCAGGGCCGGGACATGGACATCATGACCCAGGCGCTCATCAACATCGGCGTCGAGTCCTTCGGCATGGACCGCAAGGAGCTCGAGGAGTGCGCGCGCGGCATCGAGCGCGACGACCAGAACCGCTATCCCCGCGCCTTCAAGCGCAACGGCATCAACTGGGAGTTCGAGCGCACCGGCGACGGCCGCAACAGCTGGGTCGGGTCGGCCGGCGGCCACTCCCGAGAGCAGTACCGCGTGACCCTCGACCCGGACGACGAGAACAAGGCCTCCTTCGAATGCACCCGCAACGGCCGCCCCGTCGCCAGCGCCGAAGTCGACGCCACCCAGGGACCCGAGCTCTGGAAGACCGGCTCGGACGGAGCCAAGGAGTTCTACAACGAGATGAAGGCCGAGGGGGCCGCGTTCGCGGCCGCGCCCGGCATGGTGCTCGAGGCCGCCATCGACCGCGGCTGCTTCATCTCCGAGAACAAGAAGAAGATCGACCCGAAGCAGGCCGCTGTCGCCGAGAAAAACGCCGCGCTGCTCAGCGAGGCCTTGGGAAACTCCCGGGCCGCCTCGCCTGAGTCCCCCGTCGGACAGACGAAGGCGGCCAAGAAGATCGCCGAGAGCAAGATGCAGCCCTCCATGCCCGCACGCAACGAGGGGATGCACCGATGATCGACCTTGAGACCCTGGCCGCCTCGTGCGCGACGATGGCCGACGAGATCGTCGCGCGCGGCAGCTCCGACACGTTCAGATACGACGCCGCCGGCATCCTCGAGTTCGGCGACAGCCCCGAATACTACTCGCCGATCTCCTCGTCCGCCTACCGCAGCGAATACCCCGAGACCGCCCGCGAATACGGCTACACGAGGGAATACCTCGAGCAGGCGGAGCGCCGGCTGCTCGCCTGCGTCATCGGGTACTGCGCGCTCGACGGCGAGCTCGCATCCATCCGCGACGGCGGCGAGGGCCATGACGGCTTCCGCGTCAACCCGCTCGACGTCCACGAGGTCCTGCTGTGCGCCCGCACCGCCCCGTCCGACCCGCGCGGATGCGCGGCGCTCGAGACCGCCATCAAGGGCAACAGGTTCGTAGACGGCGAGGAAAGCTACCTCGACCGCGCGATGTCCCACATGGACTACAACTACACGAAGCTCGCGGGGTCGCGCTGGTCCTACCCCATCGCCGAGCTCGACGGTTTCCTCGCCATGTTCCCGCCCGCCCGCTCCGAGCGGAGGGCCATCGCGGACCGCGTGCTCGACAGCGCCTCGATGCGCCTCAAGACGTTCTTCGCCCTGTCGATGCCCATGGCTGAGGCCGCGGGCGGGCAGGACGGCGACGAGGCCGAGGGCGGCAAGCACTACCACCGCGCCGCGGCGCCCGACGGCGGCGAGACCGCGGAGGAGGAGTAGCCCATGCGCACCCTCAAGGGATTTCTGTACCTCATCCTCGGCGGCACGCTCTGCGGCTGGATGTTCAACCGAATCGCCGCATGGTTCATCGACAGCCCGCTCACCGTCGGCTCCAACCACACCGTCGCCGAGTGGGCCGTGATCCTGCAAGACCCGTTCTACCTCGACTCCCGCACGATGCCGTTCTTCTTCCTGGCCTTCGGCGCCCTGGCGCTGGTGACCATGACAAAATACGACTGGACCGGCGAGCGCGAGGAGCAGAAGAAGCTGCGCGGCGAGGAGTACGGCAACCAGCGCTGGGCGCGCGACGACGAGATGCAGCAGTTCGCGCACACCTCGACCGTGAAGCGCGTGCCCATCCGCATCCCGCAGCGCACCGCCGACGCGATGCGCTTCGCCCGCAACAACCCGAAGGACTTCATCAAGGCCAAGCTCGGCATGACCAACAAGGTCGCCAACCCCAAGCCCGACTACGTCGAGAAGATCGAGGACGACAACATCATCCTGTCCGAGCGCGCCGAGCTCCAGATGTCGAAGATCCCCGACCCGGCGCTCGAGCGCAACAAGCACGTCTACGTGCTCGGCGGCTCCGGCTCGGGCAAGACCTTCAACTTCGTCGGCCCCAACCTGCTCCAGCTCAACAGCTCGATCGTGACGACCGACCCCAAGGGCGACACGCTCAAGCAGTACGGCAACTTCTTCCTGCGCCACGGCTACAAGCTCAAGGTCGTCAACACCAAGCCCGACCAGATCAACCTCTCGATGCACTACAACCCGCTGCTCTACCTCCAGGACTCCACCTCGATCATGCAGATCGTCAACCTGCTGGTGGAGAACACGTCGGGCAACGCGGAGGCCGAGAAGGAGGACTTCTTCGTCAAGGCCGAGAGGCAGCTGTACATGGCGCTGATGGGCTACCTCTTCTACTTCTACGCCGACCAGCCGCAGTACCAGACGTTCCCGCAGATGCTCGACCTGCTCCAGCTCGCCGGCAAGGACAACCCCAGCCAGACCAAGACGCCGCTGGACATCATCATGCTCGGCACGACCGCCGAGGACGGCTTCCAGGGCTTCGAGGAGTGGATCGTCGCCAACCACGGCGGCGACGAGGCGGCCGCGCAGGCCTCCGAGGAGTACTTCGTCATCAAGCAGTACAAGGGCTTCAAGTCCACCTCCGGATCGCCGGAGACCGAGGCCTCGGTCATCGCGTCGTGCAACGTCCGCCTGGCGCCGTTCGCCGTCTCCGCGGTCCGCGAGTTCTTCAGCGAGGACGAGCTGGAGCTCGAGATGATCGGCGAGGAGCGCACGGCGTTCTTCCTGGTCATGTCCGACACCGACAAGACGTTCAACTTCATCCTGGCGATGCTGCTCTACCAGCTGTTCGACGTCAACACTGCCATCGCCGACAGGAACCCCGGCTCGCACTGCAAGATCCCGATCAACTGCATCCTCGACGAGCTCGCCAACATCGGCCGCATCCCCGACCTCGACGTCAAGATCGCGACCCTGCGCTCGCGCTGGATCTACATCACGGCCATCCTGCAATCGGTCACGCAGCTCAAGAAGATGTACAAGGACAACGCCGACATCATCGAGGGCAACTGCGACACGACGCTGTTCCTCGGCCGCTGCGACCTCGAGACCAACAAGAAGATCTCCGAGCGCCTGGGCAAGTTCACCGCCACCGTCCGCAACCGCAGCGAGTCGCACGGCCGGCAGGGATCGTGGTCCGAGAGCGAGAACAAGATCGGCAAGGAGCTCATGGCCGCCGCCGACCTCGGCAACAACCCCGAGAAGTTCGGCGGCGACGACTGCATCGTCTTCGTGAAGAACGCCTTCCCGTTCCTCGACAAGAAGTACAGGACGATCGACCACCCGCGCTACCACGAGCTGCGCGAGGTCGGCGAGTTCAACCTGGACGACTGGAACTGGGACCGCAAGTGCGAGCGCGACCGGGTCCACCGCGCCGAGGTCGAGGAGATGCGCTGGCGCATCGAGGAGGCCCGTTCGTTCTTCGACCCCGAGTTCTTCATGTAGGAGACCCCCGGCGGGGGAGACCCAGCCGGTCGACATATCTCACCCGCCGCGGCGGGTCCAACAGGGCGCCAAGGCCACACGGGCGGCGCCGCGACAACAGAAGGGAAAACCCCATATGGCTTTCTTCAACCAGCTCCTGAACTACCTCTGGCAGATCCTCACCTTCGTCGGCGGAATCACCGCCGCCGTGGGCGTCTTCCGCTGGGTCTCCGGCGGCAAGGCCCACGACGCGCAGGCCCAGGAGGGCGCGGTCTGGGTCATCGCGCTGGGCGGCGCCATGGCGGCCATCGGCCTGGTCGGCGGCAGCTACCTCACCTTCCCCACGATGTAGGGACGACGGAGGGAACTCCATATGACTGCTCTAACGGGAAAAGATAGGCGCGCGGCGGGGCCCTCTGCCCCCTTGCGCGCCGCGCTCGCGGCCGTGCTGGCGCTCGCGCTCGCCGCGCCGGCCCTGGCCGCACTGGCCTGCCCATCGCCGGCCCTGGCCGTGGAGACCTCCAAGGAGAGCTTCGAGGCGAAATACAAGGACGACTACCACCAGGCGATCAAGGACCGCAAGAAAGACCCCAGCATCACCACGAACACCATGTGGACCGACGACGACCTCATGATGGGCGCCTGCGGGGAGTATCCGGGCTTCGATGTCGTAAACGCAGGGCCCTGGGTCTCCTATTTCGTCTACAGCACCGCCGAGGGCATCGCGAGCTTCTGCGTCGACTGCGGCGAGGCGATGCTGCAATGCATCTCGTCGTCGGGGCTGCTCAAGCTCGACTTCACCGGCGAGGGGTCCGATTTCGCCAAGATGTACTCGGCGGCCGCCGACGTCTCGGTCAAGGTGATCCAGCCGATCTGCGTGGGCTTTCTCGGCCTCGCGTGCGTGTGGGCCCTTCTCGAGTTCTCCAAGGAGGTCTCGACCAACCGCGGCGACCACTTCTCGATGGCCGGCAACTACGTCTGGATCATCGTCAAGTTCTCGCTCGTCATGGTCCTCATCAGCCATACCGTGCAGCTGTGCGGCGGCGTGTACGAGGTCTTCCTGTGGGTCGCCAACAAGGTCTCCGACACGCTGGCGGCCGGACAGATCGGCGGCGTCGGCTTCAACTCCTTCATGCTCTCCATGATGGAGATCAGGTACAGCCAGTTCGCGTGGTCGGTCGGCTACGCGCTCGTGTCGATGGTCATCCTCGTCTCGACCGGCCTGTGCCTGATCAAGGTCCTCACGCTCACCATCACCCGCATGTTCGAGATCTACCTGATGACGGCCTTCGCCGGCTTCCCGCTCGTGATGCTCACGACGCGCGAGACCAGGCCGTCCGGCATCGGGTACTTCAAGAAGTTCGCCGGCGTGTGCCTTCAGGCGGCGATCCTCATAACGATCATCGCCTTCGCCGGGATCTGCTTCTCGGCCGCCGGGTCGCTTCTGGCGACCAAGCCGAATGCCGGCATCGATGACTCGGTCTGGACCATCGTCTCGCTGCTCGCGTCCATGGCCGGATGCTTCGGCTTCTCGGCGCTGTGCGGGCAATCCAAGCATATAGCGGACACGATCATGGGGGCGATGGGCTGATGGTAGAGATCATCCTGCGCAAGGACATCCAGGACTACGAGGCCAGGCCGCTGTTCGGCTTCACGTACCGCCAGGTCGCGACCGGAGCGGCCATCGCGATCACCGCCGCCGGCATGGGGCTGGCGATCTCGTCGTTCACCGAGATCAACACGCTGTGGCTGATGCTGATCATGTCCGTCTGCGGCGCGATCGGGCTCGTCGGCCTCGGGCGCATCCACGACCTCAAGTTCGAGCAGTGGTTCGCCATCTGGAAGGCCGACCGCGACTGGCCGAAGGTCGCCCTGTTCGCCGCGCCGACGCTCTCGCCGCACGGCGACCGCGCCTCCGCCAAGGCGAAAGCCGGCAAGAGGCCCAAGAAGGAGACCAAAGCGGAGAAGGCGGCGGCGCTGGAGGCCGACGCCGAGGCCGAGGCATAGAGAAAACGGAGAAAACCACATGATCTGCCCCAACTGCAACTGCGAGCTCGTGGACGGCACCGCGGTGTGCCCCTACTGCGGCACGCCCTTGGCCGCGCCCGCGCCGTCTGCCACCGCCACCGCGACCATGCCCGCCATCCAGTCCGCGCCGCCCGCGGCGCCTGCGCCCTCGCCGGCATACCGAGCTGAGGACGTCCCCGTGTCCGCGGCCCAGCAGCCGGCCGCCCGCGGGGCCCACGAGCAGGTCTCACAGGTCTCACAGAGCCCGGAGCCACCGTTCGCATACGGCCGCGAGGAGGCCGCCGAATCCCCGGCATCCCCCGCCCGCGACCCCTACGAGGACTACTACCGCCAGGCCCCGGCACGCCCGAGCGCGCAGGCATACCGCGAGCCTGCGCCCCAACCGGCCCGCGACCCATATGAGGACTACTACCGCCCCACCCCGGGCCGTGGCGGGCAGGGCCCTGCCGCCCGCGACCCCTACGGGGAGCCCGCCGCATCCGGCGAGTCCGACGCCTACGCCTACGGGAAGAACGCATATGCGGACACCTCGCGCGACCCCTACGAGGACTACTGCCGCCAGAGCCAGACCCCGGCGCGCCCGAGCGCACCGTCATACCGCGAGCCTGCGCCCCAGCCGGCCCGCGACCCCTACAATGACTACCGCGACGCGGGCCGCGCAGATGACGCGGACGGCCACGGACAGCGCGGGCAGCGCGAGGAGAGCCGCGAGGACGTCCGCGCCGAGGGCCGCGACGCCCGCCGGCAGCAGAAGCTCAACGCGAAGGCCGCGAAAGCCCGAAAGCGCCGCGAGCGCGCCGCGGAGAAGGCGGGAAAGAAGAAGGGCATGAAGCGCCTTCTGCCGACCGAGGACTACCCTGGCACCCTCGTCCTGCGCGCGGACAAGTGCACGCAGGACGCGCTCGGCTATGAGCTCCTGTGCGAGGACGGCACCGTCAAGCTCCAGCAGGGCGTCTACAGCCGCGTCGTGGAGTTCCAGGACGCCAGCTTCCAGGCGGCGCGCGAGTCCGAGCAGCGCGAGATCTACGAGAACTGGTCCGAACTTCTCAACACGTTCGACAACACCGTGCACCTCCAGGTCAAGATCCTGTGCCGCGTCATCGACCGAGACGCGTTCCGCGAGGACACCTTCCTGCCGCCCGTCGAGGGCGACTACGCCGGCAACCGCTTCCGCCGCGACATCAACCAGATCATCGAGAGCAAGGTCGCCGAGACGCAGCAGAACGTCGAGAGGCGCCGGCTGTTCATCGTGACCGTCGAGGCGCCGACCCGCGAGCAGGCGTCCCCGCTGCTCGCCCGCGCGACCGAGCAGGTCATGCGCTCGCTCAAGAACATGGGGGTCAACTCGGAGGAGGTCCGCGGAAACGAGCTTCTGCGCATCATCGACTCGATCACCAACCCGCGCGACCCGCGCGGCTTCGTCTCGTTCGAGGACCTGAAGGTCACCGACGAGCACGGCGTGAGCGCCATCCAGCTCGGCTACACCACCAAGGACCTCGTCGCGCCCGCCGACCTCACCAAGATCGACGACACCCATATCTCATGGAACGGCGTCACGGGCCAGGCGCTCTACCTCCAGAAATGGGCGGGCTCGGTGCGCTCCGACATGATCTCGAGCCTGGCGGAGCTGCCCATCAACCAGGTGATCACGCTCGACATGACGAGCTGGGAGCAGTCGCGCGCCATCGAGACCATCGAGTCGATGAACACCGATCTCAAGGTGCAGAAGTCCGACTACGTGCTCAAGCACTCCCAGACCATGTACATCACCGACGAGATGCTGCCGACCAACCTCCAGGACGCCATGGAGAACGCCCGCGACCTGCGCGTCGACCTCGTGAGCCGCGACCAGAAGATGTGGTCGCTCACCTGCACCACCATGACCTGGGCGGACTCGCTCGAGGACTGCGACGAGAACTCCGGGGCCATCCAGGACGTGTTCCGCCGATTCACCTGCCGCGCAGTGCCCCTCGTGAAGCTCCAGCGACAGGGTTTCGCCGCGATGCTGCCCACGGGCCGCTGCGACATCCCCTACGTACGCAACCTCACGACCGCCCCGCTCGCGGCGCTCGTGCCGTTCACGTCGGTCGAGCTCATGGAGCGCGGCGGCATGTGGATGGGCCAGAACCAGACGTCCAAGAACTTCATCTTCTACAACCGCCGCGACGCCGTCGCGCCCAACGGCTTCATCCTGGGCAAGCCGGGCCGCGGCAAGTCGGTGACGGCCAAGAACACGATCCTGTGGACGCTTCTCACCGACCCCACCGCCGAGGTCATCGTGCTCGACCCCGAGCGCGAGTACATCAACGTCGCGCGCGAGATGGACGGCGAGGTCGTCCAGATCTCCGGAGACTCGCATACCTATATCAACCCGTTCGATCTCGAGCTCGTGGAGGGCGAACAGCCGCTCGCGATGAAGGTCGACGCCATCATGTCGATGGTCGAGATGATGGCCAAGAACCTCTCGCCGATGCAGAAGACCCTCGTGGACCGCTGCGTCTCGCGCATCTACGACCGCTACTTCGCCACCCACGACCAGCGCGACATCCCCACGCTGATCGACTTCTACAACATGCTCAACCAGCAGCCCGAGCCCGAGGGACGCATGCTCGCTGTCACCATCGAGCGCTACGTCACCGGCCAGGCCTCGCTGTTCAACCACCCGACCAACGTGAACACGCACAAGCGCTTCGTCGTCTACGACATCCGCGACTGCGCCGACAACATGAAGGGCCTGGCGCTGCTGATCCTGCTCGACCAGACGTGGAACCGCATCGTGCGCAACCGCGAGCGCCACGTCCGCACCTGGGTGTTCATCGACGAGATGCAGCTGCTCTTCGAGAACGACTACGCGATCTCGTACTTCGACCAGCTCTGGACCCGCTCGCGCAAGTACGGCGCCATCCCGACCGGCATCACGCAGAACATCGAGCGCATCATCAACAACGAGAAGAGCCGCCTGATGCTGGCTAACTCCGACTTCCTGGTGCTGCTCGGCCAGTCCGCATCGGACGCCGCGGCGCTGGGCGAGGTCATCAAGCTCTCCGAGCGCCAGGTCGCGATGATGCGCAACGCCGGGCCCGGAGAGGGCCTGCTGGTCGCCGGCGGCAAGATCATCCCGTTCGAGAACCGCATCCCGACGGACTCGGCCATCTACCGCATGGTCACCACCAAGCTCGACGACCTGATCCAGTACTCCAACGAGGACGGGCGCGGCGACGGCGCCCGCCGCGGGTAGCGTGACCCGAGCCATGGCAGACGAGAAGCCCACCGTCACCGACAAGGCGAGCCCGCTAGAGATGGAGAAGGTCAAGCACTCCTCCCTCGAGTATGCCGTGCAGCACGACGGCCCCGCATACAGGCAGCGGGCCGTCGCGCCCTACAAGGAATCGGCCCTCCCCGAGCTCACGCGCGGGGAGGCCGCAAGGTCCGTGTTCAAGGACCGCGTCAGCGAGTCCGTCGGCAACGCCCTCGGCGCGGCGAAGGGAGCCGCCGAGGGCGCGGCGAAAGGCGCAGCCAAAGGGGCCGCGAAGGGCGTCCTGCACAGCCCCCGCGCGGCGCTGGAGATGAGCGCGGCCATCGGCCTTTCCGACGGCAACGCCCAGATCGCCGACGAGGGGGCGCGCGCCGCCGACACCGTCGCCAACGCGGCGATGACCCAGGCCGACCCGCGCAACCTGTACCGCGAGGGAAAGGCCGTCGCCGACAGGCTGCCGGCGGGACGGGCCCGCAGGCGCATGGCCCGCTGGGACGCGAAATCGAAGAAGGCCCTCGCCAAGCAGGACAAGGTGCTCGACCAGCTGGAGCACAAGAGGAAGCGCGCCGACACCATGCGACGCGCCGGGATGTCAGACAAGTCCCTGCTCGGGCGCTGGATCAACCTCAGGCAGAAGCGGCTCGAGAACAAGGCGGGACGGCTCGGCGCCAAGGCGGGCCGGCTCGCCGGGACGAACACCTCCGGCATCCGCGGCAAGCTCATGCAGCTGCGCCGCACCAAGGCGACCGTCACGAACACCGTCTTCGGCTGGCGCGGCGTGGCCGCGGCGGGCGCCGCGGTGGGCGGCACCGCGGTTATCTGCCTAGTCGGGATGTCGCTGCTCAGCGCGGTCATCGGCGGTGCCGCCACATCTTCTTCCGGCGGCAGCGCCGAGGGCTACCTGGCCCAGGCGCAGCGATACGTCGACGACGACTCCATCGGGTACTCGCAGTCCACGCGTTGCCACAACCCCAACATGGACTGCTCGTCGTTCGTCTACTACTGCCTCGTCGATTCGGGCTACTGCACGACCGAGCAGCTGGGTACGCACCCGTTCACCACCTCCACCATGGCGGAACCTCTGCTCAAGGCGGGCTTCGAGAAGGTCGAGTGGGACGGGAAGATGGACTCCCTGCAACGCGGCGACATCCTCATCAACACCGAGCAGCACACGGAGATCTATGCCGGCGACGGCAAGGACTACGGCGCGCACGAAGACCTCGACGGCGCCGACGGCGACTCGTCGGGAGACGAGGTCTCGCTGGGGTCTTACTGGAACGACGCCTGGGACACGATCCTGCGTCCGACCGGAGGGGCGGGCGTCACCATTCCCGAGCAGTACGGCAACGGCGGGTACTCCGTCACCTTCTACACCCCGCGCGGCTGCTACGTCAACGGCCGTGACACCGCGTGGGCGGCAGGGACGTCGCAGGCGGCGGTCCACTCCAAGTGGTCGCTCGCCGGGGCGAAGTACGACGACGATATCGCGACCTACAACGGCCGCTACCTGATCGCCTGCACGACGACGTACGGGCGCGTCGGCGACAAGGTCGACTTCACGCTGTCGGACGGCACCGTGATCAAGTGCGTCATCGCCGACGCGAAGAACCCCAACGACCAGGGATGCAACAAGTGGGGGCACTCGAACGGCCAGAACGTCATCGAGTTCGAGGTGGAGAGGTCGCGCTTCTACAGGAGCGGCAACCCCGGCAGCTCGAGCTGGAAGGCCGAATGGGGCGGCAAGCGCGTCTGCTCGTCCGTCAACAGCGGCAGCATCCTCTAGCCCATCGAATGAACGAAAGGGAAAACGAACATGAACATGACCGACAGGTTCAACCCGGCCAACGAGAACGACCCCAAGAGGAAGCTGGCCTACGGCCTGATCGCGCTGGCGTGCGTAATCGCGCTGGGCTTCGGCCTCGACGCCGCCTCGTGCTCCCGCACGGGCACCGCGGGCGACGAGGGCGGCAAGCAGGACGCCACCGAGGCGGTCGATGGCGGCAGCGCCGCCGGGGGCGACGAGCAGGACGGGAAGGAGGCGGGCGACGAGAAGAAAGTCGAGGCGTCGCCGGACCCGTCCGAGACCTCCGGCGTTCGGTTCGAGGGCTTCGACAAGCTCTCGGGCATGACCGCGACCAAGCGCGAGAGCTTCTGCGACGCCGTGGCCTCGACCATGCGCGCCAACGGCTACGGGCTCGACGAGATCACGGTCTCAATCAAGAAGAAGCCCCAGGCCACCGATAACGGCACCGTCGTGTTCATGCGCGTGAAGGGCACCGGCGACTGCTACTCGGCGCATTACGCCGACGGCACCTGGACCGTCTTCCCCCTGCTCGAGCGCGTGGACGGCGTGAACGACGACCTCGCGCAGGACCAGATCGACTCGCGCGCCGACACGGCGGCCGACGCCGACGCCACCGAGCAGAGCGCCGCGGCGCCCAAGAAGACCTTCGCCATCACCGACACCGAGCAGGCCGCCAAGTATATCGGCGACTCCTGCGCCGGCGCGCTCATGGACGCATGGCGCGCGTTCGCCGCGGAGAAGGAGGGCGGCGCCGATGCCGATTCCGCGCTGTTCTCCCGCGACCATGTGACGCACAACGACGACGGCACGGTCACGTTCACCGTCTGGATGCCCTCGAGCCAGAAGACCTACCGAGGCGTGGCCGACATGGCCGCCGGCTCGGTCTCCTTCTCCGAGTAGGGGGGGGAGCGGCATGCCTACACTCATCATCGCCGAGAAGCCGTCCGTCGCGCGCGGCATCGCCGACGCCGTCGGCGCCCACGAGCGCCGCGACGGCTATATTGAGGGCGGCGGCTACCTCATCAGCTGGTGCCGCGGCCACATCATCGACCTCGACTTCCCCCAGAACTACCCGCAGTGGTCCGGCCACTGGTCGATGTCGCAGCTGCCCATGACCCCGGAGCGGTGGAGGTGGAGCGTCACCGCGCCCGAGCAGTACAAGGTCCTGAAAGGGCTGCTCGACCGCGCCGACGTGGAGCTCGTCGTGAACGCTTGCGACGCCGACCGCGAGGGCGAGGGCATCTTCCGGCGCGTCTGGACCCATTCCGGCTGCAAGAAGCCCGTCCGTCGCTTCTGGTCCACCTCGCTCGTGCCAGAGCAGGTGCGGACCGACCTCGCCCACGCCAAGCCCCTCTCCGACTACGACGGCCTCGCCGACGCCGCCGAGGGCAGGGCCAAGGCGGACTGGCTCGTGGGACTCAACGCCTCGCGCGCCCTATCGTGCCTCTACGAAGGCTCGCGCCTGTCCGCCGGCCGCGTCCAGACCCCGACGCTGGCGCTGGTCGTCGAGCGGACCCGCGCGATCCGCGACTTCAAATCGGTCCCCTTCTTCCAGGTGGAGTGCTCGGTCGGCAGGACGGCGCACGTGCGTCTCGCCGGCGAGAAGCTGAAGACCCGTCAGGAGGCCGAGCGCCGCGCCCATGCGGTCGTCGGGTCGCAGTGCGCGATCCTGAAGGTCGAGCGCAGGCAGGAGAAGTGCCGCGCGCCCAAGCTCTACGACCTCACCGGGCTGCAACGCGACGCATCGACGCGCGCGGGCCTCACCGCGGAGGAAACGCTGAACGCGCTGCAAACGCTGTACGAGAAGAAGCTGGCGACATATCCCAGGACCGAGAGCCGCTACATCGGCGAGTCCGACATCCCCGAGACGGCCCACGTGCTCTCAGCCATCGCGGTGCCGGGAATCGTCGGCGAGGCCGCCGCGGCCGGGTTCGACGCGTCGCGCTCCGACGTCGCCCGCGTGGCCGACGACTCGAAGGTCCACGGCCACGGCGCGATCCTGCCCACGGCGCTGCTCGACGCCAAGGAGATGGCCAAGCTCGATGGCGCAGAGCGCTCCGTGGCCATCCTCATCTGCTGCCGCCTCATGGCCGCCACCATGGACCCCGCGACGAAGCTCAAGACCAAGGTCGAGGGCGAGATCAACGGAGACGCCTACACGGCCTCGGGAAGCACCGTCACGGACGCTTCCTGGATCGCCGTGGACGAGGCGTGCCGTGCCGCGCTTGCGGGCGGCGGCAAGGCCGCCGAGGACGAGGACGACGAGGCGCAGGACATCCCCGCCGACATCGAGCAGGGCGACTCCTTCACCGTCGCCGATGGCGACGTTCGCGTGAAGGACGGCAAGACGACCCCGCCGAAGCCCTACACGGACGCGACGCTGCTGTCGGCCATGGAGCACGCCGGCCGGTCCATCGAGGACCGCGAGCTGAAGGCTGCCATCGAAGACGATTCGATGCACTCGGGCGGCCTGGGGACTCCTGCCACCCGCGCCCGCATGATCGAGAAGCTGATCGAGGCGAAGTACATCCGCCGCCGCGGCAAGACCCTCTCCGCCACCGAGCGCGGCGAGACGCTGATCGACATCGTGTGCGATTCGCTCAAGACCCCCGAGCTCACCGCGAAGTGGGAGCTGTCCCTGTCGCACGTCGAGCGGGGAGAGGGGTCGCTGTCCGACTTCCTCTCCGGCATCGAGGGCTACACGGCCGCGGTCGTGTCCGACCTCGAGCGCGGCTTCGACCCCGCGCAGGCCGCGGCCGTCTCCGGCCGCGAGGAGCTGTGCCGGTGCCCGGCCTGCGGAGCGCCGATCGTGCTGTCGCGCAGCGGCAGGCAGTGGCAGTGCTCGTCGTCGAAATGGGCCGGCAAGGAGGAGGGCTGGCGGCTGCTCCAGGGCTGCGGCGTGAAGCTCAACATCGTCCAGAACGGCAGGAAGCTCACCAAGTCGCAGGCCAAGTCGATCCTGTCGGGAGGGACGGTCCACCTCACCGGCCTGTCGAAGAAGGACGGCAGCGGCACGTTCGACACCGACGCGAAGCTCGGAGCGGCGCCCTATACCGGGTTCGTCGAGTTCTGCCGGAGCGAGAAGCCGGGCGGGAGCGCCGGCCGCACGGGCTCGCGGCGTCGCGGCGGGAAGCGGTAGGCCATGGCCGCCGTCACGCGCGACGGGGACGGCTGCGTACCCCTCGCCGAGCTCGACATCAACCCGGCGCTGCGCGCGACCTGCCAGCGCCGGCTCGCCGCGGCCCTCGAGGGGCGCGCCATGACCGCCAGGAAGCTCGCGGAGTTCTCCGGCGTGTCCGAGGCGGTCATCTCGAGGACGCTCCACGGCCAGCGCACGCCCACGCTCGACGCGATCGTGCGCCTCTCGCTGACGCTCAACGTGTCGGCCGACTACCTGCTCGGCCTCAAGGCCTCACCCCAGGGCGACTACCGGGACGCATCCCAGGGCGGCGCGGGGGCGTAGGAGCAAGGGGAGGTGCGCTTCCCGTTCGGAAAGTCCGGGCGGTCACCGGTGTAGACCGGCAACCGGCTGGGTAACATATCTCAGATTACGGGCGCCGCGCCGGGACCTCCCGGCCGGCGCCAAGGACATGGAAAGGATGATGCTGAGATGAAGCAGGCAGGCAGCGGAAGCCATACCGCCCGTGCGGCGCTCGGGCGCCTCGGCGTGGGCGCTCTGTCCATCGTCTTCGCCCTGAGCCAGGTGCTCGGCCTGGTCGCCCCCGCCGTGCCGAGCGCATGGGCGGAGGCGGCGGCAGAACCCGAGACCGTCACCGTGACCCTCGCCGCAGGCGATCACGGCCGGCTCGCCATCGCCGGCGAGGACGCCGAGAGCGACACGGTCCAGGTCGACAAGGGGTCGAACGTCACCGTCGAGGTCACGGCCGACGACGGCTGGTTCGCCGACTCGATCACGACCTTCGGGACGGACGGCTCGGCGGCCTCCAAGGTCGACGTCGTGGACGGGCGCGCCACCTTCAAGGCCGAGACCGACACCACCGTGACGTGCGCGTTCTACGAAGACGGCTCCAATGGCTCGGCGGCACTCGAGGCCGTCGCCACCGAGGCGTCGGCCAAACTGGCCAAGGAGGCCTCGGACAAGGCCTACATCAAGGCCAACCTGGACGAATCGCTCTCGGGCCTCGACAAGTTCGAGCGCCGCGACGTGCTGACCGTCACCACCACCACGATCGATTCCGCCAAGGCCGCATCGCCGACGCTCGACGGCCTGTGGGCCGACGCGGACGGCGACGGCATGGGCGACTACAGCGACGCGCTGAAATCCAACGCCGTGAGCCATGCCGTGCTGTACGACCTCGACGACTCGTCCGACTACCTCGTGGGCCGCGCCGGCTCCGACATCTCGGGCGCGACGCTGGCCGACTGGGGCGCCTCGGAGAACAACGCCGACGCCGCCATGCGCCGCGGCTTCAAGTTCGACGCGGCCACGGGGCTCGTGTACGTGCCCAAGAAGTACACGGTCAAGAACTCTGCCGGCGAGTACAAGGTCGCGTCCTCCCGCATCCAGCTCCTCTACGCCACGTCCGACAAGGGCGCGGTGAACACCTTCCCCGTGAAGGTCGAGGCCGAGAACGTGGACGGCCGCGCAGCCAAGTCCGGAACCGCCTCGGTCGACGTCTCGTCCCCCGACACCCAGATTGCGCTCGCCCGCGACAAGGCCGCCCGCAAGTCGATCTCCGACGCCACGATCGAGTCCGTCACCGTCAACGGCATCGAGTACACGCGCGACCTCGATATGTGGACCTATGACAAGGACACCGGCACGCTCGACATTCTCATCGCCGCAGCCGGCGTGCGCAGCGTCGACATCAAGCTCGCCAACGATGCCGAGAAGAACGTCGGCTCGTGGCTCGCGGCGCTTGCCACCGAGGCCTTCGCCGGCAACGTGTGGAACATCGGAACCTGGGAGTTCCAGTCCGCCCCCTGGGCCGGCATGTCCTTCCACACCGCCGGCCACAACAAGTACACCGGCGCCCGCACCGGCGCCACCCTGCCGGCGGTGGAGAATCCGTCCGGCGGACACTACGAGGCCAAGACGATCTATCAGGCGCTCGGCACGCAGAACGTCGACGTCTCCGCCCTCCAGTCCGGAGCCTGGTCGATCGAGCGCACCTGCACGATCGCCGCGCAGACGGTCTCCGGCGTCACCATCCCCAGCGCGACGAAAGTGGACCTCACCTGCGGCCACGTCGGCGTGAACCCCTCCGGCCAGCTCGACCCCTCCTACAACCAGGCCGTCCATACCGACGACGACTACGGCCAGACCGTGCGCATCGCCGCCGTCAACGGCGACGAGGCGATCATCGGCGTGACCGTCCCGACCACCTTCACGCAGGCCGGCGCCGGCTTCTTCAAGATCAAGTGGAAGCTGAACAAGGTCCGCTACACCTTCTCCAAGTGCTCGGCCAACGTCTCCATCACCGACGGCAACTCCGAGTACTCCGTCGAGGGCGCCGAGTACGACATCTACCGCTCCTCCGACAACGCGCTCGTGTCGCATATCGTCACCGACGCATCTGGCAATGCCGCGCTGGACCTCGAGCCCAACCAGGCCTATTTCGCCGTCGAGACCAAGGCGCCCGCGGGCTACACGCTCCACGAGGGCCATATCACCTTCAGGACCGGCAACTCCGCCGGGACCGAGCAGCTGAAGGACGACCCCGGTGCTGTTAGGTTGACAATTAACAAAAAGGATTCTGCCACTCTTGGTGATGCCCAGAACGGCTCCACACTTGAGGGTGCCGAATATAAAGTCACGTCACTGTCCACTCCCGGTTGGGAGCAGACGGGTAAAACCAATAGCAAGGGTGTTTTGACGATTCACGATGTGCCTCTCGGTAAGATTCGCGTTGAAGAAATTAAGGCACCAAACGGTTATAAACTTGATTCTACGGCCCATGAATATGAAGTAAAAGCCGGTTCCTATACCGTGATTCCGTCTGACGAAATCAATCTTGAGCCTGAGGACGACTTCAAGGAGAACCCCGTCTCGTTCGATATCGAGATTGCCAAGACCAAGGGCGGCGAGGACGACAGCTGGGAGTCCGACGACGGCCAGGGAAACGCCGCCGCGGGCGTCCAGTTCCAGATCATCTCGAACACCACCGAGGAGGTCGTCGGAACCCTGACGACCAACGATGCCGGCTTCGCGTCCACCAAGGACGCAGCCACCTGCGACGATACATCCACCTCCGAGGACAAGACCGACGACCCGGCGCGACCGTGGTTCGGCTCGGGCAAGCGCAACGCCGGCATCTCCGGCGCCGTGCCCTACGACGCCGCGGGCTACACGATCCGCGAGGTCGATTCCGCGGTGCCCGAGGGCTTCGACCACGTGGACGACTGGACGATCTCGGCCGACGACCTCGTGGACGGCACCACGAAATACTACTCCGTCATCGACAAGACGCTCAACAGCCGCATCCAGATCGTCAAGACCGATGCCGAGACCGGGAACACCGTGCCCCTCTCCGGCTTCAAGTTCCAAGTGCTCGACTCGAACGGCGAGACCATGAGCTTCACCGACCCCTACGACGTCAACGGCACCGTCGACACCTTCACGACCGACGACGCCGGGCAGGTCACGATCCCGCAGCGCCTCAAGTCCGGCAAGTACTCCATCAAGGAGATCTCCGCCGTGGCGCCCTACACCGTCAACGGCGATGCAGTCGGCTTCGAGGTCCCCAAGGACTACAAGAAGGCCTCCCCCGTGACCGTCATCAAGGTCTCAGACAAGCAGGCGAAGGGTAAGGCGACCATCACGAAGACGTGCTCGCATGACGGCGAGGCACTTCAGGGCGCAGAGTACGACGTCGTGGCGCAGCAAGACATCGTGTCCCCCGACGGCACCGTGCGCGCCGCGGCCGGAGACGTCGTCGACCATGTGAAGACCGGCGATGACGGCAAGGCGACCACCAAGGGGCTCTACCTCGGTGCCGGCTCGGCGACCTACGCCTTCGTCGAGACCAAGGCCCCCTCGGGCCACGTCCTCGACGAGACGCCTACCGCGTTCACCCTCTCCTACGAGGACGGCGCCACGGCCGAGGTGAAGGCCGCATCCGACCAGTCCGACGCCCCGACCAGATTCGATGTCTACAAGATCGTCAAGGGCGGCGACACACCGCTTCCCGGGGCGAAATTCCAAATCTGGAACGCCGACGACGAGATCTCGATCGGGAACACCGCCGGCAACCTCGCCGTGCGCGCCGAGGCCGGAAGCGAGGTCTCCATCAGGAAGGCCGTCGCCGCCGCAAGCGTCAAGGCCGACATCGATGACGGCACCTCCCTCATGCTCAAATCCGCAAACGGCATGGAAACCACGCTCGGGGCCGATGCCGTCGATATGGAACCCGGCACGTACACCATGATCGCCACCCGGGACGGCAAGACCCTCGAGGGCGAGGAGGTCGAGATCGAGGCAGGCAAGACCTACACCGCCAAGGTCGCGACCGGCCTGCTCGGCGGTCATGCGACCCTCTCCGACGACGGATACGCCATGCCCGCCATCCGGCTCGCCTGGTCCGAGGTCGATTCGGCCTACGAGGGCCGCGGTCTGGACTTCGGCACTTACGACCTAACCGTCTCGGGCAAGCCCGCCGGCAGCATCGCGATCGATGAGGACGGGACGACCTACGCCTCGGTCAGCGGCGGCAAGGCCCGCCGCGTGCCCGTCCTGCTCAAGGAGGGCAAGAGCGCCAAGGAGGATGTGACCGGCGCCGACGGCTCGATCAGCTTCTGGCACCTCGCCGCCGGCACATACCGTGTCGCCGAGAGCGAGGCGCCCGCCGGATACGTCGAGGCACCGGAGATCATGACCTTCACCGTCGGCACCGACGGGCGAATCGAGGGCCGCGAGGCCGGACAGACGAGCTTCGAGGACGACTTCACCAAGGTCCGCATCTCAAAGCGCGATATCACCGACGAGTCCGAGGTCGAGGGTGCCAAGCTCACCGTCACCGATTCCGAGGGCACGACCATCGACTCATGGACCTCGACCACCGAGGATCACGAGATCGATGCGCTCGCGCCCGGCAAGTACACGCTCACCGAGCAGCGCACGCCCACTACCTACGACCAGGCCGAGAGCATCGAGTTCGAGGTGAAAAAGACCGGGGAGGTCCAGACCGTCACGATGTACGACTCGCCCATCTCCATCAGCGGCGAGATCGACAAGCGACAGGAGATCGCCGACCCCACCGCCAAGGACACCGATGCCAACGGCGACGGCCTGAACACCGCCGAGACCAAGGCATCCGACGACGGCTCCTATGCCTACACCATCGACTTCCGCTCGACGTCGAACACCTGGACCGACGAGTTCACGGTCGAGGACGACCTGACCGCCGCCGTCGACGGCCGCGCTCAGCTCACATCGATCACCACGCCGCAGGCCCTCGAGGACTACGACGGCAAGATGAACGTCTGGTACAGGACCGACAAGACGCCCGACGACTATATCGACGAGTCCGGTGCCAACGCCACGCTTTCCGACGGCCATGAGAACCCCTGGCTGTCCGACGAGGCCACCGCCCCCACCCTTGGCGAGGACGGCCGAGCCGTCGACTTCACCGGATGGAAGCTCTGGCGCGCCGACGTGCCCACGACCGTGGCCGCCGAGCTCGCCGTGGCAGACCTCGGCCTCGAGGAGGGCGAGCACGTCACCGCCATCCGCTTCGAGTACGGCCGCGTGGAGCAGGGCTTCACCACCCGCGACGGAGGCTGGGACCGCGGCGGCATCAAGGACGCCCACGACGACATCGCCAGCGCCGAGGACACGGCCAAGGAAAACGGCTCCCATCCCGACGGCTCGGGCGATGGGCCCGAGACCGCATATGCGCCCGCCATCGTGCGCATGAAGGCCACCGACGGCTACACCGCCGGCACCTCGCTCGACAACTACGCCCGCGTGGACCTCACCCGCAACGGCGGCGGCGACAGCCTCGAGGACCATGACGAGGACCAGGTGACCCAGACGGCGAAGGCCGTCACGGTGCCCCCGACCAACCTCGACCAGACCGGCCGCAACGTCATCATCGGCCTCGCCGCGACCCTCGCCGCCGCGGCAGCGGCAGCCGCGGCGCTCATCTACCGCCGCCGCATCCGTGGGTCCGCCGCGGACGACGACGATCCGGACGACGACGGTTATGGCCGCGAAGACTACGGCCATGAAGATCGTTACGGTGACGGTTACGACCGCGCCGGCTATGGGTACGATGATCGATACCGCGACGAGATCCGCAACCGCTACTGACGATAGGGCCGACTAGCCCGCATCGGGGCCCGACGCAACCTTGCGCCGGGCCCCTTTTCGATTACAGAGGAGATTCCCATGAAGAGACGACCGCGACGGAAACGCAAGGCCCTCGATATCATCCTCGCCGCCATATGCGCCTCATCGCTCGCCGCGGCCGCCCTCATCGGGTTGACGATCCTGCACGAGGGCGCCGTCTACAGCGATATCTCGGCCGTGGCGGGAGCCGCCGAGGGCGGCGGCATCGACTGGGAGGCCCTGCGCGCACGGAACCCCGACATCTCCGCATGGGTGAGCGTCGAGGGCACCCCGATCGACTACCCGGTGGTCTCGCCCAGAGAAGGCGACCCGCAGGGCTTCTATCTCAACCACGACTTCGACCGGAACTGGTCGTTCGCTGGATGCCCCTACCTCGACCCGCGCGGCACGGCCGACGGGCGGCATGCGCTCGTCTACGGACACCACCTCAACTTCGACAGCGAGATGTTCACCTACCTGAGGAACGCATGGCGACAGGAGAAGTTCGATACGCTCGGCGACATGTATTGGTCGACGCCGGACGGGGGCACCATGCGCCTCCACCCGGCATTCTCACTGTCGGTCGACAAGAGCTTTGCGGGCATCCAGAGGTTCGATCTCACCGGCGCCGCCGAGACACGGACATGGCTTGCGGACCTCTCGGCGCAGGCGAGCGCGAGGGCGGACGGATGCGACGACCTGTGCGCGCACGCCACGCGCGCCGTCACGCTCGTGACGTGCACCGGAAACTTCGCAGGCGGCCGGGCAAGGACCCTCACGGTATTCGTCGGCTGAATATTTCCGGCAAACATGTCACACCATAGAAAAGAGGCACAAAAGAGGGGATAAAAACGGGTATAAAAAAGGTAAGAAAGCGATAAAACCGCTTCCCATCTCGATAAACGCACTATCGGAGGGAGGTGCCGAAATGGATGGAAGCGCCAAACTGCCGCCGCCCGCGCCGGTGGGCATAACCGAACTCAAGAACAACTTCGCCTCGATCGCGAAGCGGGTGCACGACACGTCGGTGCCCTGCACCGTGCTCAAGCAGGGCCGGGCATACGTCGCCATCGTCCCCGTGGACCCGGGATACAGGACAATGGGAAAATACGCCTGCAACCAATACACGAGGGTGCTGCGCCGCCTGTTCACGTTCTGCCGGAACGCCCACGACCACCGGATCACGTTCGTGCTCCGCCGGCGCAACGAGGACTACGTCGCCATCGCGCCGCTCGATCCTCCCGATACCGAGGACTGAGCACATAGTAAAACCCGAGGGAAAGGATCGACCCATGCTGCCCACCATCATCATCGGAGCGTTCGCGCTCGCAATCCTCTGGCCCTTCATCAAGCTGGGCTATGAGCTCATCAAGCTCGCGGGATCGCTCGCCCTGCTCGTCGCCTCATGCGCAATCGGGGCGGTCGCCCTCGTCGGACGCGGGGCCTGGGCCCTCATCTCCGCCTGCCGCCGACACGCGGGAGCGAAGAAGGAGAAGCCCGTGGAACATCCATCCGCGCCCCGCGAGCGCATTCCCGCGCTCCCGGAATACTCCTCGGTGCGCTAGGGACACACCGAAGGGGACCAAACAAGCAGCGAAAAGACCATCAGGCATATATCTCGAAAGGACCATGCCATGAAGAACAACCCTATCGACAAGATCCGCGACCTCTTGGCGGAGCCCGCCGCGCGCCGCAAGGCGGTAATCTGCGCCGGTGTCGTCGCCGTCCTCGCCATCGGCGGGGCCGGAATCGTCATCGCATCCAACCGACCCGAACCGATCGACAGCTCGCCGTCCGCCGTCGAGAAGACCGAGACCGACGGCGATAAGGCGTCCGGTGCCGAATCCGTCGCACCCGCCGACATCGCCAAGATATGCCCGACGCTCACGCTCGACGGGCAGGACGTCGGCGCACCCGCCGACGAGCTCACCGTCACGACCGGCCAGGGCCGCGTCCTCGTGACGCAGCGGGGCGGCGACGATGCCGCGGCCACCGTGGACTCCACCGCCCGCCGCAGCGCCGCGCTCGCCCGCTCGCTCGACGGATGCGAGACCGGCGGCAAGACAGTCGAGACCGTCACATGGGCCGCGATCGACGAGGGCGGCAACGTCGAGGTCGCCGTCACGAACTCCCCCGCATCCGCACCGTCCGGCGGCACCACGGCGGACGTCGTCAACGGCTCGGGCGGCCATGTGATATCCGATGGCGTCTGGAGCTCCGACGGCGTGCACGACTCCGGCTACGAGCAGAACGCCGGAACCGTGACCGATTCGGCCGGCGGCAAGATCGAGGCCGGCAGCAAGACCGAGACCGACGAGAGCGACAAGAAGGACTCTGGCAAGGCCTATGAGACCAAGGCCGACGATTCCGGCAGCAAGGCCGATTCCAAGAAGAGCGATTCGAAGGGCAGCACGGCATCGCAGGCATCCGGCGACTCCCAGTCGTCCGGGTCATCCTCCGCGCAGTCCCAGAAGAAGTGGGTCCCCGAGCAGGGGCACTGGGAAACCGACTACGGCCAGGTCTGGGTCCCGAACGTGGTATATGTGCGACACGAGCGCTACTGGGTCAACCATGGCGGAACCAAAGTCGGACCGTTTGACAGCAAGGCCGCCGCATGGTCGTGGTGCGATAACGATGTTGATAATGGCGGTATCGGTGGCTCCGTAATCGACGACTCCTACACCACCAGCGAGGACCAGGGGCATTATGAGCAGCAGGCGACCGGCAGGCACTGGGTCGTGGACGTGGCCGGCCATTGGGAGTAGCCTTCGGGCGGTATCGCACACATGAGGCTCACGTGCTGTAAAATGACGACACCGATACAACCGGCAACGCGAAGATTGGAGCCAGAAGATGAACAGCAGAACGCCCGAGCTCTCGCGGCTCACCCTCATGTGCAGCGACCACGAGGTCGCCGAGTTCACCTGGAACCATGACCGCCAGGCCGTGACCGGCAAGACCCACGTCCTCGATGCGGCGCATGCCCCCCTTATGGCGACCGACCCATCGGGCAACATCACGCGCGACAGGCTCTCGAGCTGGTTCAAGAACAGGGGCATCCCCGATTTCCGCCCCGATGCCGCGGACCGCCTTCGCGCCGTCGGCTACCCGTCGGCCGCCTCCCTCATGGCCTCCGGTTTCGGCGCATCGCTGTCCGACCAATATTGGATCCGCCCCGCCGGATCCGCATCCACATGGCGCGACGTAAACTGCTTCGAGAACGATTTCAGCGAAGAGCTCGGCGAGCTGCTTCTTCCGCACGACGCCTCGTCGGTCCCCTCCCTCATCGAGAAGATCAGGGGCAACGCCGACCTCCTCGCCTCATCGCCCGATGCGGCCTTGAACGGCAACCTGCCGAAACGCTGGACGATCGAGGGCGGGCAGCGGATGCTGGTCAAGTCCGGGCGATCCTCCGGCAGGTTCCAGGAACCGTTCAACGAGAAGATCGCCAGCGTCCTGTGCTCGCGGCTGCTCGACGAGGGCGACTATGTCGCCTACGAGCTCGAGGACGGCGGCTTCATGAAGTGGACCTCCCGCTGCAAACCCATGACCGACCAGGTCACCGAGTTCGTGCCGGCCTGGGCGCTGCTCTGCTCGTCGAAACGCCCCTCGGACCTCGGGCTGCACGATTTCTACGTGTCCGCCTGCGCCGCCCACGGGCTCGACGTGCGCGAGGACGTGGAGAAGATGCTCGTCATCGACTACCTCATGGCGAACTTCGATAGGCACTGGAACAACTTCGGCGTGCTCATCGACAGCGAGAGCAGGGAATGGCTCCGCGCGGCGCCGGTGTTCGACACCGGCGAATCCCTCTGGTGCGACCGCGAGCTCTCCCAGCCCTTCGACGGCTACACGACCCCGCGGGCCGGCATGATGCGTCCCTTCGCCCGCAAGATCGACGAACAACTCGGCAGATATTGCCGCAACCTGTCCTGGTTCGACCCGTCCGGGCTCAAGGGCTTCTCGGAGGAGGCCTGCGACATCCTCCTCGGCAACCCGTTCATCGCCAACGAGCGCGGCAGAATCGACAAAATCAGGGAAGCGATCGACCTGCGCGCCATGATGCTGACCAGGCACGCCCATGAGATCAGCGGCGGGCGCGGGTTCATGGTTCCCGACATGGGCGCCGTTTGCGCGACCGGGGCGGCGAAGCGGACGGGGCTCCATCTGTAATTCCCAAAAATCGAGCATCGTGCCCGCATATCGGTATGAAACGCTTCCCGATTGGGAAAAAGGGTTACAAACTTCGGCCCGCGGCCATACCGTGGTCGAATACCCCTCACCGCTTCTCACCGAAAGGGCCTCTCAATGGGAAATATGAAATTCGACGGCGCGGACGTCACCTTCGAGCTCGACGGCTACGACGCCCTGGTCGAGCGCGTCCGCTCCAAGAAGGTCGACTGCAAGATCAACCCCTCCGACCTCCCCAGGCTCTACGCCGTCATGGATGCCGAGCTCGAGGGCAACGAAGAGCTCGCCGCGGCATTCGCCGAGGCGCAGGAGGCGGCGTTCGGCGAAGCCGTGCTCACCGTCTGGGCCGAGCGCATCAAGAGCTTCAAGGACTCCTTCATCCCGGTGTTCGGCGAGGCTTGCAAGGACGCCGCGTGCCGCTTCGGCTTCTCCAAGGACGGCAACAACACCTTCAAGTCCGCGGTCGACGCCTTCGCGGCCAACATCTGCGACCTCTACGGCGCCGCACCCCAGATCGTCGACGGCTTCTGCGAGTTCCTGGCGCGAAACGCCTGCCTCGAGTTCGACGGCTACGCCGCCGACATGCCCGTCCCCTGCCAGCTCTACGTGGCCGAGGGAATCTCGAAGATGGCCTACCAGCAGGCCATGAACAGCGTCCGCGGGTTCAAGCTCGACACGGACGCGTCCGTCGAATTCGCCGACAAGTTCATCAACGACAACGTCACGACCCCCGACAGCTTCATCCACCTGAACGACGCCTGCATCGCGATCGAGAACGTCAAGGCCGCGACCTCGACGCCCAGCGTCCCCGAGGCGTCCGTCAAGTTCGCCGTGACCCAGGCGGCCTTCGAGCACAAAACCGTCGACCACTTCGACGACGCGCTCCGCCCGGTATACACCGACGAGACCGATGCCGAGTTCGAGGACGCGGTCGATGCGGCGCGGGGCCTCGACGCGGACGCAACCGGCATCATCGCGCGCCCCGATACCGATCACCCTGCCCGCCCGGACGAGGCGACGTCGGCCCCGGTCCAGCCCGAGACGTACCGACAGGACGATTACCAGGACGCCTACCAGGGAGAGGGAGCGGGATATGCCCGGCCCGAGACCCATGGCGACATCCGCGGGCAGTACGGCCCCTATGGCCAGGACGCCTACGGCAGCACCTACAAGCAGGGCTACTAGGCCCATCTGAACCTCTGGAAAGGCAGGGTCGACTCATGGCGGACGCACCCCCCGCAGCGTCGGGACAACGCTCGGTCACGCTCGATATCGGAGCAATCGGATCCGGGCTCGGTGACGGCATCGATATCGAGGAGGCGTATCGACTCGTGGCAGCTGCTATGGAAAACGACGCGGAGCTCATGGCGGCGGTCGGCGCCGCCCGCGAGCGCGCGGTCGAGACGGTGAGGGGCAACCTCGCCGCCAAGTCCGCCCGCGGCGGGCTCGAGGAATACCGCCGCGCGCTGGACGCCGAGTTCGAGGGCACCATCGACGCCCTGACGGCATCGATGGGCATGACGGCATCGCCCGACCAGAAGAACACCTTCAACTCCGCGTTCGACGCCTTCGCGGCCGCCAACGCCTCCATCTACAAGAGCAGCGCCGACTTCCGGCGCGAGTGCGTCGACCTGCTCGCGAAGCGCGCCCTTGCCGAGCTCGGGAGCCCCGTGCCCGCCGATTTCGATGCGCAATCGCGCATCTCGGACTACATCGGGGAGCTCTCACGCGAGCAGGCCGCCAAGACGATCTCCTCACTCCACGGCCTCAAGGTCTCCGAAGTTCTCGCCGCCGGGCGCAAGCGCATCGCCCAGGCCCTGGGCGAGCTGATGCGCCGCCTGCGCGCCGTCCCCAAACCCGCGAAGGCCACGGCCGAACCGCGCCAGGCGTCCCC
>OLOJ01000020.1_pt1 | contig 159976 bp, 146 predicted proteins | sample 1672251 | NCBI WGS metagenome assembly OLOJ01 (sample SAMEA3136664, study PRJEB25190) | human gut metagenome | biome: human gut; feature: human-associated habitat; material: faeces | place: Austria | collected 2013 | reverse complement strand
GGAATGGGTGGCTCTCTCTAACGGACAGAGTGGCTCCGATCTGGTGGAATACTCATTCAGACATTGAACAGTTTGAAGTTATACCATGCGGAAGTGTTATACAATGCAACATAACACTTCAACACAGACCAACCCCGTGTCCCTCCTGTGGCAAAATATCAAGAAGGGTTCACGACTATTACAGGCGCACACTCAAGCATGCCGTCCTTGTTGAAAATGACTTAATTGTTGTTTACAGAAAAAGACGTTACTATTGTACAGCTTGTCAAAAGCCCTTCCCTGAAAACAATCCATTTTCCTTACCTGGAAAAAGAATCTCGCAAGCCACTGTTATTCGTATTATGAAGTTGCTTAAGCGTGAATCAATAACTTTCTCTACTGCTGCAGAACTTACAGATGTCAGTACAACAACAGTTATGAAGGTGTTTGATGAACACGCTGGCATAGCCACAGTTCCACTTCCTCGCTGCCTGTGTATTGATGAGGTATACGTAAGCAAATATCTACAGACAGAATATGCTTGTGTTCTTCTAGACTTTGATACTGGGGCAATTTATGACCTCATTCCTTCAAGGAGGAAGGAGGAACTCTCTTCCTACTTCTCAAATATCAACAAAGGTACACGTAACTATGTTAAATACATAAGCATCGACATGTGGGAGAATTATCGTGATTTAGCACATCGGTATTTCCCAAACGCATTGGTATGTGTCGACAGTTTCCATGTGGTTAAAAATGTAAATTATGCATTTGATAGGGTTCGTATCAGAATTATGAATTCATATGATAGGGCTAGCGAGGAATACAGACTACTTAAAAGATTCCATTGGCTGCTTAAAAAATCGCGAGATAACATTGATTTTGAAAGGATGATTAATCTTCATCGCTACTACTACATCGTAGGTTCTAAGTATATTTCACCAGAAGCTCTGATTAACAGACTTCTTGAAATTGATCCAGAACTTGAAATAGCTTATACATTAAAATGCGATTATGACGAAATCAACTCCATCGCAACATATCATAACGCAGGCAGATATATTGATAAATACATCGAAGATCTCCACGTTTATAGGCTACCAGAATTTATTCCAATTTCTAAAATGTTAAAGAATTGGAAGCATGAGATTGTTAACAGCTTCTTGACCTACAGAGGCAGGAGAATATCAAACGGACCGATTGAATCTATGAATTCAAGAATCAAACTAATCAAGCGTAACGCTAATGGGTACAAGAATTTCTATCGTTTCAGGCTTAGATGTCTATATACCCTTAACAAGCACTCATCCATCAAATTCTAATCAGTAACTGAGCAAAAGTTACTCTTTGATTCCAATTAAAAAGACGATAATCAATTCAATGTGTGTAAAATGATTATCGTCTTTCTTTCATAAGCACCACAAACTTCGTTAAAGCTGATTTTTACAAAACCCCTAAAAAGTTTATAGAGCCAGAAGGACGAAGAAGTAAATGAGAGTATTCATACAAGCAAAAAACGGAACCCCAACAGATCAGGACCACTTTAATGCGTACATTGGATTCCGGGAAATGGGTTTTGAAACAGTATTTTTTGAAACCTTTGAGGAATTGGCAGAAAGCAAAATGGACGATGTGGTGGTGGGATACATCGGTACCGTTGCTGCTCGTTTAAGAGATTTTAACAGAGAAATTGAGGATATGGATTATCCGGAGGTTTTGCGCAAATACCTCAAACGTCGCCTGTGGAAGAGTACGGCAAATACGGTAAACTCCAACCCGGAGATGTGGCCTGTTTTTATGAAACCGATTCACAACAAAAAATTCAAAGGCCGAATTATTCGAGAACCGGCGGATTTGATCGGATGCGGAAGTTACTATGAGGACTATCCGGTATACTGCAGCGAGGTAAAAGAAATTATCGCTGAATTCCGGGTGTTCGTTCTGTATGGAGAGATTATCGACGTGAGAAGATACGGCGGCCGGTGGGATGTTGCGTGCGATGCGGATGTCGTGGAATCCTGTGTGAAGGATTTTGAGGGGGCACCGAAGGCATATGCACTGGATTTTGGCGTGACCAAAGATGGTGAAACCATTCTGGTGGAAGTGAACAATACCTGCTCAATCGGGAGCTATGGGTTGGAACCGGTTCTCTATGCCCGATTCCTGTCCGCAAGGTGGGCGGAATTGACCGGAACGACGGATGAGTGCTTTTAACCGCGCGTTTAATACACTATTTGCATGTGCACATACATAAGCGGCAGGAGTCGGAGCAACAGCATTACACATATTAGAATAATTCCGGTTAGGGCGGTTTCCTTTGATTTGTCTATCGCTCCTACTATTACTATTCCGGCTGACATCAATACCCCTGCCGTAGGCAGGAACGCATAGCATGCAGCACCGATTACGGAAAAAACGGTTAGGAACGCAGATATATTTTCGGCAAAAACATCGCCTTTAAGTGAGTACATTCCGTAGAAGATTGCCCAAATAATGAAATGCAGAATACAAATTCCAAATATTGTGCAGACGATGATTTTTAGTGTTTTAGAAATATCTTTGCGTTTCTTCACGTTGCCGCTATTATCTGGTGCTTCTTGCGTAAACGCATCCAAAGAAACATCGAAAAGTTCTGCCAAACATATTAGATTGCCGGTACTGGGTCTTGATACGCCGCTTTCCCACTTCGATACAGATTGTCTGCTCACACCGATTTGCTCAGCAACGTATTCTTGGCTGAGGTGACGCTCATTTCTAAGATTCTTAATTCGGTTCCCTAGATTCGTGTTCATCGTAAACCTCCTTCGTCGTCTGTATCAACAGATTACTACATCCGTCAATAACCTGCAACCAACTTTATGTCAACTATTGAGTGCATATTAAAAAGATTTCATATACTGTCTGATACTTGAATTTATACCTTTACAGCGATATATTGTTTTTATGAAAAGAGAACAGGAGGAAAACAGTATGAACAGTTTTATCTACGATATTCCGACAAAGGTGTACTTTGGCGAGAATCAGCTGGGTCATCTGGGGGAAGAACTGAGCAGGTACGGGAAAAAGGTACTGCTCACCTATGGAGGCGGTTCGATTAAAAAATCCGGACTCTACGACAAGGTAGTGGCGGAAATAAAAAAAGCGGGATTGGAGCTTTTTGAGTTGTCCGGCATCGAACCGAATCCGAAAGTCTCTTCGGTGAGGGCCGGTGCGGAACTTTGCAAAAAAGAAGGCATCGAGGTGCTTCTGGCGGTGGGCGGCGGATCCGTCATCGACTGCACAAAGTTCATCGGGGCAGCGACTTTCTATGATGGGGATGCATGGGATATTCTGGAGGAAAAAGCAGAGATTACCCGGTGCCTCCCGATTCTCGACGTCCTGACGCTTGCCGCTACCGGGTCCGAAATGGATTCCGTTGGGGTAATCAGTAATTCGGAGACAAAGGATAAAATCTGTCAGGGCTCTCCGTTGATGCAGCCGAAGGTATCTTTCCTGGATCCGACGGTTACCTATACCGTCAGCCCTTACCAGACGGCTTGCGGTGCGGCGGATATGCTCAGCCATGTGATCGAAGTTTATTTTAATATGAACAAGGACCTCTACATGCTGGACACCGTGATGGAAGGTTTGATGAAGACGATTATCAAGTACGCTCCCGTTGCCATGGCGCAGCCGGATAATTACGAGGCAAGAGCGAATCTGATGTGGGTTTCGTCCTGGGCGATTAATGGTTTTGTGGAGGGCGGAAAACGTCAGTCTTGGAGCTGTCACCCGATGGAACACGAGCTGTCAGCCATTTACGATATCACCCATGGCTTGGGACTGGCGATTCTGACACCGAAGTGGATGGAGTACTGCCTGAATGAAACCACTGTATACAAATACTACCAATTCGGTTGCAGTGTATTCGGTCTGGATGCATCCCTCGAGCCAATGGAAGTTGCCAAGAAGAGCATTGCCCTTGTGGAAGAATTCTTGTTCCGGACTTTGGGATTGAAGAGCCGCCTGTCGGAAATCGAAATCGATGACAGCAATTTCGAAGTGATGGCAGCGAAGGCAGTTCGGCTGGGGAATCTGGAGAATGCTTTTGTGCCGCTGGATAAAAATGACGTTATAAATATTTTCAAGATGTGCTTGTAAGCAGTTCATAGAAGAGTCCTTGCGTAATGCAAGGGCTCCTTTTCTGTTGCATCAAATTTCGGACGCATGACCGCCGGCAACCGGCGAAAACTTGGTGCAAGAAATCCCGCAAAGACTTATGATTTCGTTTCCTTTGCACCAAGCTTCGGACGCATCTCCGTCGGCAACCGGCGAAAACTTGGTGCAAGAAATCCCGCAAAGGCTTATGGTTTCGTTTCCTTTGCGCCAAATTTTGGATGCATTTTCGCCAGCACCTTGCGAAAACTTGGTGCAAGAAATCCCGCAAAGGCTTATGGTTTCGTTCTCTTTGCACCAAATTACGGGCGCATTTCCGCCGGCGCCCGGCGAAGATTTGGTGCAAGAAAGTCTGCAAAGGCTTATGGTTTCGTTTCCTTTGCACCAAGCCTCGGTCACATCTCCGTCGGCGCCCGGCGCGGACTTGGTGAAAAAGCAAAAAGTATGGTATAGTTTCCTTAAAGTAACGTAAGTAATGCCCGAAAAAGAGATACGCGGAGGGACAGATAATGAAAGTAATCGACTTAACGCATACGATTCGTGAAAACATGCCGGTATACCCCGGGACGGAGCCGCCGAAGTTAAGTCCAACTAGCTCGTACGAGAGTGACGGGTTCAAAGAAACACTGCTGCAGATGTACACCCACACGGGGACGCATATGGATCCTCCGGCACATATTTTTTCGGGGAGAACCACGCTGGATGAATTTCCGGTGGAGCAGTTCATCGGGAAGGCGCTGGTCATCGACTGCAGAGAAGTGAAAGAAGGTCAGGCCATTACCATGGATTGTATTCGCCGAGCCGGAGAGAAAGCCGAGCAGGCGGATTTTCTGCTGTTCAATCTGGGCTGGGACTGTCGATGGGGGACTGCAGGATACTTTGGGGAATACCCGTGTATAGATGAAGAAGTAATGGCATACATCCTGTCCGGAAATTACAAGGGAATAGGATTTGACGTAATCGGGTTGGATCCCATCTCGGATGAAAAATTGATTCGCCATCATCGACTTTTTGAAGAGAAGGATATTGTAAATATTGAGAACCTCAAGAACCTGAATCTGTGCGGAACGGATTTGTTTTGGTTTAGCTGCTTTCCGCTAAAGGTGGAGAACTGCGACGGTTCACCGATTCGCGCTGTTGCCTGGTTTGAGCAGTAATCGCATGCCATACCGAGTATTCACTCAATAATTAGAGTCTTGAGGATGCACATAATTAAATATGCCTAGAATTTCAAAGCGAGTTCACGCCATTCATACAATTTTCGTTGAATAGCGTGAATGTTTTTTTTGTCATACACGGTTTCACCATGTGTTTTTTCTCGTGAAACCCTTCCTCCTGAAAAAGTTCACGCTTTTCGGAGGAAATCACCATCTTTGGCGTGAACCGTCCGTGGCATTCCATTGTTTCAAAATTAGAGTTCCGCCAAATCGGCGAATTGCGTTCACGCTAAATTCAAGTTTTCTGTCAAAAAGCGTGAACCGCCCTCGTGTTTCCAGACATATGAGATTGTACACAGAAGATATAGATAATATAGTTAGATGCCCGTTTATACCTCCTCGAACTCGGGTTCGTGTAGAAGCAAAACGGATTCCGAATATGAGCTATAACGAAATTCGATGGATAGTCGTGTATACTTTTCAATGTAATTGTGCTAAAATATAAAAAGCGATGAAAGTTTATTGTTTGTGCCAACAATTTTCGAAGGAGGGAATGGAGTATCATGAATGGAGATCCATCCAACAAGAAAAATCAATTTATCTATACGTTGTTCTATTCGGTTCTGGTAGTGCTGACGGCACAGATTAATGTGCATCTGTTCACCCGGAACTTTGTTGCGTCAGCGGGTGTTATCGTGTTTGCATTGCTGATGCTGCTCTTAGATGAGTTTGCCGCAATGCCGGTGATGTTTCTGTCGGCCACCGGCGTGATGGTGACCCGTTCCATCGCCGGTGCGGGCAAGGTGCTCACCTCTGCGGAAATCTGGAAAACGGGAATGCCGGAGTTTGTATTCTACATCGTGTTCGGCGTGGTGATTTACCTTCTGTACAACTATGTATATTCGGAAGGGCGGAGCTGGACCCTGTTCATCGTCCTGTTTGTTCCGGATTTTGCGGCCAACCTGGCGGAGCTGTACATTCGAATCGGCAGCGAGATGGGGAATGCCTCCACGATATTCGCACTGCTGCTGATTGCGTTTGTGAGAACGGCAATTATACTGGCCATTTATCGGGTTATCTTGAGATACGGAATTCGAATCACGCGGATGCCTCGAAGCGGTGTGGAGGTTGTGGACGGAAAAGCCTATAAGGTGAATGCGAGCGCCGGCGAGGCAGATGAAAGCATGTCAGATGCGGCGGAAACCGCAAGGGCTCTGTATAACAAGCTTTCGGCAAGCAAGGCACCGTCAGAACTGACGGAAAGAGCGCAGGCTTTGGCAGAGGAACTTGAAAATATTTCCGTGAAGTAGAGTGTTGGTAAGGTTTTGGAGGAAATGAATGGTTACGATTATTTCTGGAATTGCACTGCTTTTGATTACATTAGCGGCTTTTTCCCTGTTTAGTTTGAAAATGCCCAAGGGGCAGGCCGCGATGTCCGGCATGGCAAACGCGGCAGTGGCAACCTTCTTGGTGGAAGCGATTATGAGTTATATTGCCGGCGATCTTTTCGGTATTTCATTTTTTAAAGATGTGGGCTCCATTGCCGGCGGAATGGGCGGCGTAGCGGCAGCGGCCTTGGTGCCCATGGGTATGGGTGCCAGTCCGGTACTGTCCATGTGTGCCGGAGTTGCCGTGGGCGGATACGGAATTCTCCCGGGCTTTATTGCCGGCTATGTGGTGGGCCTAATCGGACCGGCCATCGAGAAAAAACTTCCGGAAGGGCTGGACGTCATTGTGGGCGCTCTGGCTGTTGCTTCGGTGGCAAGAGCCATTGCGGCATTCGTGAATCCGGGTGTGACGATGGTGCTTTCGATTATCGGAAAAACGATTACGGAGGCGACCCTCACATCCCCGATCATCATGGGATTCCTTCTGGGCGGAATTATCAAGATGATCTGTACCTCTCCACTGAGTTCCATGGCTCTTACCGCTATGCTGGGACTGACCGGACTTCCGATGGGAATTGCCGCCGTGGCTTGCTTCGGCGGATCCTTTACCAACGGAACGATTTTCAAAAGACTTCACTTCGGAAATAACGGAAACGTGATTGCGGTCATGCTGGAGCCGCTGACTCAGGCGGATATCGTCACCACCCATCCGATTCCGATCTACGGTTCCAACTTCTTCGGCGGCGGAATTGCCGGAGTGGGCGCCGCGATGCTGGGCATTGTGAACAACGCACCGGGCACCGCCTCCCCGATTCCGGGAATGCTGGCCCCATTTGCCTTTAATGCACCGGGCAAGGTGGTAATGGCGCTGGCCATCGCGGCAGTCGGTGGCGGAATTGCCGGATTTATCGGAAGCATCGTGTTCAAGAAATTTGACGAAGGCGTGGAAGCCGTCGACTAAAGACTTCTCGGAAACTGTGACATCAAAAAACTCTCCCCCGCACGATTTGCAGGGGAGAGACTTTTTTTACCGGAAATCGGCGAGAATCTAGATGTTGAAGTAGAACCGGAGCAGTCCCAGAATGAGCAGGTGCACCGGATAGAACAGGTAGTTCAGCAATTTGGACTGCTTTCCCCGCTCGCCGTTGTAGGTTAGGGTGAGACCGAGACCCAGCAGTGCCCAAGGTTCTTTTACCACGGAGAGGTATCCGAAGAGAATTCGCGGGAACGGATGGTTCCGGAACAGGTAGAAGAAGTAGGCCATCAGGATGCCGTTGTAATCGTAGTCCAGGCTGCAGAACATGGCCAGAAGGCACATGATGGCGACCACCGGAATGGAAATGAGGAACCACAGCCATTTCTTCTCGTCACCGATTTTCTCGCGGATGACATCCACAATCCAGATGGTCACCAGCATGAAGGCCAGGGTGAACATCACGTTGTTCCAACGCCAGTTCATGAGTTCCTTTGTGGTGAAAAGGTCGAACGGAACCTCGGAAATGACGCCGAACAGCAGGAGGTTCCCCAGGTAGTGCCAGCGGCTGTGGGTGCGATAGAATCCTTCCACCAGCATAAAAGCAAACAGCGGAAAGGCAATGCGTCCCAGGATGTCGAAGAAGTTGCTGAGGTACAGCAGCTTTCCGCCGTCCAGATTCGGGTAAATCATGCTCTTGTTGAAATGGTCGATGAACATGGAAATAAATGCGATATATTTCAGCTGTGCGTTGGACAGCTTTTTAATTCTTTCCAAGATTGGTCGCTGAGCAGGTGTTGTGCCTGCCGGCGGCATGTTGTTCTGAGTCATATTTTTTCTCCTTATACTTTTCTTTTTTCGTGTGAACGAAACTCTATTGAAAAATTTCACGTATGTAATAGTATATAGTATAAACGAAACTTTTGCTACCTCCGGGGTGTTGGGTATATGTTTTTTATATGGAGTTTGTTTCCCGGAAGTGATGTACTTCCGGATAGAAATTGTATGGGAGAAGAACTGTGAGAAAAACAACGAAAAAGCGCAGGCGCCGGGCCGTGCTCCTGCTGATTCTTTTGATAACCGGGATTGCGGTCCTCCTGAAGTCCGGCATTGTGACGAAGAGGATTCAGCGGGAAGAGACGAAGAAGGCGGTGGCAGCGGAAGTGGAGGCGCTTCACGAAAAAGCGAACCGGGACGGAATCGTGGAGGAAACACCGGATCCTTATTTTATCCGCAAACAGCCCGGCTATGCGTATCCGAAGCCGAAGCAGATTCAGTACGATTCCGGGATCACCCACACCCGCCGACACGCAATGGTCTTCCTTCCGGCGGACTACGATACGGCGAAAACCTATCCGGTGCTGTACCTGCTCCATGGATGGGGAGGGAGCCACCGGACCTGGGCGAACAAAAAAGCGAATATCATCCTGCAGAATCTGTATTACTTCGAGGACGTTCCGGAAATGATTGTGGTGTGTCCCAACAGCAACGTGAATGCGGCGGAAAGCGTGGAGGGGCTGTCCTTTACGGAAAGCCTGGAGCCTTTTGACGCCACGCCGGAAGAGGTGGTGAAATATCTGAAGCCCTATATCGAACGTCATTTTTCGGTAAAAAAAGGTCGGAAGAACGCAGCGGTGGCCGGCAATTCACTGGGGGGACGAAATGCGCTGGCGTTGGCGTACAAATATCCGAAGCAGTTCGGTTCAGTGGGCAGCTTTTCCCCCTCCGTTTCCGTGGAAGCGGCGAATGGTACCGGACTTAAAACGCCACTCCGAGATTTAAATCTGCCGGAGGACAAGAATCATCCCTTTGATGTGTTGATGGTGATGGTGGGACGTTCCGACAAGGTCTGCGGAAATGTTTCCTACGAACTGGACCGATACATGAAGGCACAGAACATTTCACACTGCTTCTACGACACGGCGGGAGGCCACGAAACTACCGTGTGGCAGAACGGGCTATACAATTTCGCAAGAAAATTGTATAGAAAATAACAATCAAGAAATTTGCGAAGAAGGTAAAGACCAAATAGATAGCGGCTTAAAAAACAAAAAACAAGAATTCGACACGATTCTCCGATACACAAATTGTTCCGAATGTGGTATACTTAAGCGATATATTTAAACGCAGAAGATAAGGAATACCGGGGAGGATTCATGAAGCGAATTCTGAAAACGAAGCATAAGTTAATAGGCTTCATTGGTATCATACTGGTGTTGGATTTGGTATTGGTCGGAGCACTGATGAAGCCGGTCAATGCGGATCGCAAGACGGAAGATTATGATGCGGCAGCGGAGATTTCCACGTCCTTGAATGTGGCGGCTATGCAAGCAAAGCTGACCGTGGAGGATGAGAGCAAGGCGGTTATCAAATCCGGAAAGGCGGAACGGACCAAGACCCAGGGAACCGAGAAGTGGCTGGATACTCTGGAGACTTTGGAAGGTCAGATTTTCGCCCACGGAATTACCTACAGCTGGTATCATCCGGCATCTTCGTATGAATCCGCAGTAAACGGAAATCATCACGTGAACTGTGCGGCTTATGTTTCATGGGGCCTTCAGAGAATGGGCCTTCTGCCTCACGGAACTACGTTCTACATTTCCGATACCCTTCACGGAAAGGGTGCTTCCTACATCAAGAACTCGGAGTATTTCACCGTGAAGTACAACTTGGGTCATCCGGGAAGTGCCGGACTGGAACCGGGGGATATCGTCGGATGGAAGACGCACACCTGCGTCTACGCCGGAAAGGATTCCAACGGAAACATGCTGTGGTACACCGCCGGCGGTTCGGATGTGAGCAGCAAGAACCTGGGACCGAGAACGAAGAAGTATGCCAACAAGAACATCACCGTGCTGATTCGGATTAACTATGATAAGATTCCGAAGAACTAGAACAGCCACGAGTGCGGTGGAGAGAATATCGAATTGCTGATACGAGGAGGAATCCGATGCGAAAGCGCCGGATTCCTCCTTTCGGGTGTAATCACTTGATTCTGCCGCATAAAAATATTAGAATATGTAAGTATTAACAACGAAAAGAGGAACATGTATGTCTTATTCATTTGTCATTCCCTGTTATTGCTCGTCTCACACCATCCGAGAAGTGGTGGAGAGCACCATACAGGAAATGGAACGAATCGATCGGAAACCTTACGAATTCATTCTGGTGGACGATCATTCACCGGACGAAGGGGCAACCCTTCAGGAGCTGAAGGCATTGGCCAATGAGTATTCCTGCGTTAAGGCCATCGAGCTGGCGAAGAATTCCGGTCAGCACAACGCGTCTATTGCGGGAATGAATTACGCCAAAGGAGATTACATCATCTCCATGGACGACGATCTGCAGACCCGTCCGTCCCAATTGCCGAAACTCTTTGAGGAAATTGAAAAAGGCTATGATGTGGTCTATGGATACTATCCGGAGAAGAAGCACAGTCGTTTCCGGAACTTCGGAAGCTGGGTTCACTTCGAATCGGTTCGAATCCTGATCGGGAAACCGAAGGGGATGAAGACATCCAGCTTCTTTGTGATGAGAAAATTCGTTCGGGATTACATCATCCAGTACAAAGAGCCGTACACCCATCTGCAGGGACTGGTGCTCCGCACCACCCGCAACATCTCCTGCATTCCGGTGGAGCATTTCGACCGAGCTTACGGACAGTCCGGATATACTTTTAAGAAGCTAATCAAACTTTGGTCCAATATTGTAGGATATTCTGTCGTGCCCCTGCGCATGGCCACCTGTCTGGGAATGGTCTTTTCCATGCTGGGGCTGATTGGCGCCATCGTGGTGATTGTGCGGAAAATCATGAATCCGGCCATGATGATGGGCTGGGCATCCCTGATGGCAGCCATCTTCTTTTTCTCCGGATTGATTCTGTTTTCTTTGGGACTGATTGGGGAATACATCGGACGAATGTTCCTGGGGATGGGCAACAATCCGCAGTTCGTGGTGAGAGAAATTTATACTAAAGATTCGGACTCGTCCGTAAATTTCGAAGACCTGGGAAAGCAGTAACCTTCCGGGCCTGTCCGGGACAGTCTGAAAGAAGTTCGTATTTTTTTATGGGATCTAGAATATGAAAGGGAGTAACTATGATACGATTCAATGTTCCACCTTATGTGGGAAAAGAAACCGAATACATGAAGGCGGCGATCGACAGCCATAAGATCTGTGGAGATGGGGAATTCACCAAGCGCTGCAACGCCTGGATTGAGGAGCATACCGGAACGGCAAAGGCCCTTCTGACCACCTCCGGCACGCAGGCTTTGGAGATGGCGGCATTGCTCAGCGATATTCAGCCGGGGGATGAAGTGATTCTTCCGTCCTACACCTTTGTGTCCACCGCGAACGCGTTTGTGCTGCGCGGGGCAAAGCTGGTTTTTGTGGACATCCGTCCGGATACCATGAACATCGATGAGAAGCTGATTGAAGATGCCATCACGGACAAAACCAGAGCCATCGTCCCGGTGCACTATGCCGGCGTGGGCTGTGAAATGGACACCATCATGGATATTGCAAAGAGACACAACCTGGTGGTTGTGGAGGATGCGGCGCAGGGCGTGAACGCGTTCTACAAGGGCCGGGCGCTGGGCAGCATCGGTGATTACGGCTGCTTCAGCTTCCACGAGACAAAGAACTACAGCATGGGCGAAGGCGGTGCCATCCTGATCAACCGGCCGGAACAGATTGAAGATGCGGAAATCATTCGGGAGAAGGGAACGGACCGGAGCCGGTTCTTCCGGGGCCAGGTGGATAAATACACCTGGGTGAACATCGGGTCTTCCTTCCTTCCAAGTGATATCAACGCGGCGTATTTGATGGCACAACTGGAAATGGCGGATGAGATTAACGAGAATCGCCTTCAGAGCTGGACGCGCTACAACGAAGGCCTGCAGGATCTGGCGCAGGAGGGTGTCATCGAACTTCCGTACATTCCGGAAGAATGCGCCCACAACGCCCACATGTTCTACATCAAGACAAAGGATATGGAAGAACGGAAAGCCCTGATTTCCTACCTCAAGGAGCGGGACATCGCAGCGGTATTCCATTACGTGCCGCTTCACTCCGCACCGGCGGGTCTGCGATTCGGGCGGTTCCACGGAGAGGATCGATATACCACAAAAGAAAGTGAACGCCTGCTGAGACTGCCGATGTACTACAATCTGTTGGAAAGCGATCAGCAGAAGGTCATCGATGCGGTTCACGGTTTTTACCATAAATAGGTGACATATGCTTAAAAGAATTCGAAATCGTCTGGAGAAAGCCGACAATATCGAGCGGAGCAGCTATCTGTGGAATATGATTAACGCCATGCTCAGTGCCGGGGAATCCCCGGTAATGACATTGGTGCTGACCCGGAGCCAGGGCGTCTACGATGCGGGGGTGTTCAGCATCGCCTATGCGGTGGCGGCCCTGATGCTGTATGTGGGACAGTACGGATTCCGGAAGTTCCAGTCCTCGGACATCCGGGAAAAGTATTCCTTCGCGGAGTACTACGGAATTCGGATTATCACCTGTGTGGTGATGATGCTGGCGGCGCTGGGATATTGCCTGTATGGCACCGTATGTCTGGGATATGACTTTCAGAAGTTCATCGTCATCCTTCTGGTAAATGCGCTGAAGTGCGTTCAGGCCTTTACGGATGTGGTTCACGGACGGATGCAGCAGATGGGAAGACTGGATGTAGCGACGAAGTCATCCTCCTTCCGGTATCTGATGGAGATGGTATCCTTCTCCGCAACGTATTTGGTGACTCGGAATCTGGTGAGCGCCATTTTGATGTGCGTGATCGTATCCGTCGTGGTGGCCGGTTTCACCTCCATGAATGTGGCGACGGATTTCTGTGCCCTGCGGCCGGAGTTTAACATGCGGCGGATGTGGATGATGATGGTGGAAGGCTTTCCGCTGTTTCTCAGCCTGTTCCTGAACATGTATCTGAGCAACGCGCCGAAGTATGCCATCGACGCCTATCTCACGGAAGAAATCCAGGCCATGTATAACATTATTTTTATGCCGGCCTTCGTGGTACAGCTGGTGGTGCATTTCATCTTTAACCCGATTCTCACCTCCTATGCGGAGATCTGGGCGAAAGGGGAAATCCAGCGGTTCAAGAAAGCCATCCGGAAGCAGATGGTTCTGGTGCTGGGACTTACGGTGCTGGGACTGGTGGTGGCGGCCACCATCGGAATACCGGTGCTGAGCTGGATCTTCGGAATGAACCTGACCGGACACCGGAAGGAGCTGATCATCGTGATGCTGGGCGGCGGAATGCTGGCCTACTCCGTATTCTTCAATACGGTCATCACCATTGTGCGGATGCACCGGACGCTGATCTACAGCTACGGAGCCGCGGCGCTGGCTGCTTTTACCCTGTCGGGAGTATTTGTGCGAAACTACGGCATGTTGGGTGCGACGGTGCTGTACACCACAATTATGACGATATTAACCATTATATTAGGAGTGATTCTGTTCATTAGAATCAGAAAAGAAAGTAGGAGAATTGTATGAAGGGAATTGTTTTAGCCGGGGGAAAGGGAACGAGACTCTATCCGATGACGAAGGCGGTATCGAAGCAGCTGCTGCCGATCTACGATAAGCCGCTGGTGTATTACCCGATTTCGGTGCTGCTTCTGGCAGGCATCCGGGACATCTTGATTATATCTTCGCCGGAGGCCATCGACGGTTATGAAGAGCTGCTGGGCGACGGAAGCAGCCTGGGCGTCCATTTCGAATACAAGGTGCAGGATCAGCCGAGAGGGCTGGCGGACGCATTTATTCTGGGTGAAGAATTTATCGGTGACGACAATGTTTGTCTGGTTCTGGGCGACAACATCTTCTACGGTCAGGACCTGAGCGGAATCCTCAAGAGAGCCATTTCCCATGAGACGGGAGCGACGGTGTTCGGATATCCGGTAAAGGATCCGACGGCGTTTGGCGTGGTGGAATTCGATTCGGAAAAGAACGTGGTTTCCATCGAGGAGAAACCGAAGCAGCCGAAGTCCAATTTCGCGGTGCCGGGATTGTATTTCTACGATAACGATGTCATTGAAATTGCCAAGAACGTAAAGCCGTCGGCTCGCGGAGAGATTGAAATTACGGCGGTGAACAACGAATACCTGCGGAGAGGCTCGTTGAAAGTGGAGCTGATGGGGAGAGGTATGGCATGGCTGGATACCGGTACGCCGGAGGGCATGCTGAACGCATCGGAATACGTATCCACCATTCAGGCCAGACAGGGATTCTACATCGCTTGCCTGGAGGAAATCGCTTGGAGAAAAGGTTTCATCGACGACGCACAGCTTCGCGAGGTGGGCGAGTCCTTGAAGATGACCCAGTATGGACAGTACATCCTTTCCCTGCTCTAATCGGGATTGAAGAAGAAAAGGAGATTGAACGATGAAAATTCTAGTAACCGGTGCGGCCGGATTTATCGGAAGTAATTTTGTTTTTCATATGAGAAAGGCCCATCCGGAGTACGATATTATCGCGCTGGATTCCCTGACCTATGCCGGAAACCTGGAGACCCTGGCACCGGTGATGGAAGAGGATCATTTTACTTTTGTGCGCTGCGATATCACGGATCGAGAAGGGGTTCGCAAGGTATTTGAAGAGCATCATCCGGACGTGGTGGTGAATTTCGCAGCGGAATCCCACGTGGACCGTTCCATTGAGGATCCGGGCGTTTTCCTGCGCACCAACATTCTGGGCACTCAGGTGCTGATGGATGCGTGCCGGGAGTTCGGCATTCAACGTTTCCACCAGGTGGGAACCGATGAAGTCTACGGAGACCTGCCGCTGGACCGGCCGGACCTGTTCTTCACAGAAGACCTGCCGCTGCAGGCGTCCAGCCCGTATTCCGCTTCCAAAGCATCTGCGGATCTGCTGGCCATGGCGTATCACAGAACCTACGGACTTCCGGTGACGATTTCCAGATGTTCTAATAATTACGGACCGTACCAGTTCCCGGAGAAGCTGATTCCGCTGATGATCGCCAATGCGCTGGCCGACAAACCGCTGCCGGTATACGGTACCGGTGAGAACGTGCGGGACTGGCTCTACGTGGAAGATCACTGCCGGGCCATCGACATGATTCTGGAGAACGGAAAGGTGGGCGAGGTCTACAACATCGGTGGACACAACGAGCGCTCCAATCTGGATGTGGTAAAAACAATTCTGAAGCAGCTGGGCAAACCGGAAAGCCTGATTACCTTTGTGGGAGACCGAAAGGGTCACGATCTTCGTTATGCCATCGATCCGTCCAAGATTCACGGGGAACTGGGCTGGTTGCCGGAGACGAAGTTCGACGACGGAATTCGTCAGACCATCGACTGGTATTTGAACAACGAAAGCTGGTGGAAGAATATCATTTCCGGTGACTATATGGAATATTACGAGAAGATGTACGGAAATCGGTAGATTTTCGGTGAAGTAAGGAGAGTGAAATGAGAGGGACGTCCCGGCATTATGCAGAACCGGAACTGAGCAGAGAGTGGAACTGGAAGAAACAGTGGCTGGTGTATACCGGTCTGTTTATCGTAACCGCACTGTTGGTCTTTGCGGCATTCTTCGTGTATCAGAAAACCCTCCTGAAGGGAAAAGGAAACGTGGACGGATTGATGCAGCATTATCCCTCCTACACCAAATTGAAGCGTGTTCTGGCGCAGGGCGGCGAAGGATGGTCCTGGGACGTGGGATTGGGAGCCGGCTTCTTTGATACCTTCAAAGGAAAGCTGACCAATCCGCTGACATACCTGCTGCTGGCGTTTCCTCAGAAATATTTAGATCTGGCCTACGATTTCGTCACGATTCTTCGGCAGTATCTGGCCGGCGTGGCATTCCTGATTTTCGGTCGGGAAGTAAAGCTGACCACCGAACAGAACGTGCTGGGCGCATTTGCCTACGCCTTCTCCGGATGGGCGATTATCGCTACTCTGACCCAGGGAACCTTTAATAACTCCATGATGCTGTTCCCGATTCTCATTATGGGGGCGGAACGGATTCTGAAGGGGAAATCGCCGCTGGTGTTCATCGTGGCGGAAGTGCTGTTTCTGGCATCCACCGTCCTGTGGGCATACATCGCCGGAATTTTCGTAATCCTGTACTTTATCGTGAGATATTTCCACTTCTACGGAAAGAACGGAGCCCTTCGTGCCACTCTGCCGCCGGAGCAGCCGGCGTGGAAGTCCTTTGCCGGGCGCTTTGGTGGTTTTATCGGAGACGGGCTGATTGGACTGATGATTTCCGCAATTTTCGTGGAATCCATCATTTACACCACCACATCGGCGGTAATCAATTCCGATTACGATGCGAACCAGGGGGGGTTCTATTCCCTAAAAACATATTTCGCCATGCCGACTGCGCTGGTTTCGCTGAACGAGGTGCATGAGGCGTACAGTGCGGTTTTTGCCGGCTTGCTGGTGACGGCACTGATGCCGATGATTATTTGGACCGTACGAAAGAAGAAGAGCACCGCCGGTATTTTTGCAATTTTCTGCTTGATTATCGGATTGTTCCCGGTGACGGGAAAAATTCTGAACGGTTTCAGCTATTCCGTAGGCAGATGGTATTTTGTCTTGACCTTTTTCCTGGTGTGGGCGGCCATGGAGTGCCTGGATCACGAAGTGCTGGGCAGCCGAAAGCGAATGACGGTGCTGTTGGGCTGGTGGTTCTTCCTTTGCGTTTGGGTGGTGCTGCTTTGCATTTTCTACCTGAAGATGCTGAAGCACAATATCGCCTGGGAATCCTTGCTTTCCCTGTGCATGATGTTCCCGCTGCTGGCGGCACTGGCCGTTCGGGAACTGCGGGTTCCGAAGCCGGGGCAGCGCAGCGCAAAGGTGTACCGTGGGATGACTGCCGTAATTACCGCAATACTGGTGGTAAATGTGGGACTTAATTCCTGGATTATGATGACGGGAGCCGGCGAAGGCGGATCCCAGCGGATTAAGACGTATATCGATAAAGGAGCGATGCCGGAACTGTACGACCAATACGTTCAGCGGGTGGTGCCGGACATTCAGGCGGAAGATACTTCTTTTTATCGCACGGACCAGTTGGATGACGGTTTTGAGAAATCTAACGTCAACATCGTGTTTGGCGGAAGATCTATCTATGAGTATTTCTCCTCCATCAGCAGCGACTGGCTGTATTTCAACAAAATGCTGGGGAACAACGCGGGATACAACCGGCGGATTGTCAGCCTTTCCAATGACAACCGTCCGGGAATGGACTACTTGCTGGGCGTAAAATATTTCCTTCGGGACAAGAATTACAAAGAGGCGGAGAAGCCGGGGTACGTGCCGTACGGATTCGAGTATCAGAAGACCATCGATGGGGTGGAGGTGTACCGAAACAAGCACTGCATGGGAATCGGGACCGGTTACTCACAGTATATTACGGAATCGGAGCTGAAGAAATTCGCACCTCTTGAGCGAGAGCAGGTGATGCTTCAGGCGGCGGTGGTGCCGGACAAAGAGGCGACAAAGGTTGCCGGACTGAAGCACGCGAAAATTTCGGAACTGCATACGGATGTGCAGTCGCTGGAATGTTCCGTCACGTCCCCATATAACGTGAAGCTGAAGGGCGTAAAGAAGGGGGAAATGACGGTTCAGAAGGGGGACGACAGTGAAGAGGACAATTACTTCAACATTCGCGTTCCGAAGACCTGGAAGAACATGCAGATTGTGGTTTCCTTCCAGGGGCTGGACCGAGAACCGATTACCTGGGATCAGCATATTCATTTGAAGGATGAGACGGTAGCGGATCAGGGATACAATCGGCTGAAGGAGTATCTGTACCGGAACGATTACACCGGAGGCACCAGTTTCATCATTACAGCCACGAAGGGAGACCGGAGCAAAACCGGAGAGTGTTACAAGTACGGAAACACCGGCCTCAACGATATCAGCGATTACAATATCAACCTGGGATATTACGACTCCTTTAGCGGGGATATCCGCATCCATTTCGATAAGGCGGGATTCTATAAATATGATGCCATCAAAGTGTACGGAATTCCGATGGAAAGCTACGATCAAGACGCATCTGTACTGAATGAAAATAGCTTAAAGGATGTTTCCTTCGATGACAAAACCGTTCGCGGAACGGTAAATAACGATTCGGAGCGGATTATGTACTTCTCCATCATCGACAATGCAGGATGGACCGCATACGTGGATGGGGAGAAGGCGGATAAAATCAGCCGGACGAACCTGGGCTTTACCGGCATCAAAGTGCCGGCGGGAAAGCATGAGATTACTCTTCGATATCGCTATCCGGGTCTGAAGGCCGGAATTGCGGTGACGGTTGTCGGCCTGGGCTTGCTTGCTCTGATTCTGCGCAAAGGGAAGAGAAAAAATCAATTAGAAGAAGAATAAGGCAGAGATTAACCTGCACCGGGCAGCAACCGCTTGACATTGCTTTCCGGATGCAGGTTTTTTCGTCCCCCACTGGCATGGGCGCAACCGAACGGCAGAAAAAGTAAATTTAAATTTCAGGTTTACTGTTTCGATGCGGTGCCGAAAAGTCAATAAAAAAGATGTGAAAAAATGTGCTGCATTTGTGATAGATGAACGAATATTGCCGCGGTGAACTTGAAAAAAAAGTCATGACACGTTATAATTAAATGAATTTTTGTGTATATAATTATTCGAGGGACAGAATGGTAGAATTTTTTCAGAATGTATTTGTAGGATTTCGGTTAATTGATGTGCTGGATATCATTATTGTGGCATATCTGGTCTATAAGATTCTGGGATTTATCCAAGAAACCCGTGCACAGCAATTGGTTCGTGGACTGGTGGTTTTGGGTATCGTTTTCTTTCTGTCCGATTTTCTGAAACTGTATCTGCTGAATTGGCTGCTTCGTAATTTCGTGACCATGGGACTCTTCGCCTTGATTGTCCTGTTCCAGCCGGAACTGCGTCGAGGATTGGAGCAACTGGGACGTCGGAACATCGTTTCCGGTCAGTTCCGAAGCCTGGACAAGGAAAATGCTATTGAAGTGGTAAAGGAAATTGTGGCAGCAGTGGATGATTTTTCGGCTACCCGGACCGGGGCACTGATTGTTTTTGAACGGGAAACCATGCTGAATGATATTATTGAAACCGGGACCATTGTGGATGCCCGGATTTCCGTGCGCCTTCTGGGAAATTTGTTTTACGAAGGGTCGCCGCTGCATGACGGTGCCGTAATCATTCGCGGAGACCGGATTCATGCAGCCAGCTGCGTTCTCCCTCTTACGGAAAAAAAGAATATCGGCCGAAACCTGGGCACGCGGCATCGAGCGGGCCTGGGCGTGTCGGAGGTGTCCGATGCGCTGGTCATCGTTGTATCGGAGGAGACCGGCGTGATTTCGGTGGCGGAAAACGGAAACTTCCGTCGATTCATGGATTTGAAATCGGTAGAGAAAATACTCCTGGGGGTATATATGCCGCAGGAGGTGACTTTCCGGGAGCGGATGACTCGGACGCTGAAGCATCGTCGGAAGGAGGAAACGCGGGATGGAGAATAATCGGAAAATTAACATCATCCTTTCATTGATTATCGCTTTCTGTGGATGGCTCTATGTAATGTACAATGTGGATCCCACCACGACGCGAACCTTCCGAAACGTTTCCATTACCTATTCCAATGAGAAGGATTTGGAGGCAAAGGGAATTGCATTGAAGTCCGCCGACAAGAAGTCCGTCGAGATTGAAGTGGAAGGTCATCGAAGTGAATTGAACAAGATGGATGACAGCGATATTAAGGTGCGGGCGGATTTGTCCGATGCCGGTAAAGGAGAAAATACTCTTTCGCTTCACGTTCAGACTCCGCCTAAGGTCAGCATCGTATCCAAGAGCGACGAAACGGTTACGGTCAACACGGAGGCTATGGATACCCGGTCGGTGCCGGGACGAGCGGAGTACCGAACGGAAAGCACTTCCGGCACGGAACCGATTGTAGAGGAACAGAGCAGCGACTATTTCTCTGTAACCGGTGCCAAGAGCAAGGTAAAAGAAGTGGAATATGTACGTATTCCGGTGGAAGAGCAGAAGCTCACGGGAAAGACACACACCTATAGTGTTTCCGTCATTCCGGTGGATCGCAGCGGGGACGAAATCACTCATGTCAAAGTAAATCCGGCCAAGGCGTCGGTGGCGGTGTTCAAGGGTTCAACGAAAAGCGTTCCGCTGAATATCGAGGTAAATAATCCGGCGAACGACGAGTACCTGCGCACCTATAGTGCTCCGAAAAAAGTAGAAATTAAAGGGAAGAAGGAAGTCCTTGAAAAGGTGAAATCCATTTCCGCGGAACCGGCAGACTTGGAGAAGATGACGGAATCCGGACGACTTGCGTTAAAGTATAAGTTGCCGGATGGCGTGTTTGTTGCCAACCGTTCCCTGAATCTGGGAATTACCGTAAACGTGACGGAATACCGGACGAAGGAAATCGAAATATCAACCAAAGACGTTACGGTGAAAAATCTTAACAGCAAATATAAGCCGACTTTTGAGGATAAAACCGTTACGGTAGAGGTGACGGACACCGGCAGCATGTTGGAAAGTCTGACCGCTAAGGATTTCGATGTCAGCGTAGATGCAAGGGGGCTCCGAAGCGGGTCTCACTCTTTGAAAGGGACCGTGAATTCCACAAAGAAATTGCATAAAGTGGAATTAGAAAGTGAAAATATTAATATATATCTAAGCAAGAAGGACTGATTAAATGGGTAGATTATTTGGAACAGATGGCGTTCGCGGAGTGGCGAACAAAGAACTAACCGCAACTTTGGCATATGAAATCGGCAGAGCCGCTTCCTATGTACTGGGGAATGGAAATCATCGTCCGGTGTTTCTGATTGGCAGGGACACTCGAATTTCCGGTGAATTGTTGGAAAACGCATTGGCGGCGGGCATCATGTCCGTTGGCGGAGACGTGATCAAGCTGGGCGTCCTGCCGACCCCGGCAGTGGCACGTCTGGTGCGGCACTACGAGGCAGATGCCGGAGTGGTAATCTCCGCATCGCATAATTCCTTTGAGTACAACGGAATTAAGATTTTCAACGGAAAGGGCTTCAAGCTGGACGATCGAATCGAAGAAAAAATCGAAGACATCATCCTGGCCAAGGAATTTCAGCATCCGGAATACGTGGGCGAGCACGTGGGCCGCTGCAGACCGGTGGAAGATGCTTTTAGCATATATGAGCAGGATCTGCTGAATACCATCGATACGCGTCTGGATGGAATGAAAATTGTACTGGACACCGCAAACGGCGCGTCCTATCGGATTGCACCGGCGGTGTACAAGGCGCTGGGTGCGGATGTGACCGTGCTTTCCAATACACCGGACGGAATCAATATCAACGAGCATTGCGGTTCCACCCATCCGGAAAACCTTCAGAAGAAGGTGGTAGAAGTAGGTGCCGATGTGGGATTTGCCTACGACGGTGACGCCGATCGTTTGATTGTTGTAGATGATAAGGGTCAGGTGTTGAACGGCGACCACGTTCTTTGCATCTGCGGAAAGATGCTGAAGTCGCAGGGCAAGTTATACGATAACAAGATTACCGCTACGGTAATGAGCAACCTGGGGGTTCACAAATACATGGAAAAACAGGGCATTTCCGTTGACGTGACCGGAGTGGGCGACCGATATGTTCTGGAATCCATGCTGAAGACCGGATCCGTTCTGGGAGGAGAACAGTCGGGACATATGATTTTCCTGGATTACACCACCACCGGTGACGGCGTGCTGTCCTCCCTGCAGTTCATCAAAGCCATTCAGGCTTCCGGAAAGAAAGTCAGCGAGATGGGAGAGGAAATCGTCATCTATCCGCAGGCATTGGTAAATGCAAAAGTCAATCCGGAGTACAAGAAAGAAGCCATGGACGATTCGGACGTACAGGCACGGATTGCGGAAGTAGAAAAGAAACTGGAAGGCGTTGGCCGAGTTCTGATTCGCCCATCCGGAACAGAACCGCTGATTCGCGTAATGCTGGAAGGGGAAGATACGGAAGAATTGAAAGCGGATGCGGAATACATCGCACAGCTGATTATAGAGAAATTTGGGGAGAAATAGTACATGAACACAGTAGAATTAAGCAATCGTATTTATCCGGACATCACCCGGACGCCGGAAGATTATGAAGCAATGTATCCGAAGAGAAATCTGCCGGAAGGAGCGAAAGTTACCCGTCTGGGACCGAGTCCGACCGGTTTTATCCACCTGGGAAATCTGTACGGTGCCTTTGTGGATGAACGACTGGCCCATCAGAGCGAAGGCGTTTTCTACCTTCGTATCGAAGATACGGACGACAAGAGATATGTAGAGAATGCCGTGGAAACCATCATTTCCTCCTTGTCGTTCTTCGGAATTCAGTTCGATGAAGGGGTTACCGCGCATGGTGATATGGGCGATTACGGCGATTATACCCAGAGCCACAGAGGGGAAATCTATCGCTGCTACGCAAAGAAATTGATTGCGGAGGGAAAAGCATATCCATGCTTCCTTTCCGAAGAGGAGATTTCCGAGATTCGGGAGAAACAGGAAGAGCTGAAAATCGCTCCGGGAATCTACGGCGAATGGTCCCGCTACAGAGACTGGGAGACCGATGAGGTGCTCCAGAAGGAAGTCGCTGAACGGCTGGAGCGTGGCGATGACTTCGTCATCCGACTGAAATCCTCCGGCGTACCGAATGCTTCCGGCGATGACATTCGCAGAACCAAGGTGGTGGATGCTATCCGCGGTGAGCTGGACGTTCCGGAAAACTTCCAGGATATCGTAATCATCAAGACCACCGGCATTCCGACGTATCACTTTGCCCATGCGGTAGACGATCACCTGATGAGAACCACCCATGTGGTCCGGGGTGAGGAATGGCTTCCGTCCTTGCCGATTCACGTAGAGCTGTTTGACAAGCTGGGCTTCGAACTCCCAACCTATTGTCATACCGCTCAGCTGATGAAAATCGGAGAAGACGGAAACAAGAGAAAGCTTTCTAAGAGAAAGGATCCGGAATTATCACTGGATTATTACCGCAGTCAGGGGTATCATCCGGCGGCAGTACGGGAATATCTGCTGACTATCCTGAACTCCAATTATGAGGAGTGGAGAATGGCTAATCCGGATGCGGATATTGATGAGTTTGCTTTTACCACGGAAAAGATGAGCAACTCCGGCGCGTTGTTCGATTTGAATAAGCTGAACGATGTGAGCAAGGACACCTTGCTGCGCATCCCGGCGACGGAGCTGGCAGAGTGGCTGCATTCTTGGTCGCAGGAATTTGCGCCGGAATATGAATACGTGTTCCGTGATATGGATCTTCTGACACAGATTCTGGATCTGGGCAGAGAAGACCGGAAGCCGCGGAAGGATTTGATTTACGCTCGTCAGATTATGACGTTTATCGGATATTTCTTCGACGAATCTTTTGAGATTGAAGATGAGTATCCGGAAGAAGCGGCCGCCGATCGAAAGAATATTCTGCAGGCATATCTGGACAGTTACGATCACAACGACGATCAGGAAAACTGGTTCAACAAGATTCGTGAAATCGCCGTGGATCAGGGTTATGCAGCAAAACCGAAGGATTACAAGAAGAATCCGGAGGAATATAAAGGACATGTAGGACATGTTAGTACCGTTATTCGAATCGCGCTGATGGGACGTTCCCAGTCCCCGGATGTGTGGACGATACAGCAAATTATGGGGGAAGATAAGGTTCGCGCTCGAATTGAAGCAGAGCTGAACCGATAGCTGGAAGGAGAAGACATGCAACCGTTACTAGTTATTATGGCCGCCGGAATGGGAAGCCGGTACGGCGGCAGCAAACAAATTGACCCAATTAGCAAAGAAGGGGACATCATCATGGATTTTTCCCTGTTCGATGCGTATCGGGCCGGGTTCCGAAGAGTCGTATTTATTATTAAAGAGGATTTTGAAGAAACATTTCGTCAACATGTGGGTGAACGGGCCGGAAAGGTGTACGAAACTCATTTTGTCCATCAAGAATTGACGGATTTGCCGGCAGGTTATGCCGTTCCGGAAGGACGGACCAAACCGTGGGGGACCGCACACGCGGTGCTGGCTGCGCGAGATGTCATCGATGCGCCTTTTGCGGTGCTGAATGCTGACGATTATTACGGACCGGAAGCATTCCGCTTGATTTACGAGTATCTCACGTCGAAAGCAGATGCCACTCATCACTGCATGGTGGGTTTTTCCATCGAGAATACCTTATCCGATAACGGAACGGTTTCCCGTGGAATCTGCCGGGCGGCAGAAGGTATGCTGACCGACATCGAGGAGCATACGGAAGTGGGATACCGGGAAGATGGAAAAATTCACGGAAAAGACATCAGTGGAACGGATCGGGTGATTCCGGAAGGATCGCCGGTATCCATGAATCTGCTGGGATTTGGTACTGCGTTTGTACAGGTAATGAAGGAACGGTTTGCGGAATCGCTGGACCGGGTGCTGGAAGAAAACCCGATGAAGGGTGAAATCTATCTGCCGTCTATGCTAAACGATGAACTTCAGAACAACAGAGCTTCCATGCAGGTTCTCCATTCCGGAGATAAGTGGTATGGCGTAACCTACCGGGAAGACCGGGAGAGCGTGGTAAATGCTCTTGCGGAAATGAAACAGCAGGGAATCTATCCGCAGGATTTATGGAATAAAGGAGAATAATATGTGTGGCATTGTAGGATATATAGGAACAAAAGAACCTCAGGATATCATCATTAACGGCTTGAAGAAGCTGGAGTATCGTGGATACGATTCGGCCGGAATCGCCGTGGTGAATCATGGAAAGATTGAACTGAGAAAGCATGTAGGTGCCATCAGCAACCTGGAAAAACTGATTGGCGAGGAGCGTCTGGGCGGACATGTTGGAATCGGTCATACTCGCTGGGCAACTCACGGTGCACCGTCGGATTTGAACTCCCATCCGCACATGGATATGGACGGAACCATCGCTGTGGTTCACAACGGAACGGTAGAGAACTATGTGGAGCTGAAGGCGGAGCTGGAAAAAGAAGGTGTGGTTTTCCGCACGGAGACCGATACAGAAGTGGCAACCATGCTAATCAGCAAGTACTATCACCGGAATCACGACTTGAAAAAGGCGCTGGATCAGGCGATTTCGGAGATGAGGGGAACCTATGCCATTGCTGTAGTGGCAAAAGACCAGCCGGATCAGTTCGTGGCATATCGAAAGAATGCACCGTTGATTGTAGGCATAGGAAACAATTGTAATTTTGTGGCATCGGACTTCTCCGCATTGCTGGCATACACCAAAGACGTATACCTTCTGGAAAATGGGGATACCGTTGTATTAACAAAGGATGCCGTTAACATCTATGATGAAGAAGATCGTTTGATTGAACGTCCGATGATGCATGTGGATTGGGATGTCAGTGCGGCCGAAAAGGGCGGATACGATCACTTCATGCTAAAAGAAATTTACGAGCAGCCGACGGCAATTCGAGAAACCCTGAGCCGGAACCTGGACGATAACGGCCGCGTGCACCTGCAGGAGACCGTACAGCTCACCAAGGAGGACTTCGAGAAGATTAATAAAATCGTAATCGTTGCCTGCGGAACCGCATACCATGCCGGTCTGGTGGGAAGATACGTAATCGAGAAGCTGGCTCGAATTCCGGTAGAAGTGGATATCGCTTCCGAATTCCGTTATCGGGATCCGTTCGTGGATGAACATACCCTGTTCATCGCTGTCAGCCAGTCCGGAGAGACGGCTGACACTTTGGAAGCCATGAGAGAAGCGAAACGGAAAGGCGCTCGCGTGCTGTCCGTTGTCAATGTAGTGGGCAGCACCGTAGCAAGAGAAAGTGACGATGTGTTCTACACACAGGCCGGACCGGAGATTGCTGTAGCATCCACAAAGGCATACACGACACAGCTGGTGTGCATGTACCTGCTGGCACTGTTCTTTGCAGATTTGAACGATGCCATTTCAGCGGAAGAATATGAGAATTTCGTACAGGATTTGGAAGCGATTTCGGGTAAGCTGGAGGATGTTCTGAAAATGGCACCGGAAATTGAGAAACTGGCAAATCGTCTGTATGACCGGGATCAGGTGTTCTACATCGGTCGAGGGGTAGATTCCAGTGTTGCTTATGAGGGCTCCCTCAAATTGAAGGAGATTTCCTATATCAACTCCTTTGCGATTGCCGCAGGAGAGTTGAAGCACGGTACAATTGCCTTAATGGAACCTCGTACCATCGTATGGGCGTTGGCTACTCAGGAGAGATTGTTTGATAAGATGGTTTCCAATATTCAGGAAGTCAAAGCGAGAAACGCTCATATCATCTCTCTGGCGCAGGAAGGAAACAGCGGAATTGAAGCGCATTCCGATACGGTATTCTATATTCCGAGAACGCAAGACGAGTTAACACCTCTTCTCAGCGTAGTGCCGCTGCAGTTGTACGCGTATTACGTTGCCAAAGCGAAGGGCTGCGAAATTGACAAACCGAGAAATTTGGCGAAGAGCGTTACGGTAGAGTAAACAAAAAAATCACGCCTTAGAAAGGATGATACTATGGAAGAGAGCAGAGCAGTTCAGAAATACACCGCATGGATAAATGCGAAGAATGTGGACCCGCTGATTCGCCGGGAACTACTGAATATTATAAGCTCGCCGGAAGATATTACGGAACGATTCAGCGAAAATCTTACTTTTGGTACGGCAGGCCTTCGCGCAGTGATGGGTGCCGGTACCAATCGAATCAACATCTACACCGTTGCGTCCGCCGCTAAAGGACTGGCGGCATGCCTTCAGGCTTCGGATGCTTCCGAAGAAGGGGTTATCGTGTGTTACGATTCGCGAAATCATTCCAAAGATTTTGCTGAAATTACGGCCAGGGTGTTGGCGTGCGAAGGGATAAAAGTATACCTCTCCGATCAACTGCGCCCGGTTCCGATGCTCTCTTTTGGAATCCGCCATTACCGAACTGCCGGCGGTGTAATGATTACCGCTTCCCACAATCCGCGGGAATACAACGGGTTCAAGGTGTATGGAAATGACGGCGGACAGTTGAGTCCGGCCGGAGCGAATGCGGTTCAGGAACGCATGCCGGAATTCGAGGACGTGGTGGACTATCTGGCAGAAATGCTGCCGCTGGAAGATTATGTTCAGAAGGAACAGGTATCATATCTTGGAAAAAATTGGGATGATGCCTATATGGAAATGCTTCACGGTATGAAGATTTCCCAGAAATTGTCTCAGGATTCCAAGGCACGCCTGCGAATTGTGTATACCCCGTTGAACGGTGCCGGTGCGAAACCGGTTCTTCGAGTGCTGAATGAAAACGGATTCCGCCGCGTATTTATGGTATCGGAGCAGGAAAAGCCGGATGGTAATTTCCCAACGCTCCGGGTGCCGAATCCGGAACGGGAGGACAGTTTTGCTCTCGCGAAGAAATATGCGAGAGCAGTGGCCGCAGATGTTATCATTGCAACGGATCCGGATTCCGATCGATTGGGTGTCGCGGTGCTGGACGATGACGGCGGATATCAGATGCTCAGCGGCAATCAAATCGGCCTCCTGCTGATGGAGTACATTTTGGCAACAAAGAGTGCAAGAGGGGAACTTTCGGAAAACGATTACTGTATTACTTCTGTCGTTTCTTCAAATCTGGCACGGGTGATTGCAAAGCGATACAATGTGAAGTTGATTGAAACCTTAACGGGTTCCAGACATTTTGCAGAGTGCATTCGAAATCATGAAGCGGAGGAGTCCGGAACCTTCCGGTTTGGTTTTGAAGAAGGAAATGGCTTTATGTTCCATTCCGAAGTGAGAGATAAGGATGCGGTAGCGGCTTGCTTGGCCATTGCGGAGATGGCGGCGGTTTCCAAATCCTATGGCTTGCGTTTGATGGATCAGCTGAAGGCGATTTATCGTCTGTACGGATATGCGGCGGAGAAAAACGTCTCCATCGATTGTTCCGGACCGGAAGGGGCAGAGAAAATCCGACGCTGCATGGATCATTATCGCCTGCTCAACGGAAAGCTGGGGGCGATGGGAAAAGATCTCTATTACCGGGATGTAAAGACATTTATCAATCGGATGCCGGAGTCCAATCTGCTCATCTATGAGCTGAACGATATGGATTGGATTGCAATTCGTCCATCCGGTACGGAACCGAAACTGAAGGTTTATTTCGGTTTCTACGGCGAAAAAACAGCGGCGGAAAGTCGGCTGAATACGGTATCCAAACAATTGATTCAGGATATCCGGGAGATATTGGATCAGAAATAGAAACAGACAACGAGGCACTTGTCTCGTTGTTTTTTTGCAGAAAACCGAGAGTTAACCAATAATTATTTTGATTTTATCTTGAATCGGTTTACCGATAATGTTACAATGCTTTTATCGGTAAACTGATTAAGGCGGTATAATTATGAATAAGAGAAGACAATTTGGAAAAAGAATAGTAAGCCTGACTTTGGCAACAGTACTGCTCCTATTCACTGTTGTTCCGGCAAATGCAGCAACAACCGGAGCGCTGAACAGCGATGCAGCGGCCATCAACAGCGATGGAAACATTAACAGCGATGGGGCGATTAACAGCGACGGAAATGCCGGAATGCGGACTTTTTCGGTAAGAGGCCGTTCAATGATTGCATCGTCCAAAGCCAAGAACATGTCAAAGGGTTGGCATTCCATCGGCGGATATCGCTATTATTTCTATAAAACCGGAAAGTATTATAAGGATGAGATCAAATCCATTTCCGGAAAGAAATATTGCTTTGATAAAAGCGGACATCTGCTGTACGGAGTAAATAAATACGACGGAAGTCATTACTATTCCGACTCGCAGGGTGTGATTCGTGAGTCGGCCGGCTTTGTGACCAGCGATGGGTATCGATACTATGTTACAAAGGGTGGAAAGATTATGACCGGTCGAACCTTTAAGGTGTCCGGAAAGACCTATAAAGCTTACGGAAACGGAAAGCTGGGCACCGGTGTATTCAAATACGGTACGGTGGCTCGTTTTTATGCGGACAAAAACGGCGTGGTTCGTATGAAGGCCGGATTTATCACCTGGAATGGAGATCGATATTACATCACAAAGAACAAAGGCCGAATCGAATGCGGCCGGACGTTCAAAGTGAGTGGAAAGATGTACAAAGCTTACGGAAACGGAAAGCTGGGCACCGGCGTGTTCAAATATGGAAAGACCGCCCATTTCTACGCAGATAAGAACGGCGTGGTTCGCACAAAAGCCGGATTTATCACCTGGAACGGATACCGTTATTACATTACAAAGAATGCGGGAAGACTGGAGTGCGGACGAACCTTTAAGGTAAAAGGAAAGACCTATAAGGCATATTCCACCGGAAAGCTGGGCACCGGTGTGTTTAAGTATGGAACCACCGTTCGTTTCTACGCGGATAAATACGGTGTGGTAAAGACCACCGCCGGTTTCGTAGAGTATTCGGGTAACCGCTACTATGTGCAGAAGGGCGGAAAAATTGAATTAGGACATACTTTTACCGTGAATGGCAGAAAGTATAAAGCCTTTGCAGATGGTCGCCTGGGAATCGGAATTTTCAAGTATGGCAGCAAGTATTATTATGCGGATGAAGATGGTGCAATTGCATCCAAGGCCGGTGTGGTAAGCTTCAAGAAGAAGTACTATTACGTGAACAAGAACGGCAGCGTGGCGATGAACGGACTGATTACCGCCGGATCAAAGAAATACATGGCAAATGCAGACGGAACTTTGAAAACCGGATTTTTTGAAGATTCCGGAACCAAGTACTATGCCGGCAAGAAGGGCGAAATCGTGACGAAGGAAGGGTTCCTGGTAGTAGATGGAGGCACCTACTACATCCAGAAGGGCGGAGCCATTTTCTGGGGACATACTTTCACGAAGAACGGAAAGACCTATAAAGCATATTCCAGCGGAAAATTGGGCACCGGGCTGTTTAAATACGGTTCCTCGTATTACTATGCTGACGGCACCGGAGCGGTGAAGACCACGGCGGGATTGATTACCGTAAGCGGCAAGAAGTATTACGTGAAGAAGGGCGGAAAAATCGCCGTTTCCACCACAATCACCACCGGGGGAACCACCTATAAGGCGGACAGCAAGGGGGTTCTGAAGGCGCAGAAGTCCACTACCGGAACCGAGCTGATGAAGATTGCACAGAAGGAAGTGGGAACCAAGACCGGAAAGAAGTACTGGGAAGCGTATTTCGGCACGAAATTCCGGAATGGAGACTCTACTCCATGGTGCGGAACGTTCGTCACCTGGTGCTTCAAGAAGGCGGGCCTGTACAGCTTGATTAAGGATATTGAGGACTACGGCAATCTGGGTTATGTTCCTTCCTATTCTGCTTATGCGAACAAGAAGAAAATCTGGGTAAGTGCCAATAAGGCGAAAGCCGGAGATATCATCATCTTCGGATCCAGTTCTCACGTGGGCTTGGTAAAATCCGTATCCGGAAATGTCATCACCACCATTGAGGGGAATACGGGCAGTACCCGGAACGGAGAGGTAAAGCAGAAAACCTATTCCTTGACAAACAGTTGGATTAAGGGTGTTATGCGCGTCATCCGATAATGGAAAAGTCAGCTGAAATAATAATGAATGGCTTCGGGGAACTTCCACAATTCCCGAAGCCATTTTCTGTTTTAGCAGCGGTGAGAATGGTCGCCTCTTGTATTTCATCGGAAAATTGTTATAATAATACAATAGAATAAAATTTTTTGAGTGAAAGCTGAATATGAATAAAAAGAATAAGATTAAAGATAACTCATATGTTAATGATGTGGTCGATAAGCTGGAGTGCATCGCAGAAATCGCCGTTCTATCGGTGATTTATTTCTATTTCTGGCGTTTCCAGTACGATGCGGCACTGTTTCCGCCGCTGCAGCACCGAGGGAGATTTGTAATTGCCGGTGTATATGCACTTCTGTTGATTATCGGATTTGTGTGGACGGAAGGTTTCCGTTGGGGATATTTGAAACGGCTGGACGTGGTCATTTCCCAAGGCGTTTCTATTTTTGTGGTCAATTTCATTTCCTATTGGCAGCTGTCGCTGATTGGAAACGGGATGATTCCGGTAATGCCGATGGTGATGCTGACGGGAGTGCAGCTGCTGACATCCATCGTTGCTTGTTTCTTATTTACGAAGATATATTTTCATCTTCATTCCAAGAAAAACATGGTGATGATTTACGGTACGGAAAACGCATTAAAGCTGCAATTCAAAGCCAACAATCGGTTGTCCCAGTATCATGTTTCCAAGGCGATATCGGCAGATACGGATTTCATCGATATCCTATCGGAAATCAACCGATACGATGGCGTTATCATCAACGATCTTCCGGGAAAGAAGAGAAATAATATCTTGAAATACTGCTATTTTAACGGGATTGACGCTTACGTGGTTCCGAAGATTTCCGATATTATCATTCGCGGAGCAGACGACTTTAACCTGTTGGATACACCGATTGTAGTCACACACGGAAAGGGGTTAACCTTAACGCAGCGGATGACAAAACGCATCATGGACGTGGTGCTTTGCCTTATTGCCATGGTTCCGGCATCGGTGATTATGCTGATTACAGCGATATTCATTAAGCTGGATGATGGCGGTCCGGTATTTTTCCGACAGGAACGGGTTACCCGCAACGGAAAGCACTTCAATGTAATCAAGTTCCGCAGCATGATTGTTGATGCGGAGAAATACAATAAGCCGATTCCTGCGGTGGATCAGGATCCGAGAATCACAAAGGTGGGAAGAATTATTCGTGCCACACGAATCGACGAGCTTCCACAGCTCTTTAACATTCTGAAGGGCGATATGAGCATTGTCGGACCTCGGCCGGAACGGGTGGAACACGTGGAGAAGTATTCTCGTGAAATCCCGGAATTCATTTACCGCGAAAAGGTAAAGGGCGGATTGACCGGATACGCACAGATTTACGGCAGGTACAATACATCGGCTTACGATAAACTGCGATTGGACTTGATGTACATCGAAGATTATTCTTTGGTGCTGGATATTAAGATGATTTTCCGAACCATTCGAATTCTCTTCCAGAAGGACAGTACCGAGGGCTTTGACAAGGCGGAGGAACTGGAACAGCTGAAGGAAGATGAAGTGGAGAAGATTCGTAAGGCGTTGGATGATGACGAGTAGTGCAGGTTATATTTGCAATAAAAGCAAGCTTGTTATATAATATACGGTAGTTTTTGATTATTCAGACTTCTGAGAGGAGATTTTATGGCAAAGAAGTTAAGTCCAAGAGCGCGCAGAAGGAGACGTGGAAGACGAATCGTCAATACCCTGTTGATTGTTCTGATTGTTGCGTTGATTGGCGCAATCGCTGCTGTAATGGCCGGTACAAAGATTCTGAATACCGTGAATCGTGCAGATTTAAAGAGTTCCGCAGATCTTTACCGACATGAAGTAGATGGATATACCAATATTTTGCTTTTGGGTGTAGATACCCGTGACTTGAGTGAAGTAAAGAATTCTCGTACGGATATGATTATGATTGCATCTATTAACAATTCTACAGATGAAATTACGTTAACATCGGTGTATCGTGATACCTATCTTCAGATGGGAGATACTTCTACATACGACAAGATTACTCATGCGCACTATTACGGAAGCACCGAGATGTCCATCGCATCCCTGAACCGGGCGATGGATCTGGACATCGATCAGTATGCGCTGGTGAACTTCAAGGGCGTTGCCGATGCGGTAGATGAGATGGGTGGTCTGGAGATTAACGTAGAAGACTACGAAATCGATGAATTGAACAAATACACCAAGGAAACGGCGAAGATTGTCGGAAAGAAATCCTACACAATCGTAAAGAAACCGGGCAAGCAGGTTTTGGATGGCTGTGCATCGGTTTCCTATGGCCGAATTCGAAAGGGTGTGGGCGACGACTACAAACGTACCGACCGTATGAGAATCGTATTTAAGAAGATTCTGTCCAAGGCAAAGAGCATGGACGTAAAGACCCTGTATCAGGTGGCCGGTGCAATTCTGCCGGAGGTTCAGACGAACCTGTCCAACAAGGATATGATGAGCCTGGCGTTGAAACTGAAGAAACTGAATGTGGGTGACAGCAAGGGCTTCCCGTACAATAAGACGGCCGGAATGGTGGATGGCGTGTCCTACGTGCAGGCGACGGATTTGGCGAGCGATGTAAAGAAATTCCATCAGAAGGTATTCAATGAAACGGACTACGAACCGAGCGCAACCGTGCAGGAAATCAGCCGAATTGCCAGCAGATATTAGCGAAGCGGCGGGAAAAAAAGAATAGCATGAAGAACAGGACATCCGCAGTGAATTGCTGTGGGTGTCCGTTTTGTATTCTGAAGGGAACGGAGCAAATCGAATCCGTGCTATCTATTGAAGGCTTCATATGGTATAATAATATGAATTATTCTGTGAAGGAAAAAAGAGTATGACGGTGCTGAAATATTTATTTGCGGTTCTGGTGACCTTACCGATTCTATTTTTAGGAGTGTTCTTAATGAAAAGATACTCCATAGAACTTCGCAAAACAAATAAAAATGTTGAGAGAAAAGCGGAAGCAAATCGGAAAGGAAACAGAAAATAATCATGAGCAGAGGAATTTTTATCACATTGGAAGGCCCGGACGGCGCCGGAAAAACAACGCAGATTCAGATGATGAAGGAATACTTGGAAGGCCTGGGGAAATCCGTTCTTCTTACGAGAGAACCCGGCGGAACCGGTATATCCGAAAAACTTCGCAAAATTCTTTTAGACAAAGAAAATGCGGAAATGTCCGATACCACCGAGATGATGATTTACGCAGCGGCCAGAGCGCAGCACGTGGCGGAGCGGATTCGCCCGGCACTGGAGCGTGGCGAGGTGGTGATTTGCGATCGTTTCGTGGATTCCAGCGTAGCGTATCAGGGATACGGAAGAGGCCTGGGCGATGCGGTTCAGGAAGTGAATCGGTATGCCACGGATGGGCTGGAACCGGACAGAACCTTTTTCATGGATTTGGATCCGGCAATAGGGCGAGGACGAATCGGGAAAGATGTGCAGGATCGTATGGAGCGGGAGAAGTTGGATTTTCACTACAGAGTCTATGAAGGATATCTGAAAATCTGGCAGGCCAATCCCCATCGCGTGATTCGTCTGGATGCATCCCGAAGCATTGATACCATACAGTCCGAAATTCGAAAACACTTGCAGCAGATGCTGGATGAGGAGGAACAGTAGCGGATGAATGTCCTGGGGGAAATTAAGAAGAGTCTGTGGAACGGCCGAATGGCGCACGCATACATACTGGAAGCGCCGGCGGGAGAAACTCGGGATCGGCTGATGACCAACATTCTTCAGGAAATTCTGTGCCGGAATCCCGATTTGGAGCAACGTCCCTGCGGTCTTTGTGAGGCCTGTCGGAGGGTAGCTGCCGGAAGCCATGAGGATGTCATCTACATGAAGAAATCCAAACTGGAAGAGGGAAAAACAAAAACAAACAAAGTGACCTATGTGATGAAGGATACCGAACCGTTCATGGATCGGCTGCGACTGAATCCGTATGGAGAACGAAATATCGGTGTAATTCCGGATGCGGATGACTTGAAGGAAGACGTTCAGAATAAGATTCTGAAGACTTTGGAGGAACCCTATCCGGGCACGGTGTTTTTCCTCGTGGCCGAAAACCGGAATAACCTGCTTCCAACAATTCAGTCCCGCTGCGTGCTGCTTCGAGAAACGGAAGAACCGGATGCGGCGGAAACCTCCGCATTGGAAGAAATATGGAATCAGAATTATTTTTTTCAATACCGGAAGATGGTGGACAAAAAAATAAAGACTGCGGATGATGCATTGAAATTCTTGGATGTGATTGAAAGGGAGGCTCATAAAGAGCATCGCTTGGAAACGGTTCTGCGAATCGAAGAGACGCGGAAGGATATTCTGGGAGAATTTCATATGGGGGGCATGAACTGGAAATATGCACTGAAAAGACTCTTCCTAGAAGTAAGGGAATAGAGAATAGAAACGGAGGAATGAAATAGATGACAGAAATTGTCGGCGTGGGTTTTGTGAAAGCGAGCAAGACCTACTATTTTGACCCGGAAGGGAAAGAATACAAAATGGGAGAGCTGGTTATCGTAGAGACCGCTCGCGGCCTGGAGATGGGCCATATTTCCATTGAAAACCGGGAGGTGGAGGACAGCGAAATCGTCGCACCTCTTAAAAAAATCGAACGTCGTGCCACGAAGGCCGACTTGGCAAAGTATCGGGAGAATTTGAATAAGCGGGAATCCGCCATGAAAGTCTGCGAAGAGAAAATTCGCAAGCATAAGCTGGAGATGAAATTGGTGGATGCGGAATATACCATTGACGGAAGCAAGGTGATATTCTATTTTTCTGCAGAAGGCAGAATTGATTTCCGAGAATTGGTAAAGGATTTGGCGGCACATTTCCGGATGCGGATTGAGCTCCGCCAGATCGGTGTGAGAGATGAAGCGCGCATGCTGGGCGGAATCGGCATTTGCGGAAGACCGTTCTGCTGCAGCAGATGGCTTCATGATTTTCAGCCGGTGTCCATCAAGATGGCAAAGCAGCAGAATTTATCTCTGAATCCATCCAAAATCTCCGGATCTTGCGGACGCCTGATGTGTTGCCTGAATTTCGAAAACAAGACCTATCAGGAGCTGCGGAAGGGCATGCCGAATGAAGGCGAACAGGTGGTAACGCCGGACGGCCCGGGAAAGGTGACGGCAGTCAACCTTTTTGAAGGCAGCGTCAATGTGCGTCTGTTCGAAAAGCCCAAGGACAAGGATGCCAAGGAAACACCGCTTTCTCAGGAAGTACGCACTTACTTCAAACAGGAAGTGCGCAGAACGGATAAAAAGTCCCACAAGAAATCCCGGAACGAACAGAATAACGTGGATCCGGAGACCATGAAGGAACTGGAAAAACTAACAAGAGATTAATGAATAGAGAATTGGAAACGATGGATTCCATCGGCTTCGGTGGAATGAAATTGATACAGGGAAACGGGTTTCGCTACGGAGTAGATGCGGTTCTGTTGGCCGGCTTTACGGCGGGGGAAACCGGCGGCCGAGGAATGAAGCGGCGAAGAGCGCCTCGTATTCTGGAATTGGGATGCGGAAACGGGATCGTTTCGTTGATTCTATCCCATAAGATTCCCGAAAGCACCATGCTGGGGCTGGAAATCCAGATAAAGGAAGCGGAGCGGGCGCGCCGAAATGCGAGGCTCAATCATCTGGAAGAGCGAATCCAAATTCGAGCAATCGATGTAGCATCCATAGGTGAAACCGCCCTTCCCGAGAAATTCAATGCGGTGGTGACGAACCCGCCGTACTTCAGACGGGGCGGAGCTATTCCCAACGATGCTTCCGCAAAGTACATTGCAAGGCATGAAACCAGTGCGGATTTGGATGATTTTATTCGAGCCGCAGCGGTACAGCTGGACCGAGAAGGGGAACTTTTCATGGTGCACCGGCCGGACCGATTGGTGGACATCTGCTGTTCCATGCGTGCCCAAGGGATGGAACCCAAAGAGCTTCAGATGGTGATGCCATTTCCCGAGACAAAGCCGAACATCCTGCTGATACACGGGGTAAAAGGAGCAAATTCAGAGCTTCGGGTTCTTCCGCCAATTCACGTCCGAGAAAAGGATGGAAGATATTCAGATTTGATTCAACGGATTTACGAAAGAAATCGTGAAGACGAAAGGGAATCCAACTAATGATATAATTCAAAAGGAGGAATGTGGAATGAATGTTTCGCTGAATCTCACAGATGCACTGATTATCGGATTGATCGTGGTGACCATTATTCTGGTAATCTATTTAATCGTTTTGGCGGCAAGGCTGAAGGAAACGCTTCGAAAGGTGGATGACATTCTGGATGATGCCAACCGGATTTCGAAGATTGCCGCAGAGAAGACGGAAGTCATTGATGGCGTTATCGATAATGCAGCGGATACCATGATGGGAATTGTGGAAACGGTGCACGAGAATTCATCGCTGATCGGAAAGGTGGCCAGTGTGGGTACCGGAGCGGCAGCCATTCGGTCTCATCGAGCGAAAAAACGCTCCCGAAAGGAAGAAGCGGCATTCAGCCGCGCAAATGCTCGGAAGTCCCGGAAAAGATAGATGCTACGGGACATTGCAGCGATACGAGTAAACAATTTTGTAAATATTATTTTTATAAATAAATCATTTTATATTAAAAATAAGGAGAAAAAATGGCAAAAATTCTTGTGAATGAAAGCGGTCCACTTCATGGAACGGTGCAAATCAGTGGTGCGAAGAATGCGGTTCTTCCGTTGATGGCGGCAACCCTTTTGACCGGCGATACCTGCCGGATTGAGGATGTTCCGGATTTGGCGGATGTAAAGGTAATGCGGGAGATGCTCAAGAGCTTCGGCGCAGAAGTAGAGGAGCTGTCTCCGGGCGTGATTTCCGTTACGGCAAAGGAGATTAAGACCACGGTGGGAGACTCAGAACTGGTAAGTGAAATGCGTGCTTCTACCATGGTGATGGGACCGCTGCTGGCTCGTTGCGGCAAATGCGTCATGCCGATGCCGGGCGGATGCTCCATCGGAAAACGTCCGATCGATCTCCACCTAAAGGGATTCCGTGCGCTTGGCGCAACGGTGGAATTCGATGAGGATAAAGAACATGTAATTCTTACCGCAGGACCGGACGGCTTGGTGGGAGATGCCATTTATCTGGATTTCCCAAGCGTAGGAGCGACGGAAAATATCCTGATGGCGGCGACCCTGGCGAAGAATGTGACGATTATTGAGAATGCGGCAAAAGAGCCGGAAATCGTCGATTTGGCCAATCAGCTGAACAAGATGGGTGCGAAGATTAAAGGCGCCGGAACGGATACCATCCGAATCACCGGCGTGGAATCTTTGTCCGGATCGATTCATACCGTTATTCCGGACCGGATTGAGACCGGAACTTTTATGCTGGCGGCAGCGATTACTCGCGGCGACGTGCTGGTGCAGAATGGGATTCCGGGGCACGTGCGTCCGATTATCGCAAAGCTGAAAGAATGCGGTGTAAAAGTAGAAGTTCAGGATGATGGAATTTACGTAGATGCCAGAGAAGGGGAACTGGTGGCTACAGATATCAAGACACTTCCGTATCCGGGCTTCCCGACGGATATCCAGTCTCCGTTCATGACATTCCTCACCACGGTACACGGACAGAGTATCGTACGGGAGACGGTATTTGAGAACCGTTTCATGCATGTGGTGGAATTGAACCGAATGGGAGCGGATATTACCACGGAAAGCCGGGAGGCATTTGTGCCGGGCGGAAAGAAGCTTCATGGGGCAAAAGTTCGTGCAACCGATTTGAGAGCAGGGGCGGCTATGGTTTTGGCCGGATTGGTTGCGACGGGAACCACAGAGGTAAGCGAAATCTACCATATCGAAAGAGGATATGAGAATTTTGTGCAGAAATTTAAGGGTATTGGCGGAGATCTCATGCGTGTGGAGGAAGATTAATTTTTCTTCAATAGAAGTAGTGGAGGTTTAGATGACAGATAGTAAATACCTGCAGATGCTGGCAGAAAAATATCCGAACCATCGTTCGGTGAAGGCGGAAATAATCAATCTGAGAGCCATTCTGGCTCTTCCAAAGGGTACAGAATACTTCCTCAGCGACTTGCACGGAGAGTACGATGCGTTTCAATACTTCGTTCGAAGTGCTTCCGGTACCATCAAGATGAAAATCGACGAGAACTTCTCCGGAATGCTCAGCGAAGCGGAACGGGAGTCCCTGGCGGCGTTAATCTACGATCCGGTTGCAGAAATCAAACGGAGAAAAAAATCCGAGAAGGATTTCGATGCCTGGTGCAAATCCGCAATTTATCGGCTGGTCATTATCTGCCGATCCGTATCCAGTAAATACACCCGGTCAAAAGTACGTCGGATTCTGCCGGACAACTCCGGATATGCTATGGACGAACTTCTTTTTGCGGACGATGACGAGAATCGTACCCATTATTACAATGAAATTATCGATTCCATCGTAGAGTACCGCTCGGCCGAAACCATGATTGTGGAATTTGCCCGCACCATCAGCTCTTTGGCGGTGGACCATCTCCATATCATCGGCGATATTTTCGACCGTGGACCGAAGCCTCATCTGATTATGGATTTTCTGATGACTCACCGAAATGTGGACATCCAGTGGGGAAATCACGATGTGGTTTGGATGGGTGCCGCTTGCGGAAACTGGGCGTGCATTGCGAACATCATTCGGATGAATGTAAGCTACAACAACTTTGATATGCTGGAGTACGGTTACAGCATCAATCTGCGGCCGTTGGCAACCCTGGCGGAAAAAATTTACAAAGGCGATGAATGCAAGGCGTTTTGGCCGCACGTATTGGATAAAAACAGATTCGATCCGATTCCGGAGGACTTGGCGGCGAAGATGCACAAAATGATTGCCATCTGTCAGTTCAAAATCGAAGGTCAGATTATTCAGGCGCATCCGGAGATGCATCTGGAAAAGCGTCTGCTTCTGGATAAAATTGACTTTGAGAACGGCACCGTGGAAGTGGAGGGAACCGTATATCCGCTGAAGGATGCCAATCTGCCGACCATCGATCCGGCGGATCCGTACCGACTGAGTCCGGAAGAGGAAGAAGTTATGATTGCTCTGGAGGCATCGATTCTCCGTTCGGACAAGCTGCAGGAGCACATCCAGTTCCTGTACAGCCACGGTGCACTGTACAAAACTCTGAACGGAAACCTGATGTTCCACGGATGCATTCCTTTTACTGAGGATGGCGAATTCCGGGATGTGACCATCAACGGAATTACCCAACACGGGGCGAATTTGATGGAGTACTTGGATAAGGAGCTTCGGGATGCGTATTTCAATCCGCCGAAGGGAAAGACTCGGGCGGAAGCGGCGAACCTCATGTGGTATCTGTGGCTAGGACCGGATTCTCCGCTGTTCGGTAAGGATAAAATGACTACATTCGAGCGCTTGTTCATTGCGGACAAAGCGACCCACAAAGAGCATGTCGTACCGTACTATCGCTTAATCAACCAGAAGGACATCTGTGTGAAGATGATTCGGGACTTTGGCCTGGACGCTTCCCATGGAAAAATATTGAACGGTCACGTTCCGGTAAAAATCAAGGACGGCGAAAGCCCAATCAAGGGCGGCGGAATGCTGTACGTCATCGACGGCGGCATTTCCAAAGCGTACCAGAAGACTACCGGAATTGCGGGATACACGTTTATCTTCAATTCTCGTTTCATGGCTCTGTCGGAACACCAGCCGTATCAGCCGCTGCGTCCGGACGGCACTCAAGAATTCAACAATCCGGTTATTCAGACCGTATATACCCTTCCGCAGCGTATGCTGATTGTGGATACGGATAACGGAAAGGCGATTCGGGAGCAGATTGACGATTTGGAACAGTTATTGCAAGCTTATCGGAAAGGCAGTATTAAAGAAGTGTATCCGAAAAAAGGCAAGTATTATTCAAAGAATTAGAGGTGAGCGAAATGAGTAAATTGACAACAATACTGGGTGGAGCACTCTTCGTAATGTGCATTTATTATTTTATGCTTTTGTACAAGAACAACAGAAATAAGCTGTAAATCAATCTGCCGAATAACGACTTTCAAGCCGGGAAACAATCCCGGCTTTTCTATTTGTCCTATTTTCCGCTACTGTACATAGTTCACATAATTAAATAGTTGTTGATTGCTGCCGCCTTCCTTCCGTCCGGGACGTTGGGCTCAAATAACAAAAAAATAAAAAAGCCGAGACATCTGTCTCGACTTGGTGCGCCCACAGGGACTCGAACCCCGAACCTTCACATTCGTAGTGTGCTACTCTATCCAATTGAGCTATGGGCGCTCAACCGACTCATTTAGTATATCGCAGTATTGGTAATATGTCAACATAAAAACCAGAAAAATATTAAAAATCACATTTTGTTTAGAGAAAACCTATATCATTACTTATTGTGATAGGTTTTTTCAATGTAACGAAGTGCTCCATGTGTGCTACTATATAACCGTAAGATAGAAAAATGAATGGAGGGTTTTTATTATGTCTATTACAGCAGAAACCGCAGCAGCGCACAAGAACGATCCGGCAGTACTGTGCTGCAGAGCAGAAGCAGGAACTAAATTGGAACCGGCAAACTTTGAAGATCCGGCAATCTTCCCGGACCTGATTGATACCGGTCTTCTGAGCGTAGATGGCGCTCTGAAACTTGGACAGGTTCTGAATGGTTCCACACTGACCAAGACTGTTGATTCTCTGACACCGATTACACCGGATATCATTGATAAGTACGATGAGGTTGCAGATGAGGCAGAAGAGGAAGCAGAAGAAGAGGAAAGCACAGAAGTTGCTGCACCGGCTGTTGCTGGTTCTGTAAGCGGTGTAACAATGAGAGCTGAAGGCGGCGTTCTGAAGCTTTACATTGGAGAAGGTAAAGACATCGCAATTGAGTTCCCACTGTAAGAGGGGATTATTCGGGGTAATAACAAATGCGATATAACTCCTTAGGGCCGGCTGTGTGATTGCAGCCGGTTTTGCTTGCATGAGAAATATATTTTTATCGATAATCGTTGCAAAAGAAATCGGTCAAACTCGATGAGTTTGACCGATTTTGTTACGGTTTTAAAAATGTCGTTTACTGAGGAACAACGAAGCCCTTGGTCATTGGATCGTCCGGATCGCAGAACCAAGTTGCCTGACCGCAGAGGTAAGCAGCGCCCTTAACAGTTGGGATAACAGCGTCATAATCGCCAACCTTGGTTTCTTTCAGGATTCTGCCGATGAACTTGGTGCTGATGAAGGATTCATAAGTGAACGGAACATCTACGTCCAGTTCGCCCAGGGAGTGCAGGAGAGCCTGCTTTGCAGAAGTACCGGTTCCGCATGGGGAACGATCCAGCTGAGGATCCTTAGGATCTCCGAATACTACCAGGTTTCTCAGGGTCAGCATATCCGGTTCCGGATTATCAACGGTGGAGTAGTTCTCAACCAGGTCTGCAGTTGTGATGTCCAGTTCAGGGTGCTGAATTTCAACAGTCTTGTTAACTTCCTGAAGAGCATAGCTGGAGAAGTCCTTGAGGAACTTTGCAGTGTCCGGACCAACCTTGATGCCGAAGTTCTTCTCGGTGTCAACCATGATGAAGAAGGATCCGCCGAAGGACAGGTCATAAGTTACTTCCTTGCCCTGGTATTCCAGCTTCAGGTCTTTCTTGTATACGAAAGCAGGTACGTTAGTCAGGGTTACACCGGTAACCTTGCCGTCTTTGCAGTCTGCAACCAGAGTGATTACTCCGGCAGGAGCATCCAACTTAACGGTTGTCTGTGGCTCCTTCATTTCCATGAGTCCGGCTTCCAGAATAACGGTTGCCGCACCGATGGAGCAGTGACCGCACATGTTCAGCCAGCCGCCTGCATCCAGGAAGAAGATACCGAAGTCTGCTTCTTCGTGAATTGGCTCGCACAGAATAGCACCGAACATATCGTGATGTCCACGAGGCTCGTGCATCAGCATGGTTCTGAAATCATCGTGGTGCTTCTCCAGATAGTGCTTCTTTTCAATCATTGTGTTTCCCTTCGTTTCAGGGCAATCAAGAGCAACTCTGCAGTACTCACCGGATGTGTGTGCTTCGATTGTTCTAACATGATCGGTATACAGATCAATGTTTACCTTAGGTTCAAATGCCATAGCTAAATACCTCCTTAGATTAGGTCGCTTGTAAATGATGTAGGTTAAATAATCTACAATTTATAATCTCATTATAGACGAGAATTTCACAATGTCAATATCACAATTTATAATGTCGGCATAACAATAACAAATGCATATCATGATAAAACTTCATGATAAGAATCATAGGGATTATCTAACAGTTATTTAACAAACAAGAATAAAAAAATGATGAAAACGTTCGAGGATACCGGCGGAAACCCTTTAAAATAAAGGAATAAAAAAGTGAAATGAGAAATAATGAATTATAGAGTTTTTCAATGCTGGGATTTATTATATCGTTGATTTGAATAGAATTCTGTGATAATATTCATTATGTAAAAGGGCGATAATTTGTAATGAGATTCAAGTAATTGCCAATTCAGGAAATAATTTAAGGAGAGATTGTGTCATGGAAAATTTGCAAATTCTGTTAAGACAACATGTTGGTAAGCCTTGTGCACCGGTTGTCAAGAAGGGTGACAAAGTCAGAAGAGGTACTCTGATCGCTGAGCCAACAGGTCTTGGAGCAAACATTTTCTCCAGCGCTGACGGTGTTGTTGAAGATGTATTAGAAGACAGAATCATCATCAAACCAGATGAAGAGCAGAGCGAAGATTATGAGAAGATTCCGGAAGGAACACCGCTGGAAATGGTTAAGGCAGCCGGTGTTGTCGGAATGGGTGGAGCAGGATTCCCGACCGGAATTAAGCTGGACACTCACTTCGATGGAGATGGATACATTTTGGTTAACGCTTCTGAGTGTGAACCGGGACTGGCTCACAACATTGAGCAGCTTGACAGAGAGCCTGAGAAGGTAATCAAGGGTGTCAAGTATGCAATGGAAATCTCCGGAGCTGACAAAGCAATCATCGCTATTAAGAAGAAACATCACGATACTATTGTAAAGCTGGACGAGCTTCTTGCAGATGAACCGGCAATCTCGAGACACCTGCTTCCGGACATTTATCCGATGGGTGAAGAAAGAGCCGTTGTAAGAGAATGTCTTGGTATCGAACTGGAACCAAGCCAGCTTCCAAGTGCAGCAAAGGCTGTTGTAATCAACAGTGAGACCTGCGCAAGAGTAGCAGAAGCAATTGATGAAAGAAAGCCTTCTTTCCTGAAGAACCTGACCGTAAGAGGTAAGCTGAACGGCGGTCACGATGCTCACGTATTCGTAGACGTACCGGTTGGTACTAGCGTAGGTTCTCTGATTGAAAGAGCCGGCGGCATCGATGGCGACTATGGTGAAATCATCATGGGTGGTGCATTCACCGGAAGAGCTTGCACCGTTGACGAACCGATTTGCAAGAATACCGGAGCAATTCTGGTATCCATGCCGTTCATGGATCTCCACGGAGCAAACCTGGGAATTCTGGTATGTGCATGTGGCGGAAACCTGGAAAGAATGCGTGATTTGGCAAAGAAGTACAATGCAAAAGAAGTATCTCTGTGCTACTGCAAGCAGGCTCAGGAACAGCCGAACGGATCCAGAAAGTGCGAGAGACCGGGTAACTGCCCGGGTCAGGTTGCAAACAACCTGCAGTTCAAGAAGGATAAGTGCGAATACATCATCATCGGAAACTGCTCTGACTGCTCCAACACAGTTATGGCATCCGGCCCGAAGATGGGTCTGAAGGTTCTGCACATGACTGACCATGTTATGAGAGCGGTAGATCACCCGCTGTACAGAACTCTGAGAGTATCCAAGCACGTAGATCAGGATCTCAACGTTGTAGATAACGTAGAGAACAACTAATTTCTGAATAATTAGGGCAGTGTGAATGCTGCATTGCCCTAGTTATATATAAAAGTAGATATTTATTTTCCTTTGCTGTACCGGCAGACCCCGATTGTCGGTGCGGCGGAGTGGATAAATATATATTTGCAAATGCAAGGCAAAACATTTTAAGGAGGAAGATCGATATGTCAATCACAGCTGAAACAGCTAAACAACATGCGAACGACCCAGCAGTACTGTGCTGCAGAGCAGAAGAAGGCACAGTTCTGGAGCCTGCGAACTTTGAGGATCCGGCAATTTTCCCAGACCTCATCGATTCCGGACTTCTGAACACAGATGGCGCTCTTAAGCTTTGCCAGGTTCTGAATGGATCGAAATTAACTAAGACTGTAGATTCCCTGACACCAATCACTCCGGACATCGTTGATAAGTACGATGCAGCAGAGGAAGAGGCAGCAGAGGAAGAAGCTCCTGCAGAAGAAGCAGCAGCTGAAGCAGCAGCTCCGGTTGCAGCAGCTCCGGTTGCAGCAGGCGGCACAATTAAACTCCACATCGGAGAAGGTAAGAACATCGACATCGAAATCCCGGCAGGCGTTGGTGCAGGCGCAGCAGCTCCGGCAGCAGCAGCAGTAGCTCCGGCAGCAGCAGTAGCTCCGGCAGCAGCAGCTGAAGAGGAAGAAGTTGTCGTAAGAGAGATGACCAGAAAGCACTACAAGATCGACAAGGTTGTTCTTGGTGACGAGACAAAGATTGAGGGTACTACTCTGTACGTTCGTGAAGCAGCAGCTACCGAAGGTGCAGATGCTCAGGCTCTGGTTCAGAGCATGAAGATTGAAATCATCAACCCGGATCAGTATCACACTTACTCTCAGACCGTAATGGACATTCAGCCAATCGCTTGTAAGGCAGATACCGAAATGGAGCTGGGCGAAGGTGAGACCATGGTTCTGGACGGTGTAGTTACCGTTGTAACCGGTGTTACCGAAGAAGGCGTTCAGGTTGGTGAGTTCGGTTCTTCCGAGGGTTACCTCGACGAGAACATGCAGTGGGGCCGTCCGGGTGCTGTAGATAAGGGCGAAATCATGATTAAGTATGAAGCCGTTATCGACAGAAAGAAGAACATGGAGAGACCGGGACCTATCGCAATTCATACTGCAGTTGACCACGTAACTGCTGAAATCAGAGAAGCTATGAGAAGAGACCTGACCGATGAGCAGGTTGTTGATACTCAGGTTCTGCAGCAGACCAGACACCCTGGTAAGAAGAAGATTGTAGTAGTTAAGGAAATCATGGGTCAGGGTGCAATGCACGATAACTTCCTGTTCCCAAATGAGCCGGTTGGCGTTCTGGGCGCAAAGCCAAACGTAGACCTGGGTAACGTTCCTGTAGCTGCTAACCCACTGGAAGTACTGGATGGTTGTATCCACGCTCTGACATGCATCGGACCGGCTTCCAAGGAAATGTCCAGACACTACTGGAGAGAGCCGCTGGTACTGGGCGCTGTACACGATGAAGACGTTGACTGCGTAGGCGTTATCTTCGTTGGTTCCCCACAGGCTAACACCGATAAGTTCTATGTATCCAGAAGACTGGGACAGATGGTTGAATCCATGAACGTTGACGGTGCTTTCGTTACAACCGAAGGATTCGGAAATAACCACGTTGACTTCACTTCCCACATCGAGCAGATTGGTAAGAGAGGAATTCCGGTTGTTGGATTCTCCTTCTGCGCTGTACAGGGTGCACTGGTAACCGGTAACAAGTACTGCGATGCAATGGTAGACAACAACAAGTCCATGTCCGGTATCGAGAACGAAGTACTGGCTTGCAACACTCTTTGCGAAGAGGATGCTATCCGTGGACTGGCTATGCTGAAGGCTAAGATGGCCGGCGAGGAAATCAAGGCTCCGGAAAGACACTACAACGCAAACGTTAAGCAGAACAACATCGAGCTGATTGAGAAGGCTACCGGCGAGAAGATCGAACTGGTTGAGAACGAACAGAGCCTGCCAATGAGTGAGAAGAGAAAGGCTAAATACGACTAATCTATAGTAAGGAGATATACAGATGAAGTACGGCGATAAGATAATCAAGATGGAAGGAATAATCGTGGAGGTTCACGACGAGGGTGTTGGAATCGACCTCAAAGGACGACTTGGATACCTGCTGGTTCCGATGAGAATGATTATCTCCGATACGGAGTTGAAGGTTGGTCAAACGGTAGCCTGGAATATGAGCTTCATTGAACAGGAAGGGCCGGAAGTCAACGAAAAGTATATCAGCAACATAGATGCGCGTAAAAGACGTCAATATGATTTGGCGCCAACAGAAAATATCGAGGAGGAATAATACAAATGAGTATGACAGTTGTAAAAGGTTTACAATCTGAAATCTTTGTACCTATTACACCGAAGTCGGTATGGGCTCCAGTAACAAAGCCACTCAAAGAGATGGTAATTGCTCTGGCTACAGCTGCAGGTGTACATAGAACAGACCAGGAAAGATTCAATCTTGCCGGTGACTTCACTTTCAGAGAAATTCCAGATGACACACCGGAAGAAATGCTGATGGTAACTCACGGTGGATACGATAACTCTGACGTTAACAAGGACATCAACTGCATGTATCCTATCTTCAGACTGCATGAGCTGGCTAAGGAAGGATTCATCAAGGGAACTGCTCCTTACCACTATGGATTCATGGGTGGTGGCGGAAACATCGAAAGATTCACCAACTACACAGGTCCGGAAATCGCGAAGAGACTCAAAGAAGAGAACGTTGATGCAGTTATCATGACTGCTGGATGAGGAACTTGCCACCGCTCTGCAACAATCGTGCAGAGAGCAATTGAGTCCATCGGCATCCCGACTGTAATCATCGCAGCACTGCCTCCTGTTGTAAGACAGGCTGGTACACCTCGTGCCGTAGCTCCTATGGTACCGATGGGTGCAAACGCTGGTGAACCACACAACGTTGAGATGCAGACTGGTATCGTAAAGGCAACTTTGGAACAGCTGGAGAAGATTCAGACTCCGGGAAAGATTGTTCCGCTGCCATTCGAATATCACGCAGTAATCTAGTCCAACTTAATAGGACATCGGAAACGAAGATGGGGCAGAATATTTATTCTGCCCCATTTATCCTAAAATGAGGTATTGTTATGGCTGTTAAAGAAATTGATTTGAGAAGATTGGTGATTAAAGCATTCCATATGAATGAAGTGGAATTTGGAGATGCTTGCACAATGACAATGGACGGTAAGTTTACCGTTTCGAAAGATATGATTCCGGATTTGGTGAAAAAGTATGACACCATTAATAAGATTGATATCCAGATTATCAAGCCGGGAGATCATGATCGTTGGACGAACACGATTATGGACATCGTTCCGATTTCAACGAAGGTACTGGGCAAATGCGGAGATGGAATCACCCATACTGTTACCGGCGTCTATGTGATGCTTACCGGTGTGGATGTGAACGGAAAGCAGACCCATGAATTCGGATCATCGGAAGGAAACCTTAAGGAGAAGTTGGTTCTTGGCAGAGCCGGAACTCCGGATGAAAATGACTATATCATTTCTTTTGATGTTACTTTTGAGGCTGCGATGGGTCAGGAACGGAAAGGTGCGTTCCAGGGACACGCGGCGTGTGATGAATTTATCCAGGTATACAGAGACATTCTTAAGAAATTTAACGGAAATAAATGCACCGAACGTCATGAATACCATGACACGGTTCGCCCGGGTCAGAAGCGTGTACTGATTATTCGTCAGGTTGCCGGGCAGGGTGCGATGTACGATACTCACCTGTTCCCGAATGAACCTTCGGGCGTGGAAGGCGGAAAATCGATTATTGAAATGGGCAATATGCCGGTAATGCTGACACCGAACGAGTACCGGGACGGCATTATTAGATCCATGCAGTAGGAGGTGCGATTATGGGAATTGGACCATCAACAAAAGAAACAAGTTTACATCATTTCAGAGATCCTTTGGTAGACATCGTTGGTTCTGATGAAGGTATTGATTTGATGGGTGTACTGCTGTTCGGAACGGCGGATGATAACGTAGATAAGATTCGCAACAGCACACGTGCGGCAATCGTGGCAGAGTGCATGCGTGCCGATGGCGTTATCGTCAGCTCCGATGGCTGGGGAAACAGCGATGTGGACTATGTAAACTGCGTGAAAGAGCTGGGAGAACGGGATATTCCACTTTCTGGCTTGAACTTCAGCGGAAGCATGGCTACTTTCGTAGTAGACGACCCGAATCTGAAGAATGTCGTAGATATTTGCAAGAACCCGGAGGGCATCGAGTCGGATATCGTCGGTGAGAACAATATGACGGCGGAAGACGTTAAGAAGGCACTCATGATTCTGAAGATTCGAATGAAAGAGAAAGAAATGCGCAGCAAGAAATAATTGACAGATGTAATCTTTCCTTTTTAAATGGGAGTGTCGGATGGCTCGAAACCGTCCGACACTCTTGTTATATTCCGAGGAAGGATTGCACTTACCTTTTCTTCTATTGTATAATAATACTGATAGGCGTCTCTGGAGAAAGAGAAAGGCAGGGCCTTTATGAGATGGATAAAGACTCGAAATTGGATAAAGAAGAGGATCGTTGTAATTCTGGTAATGGAGCTGATTCTGCTGACGGTGTTCTGCTATGCCATCGGAACGGAGACTACCGCATATAACCGGAAAATCGCCTTTGACGCAAAGAAAGTTAAGGATGCGGTTGTGCCGGTAAAAGCCACTGTGAAGGAAACGAAGACCGTTATAGAGGCACAGGAAGATCAATCGTTAACCGAAGGAAAGACCATTGTCTTTGCGGATCGATATCTGGGAAATCCGTATGTTCTCGGAGGTCGGGATATTGAGACGGGCGTGGATTGCGCCGGATTTGTGAATTATGTTTTTACCCATGGACCGGCGGGAAAGCACTGGAAGAGCATGAATGTGGGCGGATTGTATCACGAAATCGGCGGGAAATCCGTCAGCGTTGATAAGATGAAGCCGGGGGATATCATTTTCTTTGGTTCCGGATTGTCCCATGTGGCTATTTATGCGGGAAATGGACAAATCGTGCATGCAATGGATGAAGCGAATGGAATCTGCCGTACAAAGTTGTTCCGTTCCAATGGAAATACATACAGCGGAAAGAAAATTGTGGATGTACGCCGGGTTTTGTAAGAGAGGATAAATAAGCGAATGAAGAATTTAAATCGAAAGGCGGAGGCCCGGAGGGCGGCTGCAGGAATGGAAAGTCGGGCAGATACTTTGGTGATTGTGGAAAGCAAACACGGCAGTGCACTGAAGTATGGAGAATGGATCAGCAATACGCTTCATACCGACATGATTCCGGCTACCCGCAAGTATCTGGGGTATGCTTCTCTGTATCGAAATGTAATTTATATCGGTTGGATTAAGGACGGGCGGATTGAGAAGCTGAACCTTCTTCAGCAGAACTATGTGAATTTCAATATGGCCGGAAAGCACATCGCGGTAATCGGGGTCGGCGTAGGAAATCCGACGGACTCTTATCTAAAGCGAATTATCGCCTACAATGCGTTGGATCAGTTCGGGGACAGCTTCCATTATCTGCCGGGAGCGGTGGATGAGAAGAAGCGGAAGGCAGGAGATATGAACAATATTCAGCACTGTCTGAAGAATCTTGGAAAGCTGTACGAGAAAGAGGATGCAGAACTGATTGGAGAGCGCTTGGTACAAGGATACGATGGGGTGTCCAGAAATAAGATTGAGTCTATAGTAGATGAGATTACGGCGGTACGAAACAATACCTATCGGAAGGATGAGTCGGAGGAAGACGGCGAGGATGAATAGACGAAGTAAAGGGCGGGAAGCATCCCGCCCTTTTGTAGTGCATTGTTTGGAAATATCATATCGATTGGCATGGAGTTGGAGTAGAGAATGAGTCTCCTGCATTGAATTCATATTAAAAGAGAGTGGCGATTGCCACTCTCTTTTGAAATCTTTAATAACTGAATGTTCTGTAGTCTATGCTGCAGATCCCTTCTTGATAGCATCGTGCAGGAACATTACTGCTGTTACGTATACTACACATACTACGATGATGGTCAGAATCTTCAGCGGGATGGAGCTTACGAACTTGTAAGCGATGAATACACCGATTGCTCCGCCGAATGCCTGCATCCAGGATGCTGCCATATCGTATCTTCCTTCTTTGATGAACTTAGGGCCGTTACCGAATGCCATCAGGAATGCACAGGATCCCATCATTACCGGGAATGCGGCTCCAACGTTCAGTCCCAGCAGGGAGCAGAGAGCCATACAAGGAGCGTACAGTCCTACGCCTACGCTCATCAGAGCGCCCAGAACGAAGTTTACAACAACTGCGATAATCAGCTTAACGCCGGTCAGCTTCAGAGCGGTACCGATAGAACCGAAAGGTCCTACTTCCAGTACTTTGCACAGCATTACAGTTCCGAGAATAGCCAGGCCTATGAACATTGCGATACGAACGTGCTTTCTGTCCAGCTTGGATACTACGCCTGCCATCAGGATGGAGCCGAGTACGGATGCAACAATCATGGAAACCAGAGTGAGGGTATCCAGGTCTACGAATCCGAAGAACAGGAATGCCTCGAACAGTACCGGGACGGTGTCACCTACGTTCAGCGTTCCAGGAACGTTGATATCGTCTACGGACTTACCAATCTTGAATGCTGCGGAAGATCCGGCGAAGGATCCGATACCCAGGGTATCACCGAAGTTCATGATAACTCCTACAATGAAGTTAAATACGTTATGTTTTTTCTGCTGCTGCCAGAGTTCTTCACCGGTGAGTCCGAATACCGGATCCGGTTCAGTTACTGCACGCAGTTCTTTCATCTTTCTGTACATCAGGAACAGGTTAAAAACGATGCCGACTATGCATAGTCCTTTCAGAATGTAAAGAGACATAACTACCTCCCTTTGAATTAATAATTCTAGTGATAATATAATAATATAATTGCTCGATCAGCGAGGCTAACCCCGATGTAACCTTGCTGATACTGTGATTATATCAGCACGATTTGAAATGTCAAATTGTTGACAAGTGAAAAATGATGTTCATGTGAGAAAAACCGTCAATCTACTTCACACAGTATTCACATTCAAATGAATTCTTGTTTTCAATTACGACAAAAATTAAGAGAAAATTAAAGATTTTTCTAAGCTTTGAAAAAGAAATCTCGTGAGTCGTGTGATTATCCGTGTGAGATTGTACTAATTCAAAAACAATTTTAAAAGTGAAAGGTTATCATTGAAAAACCGAATGGTTCGCATTTGTTACGGATATTTTTTAGACTACAGAAAAATATCCGTGCAATGTGTGATATAATCAATTCTGTATACATATAAACGGAAAAAATGGCAAAGACCCTTTTTGATCGACAGAAACAGAATGGAGTGACCACATTGGCTTTTACGCATCTTCACGTACATACTGAATACAGTCTTTTGGACGGATTATCTCGAATTCGGGAACTCCCCGCCTATGCCAAGGAATTGGGAATGAATTCTCTGGCCATTACGGATCACGGGGCCATGTTCGGGATTATTGACTTCTACAAGGAATGCAAAAAGCAGGATATCAAGCCCATTATCGGGTGTGAGGTGTACACTGCGGCCCGCACGATAAATGATCGAGATCCGGAGAAAGACCGGATGAGCGGTCATCTGATTTTATTGGCGGAGAACCAGAAGGGGTATGGGAACCTGGTAAAAATAGTATCCGCAGGGTATGTGGATGGTTTCTATTTCAAACCTAGAGTGGACAAAAACGTGCTCCGGGAGCACAGCGAAGGAATCATCTGCCTTTCCGGCTGTCTGGCGGGAAATGTGCAGCGAATGCTGATGCGAAACGATTACGATGGGGCGCGGCGGGAAGCCATGGAATTGGAGCAGATTTTTGGAAAGGGTAATTTCTTTCTGGAGATCCAGAACCATTTTCTGACGGAGGACCGGCCGGTGATTGCCGGACTGGAACGTCTTTCTCAGGACTTGAATATTCCGCTGGCGGCCACCAACGATGCCCACTATATAAGAAAAGAAGATGCGAAGGCACAGGATGTGCTGATGTGCATCCAGACCGGTTCGAAGGTGAACGACACGAACCGGATGAAATTCGAGAACGACGAATTCTATCTGAAGTCCGAAGGGGAGATGCAGGAGCTTTTTCCGGGACACCCGGAATACCTGGAAGTCACCCAGGAGATCGCGGATCGGTGCAAGGTGGAATTTACTTTTGGGGAATATCACCTGCCGGAATTTGTTCCACCGGAGGGTTTGACCAATGATCGGTACCTGAGAAAGCTCTGTTACGAAGGGCTGCGGGAGCGATACGGTGATGCGGCCATGGAGGAGGACAACAGCTACCGGATCCGTCTGGAGAGTGAGCTGAATGTCATCGAGACCATGGGGTATGTGGAGTACTTCCTGATTGTGTGGGATTTCATTCACTACGCAAAGACTCACGACATTGCCGTGGGTCCGGGAAGAGGATCCGCCGCCGGAAGTATCGTGGCATACACTTTGCACATCACGGAAATAGATCCGATTAAATATAATTTGATTTTTGAGCGGTTCCTGAACCCGGAGCGGGTGAGCATGCCGGATATCGACGTGGATTTCTGTATTGAACACCGTCAAGACGTCATCGATTATGTGGTGCGAAAGTACGGGAAGGACAAGGTTTCACAGATTATCACCTTCGGTACGCTAAAAGCAAAGGCGGCGGTGCGGGACGTGGCCAGAGTGCTGGACGCTTCCTATGCCGATGGAGATGCCATCGCCAAGGCCATTCCGAATGAGCTGGGAATGACCATCTCCAAGGCGTTGGAAATCAACCACAGCCTTCGGGAGAGGTACGATACGGAGCCTTTGGTTCGGGATATCTTGGACATGTCCATGGCGGTGGAAGGTCTGCCGAGACATGCGTCCACCCATGCGGCGGGCGTGGTAATCAGTAAGCTTCCACTGGATGAATACGTTCCGCTGTATTCCTCGGATAAGGGACCGGCGACCCAGTTCAACATGACCACGATTGAGGAACTGGGATTGTTAAAAATGGACTTTTTGGGGTTGCGAAATCTTACGCTGCTCCGAAATGCCTTGGACTTGATTCGGGAGAATCGGGGAATCGAAATTGATTTTTCCACGATGGATTACAACGATGCGGCCACCTACGAGATGATTGCAGAAGGCAATACGGAGGGGGTTTTCCAGCTGGAGAGCGGCGGCATGACGGATTTTATGAAGAACCTGAAGCCCACCTGCTTTGAAGATATCGTTGCGGGAATCTCCCTGTATCGGCCGGGTCCGATGGATTCCATCCCGAAATACATTGAGAATAAGAAACATCCGGAGAAGATTCAGTATGTGGATCCGCATTTGGAACCGATTTTGGGGGTTACCTACGGCTGTCTGGTGTATCAGGAGCAGGTAATGCAGATTGTGCGGGACCTGGGCGGGTACTCCTACGGGCGATCAGACCTGGTGCGCCGTGCCATGAGCAAAAAGAAAATGGCGGTGATGCTGGAAGAGAAGGAATACTTTATCAACGGAAAGAAGGCGGAGGACGGTTCCGTGGAGATTAGCGGCTGTGTGGCCAACGGAATTTCCAAGGAGGCGGCGGAAACCATTTTCGAAGATATGGTTAGCTTCGCCCAGTACGCCTTCAACAAATCCCATGCGGCGGCATATGCCGTGGTTTCCTATGAGACGGCGTATCTGAAATGCCACTATCCGAAGGAATTCATGGCGGCCCTGATGTCCAGCGTGATGGGACAGCCGGGACACATTTCCGCATACATTCGAAACTGCAGCGAAATGGGAATCGAGGTGCTTCCGCCATCGGTCCTTCGAAGCGAAGAGAAATTCTCCGTGGAAGGAGATCGGATTCGGTACGGCCTGGCAGGAATAAAGAACGTGGGCACGGGAATCGTAGGGGCGATTATCGATGCTCGGAAGGACAATCCGGAGCCGACGGATATTTACGATTTCGTAGACGGTCTGGATGCCAAGGAGCTGAATCGGAAAGCCGTAGAATCCCTGATTAAAGCCGGTGCCTTGGATGAAATCAATCCGAACCGGGCGGTGATGATTGCGGTGTGCGACGATGCGGTTTCTCGGGCGCAGAAGCGGGCTCGGAATTCCGGGCAGAACCAGATTTCTTTTTTCCAGCTGGACGAAAGCTTAATCGAGGAGGTTCGCACCACGCCGGAGCTGCCGAAAATCGCCAATTTCGAGAAGGACCAACTGTTGTCCATGGAAAAAGAAATGTTGGGGGTCTACCTTTCCGGCCATCCGTTGGATGATTACCGAGAGCTGATTGAGAAGAACACCACCGCTTCCGTGGCGGAGATTCTGGAAGTGTCTTCGATGGATATGGATGGCATGTCCGAGAACATGCAGGGTATGGAGTCCGCCTACGGACGGTATCGGGACGGAGACCGCGTGATAATGGCCGGAATGCTGGTATCGGTGAAAACCATGATTACGCGGAAAGCCCAGGAGATGGCCCGAATTCAGTTCGAGGATTTCAGCGGCATTATGGATGGAATTATTTTTCCGTCCGCCTATGAAAAATTCCGGCACCTGGTGCAGACCGATCAGATTGTGGCGATTTCCGGCAAGCTGTCCATTAAAGAGGATTCCGCACCGGAGGTTCTGGTGGATAATCTGGCGGATATCCATCAAATTCAGGAGTTCCGCCGGCGGGGAAATTTCCGGTCCGGCAGACCGAATCCGGCGGGGCGACAAAATCCGGCGGGGAGACCGACGGAGGACATCGCCAACCTAGTGAAGCTGCGGGTTCCGCCGGAATATGTGGAACGGCTGGGAAGCCGGAATCTGGTGCTGGAAGAAATCATGGGCGTTCTGAAAGAATATCCGGGGAATAGGGACGTAATGGTATTCCTTCCGGGAGGAAGGAATGTGAAAACCAGCAGTCAGTATCGGGTGGATTTTAGCGAGAAGCTGGAGCGCCGTCTGAAGGATTTGCTGGGAAACGATAATGTAAAGGGTTAAAAAACGAAAGGGGACAGAAGATGATGAAAATTGGAGTATTGACCAGCGGCGGAGATTCACCGGGAATGAATGCAGCGGTTCGGGCGGTGGTGCGTTTCGGCATCGCCCGCGGAATGAAGGTCTACGGAATCTATCGAGGATATGAGGGCCTGATTGACGGCGAACTGGAAGAGCTGGACCGCCGTGCGGTGGGGGACATCCTTCAGCGAGGCGGAACCATGCTGAAAACCGCCCGCAGCGAGCGTTTTATGACGGAGGCGGGGCGTCGGAAAGCCGTGACCACCATTGAAACCTTTGGGCTGGACGCCATCGTTGTGATTGGCGGAAACGGTTCTTTTGCCGGCGCCTTGGAGCTGTCACGTCTGGGCGTGAACGTGATGTGCATTCCGGGAACCATCGACAACGATCTGGGATATACGGAAAGCACCATCGGCTTTGACACCGCGGTGAACACGGTACTGGATGCGATTACCCGAATTCGGGATACTTCTTCGTCCCACGAACGAACCACCGTGGTGGAGGTGATGGGCCGTCATTGCGGCGATATCGCACTGTATGCCGGAATCGCCGGCGGTGCGGAAGCGGTGCTCCTTCCGGAGGTGGATCGGGATGTGAATTCCGTCTGCCGGAAGATTATTGAAGGCTGCAATCAGGGAAAGCAGCACAGTATTATCATCAAGGCAGAGGGATATCCGATGGATTCGCAGGAGCTGGTAAAAGAAATTTCCGAACGTACGGGGCGTTCCGTGCGTCTGGTGGTGCTGTCGTATCTCCAGCGAGGCGGATCGCCGACCCTTCAGGATCGGATGCTGGCCACCCGCTGCGGAGACAAGGCCATCGAGCTTCTGGATGCGGGATTGACGAACAAGGCCATCGGTCTGGTGGACGGAAAAGTGCTGGGCTTTAATTTAGAAGAAGCGTTAGCGGAAACTCAGGATTTCGACCGTCACCTGTACGAATATGTGGATGTACTCAGCCGGTAGGCGACATCCGATAGGAGAATACGAGAATGAACAAAAAAGCGATTGTACTATATACCTCCAAGCGGGGATCGACTCGGCAGTATGCGGAATGGATTGCACAGTCTTTGGAGTGCGAATGCGCGGCATTGAAGGATTTCGATAAAGAGACCATTCCGGAATACGATTTGATCATCTACGGTTCCTGGCTGCGAGGCAGCGGCATCGTGGATTTCGATAAGATTGAGCCCTATTTGGAAGGCTCGAAGGATCACACGATTCTATTCGTGACCGGGGTTTCGGAATACAATCCGCAGAACTACCTTCAAATCTGTGAAATCAATTTCGACGGTCGGGAGAATATGGACCGGATGCAGCTGTTTTTCTGCCCGGGACGGTACGATCCGGCGCAGGTAAAGGGCTTGGACCGGATGCTGATGGCGGTTGCCAAGAAAGTCCTGAAGTCCGGACAGACGGCAGAGGATGGCGGCGCTGCCATGAAGATGATTCGAAATATCGAAGAAGGGGTGGACCTGGTGGACCGAAAGTATATCGACCCGATTCTGAATGCGGCCCATCGGATTCAAAACCGGTAGAGCACAATGGACCGAAAGATTCTCCACTGCGATATGAATAGTTTCTACGCTTCCGTAGAGCTTCTGGAACATCCGGAGCTGCGGGACGTACCGGTGGCGGTAGCGGGAAATCCGGAAAATCGTCACGGTATTGTGCTGGCCAAAAATGAGGCGGCCAAAAAATTCGGCGTCACCACGGCGGAGACGATTCAGCAGGCGCTGCGGAAGTGCCCGGGACTGACCTTTCTGCCGCCGCATCACGAGAAGTATTCTTTTTACAGCAAGAAAATCAATGAAATCTATCGGTCTTATACGGATTTGGTGGAACCTTACAGCATCGACGAATCCTGGCTGGACGTCACCGGCAGCGAGCGGCTGTTCGGCCCGGCAGAGGAGATTGCGGATCAGATCCGGAACCGGGTTCGGGAGTCGTACGGCCTCACCCTCTCGGTGGGCGTGTCCTATAACAAGATTTTTGCGAAGATGGGATCGGAATACCGAAAGCCGGATGCCACCACGGTGATTTCACGGGAGAACTACCGGGAAATTCTGTGGCCGCAGCCGGTAGGCAATTTTTTCTATGTGGGAAGAGCCACTGCAGAGAAGTTGAAGAAGCTTCATATCTACACGATTGGAGAGCTGGCCCGGGCAGATGTGGGTTTTCTGAAGCGAAGTTTCGGCATGCACGGAGAGGATCTTCACCGTTCGGCCAACGGCGAGGATACATCGCCGGTTCGCCGCTGGGGCGATTGGGACGATGTGAAATCCGTAGGTCACGGAGTGACCTTTCGGCGCAATATTCGAGGGGAGGATGATGTGTCTTTGGCGGTAACGGAGCTTGCCGATTGGGTGAGCACGCGCCTTCGACTGTATGAGATGAAGGCGTACGGGGTGAAAGTGGAAATTACCACGCCGGAGTTTCGGCGAATCTCCCGACAGCGGCGGGTGGAGCGGCCTTTCGTTACGGCACAGACCATTCGCCGAATTGCTCTGAAACTGATTCAGGAAGCGGGGTTCATGGAGCGGGAAATCCGGCTTCTGACGGTGACCGCAATTTATTTGGCAAAGGAAGATGCCCCGGAGCAAGTGTCGATTTTCGACATGGCGGAGATGTTTTCGCCGGAGCCGAAGAACAATTCAAATTCGGTGAATTCGAATTCGGTGCAGGAAGAGAAGATTGAACGCACTATGGATGCGATTCGGAAGAAATACGGCACCAAATCCATCGGGTACGCCCACAGCCTGGGAAATGACCTGGGATTGAGCCGGCGGGGCGAAGAAGAATCGGAAAAGTGAGGACCCCAAAATAAAAATCGGAGGATGCACCGTAACCCGTGCCGCCTCCGATTTATTTTTATCGCAACAATTTAATTAACCTTCGTACACGAAGCTGTCCATATATCTCAGCTTAAAGAGATTTCGCTCGTGCAGGGTGTCGATGCGCTCCTTGGTCGTCGGATCGTCGATCTCGCCGGTGCGGATGTACCGATCCAGTACCTCATAGGTGAATCCCAGTTTGTCCTCGTCGGTCTTGCCGCTGAGTCCATCGGACGGAACCTTCTCGATGAGCACTTCCGGAACGCCCAGTTCGCGGCCCATGGCCCGAATCTCGGCGGTGGTGAAACTGGAAATTGGACTGAAATCGCCGGCTGCATCACCGTAACGCGTGGAATATCCCACCCAGTCCTCGGAAAGGTTGCAAGTGTTGGCAACCCGGCCGTTCATGGATTGTCCGATGGCGTAAAGGGTGGACATCCGAAGTCTCGGCGGGAGATTAATCTCGCTGTCCCGGCTCACTTCACCGATGGAATTCCGAATTTCCTCCATGAGTGCGTCGTAGCAGCTGCCGATATTTACGGTGTAATGGCGGATTCCAAGATGGTCTACCAGAAGCTGTGCCATGTCAATGTCCGACTGGGAGGTGTTCGGCATCAACACGCCGATGACCCGATCTTTGCCCAGCGCTTCCACCAGCAGAGCGGCGGTGATGGAACTGTCTTTTCCACCGCTGATTCCGATAATTGCGTTGCAGTCGGGACCGTTCTTCCGGAACCAGTCTCGGATCCACTGAATCGTGGCTTGCGTTGCTTTCTTTGCATCAAATTCCATAAAGCTACCTCCTTACAATACTCTTCATCATAGCACATCCCGGGTAAAAATAAAACTCGCTATGCCATAGTTTCTTGAAGGGGATTCCGGGATAATGTATAATAAACGAATGTATGAAGTGTAAAGGAGAAGCGAATGAAGCAGAATTATGTTCTTCAATTGAAGGCGGATATGGAATTTATGGATTTTTTCATGGTGAAGACCATTGCCATTCGGGTGGGATCCAATCGGAAAAAATATCTGGACATGACATTGGCGGACTGCACCGGAGAGATTTCGGCGAAGAAATGGGATATTTCCGATGAAGAGCTGGATGGCATCAATCGAATCCAGGTGGGCGATATCATCAAGGTGAAAGCCGGAGTGACGGAGTGGAAGGGAACGAAGCAGCTGCGCGTTACCCGGATTCGCCACGCCAACCGGGACGACGGTCTGGTGCCTGCCGATTTCTACAAGTCGGCGCCGGAAGATTCGGAAAGCATGTACAACTATATTGTAGGAAAGATTCGGGAATTTCAGGATGAGGAGCTGAAGCAGCTCTGCCTGACAATCTACGAAGAGAACCGGGAGAGGCTGATGTATTACCCGGCGGCCATGAGCAATCACCATGCGGAATACGGCGGACTGCTGTACCACGTGAAGCGGATGATGATGATGGGAGAGCAGGCTTGTACAGTGTATACCAACCTCTCCAAGGATCTGCTTTTGGCGGGAGTAGTGCTCCACGATATCGAGAAATTGAATGAGATTCTGTCGGATACCCATGGTGTGTCGCCGGGGTATTCCTTTGAAGGTCAGATGCTGGGGCACTTGGTGCAGGGCGTGACACTGATTCACGATCGGTGCCGGGAACTGGGAATCGGAACGGAGAAGACCATTCTTCTGGAGCATATGATTCTCAGCCACCACTACGAGCCGGAATTCGGCAGCCCGAGAAAACCTCTTTTTCCGGAAGCGGAAATGCTCCACTACTTGGACATTGTGGATGCAAAGATGTTCGATATGGAAGAGAGCTTATCCAAGGTAGAGCCGGGAGAATTCGGCGAACGGGTATGGACTCTGGATAACCGGAAACTGTACCGACGGAAATTCTAGGATGATGGAAAAATAGACATAACAGAAGTGGAGAGCCATGGAAAAAATCGGGAAACTGGAGCGGGTAATTTTTCATAATAAAGAAAATGGATACACGGTGGGCGTCTTTGAAACGGAAGACGAACAGTTTACGGTGACCGGAAGTTTTCATGATCCGAATCCCGGCGTGAAATACCGTATCGTTGGGGAATTTAAAATGCACCGAAAATACGGCGAGCAGTTCAACGCGGAATCCTACGAAGAGGTGATTCCGGACGACGCCGATGGGATTCGCGCTTTTTTGGCGGCTGGAAACGTGAAGGGCATCGGTCCGAAGATGGCCAATTTGATTGTGGATCGCTTCGGGAAATCCACCTTGGATGTGCTGGAGCAGAATCCGGAGAAACTGCTGGAAATTCGGGGAATCGGACCGAAATCCCTGAAGGTGATCGCGGAATCCTTCGGCGAGACCATTGAATTTACGAAAATTTCTTTTTCCCTGAGAGAACTGGGAATTACCATGGCTCAGGCGGTTCGCATCTATAAGCTGTACGGCGGCGAATCCCTGGAAGTGGTGAAAGACAATCCGTACTGCTTGGTGGAGGATATTTACGGCATCAGCTTTCGGAAGGCCGATGAGATTGCCATGAAGCTGGGGTTTGAGGAAGACAGCGAATTCCGGCTGGAGAGCGGCGTAGCCTATGTGCTGGAAAATTTTGCCCAGAGCGGAAGCACCTACATGCCCAAGGAACAGCTGCTGGAATCTACGGTGAAGCTTCTGGACGTGGGGTCGGAACAGGTGGAGGAATGCCTGGTCCAGATGATTTTCCAGGGGAAGCTTCAGACGGATACGATTGAGGAGACGCCGGTGGTGTACCTTTATGGGTATTATCTGGCGGAGCAGAGCGTGGCGTGGCATCTGGCTCAGATTAAAGAGGCGCACATCGACCCCCTGCCGGCAGACCTGGGCAATCTGATTCAAGACGCGGAAAAAAACAGATCCGGCGGAATTCACCTTTCCGAAGAGCAGCGGGGCGCGGTCCGTCAGGCGCTGACGGAAAATGTATGCATTATCACCGGCGGTCCGGGAACGGGAAAAACCACGATTATCAATACCATTGTCTACATACTGGAACAGTTGGATATCAAAGTGGCGCTGGCTGCGCCTACCGGTCGGGCGGCAAAGCGAATTACGGAGACCTCCGGCGTGGAGGCCATGACCATTCACCGAATGCTGGAATACGTCTACTCGGAGGATGAGCACGAGATGAATTTCGGTCGCAATGAGGAGAACCCTCTGGAAGAAAAGGCGGTAATCATCGACGAAGCTTCCATGGTGGATTTGATGCTGATGGAGGGATTGCTGAAGGCTGTCAAGCCGGGAACGCGCCTGATTATCGTGGGCGATGCGGATCAGTTGCCTTCGGTGGGCGCAGGCAACGTGCTCCGAGATATGCTGCGCAGCGAATACATTCCTGCGGTGCGGCTTCACGAGATTTTTCGCCAGGCGGGCGAGAGCTTAATCGTGGTGAATGCCCATATGATTCAGCGAGGTGAGTATCCGTACGCCAATGAGAGCAACAAAGATTTCTTCGTAATGAGACGATCGCGGGAAGAGGATATCCTGAATACCGTGGAGGATCTCTTTCGGGGGCGTTTGCAGAATTATTATGATTTTATTCACAGCGGCTACGACATCCAGGTGCTGACCCCTACGAAAAAAGGCTTGCTGGGAACCATTCATCTGAACGAGGTTCTTCAGGGCGTGTTGAATCCGCCTTCCGAAGAGAAGAGGGAAAAGAAATCCGGAAGCCGGATTTTCCGGGAAGGGGATAAGGTGATGCAGCTCCGGAACAACTACATGATGGAGTGGAAGCGAGACGGTGAGACCGAGAAAGGAAAGGGCGTCTTTAACGGCGATATGGGCCGAATTGAGGGCATCAATCCGGAATCCGGACGGGTTTCCGTTCGCTACGATGATCGAGTGGTGGTGTACGAGAACGAAGACCTGATGGAGTTGGAGCTGGCCTATGCCATCACGGTGCATAAGAGCCAGGGAAGCGAATTCCCGGCGGTGGTGATGCCTATGACCTGGTTCCCGCCGATGCTCATGACCCGGAACCTGCTGTACACCGCCGTGACCCGAGGCAAAAACCTGGTAGTGGTGGTGGGCTCCGAGGATCGGATGCACGCCATGGTGGACAACAACCGAATCGATGAGCGGTATACCGGACTGGAATATCGTCTTCGCCAGATCGACTTCGGAAATACCATCGGCTAGCTGCATCGGAAAGCGGCAGCCGGAAAATATTTATTTTTACCCAGATGCATTCGGAAAGGATGTTTATGAATTTTCGAATGCTGAAAGAACAAGTATTGGATTTGGTCTACCCGGACGCTCTGTACTGCATCTGCTGCGGCAAGGTGATTGACAGCACCCGGCCCTATCGCCTGTGTAACGAATGCCGACGGGAGATTCGCTGGGCGACGGGGAGGACCTGTCGGAAATGCGGAAAAATCTTATCAGAGAACAATCCGGGAGACATCTGTTTCAGTTGCCGGGAACATGCTCATATCTTCGATATGGGGTTCACCTGCTGCGAGTACGGACAGCTTCCCCGCTCCATTATTTTTGCGCTGAAATATCATGGGCGGACGGATATTGGCCGCACCGTCGGTACGGTGATGCACGACCGGATGGAGGCCCTTCGCCGGGAAACCGGACTGATGTACGATTTGATTTTGCCCGTGCCCATGCATCCGGAGAAGGAGCGGATTCGGGGATATAACCAGGCGAGCGTAATCGGAAAGCACTTCGCCCGGCTGGAGGATATGCCTTTTCGCCCGGATGTGCTGCTGCGCAGCCGGAATACGGCGCCGCTTCGGGGAATGACTCCAGAGGAACGGCGGCAGATTCTTTCCGGCGTAATGACTCTGCAGAATGCAGATGCCATTCGGAATCGAGATGTGCTTCTTATCGACGATATCTATACCACCGGCGCGACGGTAGACGGGGCGGCGGAAGTGCTGCTGGCCGGCGGAGCAAGGCAGGTGTACGTGCTGACCTTTGCGGCAGGCGCTGATGTGGTGAAAAGTGAATAGGTCCGAGCGAATTAGGATGAAGATAGCAGAAAAAGAACCGGCATCTACCCGATTGTAGGGCTGTGCCGGTTCTTTTGGCTTCACAGTTGTTATTATTCTTAATTCTCCTTATCATCGGATAGTTTTGCCGACAATATCGATTCGATGCTATCAGCAATTACGCGGTAATCAGACAAAAGTTGGTCAAGTCTCTCTAGCCCGGTAGCTTCAATATGATAATATTTACGTACACGACGTTTTCCGGTTTGAATAGCATGCGAAGTGATAAGCTTTTTATCTTCTAATTTGTACAAAACCGGATAAAGACTTCCTTCCGGCACAACGTATGATCCTTCCGATAAATCTTTGAGCAGCAAGCTGATTTCATAGCCATATAGGTCTTTCTGTGATAATAGGGACAGGACCAGCATTTCTACGGTTCCCATTTTAAAATTGTTTCTTTCGTGTATCATAATTTCCTCCCTATGTTAAAGCTATTTTATTATAGTTAAAAGGTAAAATCAATATATAGGAAAAATAAATATTGATTGACGAAGCAGTGATGTTGTTTTAAAATAAAAACACAGAAAAAAGTCTTAGTATTGACGGAGGTGAAAATATGAATAAAAGAAAAAAGACAAGAGTTGTGGCGGCGATTGTCGTACTGGCGATTTTGCTTGCGATGTGCTCCACCGATATCATGCTGCGTCTGGCGGTATTCACATATTCACCGAAGAGTGCAGTTACGATGAAGTACAAAAAGGCCGACGACAGAAGTGCGGGCAAAGATTTATATGTTATCACCGAAAACGTGCCGGTTGAGAAGGCGACTCAGGGAATGCTGGAAACGTGGGAGGTATATCATTTTGGACCGCTAAAATTTGCTCACTATTACGGAGAGTGTTGATATAAGCCTTTATAATATGGTATACTACAAAACATAATGTTGCATAGAAATTCATCTCCACGGTATGTTTGTGGTTGAAAGTCCAAGCCAGCTGCGGGCAAAGGGATCCACGTAAGCCGTCAGCAGGAAGCGGCGGTGATCATGGCGTAGTTTAGAAGTAAGTCCTCCGGGAAACTCGGGTCAAGGCAAGTGTGGGGTCAAAGACCAGGTCAAGTGCCGGGGAGATGGATTTTCTATATATGGTAAACGGAAAGCGACGCGGTCGCGTCTATTCGTTTTTTTTGAATTATTGATTGGAAACCGGGACAGGAGGAAAAAGGAACATGGACAACAGAACAGTGGCACTGCAGAAGCATAGTGAGTGGAGAGGAAAGCTGGATATCGCGCTGAAAGCGCCGATTGAGAACGATGAGGATCTGGCGATTGCTTACACACCAGGAGTTGCGGAGCCCTGCCTGGAAATCCGGAAAGACGAAGACCTGGCCTATGAATACACCGGAAAGGGTAATCTGGTAGCGGTAATCACCGACGGTACCGCCGTTCTGGGACTGGGGGACATCGGTCCCAGCGCCGCAATGCCGGTAATGGAAGGAAAATGTGCGCTGTTCAAGCGTTTCGGAAACGTGAATGCCATCCCGCTGTGCGTGGATACCAAAGATGTGGACGAAATCGTTGAGACCGTCTATCGGATTTCCAAGAGCTTTGGCGGCATCAATCTGGAAGATATCGGCGCGCCGAGATGCTTTGAAATCGAGCGAAAGCTGGTGGAGAAGTGTGATATTCCGATCTTCCACGACGATCAGCACGGAACCGCCATCATCACCTGTGCGGCAATTCTGAATGCCCTGAAGGTGGTAGGAAAAAAACGGGGAGATCTGAAGATTGTGGTGAACGGCGCCGGTGCGGCAGGAATCGCCATTACGGAGTTAATTCTGGACCTTCATCTGGGAAACGTCATCCTCTGCGACAGTAAGGGTATCGTGATGGAAGGAAATCCGAGAAACAATGCGGTAAAAGAAGAAATCGCTCATCGTACCAATCCGATTCACCAGAGCGGAACGCTGAAAGAGGCCATTCACAATGCGGACGTATTCGTGGGCGTATCTCAGGCGAATATGGTGACACCGGAAATGGTTCGCTCCATGGACCGGGATCCGATTATCTTCGCCATGGCAAATCCGGTACCGGAAATCATGCCGGACGTGGCAAAGGAAGCCGGCGCTGTGGTTGTGGGGACCGGTCGTTCCGATTTCCCGAACCAGGTGAACAACGTATTGGTGTTCCCGGGATTCTTCAAGGGGCTGCTGCGAGTAGGCGCTACCAAGGTAACCCAGGAAATGAAGATTCGGGCAGCCGAGGCACTGGCATCGGTAATCACCGACGAAGAGCTGAATGCGGACTACGTACTTCCGGATGCGTTTGACGAGCGGGTGGCAGATGCCATTGCGGATGCCGTATCGGCGGAAGCGGTTGCTTCCGGCGTGTGCCGTCCGATTCACCGTTAATTGTTGATAGAATCCTCAGAGGGAAAGGCAAGGAAAGATGGAATACAGAATCGAAAAGGATACGATGGGAGAAATGAAGGTACCGGCAGATCGGTACTGGGGTGCACAGACGCAGCGGAGTTTTCAGAACTTCAAGGTGGGCGGAAAGATGCCGGTGGAAATCATTCACGCATTTGCCTATCTGAAGAATGCAGCGGCTTGCGCCAACATGGACTTGAAGGTGCTGCCGCCGGAGAAGGCATCCTACATTTTTATCGTGTGCGATGAAATTCTCCAGGGCAAACTGGACGATCATTTCCCATTGGTGGTCTATCAGACCGGAAGCGGTACCCAGACCAATATGAACGTGAACGAGGTCATTGCCGGCCGTGCCGCGGATCTGGCAGGAAGCCGGGTGCTCCATCCCAACGATGATGTGAACAAATCCCAGAGCTCCAACGATACCTTTCCGACGGCCATGAGCATCGCATCGGTGTTCGCCATTGAGGAGAAGTTGATTCCGGCGGTGAACTGCATGATTCAGACCCTGGATCAACTGGAAAAGAAATACATGAAGACCATCAAGACCGGAAGAACCCATCTTCAGGATGCGGTTCCGCTGACATTCGGTCAGGAGGTCAGCGGCTGGAAATCCATGATGGAGCACAGTCTGGAAAACGTGAAAAGAGCCCTGCCATCCCTGAAGGAGATCGCGCTGGGAGGTACGGCAGTGGGCACCGGCCTGAATGCGCCGAAGGGATTCGCGGAGCAGGCCGTGGTGAACCTGAACCGTTTGACGGGAAAGGATTTCGTCACCGCACCGAACAAATTCCATGCCCTGTCTTCGAAGGATGCTTACGTGGCGGCTCACGGCGCACTGAAGGGATTGGCGGCCGATTTGATGAAGATGGCCAACGACATTCGCTGGCTGGCCAGCGGCCCGAGATGCGGAATGGGTGAGATTACCATTCCATCCAACGAGCCGGGCAGTTCCATCATGCCGGGGAAGGTGAACCCGACTCAGACGGAATCCGCCACCATGGTAGCGGTACGCGTGATGGGCAATGATACCGTAGTCGGGGTGGCCGCATCTCAGGGAAATTTCGAATTGAACGTGTACATGCCGGTAATGGCAGAGGCGTTCCTGGAATCGGTTAATCTGCTGGCAGAGTCCCTCACTTCTTTGGAAAAGAACTGCGTTCGGGGCATCGAGGTAAACGAAGACAAGATGACGGAAAATGCGGAGAAGTCGCTGATGGTGGCAACCGCATTGAATACGCATATCGGATATGAGAAGGCGGCGCAGATTGCGAAGAAGGCTCACCGGGAGAACAGCACTCTGCGGGAAGCGGGAATCAATCTTGGAATGTACACCGGCGAGGAATACGATCAGTGGGTCAATCTCCTGCAGATGACCGGAGTGGAAGAATAACGAGGAATCAATGAGCGAACAGAACAAGAAAGAATTATACGTAGATCGAAATAACGATAAGTATCTGGGAGATTTAAATCTGCTGAACCGGAGGAAGAACGAATGGTATGCGGCGCATCCGAAGTATAAGCTGTACCGCCTCCTGACGTTCCTGGTATTCGGACTCGGTTGTTTTGGCATTTACAAGGCCTATCTCTTTACTCAGGGAGGAAGCACTGCCAAGGAGATGCTGCCGCTGCACGCATCCATCTGGGTAACCGGTTTGGCAACCATTCTGGTGAACCGCTTGGGGAAGAAGGTGTATGAGAAGCCGTTCGGTGCGATTCATTCTGCCCGAATTGAGGCGGCGCCAAAGGGCCTGTACTACATCTATCAGCAGGGAATGATGATGATTACCTATTATATTAAGGATAAGGATCTCAAGGAAATCATTCGGGACGATGAAGTCAATTGCCTGTATTTCAAGGGGAAGGGCATGCTGGAAGTGAAGACCCCGAAAGAGGTTCGACAGCATTCCATCAACGGAATATATGCACTGATTGGATTTGACGAATACGATTTGGATGATTTGCTGGAACCGTACGACGAATTGGTTCGCGTGCAGCCGGGAACCCTTCGCCGGAAATATCTGGAAGAAGGCTCGGAACAGTAGACCTTGCCGGAAACGAAAGAATAACGAAATTGTGCTAAGAATTAATATTTTTAGCACAATTTTTTTATGTTTTTTTATAAAAACTAACCAAGAAAATTGACTTACAAAAAGCTGCGTGTTACAATGTTAGCGTGCTAAAGCATGAACACAACCGAAGAGGAGGGGATGGTTGGAATGAACGAAAAGGAAAAGAGATATTACGATAATTTTGTTCGGGCCGTGTTATCTCTTCAGAATGAAGAGGAAGTGAAGGAATTCTTTGAGGATATCTGCACGATTAAGGAGATTCAGGATATTTGCCGTCGGCTGGAGGTGGCGAAGCTGCTGTCGGAGGGCATGGTGTTCAACGAAATCAGCAAGGAAACGGGAAGCAGTTCGGCGACCATCGGGCGGGTGAACAAATGCTTGATGTACGGACCCGGCGGATACAAAGCGGTATTGGAAAGGCTAAAAGAAGAGGATGATTGATTACGACAGAATTTTGAGGAATGACGAGAAGGCGGTGTATCGGCTTCGGGAGCTTTTCGGGAACTACGGATACCGGCGCTTTAAGACCGGAAAGTTCGAAGAGTACGAGCTGTACGCGGAGAATAAGGATTTTCTGGGCGAGGATGGAATTCTCACCTTTACGGACGCGCGGGGAAAGCTGATGGCATTGAAGCCGGACGTGACGTTGTCCATCGCCAAGATGGCGGAACCCTTGCCGGGAGAGGTGCAGAAATTCTGCTACGATGATGAGGTCTATCGACTTTCCGGAGAATATGGGGATTTCCAGGAAATCACCCAGACCGGCATCGAATGCATCGGGGACATCGGATCCTACGATGTGTGCGAGGTGATTCTTTTGGCGGTGCGAAGTCTGGCGCTGATCGATGAGAATTACGTGATGGATCTCTCCCATATGGGAATCGTTCGGGCACTGGCTTCTCTGCTGAATCTGTCCAAGGAGGCGGAACGAAAGGTACTGCAGTGCATCGGAGAGAAAAACTTCCATGGCGCAGCGGAAATCTGCCGGAAACAAGGCGTTCCGGAGAAAATGATTCGGCGTCTTCGAAAGCTGATTACTACCTACGGTCCCATTGACGAAGTGGTGGGCGAGCTGGATCAGCTGGCGGTGAACAACACCATGCGTCGCGCTGTGGGAGAACTGAAAGTGCTGGTATCCGCATTGAAGGCACAGAAGCTGGAGAAGAACGTGCGCTTCGACTTCTCCGCGGTAAACGACATGGGCTACTATAACGGCGTGATTTTCCAGGGATTCATCAAGGGCATTGCTCGCCCGATTCTGGCAGGCGGTCAGTACGACAACCTGATGGAAGTGATGGGAAAGGAAAGTGCCGGCGCCATCGGTTTTTCCATTTCCATGGATTCCCTGGAAGAGCTGAACCGCGTTCGCCGGGACATCGATGTGGATGTGGTGATTCTGGATCAGCCGTGGGAAGATTTGAATCAGCTAAATCAGGTGGTTCGAGATTACACGGACCGGGGACTCAGCGTCTCCGTGCAAAAACGAGTTCCGAAGAAGCTCCGCTATCGGGAGCTGGTGCGAATTGAAAACGGGGAGGTGAAGACGGTTGAAAGAGACGATTAACGTAGCGCTTCCCAAAGGGCGACTGGGACGGAAGGTGTATCAGATGTTCGCCGATGCGGGTTTTGAATGCCCGGAGCTCCTGGAGGAAAGCCGCAAGCTTATTTTTGAAAATGAAGAAAAGAACATTCGATATTTCTGGGTGAAACCATCGGATGTGGCAATCTACGTGGAACGCGGGGCTGCAGATGTGGGTGTTGTGGGGAAGGTCATCCTCCTGGAAAGCAAGCCGGACGTATACGAGCTGCTGGACCTGAAGTGCGGTAAGTGTCGGATGATGGTCGCGGCGCCAAAGGATTGGCGAGACGACACGGGGCATACCCTTCGGGTCGCCACCAAATTTCCGGAAATCGCCCGGAAGTTCTACGGGGGTAAAAGCAGAGATATCGATATCATCAAGCTGAACGGATCCATCGAGATTGCGCCGATTCTGGGGCTGTCCGATGTGATTGTGGATATTGTGGAGACCGGAAACACCCTTCGGGCCAACAACCTGGAGATTCAGGAAACCATCGTGGACATCAGCGCCCGGTTTATTTCCAATAAGTCCGCATTCAAATTCAAGACTCGGGAAATCGAGGCGGTGCTGGAAGGGCTGGCATCGGAAATTTCCGAGAAGTAATGAAGAAGGAAAAGAAGGATAGAGATTACATACTATGATTAGAACTTACAAATACGGGGAAGTGGCCCCGGAAGATATTTTTGCCCGCACGGAGATGCCGGCAAATGTGGAGAACATTGTTTCGGAAATTATTGATGCGGTTCGGAGGGACGGGGACGAAGCCCTTCGTCAGTACAATCTGGAATTCGATCGCTCCCGGGAACCCTTGGAAGTGACGCCGGAGGAAATCGACGAGGCGTACCGTTCCGTGGATCCGGAGCTGATTGAAATACTGGAAGAGGCGGCGGCAAACATTCGGGAATTTCACAGCCGTCAGAAGCGGAACAGCTTTATCTTGAACGAGAAACCGGGAATTGTCATGGGGCAGAAGGTGGTGCCGATTGAGAGAGCCGGTCTGTACGTGCCGGGGGGAACCGCGGCATATCCCTCCACTGTATTGATGAACTGCATTCCGGCGCACATCGCCGGGGTGTCGGAAATCATCATCACCACACCGGCCACGGATGGAAAAATCAGCCCGGTGCTGCTGGCAGCGGCAAAGATCGGCGGCGCAAATCGAATTTTTCGGGTGGGTGGAGCCCAAGCCGTTGCGGCGCTGGCATACGGAACGGAAACCATTCCGGCGGTGGACAAAATCGTAGGGCCGGGAAATGCCTTTGTGGCAGAGGCCAAGAAACAGGTCTACGGCAGGGTTTCCATCGATATGATTGCCGGTCCCAGCGAGATTCTCATCGTAGCGGACGGAACCTGCGTTCCGGAAGTGGTGGCGGCGGATATGCTGTCCCAGGCGGAACACGACCGCTTTGCAACCGCGGTGCTGGTGACGGACAGCCCGGAATTGGCGGAAGCGGTACCGCAGGAATTGGAAAAGCAATTAAAGGTATTGCCGCGGGAGGAGATTGCCCGGGCATCCATTGACCATAACGGAAAAATTATTTTAACGGAAGATATCGAAACCGCAATCGATATTGCCAACGAGATTGCGCCGGAGCACTTTGAGCTCTGCGTGGACAATCCATTTGATTATCTGGATCGAATCCGCAATGCCGGCTCTATCTTCCTGGGAAAGAACTGCCCGGAAGCGCTGGGAGATTATTTTGCGGGACCGAACCACACCCTGCCTACCGGCGGGACGGCGCGGTTCAACAGCCCGCTGTCGGTGGACGATTTCACCAAGAAGATGCAGTATTCCTATTACACGGAGGATGCACTGGCAAAGATTGCGGATAAGGTGGCGCGCTTTGCGGCGGAAGAGGGCTTGGATGCTCACGGGAGAAGCGTTCTGGTGAGAAAAAACAGGAAGGAGCGGTAAGCCATGAGTCGATATATCAGAGAACGGTATAAAGGGTTTCAATCATATACACCGGGGGAACAGCCGAAGGAAATGGAGTACATTAAGCTAAACACCAATGAATCTCCGTTTCCGCCGGCTCCTGGGGTCTGCCGGAAGTTGGAAGAGGCGGACATGGAGCGGCTTCGGCTGTATCCGGATCCCACGGGACGCCGATTGAAGACGATGCTGGCGGATCGGTTCCGGGTGGAGCCGGAGAACGTGTTCCTGGCCAACGGTTCGGACGACATCCTGAACTTCGCTATGATGGCCTTTAATGACGATGAAGACACGCTGCTGTTTCCGGATATTTCCTACAGTTTCTACGAAGTCATCGCCAACCTTCACGGGGTGAATTTCCGAAAGGTGCCCCTGAAGGAGGACATGACCATCGATTACCGGGATTACTGCCGGAACGACTGCAACGTCATTATTCCAAACCCTAACGCACCGACGGGAATCGCCCTGTCATTAGAGGTCATCGAAGAGATTGTAAAAGCAAATCCGAATCACGTCGTGCTGATCGATGAGGCATACGTGGATTTCGGAGCGGAGTCTGCCGTACCTCTTACCAAGAAATACGACAATATTCTCATCTCTCAGACATTCTCCAAATCCCGAAGCTTTGCCGGAGGGAGATTGGGATTTGCCATCGGAAATCAGGAGCTGATTCGAGATTTGATTACCCTTCAGTACTCTACCAATCCGTACAGCGTAAATACCCTGTCTTTGATTCTGGGAAGCGCAGCGATGGAGGAAGAGGCGTATTACCGAAAGAACGCCGAAATCATTCAGGAAAACCGGAAGTATACGGCGGAAACGCTGACGTCTATGGGCTTCGAGGTACTTCCGTCCAAAGCGAATTTTGTTTTTGCCCGTCGTCCCGGAATGGATGGCGACAAGCTTTATCGGAAATTAAAAGAGAAAGGGGTTCTGGTTCGTCATTTCACCACAGAACGGATTCAGGATTATGTTAGAATTACCATAGGTACGAAAGAGCAGATGGATGTGCTCTTTGAAAAGCTGAGAGAAATTCTGCAGGAGGAATAGAAGATGAGAAAAGCCGAAGTGAACCGTTCCACGGGAGAAACGCAGGTGCAGCTTTATCTGGATCTGGACGGCAGCGGTTGGAGTGAAATCGATACGGGGATTGGATTCATGGATCATATGCTGGTGCTGCTGGCGAAGCATGCCGGGTTTGACCTGAAGGTGAAGTGTCAGGGGGATGTGTACGTGGACGATCACCATTCGGTGGAAGATATCGGAATCAGCCTGGGACTGGCCTTTGCAAAGGCGCTGGGGGATAAACAGGGCATCTGTCGCTATGGGGATACGACTTTGGCCATGGATGAAGCCTTGATTCTCACCTCTCTGGATATTTCCGGCCGGTCATATTTGGATTACCGAATGGAAATTCCAACGGAGAAGGTGGGGACCTTCGACACGGAGCTTGCAGAGGAGTTCGTGATGGGGTTCGTTCGAAATGCCGGCGTGACCCTTCATATCCGGCAGCTGGCGGGAACAAACAGTCACCATATCATTGAGGGAATGTTCAAATCTCTGGCCCACACCTTGCGAAAAGCGGTGGCGGTGGATGAGCGCTTCCGCAATGAAATTCCTTCCACCAAAGGGCGACTGACGGAGACGGAAGAGGATGTGATTCCCATAGAGGATGAATACGATGATGTTCCCCGGGGGCTGGGCAGCGACACCTATTCCAAGGGCATCGCGAAGGGAATGACCCAGCAGGTTTCTCGGGAGCCGGCAGCTCCGGTTCGGAAGGAACTGTCTTCCACGGAGGAGCTGGAGAAAGAGCTTCTGAAGAAAGGACTACTGTAATGATTAGAATTATCGATTACGGGGTGGGGAACCTGTTTTCCCTGAGATCCTCGTTGAGAGCGATTGGAATCGATGCGGATTACACCGGAAATCCGGCGGAAATTCGGAAAGCAGATAAATTAATTCTTCCGGGCGTAGGCGCGTTCCGGGATGCCCGAGAAGCCCTTCGAAGCACCGGCCTGGACCGGGTGGTACGGGAAGAAGCCGGAAAGGGAAAGCCCGTGATGGGTATCTGCCTGGGAATGCAGATGCTCTTCGATCGGAGCTATGAGTACGGCGAATACGAAGGCCTGGGATTGATTCCGGGAGAAATTGTTCCCATGGATGGACGAATCCCAAAGGATCTGCCCATCCCTCATATCGGATGGAATGAACTGATGCTGAAGCAGCCCAGCCCGCTGATGAAAAACACCGCCAATGGGGACTACGTTTACTTCGTGCATTCTTATTATGCGGAGACGCCGGCGGAGTACGTCATCGCCACCACGGATTACGGGGTGGAAATGACCGCGGCGGTTCAGAAAGATAACGTGTACGGATGCCAATTTCATCCGGAGAAAAGCAGTGAGGTGGGGCTTTCGATTCTGAAAGCTTTCTGTGAACTATAGGAGGTATGCCAATGAAAATTTTACCAGCCATCGATCTCTATGAAGGAAAAGCCGTTCGACTGTTCCGGGGAGATTACGACCAGATGACCGTCTACGATGATAACCCGGTGAACACGGCGCTGAAATTTAAAGAAGCCGGTGCTCGCTGGATTCACGTGGTGGATTTGGAAGGTGCCCGAGATGGGGGAACGCCGAATATGGGGGTGATTAAAGAAATCATCGATGCTACCGGTCTGAAGGTGGAAATCGGTGGCGGCATTCGAAATATGGAAACCATTGAAAAGTATATCGATATGGGAGCGTCCCGGATCATCCTGGGCACATCGGCCATTACCAACGAAAACCTGGTGGTGGAGGCGACGCGTTTGCACGGAAATCGGATTGCGGTAGGCGCCGATGTAAAGGACGGCTATGTGGCGATTCGGGGATGGACCCAGAAATCCATGTACACGCTTCACGATTTCTGCGAGAACATGCAGATGAAGGGCGTGAAATATATCATCTGCACCGATATTTCCAAGGACGGTGCGCTGGAGGGAACCAACCGGGCCATGTACGAAAAGCTGACTGCGAAGTACAAGATGCGCTTCATCGCTTCCGGCGGAATTTCGTCCATCGATGACATTCGGGCTCTAAAGGACATCGGCCTCTACGGTGCGATTATCGGAAAAGCGTATTATCAGGGCGTGATTGATCTGAAGAGCGCAATACAGGAGGCAGAATGATTACGAAAAGAATCATCCCCTGCCTGGATGTAAAAGATGGCAGAGTCGTGAAGGGCGTGAATTTTCAGGGCCTCAGCGACGTAAACTCCCCGGTGGAACTGGCGGAATACTACACGAAAAACGGTGCGGACGAAATGGTATTCTACGATATCACCGCATCCGCAGAGGGACGGAAGCTGTTCACCGAGGTGCTGACCGAAGTGGCCTCCAAGGTATTTATCCCGCTCACTGTGGGCGGCGGCATCAACAGCCTGGAGGATTTCGACCGGGTGCTGAAGTGCGGTGCCGACAAGGTCAGCGTGAATTCCGGTGCAATCCGGAATCCGGAGCTGATCCGGCAGGCGGCGGAAAAATACGGAAACCAGTGCGTGGTCCTGTCCGTGGATGCGGCTCGGGTGGATGGAACCTATCGGGTTTTCGCCAAGGGCGGCCGAGAGAACACGGGCATGGATGCGGTGGAATGGATTCGAGAAGGTGTGGAGAGAGGCGCCGGCGAAGTGGTGCTCAACTCCATCGATACCGACGGCGTGAAACAGGGATTCGACTTGCCGATGCTGAAGGCGGTGTGTGAAGTGGTGGATGTACCGGTCATCGCTTCCGGCGGTGCGGGCTGCATTCAGGATTTCATCACACTGTTCCAAGAGATTCCGACGGTAAGCGCCGGTCTGGCGGCGTCCATTTTCCATTTCGGAGAAGTGGCGATTCCGGATTTGAAAAAAGAACTAAAGAAAAACGATATTTCCGTTCGGCTGTAGAAACCGAAGGGACAAAGGGGAGAGACGATGACAGAGATTGATCAGTTGAAATTTGATGAAAAAGGATTGATTCCGGCAGTAATTGTGGAAGCCGGAACCCACCGGCTTCTCATGGTGGCGTACATGAATCGGGAGAGCCTGAAGATTTCCATGGAAACGGGGAAAACCTGTTTCTGGAGCCGGTCCCGTCAAGAGCTGTGGACCAAAGGGGAGACCAGCGGCAACTACCAGCACATCGTGAGCATTACGGCGGACTGCGACCTGGACACCCTGAAGGTGGTGGTGGAAAAGGACGGCCCGGCGTGCCATACCGGGGCGGAAACCTGTTTTTTCAACCCGGTATACCAAAGCGAGGAGAAGTCTGATTTTACCATGGATGCCCTGATGGAGCTCATTCGGGGGCGGAAGACGAATCCGCAGGAAGGATCCTACACCACCTACCTGTTCCAAAAGGGACTGGACAAAATCCTGAAGAAAATCGGGGAGGAGTCCACGGAGGTCATCATTGCGGCGAAGGACAACGACCCGAAGGAGACCATTTACGAGATTTCGGATCTGGTGTACCACGTGATGGTGATGATGATCCAGCAGGGAATTTCGCTGGAGGACATTCGCCGGGAGCTGGCTTCCCGCCACGTAATCGATCACAAGGTAAAGCAGGAGAAGAGCAGAGCGGAGTAACCCATGGACTGGAAAAGAAATTATCACACCCATACCGATTTCTGCGACGGGCAGAACACACCGGAGGAAATGGCGGAGGCGGCGGCAAAAAAAGGATTCACCGCGCTGGGTTTTTCCGGGCATTCCTATACGGATTTCGACACCTTCTATTGCATGACGCCGGAGACTTTTCCGGAATACTGCCGGCAGGTGCGGGCCCTTCGGGAAAAATATGAGGGGCAGATGGAAATCCTGCTGGGGGTGGAACGGGACTTCTATTCGAATCTGGATTGCCGGGATTTGGACTATTCCATCGGATCGGTGCACTACATCCGGTGGGAGGGAGAGTACATTCCGGTGGACGAGAGCGAGGAAGTGGTTCGGAAGACCATCGAGAAGTTCGGAAACGACCCCTACGCCTATGCGGAGACGTACTTCGATACGGTGGCCCGGGTGGTGGAACAGACGGATTGTGATTTCATCGGTCATTTTGATTTAATTAAAAAGTTTAACCGAAACGGGACAGTGCTTGTGGACGAGCATCATCCGCGGTATGTGGCGGCCTGGAAGAAGGCGCTGGAGCGGCTGGTGCCTCAGGGACGGCCTTTTGAAATCAACACTACGCCCCTGAGCTGGCGAGGGGATGGAGAATGCTATCCGTCCCGGGAAATTCTGAAGGAAATCTGCCGGTTGGGCGGACGGATTACCATTTCCAGCGATGCTCACAGCGCAGACCATTTGAATCGAGGGTTTGATCAAGCTCTTGCCATTGCAAAGGAAGCCGGATTCCGGACGGTGACGGTGTTCCACGGCGGCGGCGTGACGGAGGAAATTCCGATTGAATAGTTTACGAATGCCGGGGATGGAGATTCCGTCCCCGGTTTTTGTGAGGTAATGAGGTGACGGAAATGTCACATGAAGCGACGATTTTGTCACGAGGTTCGATGTTTCGGAAAAAGACATTGAAGTATCATAGATTCAACAGATGAATGATAAACCAAAAGGAGGATACAGAAATGTCAATTCTGGAAGTGAAGAAAATACGGAAAACTTATCAAAGCCGATTCGGCGGAAACCGGGTGGAAGCATTGAGGGATGTGACCTTCTCGGTGGAGCCGGGAGAATATGTGGCAATTATGGGAGAATCCGGATCCGGCAAGACCACTCTGCTGAATATTCTGGCGGCACTGGATCAGCCGACCGGCGGAGAGGTGGTACTGGATGGAATTCCGCTGAATTCCGTTTCCGATGCCGAACTGGCCAAGTTCCGACGAGAGAATTTGGGATTCGTATTCCAGGAATATAATCTGCTGGACACATTGAATCTGAGAGATAACATTCTCCTGCCACTGGTGCTGGACGGACAAGAGGTGAGTACGCTGAAGGAGAAACTCAAAGAGGTGGTTTCGGTCATCGGTATTCAGGACCTGATGCTGAAATATCCGTTTGAGGTTTCCGGCGGACAGAAGCAGCGGGCGGCAGTGGCGCGGGCATTGATTACCCATCCGTCTCTCATTCTGGCGGATGAACCGACGGGGGCGCTGGATTCCCAGTCCACATCGGATCTTCTGGGTGTTTTTCGGCGAATCAATCAGAAAGGGCAAACCATTCTGATGGTCACTCATTCCGTGAATGCGGCAGCCCATGCGGATCGAGTGATGTTTATCAAAGACGGAGTGGTATTCCATCAGCTGTACCGGGGGAAGAGCGACGACCGGGAATTGTATCAGAAAATTACGGATACCCTCTCCATGCTGCGGAGAGGAGGTGATCGGTAATGTTCTCTTCACTGTATAGACGAATTGCCCAAAACAATCTGCAGAAGAATTATCGTTTTTACGTTCCCCGGATTCTTACGGAAGCCGGATTGGCCGCCTGCTTCTACATCATGCTGACCTTGGCGCTGGAACCCAAGATGAAGAACATTTACGGCGGGGAATACCTTCCCACCTTTATGATGTTGGGAACCTTTATCCTGGCGATTCTTTCCGTCGTGCTGTTGATGTACACGGCCAAATTCCTGATGAAACAGCGGATGCAGGAATACGGTCTGTACTACGCACTGGGGATGGAAAAAAAGCACGTCGCAAGGGTTTTTGGTTACGAAAGCGGAATAAGCAGTGCCGCGGGCATCGGCATTGGCATCGGTTCCGGGATTCTGTTCTATAAGCTGAGTCTGTTGATTCTGACGAAGATGATGGGAACCGAAGCCATCCCAAAGGTAAGTCTGATTCTTCCGGCTGCACTGGGCGGGACCGTTCTGTTTTTCGCCGCAGCAGATATAATGACCTATCTGGCGAATCGAATTCGTCTGTCCCGAATGAATACCACGGAATTGCTGCACAGCAGGGAAGCGGGCGAACGGGAACCGAAGACGAAAATTCTCCTGCTGCTGGCGGGAATTGCTGCGTTGGCGGCAGGATACTACATTGCCCTCACCACGGATAGACCGCTGGATGCTTTGAATCTGTTTTTCATTGCGGCATTTCTGGTCATCTCGGGCACATATTTGCTGTTCGGAGCGGGAAGTATTTTTATCCTGAAGGCATTGAAGAAAAACGAGAAATTCTATTATAATAAAAACCATATGATTGGAATCTCCGGAATGCTGCACCGGATGAAACGAAATTCGGTGGGGTTGGCGTCCATTGCGATTCTGTCCACTTGTGTTCTGGTGATGGTGTCCACTTCTCTGAGCCTGTACACCGGAATGGACGACGTGGTGGAAAGTCGCTATCCGAAGCCACTGTACGTATCGGAGCAGGGCGTGACAAAAGAGGATGCGGTGGTATCCCTGCCGGTGCCGGCGCTGCGAAGAGCTCTTCAGGACGCATCGGAAAAAACCGGAATGAAAATAACCGAAATCGACGATATTCACTCGCTGGATGGGATGGTCCTTCCGAAAGACGGGGCATGGAATTCCGTGAATTCGGAAGGAACCGATTTGACTCGATGCATTTCCGTCGGCATTATCACGCAGCGGATGTATGAGGCGATGGGCGGCGAAAAGCTGAATTTGAAGGGGAATGAAATCGCCCTTTGCTCGCTTCGAACTTCGGTGGATTATTCCATGAAGACCTTGAATCTGAACCATCAAAAGCTGAAGGTTCGGAAGTGGATCAATTACTTCCCGGTAAAGGAGAACGGAAGCAGCCTGTCCAATACCAAACGATACGGAATCGTTGTGGCAGAGGAAGGCATCGCCCGACGCCTCAATCGAAATCACGCCTTCAGCACGGTAAACTGTCTGGGAGTGGGATTTAAGAATCCGGCACAGACGTATCGAGAGGGGGAGGAATTTACGCGAATTTTTCGTCAGCGGGTTACATCCATTCTGGCGGAGAATTACGGCATCCGCGGTGTTGTCCCGGCGGTGGATTCCGCATGGGATGTAAAGGGTGCGCTGAAATCCATGTACGGATCCTTCCTGTTTCTGGGAATCCTCTTGGGAATGGTGTTCCTCTTTGCTACGGTGCTGATTATCTATTACAAGCAGATTTCGGAAGGATATGAAGACCGGAAACGGTTTCAGATTATGGAAAAAGTGGGCATGAGTTCCGGAGAGGTGAAAAAGACCATTCAATCCCAAGTTCGGATGGTATTCTTCTTGCCGCTGATGGTCGCCGGCGTTCATACAGCGGTGGCATTTCCGATTCTCATCGAACTGCTGAAAGTCCTGATGCTTACCAACAAAGCCCTGTTTATCGGATGCGGCTTGGGAGCATACGGGATGTACGTGCTGGGATATGGGATTATTTATCGTCTCACGTCCCGAATCTATTATCGTATTGTGCGGTAGAAGGATGGGTGAATTGTATGTATCGAATTTTTATCGTGGAGGACGATAAAAACCTGGCGGAGTTAATCGAGAACCAGTTGACGGGTTTTGGAAATGACGTTCGAACTGTTTCGAATTTTCGAAACGTAATGGAAGAGTTTCAGGATTACGATCCCCATCTGGTATTGATGGACATCGGATTGCCCTATCTGAACGGATTCCGGTGGTGTGAAAAAATCCGGGAGATTTCGGGCGTTCCGGTACTCTTCCTGTCTTCCGCATCCGACAACATGAATATCGTGATGGCCATCAATATGGGTGGAGATGATTTTATCGCGAAACCCGTGGATCCTCTGGTGCTTTCCGCAAAGGTAAAAGCAATCCTTCGGAGGAGCTATGAAATCGAGGGTAATCCGAACATCATCGATTTCGAGGGTGCCCGGCTGAATTTGAATGACGGGATGCTGTCGGTAAACGGTACATCGGTGGAATTGACCCGGAATGAATTTCGAATTCTTCGAACCTTGCTGGAGAACAAGGGCCGAATCGTCAGCCGCCAGGATTTGATGCTGGCCCTCTGGCAGGATGACTGCTATGTAGAAGAAAACACGCTGACGGTGAATGTGGGAAGGCTTCGGAAGAAATTAGAGGAAGCCGGACTCCGAGATGTAATTGTTACAAAACCCGGACAAGGGTATCTCATTTCGTAAATCCGTGGAATAAACGTTGGGAGGAGGTGAACGCCCTTTGCTGAAAACATTTCTGAAAGAGAATCGGAGCTGGGTTCTGCTGCCGGCAGCGGTGATTCTGCTGAATCTTGGAACGTTCTGGTTGTACCGGATGGAGATGGAACCGTTTATTTACGGAACGGTTCTTTCCGGTGTTGTGTGTGTGTTGGTGATTGGACTTCGTTTTCGAAAATTCGTTGACGGATGCAGAAAACGGGAACAGGTGATTTCGTCCGTGAAGCCGGACGCGCCGGACGTCTTTGGTCTCAATTATGAAGTATTTTTGGGAGAAGAGGGGAGTCGCGTAGAGAAGGACTACCGTGAAATGCTTCGATGCCTTCGAAATCGAGCACTTCAGCAGGAACAGCAGTTCATGGCGGAGCGGGAGGACATGGAGGATTATTACACGAAATGGGTCCATCAGATTAAAACCCCGATTTCGGTCATGCGGCTGGCGCTTCGGGAGGAGGATACGCCGGAGAATCGTCGGCTTCTCAGCGAACTCTTTCAAATCGAACAGTATGTGGAAATGGTGCTGCACTATATTCGGCTGGATTCTTCCGGCAACGATTTGATGATTCGGGAATACGCGTTAGATGATTTGATTCGGGAGTCCATTCGGAAGTTTTCTTCCCTGTTCATCAACCGAAATGTGCAGCTGGAGTACCGAAAGGTGGAGGGTGTCCGAGTGACGGATAAGAAATACTTTGCCTGCGTTTTGGAGCAGATTCTATCCAATGCGATTAAATATACCGATACGTATGTGCGAATTGAGGCCGATGACCGGGGAAGAATTCGAATTGAGGACGATGGACCGGGCATTGAGGCATCCGATATTCCGCGAATTTTCGAAAAGGGTTACACCGGCTGTAACGGAAGACAGGAGATGAAATCCAGCGGACTGGGGCTGTATCTTTGCAGCCGGGCGGCGAAAAAGATCTCGGTGGAAATCGACGTGGACAGTGAACCGGGGCGGGGAACTGTTTTCTCCTTAAAGCTGCCGGAGCAAACAAAAATACTTGACTGAGTTCCTCGGTGTGGTAAAATATGTTCCATTGTATCGATTTTACCGGGAGGAAAAAGGCTTGAATCAGGATAAAGAGTTTCTGGGCACGGAACCGGTGGGAAAGCTTCTTCGGAAGCTGGCGATTCCCACGGTTGCCGCACAGCTGATTAACATGCTGTACAATATTGTGGATCGAATCTATATCGGACATATACCGGGAGATGGAAATCTGGCGCTGACCGGTGTGGGAGTCTGTCTTCCGGTTATTATGATTGTGTCGGCTTTCGCGGCGCTGATCAGTTCCGGCGGAGCGCCGAGGGCTTCCATTAACATGGGAAAGGGAGATTACGACGCGGCGGAAGGGATTCTGGGCGGATGTTTTCTGCTGCAGGTTCTGATATCTCTGGTGCTGACAGCAGTATTGCTTCTCTTCGGGAGAGATATGCTCCTGTCCTTTGGGGCCAGCGGAAACACCATCGATTATGCAGATTCGTATCTGAAAATCTATGCGCTGGGAACCATCTTTGTGCAGCTGACACTGGGAATGAATTCCTTCATCACCGCCCAGGGCTTTGCCCAAATCGGAATGCGCACGGTGCTCATCGGGGCGGTGTGCAATATCTTGCTGGATCCGGTGTTCATCTTCCTCTGCGGCATGGGTGTCCGGGGAGCGGCGCTTGCCACGGTGATTTCCCAGGGAATTTCCGCAATCTGGTGCGTGCGGTTCCTTGCCGGAAAGAAAACTCACCTGCGGTTGAAGAAAGATAAAATAAGACTTCATGCGGCCATCCTGCTTCCGTGTGTGGCACTGGGGCTGTCACCATTCGTGATGCAGGCCAGCGAAAGCATTATCTCGGTGTGCTTTAATTCCTCCTTGCTGAAATACGGGGGAGATGTGGCGGTGGGAGCCATGACCATCTGCACCAGCGTGATGCAGTTCGCCATGCTGCCGCTCCAGGGAATCGCCCAGGGGGCTCAGCCGATTTCCAGCTATAATTTCGGTGCTCGGAATGCCCCTCGAGTGCGGGAGACCTTCCGGTATCTCCTTCGAATCAGTGTGATGTATTCCGTGGGATTATGGCTGTTCATCATGGTGGCGCCGGGAGCATTCGGCAACATGTTCACCTCTAATCCGGAACTGTTGATGTTTGCCAAGAAGGCGCTTCGCATCTACTGCGGCGCCATGTTCATCTTCGGCATTCAGATTGCCTGCCAGATGACCTTTATATCCACCGGAAATGCGGTGTGTTCCATCATCGTGGCGGTGGTGCGAAAGTTCGTGCTGCTGCTGCCGCTAATTTACATCGTGCCCCATCTGGTATCCAATCCGGTGTGGGGAGTCTACCTGGCGGAGCCGGTGGCGGATATTATTGCGGTGACATTTACGGCAGTGTTGTTCGGAAATCGGTTCCGGAAAGCGCTGGAACGGCTGTCACAGGAGGCATAGTCGGAAGCTGTGGCATAGTCTAATCCGGCTTGTCGGTGCAAATTCAGGAAATTGATGTAGGAACGCTAAAAATAGATGTTCCTGCATCAATAGGGGTGTAGCCGCCGAACGATTGGAGGGATGGTGTCCGGCGGAAATGATAGGATGTGATGCAGAAAAGCAGAAAACCGCTGCTTATGCATCACTTTTTTTATGGAATGAAAGTAAAGTAGAATGAAAACAATATAAAAATGATTGGAGTTGATGCATGAGCTGAAAATAATGGTGCTCGTACATCAAATCTGAAAATGGAGTTGATGTACGAGTCGGAAAAACGAGTGGACATGCATCACTTTGCAGCAGAGATATCGATATACAAAGTAACAGCCCTTCGTTGCCTGTTGTTCGATTATAAAGTGAAGAACCATAAAAAAGCGGGATAGTCATTAAGAACTATCCCACAATTATTCGTAAAGTACCTGCTTTTATGGAAATAATGTTATTCTAGCTGAACCAGCCAAAGACGAAGAAAGAATCCAGCTGTCCCAGAAGTACGAAGAAGGTGAATACCGGTGCAATCCAACGGATGCAGAAGCGGTAGAATTTCTCCGTCTTGAAGTTGGAGCCCTGATGGATTTCCTTCGGGAGGATTTCCCGATCAATCCAGCCGAAGAAGAAGGTGGCGAACAGGGAGCCTAGCGGCATCATGATGCCTTCCGCCAGAAGGTCGAAACCGTCTACCCAGCAGAATTTGCCGAACATAGCCGGGAGGTTCTGTCCCAGACCGTCGTAGGCAATCAGTGAGCCCAGAACGGCGGAGAGGATTCCGAAGAACCAGCAATAGATTTTTCGCTTGTCGCCCTTGCCCTTGTTCATGGCGTCGTCGATAAAGGAACCGGCAATGGCTTCCAGAATCGCAACGGAGGAGGTCAGCGCCGCGATGACAACCAGTCCGTAGAAGATAAATCCGATGAACGGACCGATACCGCCCATTCCGTTGAATACGGTCTGAAGAGTCATGTACAGAAGTCCCACGCCGCCCTGCGGAGACTGACCGCTGGCAAATACAGCCGGCATGATTGCCAGACCTGCCAAAATGGCGATAACGGTGTCGGCCAGCGGGATGATCAAGCTGCTTCGTTCAATATTGGCATCTTTGGCAAGATGAGAACCGTAGGTAACGGTGATGCCCATTCCGATGGAAAGGGACAGGAACATCTGACCGCCGGCAGCGGAAAGTACGGAAATCCAGCCGGTTCCGTGGAACACTTCGAAGTTCGGTTTGAACAGGAATGCAATTCCGGCGGAAGCGCCCGGCAAGGTAACGCTTCGTGCGATTACCAGGAGGAGCATCACGAACAGTGCCGGCATGGCGATTTTGCTGAACCGCTCGATGCCTTCCTCGATACCATAGCTTACGATGACGATGGTGATCAGAAGAAATACCAGTGTATAGATGATGGACTGGGTGGTGTCCGCTGTCAGGTTGGAGAAGTAGGCAGCACCATCTACGCCGCCAACGCCCCAGCTTGCACCGAACATATCTCCCAGATTGGCCAGCATGTACTTGATGCAATAGCCGCCCAGATAGGAGTAGAATCCCAGAATCAGGAACGGTGAGAGCATGCCCAGCCATCCGACGAATGCATACTGTTTGCGAATGGATTTGTATGCCAGAACGGTGGACTGGCCGGTATAACGGCCCAAAGCCAGCTCGGTCATGGTGAGAATGTATCCGGCGAATATCGCCAAAAGCAGATACAGAATAAGGAAGGCAAAGCCGCCGTTCATTCCCAACTTATAGGGAAACCCCCACATGTTTCCCAAACCTACCGCAGAACCGATGGCGGCCATCAAAAAGCCGAAATTGCTGCTCCAGGTTCCTCTCTTTTGTTGATGTTCTTTCATTGTTCTAATCTCCTATGATGTTCTTATTGATGGTCTTTCTTGCGCTTTCATTCGAAAGTTCGATTTTGTATGCTTATTATAACCATCGGGAATTTACTTGTCAAGAAAAACAAAATAATTGCAAAAAACTGATGTCAATATACAATATTTGTGCATTTAAATCAACTTTCCGAGTTAATTTATGATGTTATTTTATATAAAGATCAAGTTTACGGTATAAAAGTGTTGTGGGCAGGAATAGGTGGGGGGACTTGGTGCAAAGGCGACGGAGGAACAAGGGCTGGAGGGGATTCGTGCACCAAGTCAAAGCGCCCGGATTTGGAAAAAGGCGGGAAGACTTGGTGCAAAGGCGACGGAGGAATAAGGGCTGGAGGGGATTCATGCACCAAGTCAGAGCGCTCGGATTTTGAAAAAAGCGGGGGGACTTGGTGCAAAGGCGACGGAGGAACAAGGGCTAGAGCGGATTCATGCACCAAGTCAAGTATGTGGAGATGGAGAATAGTATATAGATTTGGTACAAGCTCTTGATTGAGGAAAGCCTTTCTTGTACCGGACGTGCATGACGGTCGCGAACTTGTTTTTACCGGGGATTATCTCAAGAAATCACGAATAAATTTGTCATCCAGAATGAGTCCTTGACGTTGCACGGCAGAGCTTGGAGGGGATGACATAATCATAGTACACATACGTTCCAGTGTTTCAAGGTCGATGCCGCCGTCAGGAAGTTCTTTGGTGGTGAACAGATTGACGCCTTCGGTAAAACCAAGGGTCCGGTAGGCCTCTTCCTTTAGCAAATAGTTTTTGCGGTAGTTGTCCTTCATTTCCGGGTGAAACCACAAGCCGAGGTGTTCCACAATATATAAATAAGGAATCTGAGGATGAATCAAGAGAAAGTCCGGAAATAAGAACTTGCCGTTGGCTAAGCGAAATGGAAATTCGTAAAGAGGATGATATCCTCTTTGCCAAAAGCGATCGTACATTATCACTTCTCCTCGTGAACGTATCAGTGTACCGTCGATGGCTTGGAATTTCAAGGATTCGGGATTCCGCGGAGGAATGCTGTTCTTAAAGTCAACTAATTCGTCGAAATACTTGTTTATATCATATCCGTCAAATTGCGGAAATCCTTTTGCGGGGACGTATGTTTTTGGAAGTCCGTTCAATATGGAGTCGTACTCGGGAGCGCGGTAATTCGCTAACAAGTTTTCCTCCAATGCAATGTTGTTTTTGAGCAGAGGAATGGCTTCGTTGCAATAGCGTAATTCTTGGATGGAACGAACGTCCGGGTGGTCTTCGTTTCCAAGATAGAGCCAGGGGTGAGCAGGATTTTCCCGGCAATGGTAATAAGTGCTGCCGCCTGAATTTTTTATCTTAAGTGTGCAGCCATCGAATTGAATCAGTTGGCTCTTTCTGGATTCCAGTTGCTGAAGCATGTCGGATTGTTCTTGAAGATCGGCTTTTACCGATTCGATGCAATTGTATTTCATAAGATCTCCTTTCTAATAGTGTGTTTTGGATGTCTTTTTATTATGCCAGAAAAAAATTTCCCCTTCAGTACACATTTTTGCTCTATGGTATAGGGTGTCGGGGCACGGGTCGTGGAAAAAGGCAGGGTGACTTGGTGCAAAGGCGACGGAAGAACAAGGGGTGGAGCGGATTCGTGCACCAAGTCAAAGCGCCTGGATTTGGAAAAAGGCAGGGGGACTTGGTGCAAAGGCGACGGAAGAACAAGGGTTGGATCGGATTCATGCACCAAGTCAAAGCGCCCGGATTTGGAAAAAGGCGGGGAGACTTGGTGCAAAGGCGACGGAGGAATAAGGGGTGGAGCGGATTCGTGCACCAAGTCAGAGTGCGTGGATTTGGAAAAAGGTGGGGGGACTTGGTGCAAAGGCGACGGAGGAACAAGGGGTGGAGGGATTCGTGCACCAAGTCCCCGTGCGTGGCGAACGAAAGAAGCCAAAGGAACCGTTCTGTGCCTGCAATCCCCTTTCATATATTGAGAATTATCCCGGAAAATGCTATACTAGTACGAAATTTTGTAAAGATTAAAGGAAATGATGCGAAGTGAGTAAGAGAACGAAAGGAAATCTACTGTTATTGTTAACGTCCTTCATCTGGGGAAGCGCCTTCGTGGCACAGAGTTCCGGGATGGATTACGTGGGACCCTACACCTACAATATGGCCCGGAATGTCCTGGCCTTTCTCTTTCTGATTCCGGTAATTTACGTAATCGGGAAGAAGAAAGGGGTGACGGACAACGCGGGTTCCGGAACGGGAATCGATGATGCAGCGTCCGGGGAAGCAAATTGGAAATCCATCCTGCTTCCGGATCGGACCACTTTGGTGGGCGGGATTTACTGCGGCCTGGTAATGGCGGTAGCCAGTTCCTTGCAGCAAATTGGAATCACCATGACGACAGCGGGAAAAGCCGGATTCATTACGGCGCTGTATATTATCCTGGTGCCGCTGATGGGTGTTTTCATCGGAAAGAAAATTCCGAGAATCATCTGGTTCTGCGTGGTGCTGGCCATGGCAGGGTTCTATTTACTGTGCGTGAAAGAAGGGTTTAGCATATCTAAAGGGGATATTTTGGTGCTCTTCTGTTCCGTGGGCTTTTCGGTGCATATTATGACAATCGATCATTTTACCTCGAAAGGGGTGGATGGCGTTAAAATGGCGTGCATCCAATTTGGGGTGGCAGCGATTGTGATGACACCGGTGATGTTTGCGTTGGAGAGCCCGTCCGTGAGCGGACTCCTTTCGGCATGGATGACCATCGCTTACGCGGGAATCCTGTCAAGCGGCGTGGGTTTTACCCTTCAGATTGTGGCGCAGAAGGACACGGATCCGACCACCGCCACTCTGATTATGAGTTTGGAATCGGTATTTGCCGCAGTGTCCGGCTGCCTGTTCCTGAACGAGGTGCTTCTCCCGAAAGAAATTCTGGGGTGTATCCTGGTGTTCGTGGCGGTAATTCTGGCTCAGGTTCCGCTGCCGGTGAAAAGCAAAGAAAAGAGAACCGTCGCCGAATAGACTCCGCGTATCGTACAAGCAAACACCACCGGGACGTTCCGCAGGGGAAACAGCAAGTTGCTTCCGACGCTGGATTATTGGAAGAAATACGAATCGCTCAGCGACAACGGACTTTATAAAAAAAGATAAGCAAAAGAGCGTGAACCGAGGGAATATACCCGAACGTTCACGCTCTTTATATTACACCAGTTTCGTGGTCCATTGGGAGCAGTCGATCACCCGGGTGGCCAGGCCTTCATAGAATTCCGGCTCGTGGCACACCATGAGAATGCTGCCGTTGTATTCCATCAGCGCCCGTTTCAGCTTGTCTTTGGCATCCACGTCCAGGTGGTTGGTCGGCTCGTCCAGAACCAGAATATTGGAATCCCGATTCATCAGCTTGCACAGGCGCACCTTGGCCTGTTCGCCACCGGAAAGCACCCGAATTCGGCTTTCAATGTGCTTTGAGGTGAGACCGCAGCGAGCCAGCGCCGCTCGCACTTCCCGCTGGTCCCAGGATGGGAATTCGTTCCAAATCTCCTCGATGCAGGTGGTATCCACATCCTGACTCATTTCCTGTTCGAAGTAACCAATCTGCATATACGGATCCTTCTCAATCTGACCTTCCAACGGCGGAATCAGTCCCAGCAAGCTCTTCAGCAGCGTGGTTTTTCCGATTCCGTTGGCACCCGTGAGAAGCACCTTCTCCTTTCGCTCCATGACGAAATCCAGCGGCTTGGAAAGCGGCGTATCGTATCCGATGACCAGCCCTTTCGTCTCGAAAAGGAACCGTCCCGGCGTGCGCCCCAGGTGGAAGTCGAATTCCGGTTTCACCCGTTCCACCTGCTTCTCAATCAGCTCCATATTATCCAGCTTCTTCTGGCGGGACATGGCCATGTTTCGGGTGGAAATGCGAGCCTTGTTCCGGGCCACGAAATCCTTCAGCTGAGCGATTTCCTGCTGCTGCTTCTGGTAGGCCGCTTCGTGCTGCGCCTTCCGCATCTCGTACACCTTCATGAAATCGTCGTAATCTCCCACATACCGGTCCAGCTTGTGATTTTCCATGTGGTAAATCAGGTTGATTACGCTGTTCAGGAACGGAATATCGTGAGAAATCAGGATAAAAGCATTTTCGTAATTCTGCAGATACCGCTGCAGCCATACGATATGTTATCGATCCAGGTAGTTGGTCGGCTCGTCCAGCAAGAGGATTTCCGGTTTCTCCAGCAGAAGCTTGGCCAGCAGCACTTTGGTTCGCTGTCCGCCGGACAGCTCCGTAACATCCCGGTCCAGTCCCAGGTCTGTCAAGCCCAGCGCCCGGGCTACTTCATCAATCTTCGCGTCAATCATATAGAAATCATGAGCGGTGAGAAGATCCTGCAGGGTGCCGGCTTCCTCCATCCGCGCGTTCATGGTATTTTCATCCACATCCGGATCTCCCATGGACATATACAGGTCGTTCATCTCCTGTTCCATCTCAAAGAGGTAGTCAAAAGCGGTCTTCAGCACGTCCCGTACGGTCTGTCCCTTGGTGAGGACGGTGTGCTGGTCCAGATAGCCCGCACGAACGCGTTTCGACCATTCCACCTTTCCTTCATCCGGCGAAAGCTTACCGGTGATGATATTCATAAAAGTAGATTTGCCTTCTCCGTTGGCGCCCACCAGTCCGATGTGTTCACCGGCCAGAAGTCGGAAGGATACATCATCGAAAATCTGGCGGTCTCCAAATCCGTGGGTCAGGTGTTCCACGTTTAAGATGCTCATAAATATATATTCCTTTCATTTTTGAAATCACAATCTTCTACATTATATATGAAACAAAGGAGGAAAAACAAGACCGGAAGAAAAAAGGGATTGCGAGGAGGTTCCCCGCAATCCCTTTTCAATGCTCACCGTCCGTTTCCTCCACCGGAGTCACGCTCTGGCTTCTACCTTCTTCTTGTTCTCTCGTATACGGGTATACCATGCATGTCAACAAAATTCACACAAAAAACTTATAAATTTAGTTTCATTTCATAAAAACTATGTTATAATACTGACTAAATTGTTTGAGAGCAGAATTCTAGGGGAATAACAGTGAATATGTATACAAAAGAAACGATTTCGAAAAAAGAGAATAACGGCAAGCATCGAACCGCGTTGGTTCTGGAGGGCGGTGCCATGCGAGGCATTTTCAGCGCGGGAGTTATCGACGTGCTGATGGAAAACAACATTCATTTTGATGCGGTCATCGGCGTTTCCGCCGGTGCGGCATTCGGCTGCAACTACAAGTCCCATCAGCCGGGACGGGTTATCCGTTATAACCGGCGATTCGCAAAGGATTGGCGGTATTGCAGCCTGCGCTCCCTGATGAAGACCGGAAATCTGTACGGGGCGGAGTTCTGCTACCATACCTTGCCGAAGGAACTGGACGTGATGGATAAGGAAACCTATGACAGCGATCCCAGCCGGTTTGTCGTAGTGTGTACCGATACCCGAACCGGGAAGCCGGTATATAAGGAGCTGCCGGAGCTGAACGACGCCGCACTGGAGTGGGTGAGAGCCAGCGCATCCATGCCGGTGGTATCCCGTGCGGTGCATATCGATGGATACAGCTTGCTGGATGGTGGCATCAGCGATTCCATTCCGGTGCAGTACGCACGGAACCAGGGGTACGACCGGATTGTCACAGTGCTGACTCGGCCGAAGGATTACGTCAAGGCGCCCACCGGGCACGATCACCTTTACGGATTGCTCCTCCACAAATATCCGCAGGTTGCGGCAAGCCTTCGGAACCGTCATGTGGTGTACAACCGGTCTAAGAAAATGGTCCATCAGCTGGGATCCAAAGGGGAACTCTGTGTCATCTATCCGGAAAAAGAACTGGACATCAGCCGGACGGAGCACGATGTGGCGCGCATGGACCGCACCTATAAAGAGGGGCGGAAGCGGGCACAGGCGATGATGCCGAAGATTCGGAAGTATCTGGAACAGTAGAAATGAAATATACGCAAATGAAGAGGCTGCTCCCCCGGAAGGGAACAGCCTCTTCATTTCGTTTATTTCGTTAGTGGGTTCCATCTTGTTTTTGCCGAACTACCATCCCCATTTGGTCGATACGTTGGATGTACCCCAGCCGGTGGAGTAGTTGACGAAATCCGGTTTCTTCTTGGTCTTGATGGTGATGGTGACCTTTTTCTTTGCATACTTCTTGATTTTCTTGTACGTCACGGTCTTTGTGGCAATTTTCTTGTTGTTGTTGTACACGTAGACCTTGAATTTGTACTTCTTCATCTTGAACATCCGGTTGTTCACGATGTATCCCGTCACCTTGATTTTCTTATCGTAGTAAGAAATCTGCCATGGGACGAATTTCGCCGTTGCGTATGGTGTAATCTGATTGATATTGCTGTTCAGGCGTCCCGGTCTCTTGTAAGTATTGCTCTTCGGCTTCTTTGCGGAAGTGGACTTGGTAATGCTGGTCTTCTTCGCGCATACCGCTTTCACCTTGTACTTGTAGGAGTTGGCCTTCTTCGCGCTGTAGGTGAAGGTGATGGTCGCCTTACCGTTGCTCTTGATGGTCTTAATCTTCTTGCTGCCCCGGTATACGTACATGGTGGACAATCCCTTTGCCCGCTGATCCTCCGGAACCTTTATCAGCATCTTTACCTGCTTCGGTCCCATCTTTACTGCGGAGAAGCCCGGTGCTTTGAAATTCTCGGTGCGTACGGTGTAGTAATATCCGTCCCAGTAATTGTACTCCAATTTATTCTTGTACCGAATGGTGTGAACGGTATAGTACCGGGTGGTTCCCGGAAGCAATCCGGTGATAGTGAATTTACCGTGGTCTTTTCCCGAATCAAAGCTGAACTCCTGGTAAAGATCCGCTTCGCCCTTTCCCTTTACGTAGTTATAGATTTCCACTCCGTTCGCATATCCGGTATTGTTGTTTTTGTTCTTGTATACGGCAACCGTCGCTTGGTCGTAGCGGGTAGATGTGCTGCCGAATCGATAGACATCCTCCATCTCTAAGCTGATCTTCGCCGGCGAATCAAAGGCCAAGGATGTCGCATGAGAAGCACTTGCTTCCGCAATTTGTGCAGCCGTATTCGGATCCTTTGCGGAAACCAGCATCCAGCGGCGCGGGCTCTGATCCGCGATGTTGAATGGTCTTATCTTATCCCGGTAGATCCATACCTTTACGGTTCTGCTCTTGGACGATCCGTAAATGCTCTTGTCGTCCAGATTATACGCGTAGAGCGTTTCGCCGGCATTCGGGCCCTGCGTGCCGCGGAAGGTGGCGTACACTTCCGTGTATTCGGTACCGTCCGAATCCATCTTTTCCACCTGGCCGTATCCGGTCATTTTATCCAGAAGGTTTGGATTCGGTGCTTCCGGTTTTTTCGGTGCCTGCACCGTTCGCGGCTGGAAGTTGTTGCCGTAGTTCGCATATTGATCGTTGTTGTAGTCACTATAGAATTTAAAGCTGATGGAAAGCTCTTCTTCCGGCCGGACTATCGGTACCTTCTGTGCATCCTTGAAATCATAGACGAGTTTTCCGTTCAATTTTCGAATGTCCGGAGCATTGATAATCTGGGATCCGATGAGCTGGTTGTTCTGGGTTTTGGAATAAACCTCGAGGACATAGTCCCGGGCATTATCCACATGCCACACAGCGTATTCCGCTGCAACAATATCGAAGGTAAGGACCATATCGAATTTTCCGTCGCTTCGATAGGTGTATTCGATTTTTGACAACGGATTTTGTTTATTCGGTGTGTACTCTCGTGTAATCTTTTTCCCCACAACATCTGCGGAAACCGATGCCGGAATCATCAGGAGCGCAAACGCGGTGGCGATCAGCAGACGACGAATCGTCCTTCGTTTCTTTGTGTTCTTTTTCATATCGGTTCCTCCTGCAGGTGCCTGAACCTGCCGTTCTTCCTAGAGAAGGGGAGATGTACTTCTTAACCGGATTGTATCAATTCAAGAACAATGCAACAACACTCGAAAGAGTACTGTCAGTTGAAAAAGAACTTTTTTTCGGTGCTACTGTGCCAGAAGGACCTAGGAGTTCTTCGGGATGTATTTTTTCTCTTTCGTAAAGCCTCGGCCGGTGACGCTGCTCACCTTGCTCAGCACGATGAAGGCGTTGGGATCCACTTCGTGAACCACCTTCTCCGTGCGGTAAAGTTCCCGGGGAGAGATGACGCAGGAAAGCACATCGGTTTCAATGCCCAGGTAACCGGTCTTTCCGTGCAGCAAGGTGACGCCCCGGTCGATGTCTGCCAGAATGGCATCCTTCATCTCCTCGGAATGTTTGGTGACGATTTCCAATTTGGTTTTGGCGGTGCCCAGTGCCAGCAGCTTGTCCAGGGTCATAGTGTACACGATTACCAGAATGATGCCGTAGAGGCTGGTATCCTTGTCGGAGAAGAGCATCTGGCCGATCAGGATGATAAAATCAAATACGTACAGGCTGACGGATACGGGAATCCGGAAGAGTTTCTGCAGAACCAGAGGCGGAATATCCATGCCGCCGGTGCTGGCCCCCAGCCGGATGATCATCGCCAGGGAAATGCCGATGCACAGGCCGCCGAAGAGGGCGCTGAGGAACAGATCCTGTGTCAGGACGAAGCCGCCCACGGCCCGTTGCAGGATGCCCAGGAGTAGTGGGTAGAAAATGGTGCTCACCAGTGTGGTGAGGGCGAATTCCTTTCCCAGGATGAGAGCGCCCAGCAAGAACATGGCCACGTTAAAGATACCCACGAAGATGGAAATATCCATGCCGGTGAAGTGGTTCATAATCAAACCGATACCGGTGGTGCCGCCGGTAATCAGACCGGATGGAAGGATAAAGAAAACGACGCCCACGGCGTAGATGAAGTTTCCGAAGATGATAATCAGTACATTTCGGAGAAATCGAAGACTGAAAAGGGATGATGACTTCATGAGATGACCTCCTTAATCTCGTATCGCATTTATTGCGAAAAAAAAGACCACGCATCAGGAATTTTCCCTGACAGACGTGGATCGAAGCTAAAGCTTAATACATTTTCCATATTGATTTTGTCAAGAAATTATATAATAGGAGTCGGACTTGCGTCAAGAGCGGAAAAAATATTTTTTGGAAGGAAATAAACGGACGCCTCGGAAGCCTGAAACTTGACAGATGGACGATGGATACATATAATAACCTAGTTGGTAGGTAGGATTTTTATCCCATCTGCAGAATATCGACACGGTAACGCTGGATAATAAGATAAAAGGAAGTAACGAATGGAATTGATGATTACCGCGATTGCCGGGTTCTCCATTTTGCTGGGAGCCTTGGCGACGCATTTGATTAAAGATACGGAAAAGATGGAGCACCTGTCCATGGCTTTGGCTCTGGGTGCGTTGGCGGCACTGCTGCTCTTCGACCTGTTCCCGGAAGTGCACGAACTGGTGGAGGCGCAGGGCTGGGGATACAGCCTGGGAATGCTGGTGGTGGGCATCGCCATGCTGAAGGTGCTGGATCTGTTCATTCCGGATCACCACGATACGGAAGAGACCCACGATCATGAGAATGCCGCCCACATCGGAATCATTTCGGCGATGGCGGTAATCCTCCATAATATAGTGGAAGGAATGTCGGTGTACAGCATCGCCATGAATTCCATGTCCGACGGAATTATTTTCGCTCTGGGCATCGCCATGCACAACATCCCGATGGGGATGCTGATTGATTCCACCATGGAGGAGCGGAAGCGCAGCGAGCGGTACGTCCTTCTGGCGTCGGTGACCCTGTCCACCCTCTTCGGCGGCGTGTTGATGAATATGATTGAGGTGCACCTGTCGGAGGTTCTGACCCTGACTATGGTGAGCATCGCCACGGGTATGATTCTATACATCGTGTTCTCCGAACTGACGCCTCATGTGTTTCGGACCCGGGAACATTTGCGGGAGTCCGTGGTCAGCGTGATTATCGGTTTCGCTTTGGTGTGGGTCAGCACCCTGGTGGCGTAATCCGGCAGAAGTGAGAAATTTATTCTTCCGGAAGGTCTGCTTTCGGAAGACTCCAGTGATTTCGGGCGGCCAGCAGCCGGAGAACCACAATCAATGTGGCGCCCAGCAGCATGGCTTCGCCGTAGCCGATTCGGTTCCAGAGAAGGATGCATGCCAATGCTCCCAGCAGAGAGGCGCTGGCGTAGAAATGCTTGACGAAGATGTACGGCCGGTCGCCGGCCATCATGTCCCGCAGCACGCCGCCGCCGCATCCGGTAATAACGCCCACGAAGGCCAACAGGATGATACCGTGGATATTGGTGGATTGGTAAGCAGTTTGAATTCCATTCACGGTAAAAATACCCAGACCGATGGAGTCAAACAGCAGCATCAGCGCTTCGTAGAACCGAGTTTCCCGAAAAATCCACGCCCGGATGGCCGGCAGGAACACGATGATGGAAGTGATGATGGATACCACCAGATACACCGGATTCTGAAAGGTGAGGGGCGGATTGTTCCCCACAATCAGATCTCGGATGATTCCGCCGCCCACGCCGGTGGTGAGCCCCAGAATGGATACGCCGAAAATATCCATCCGCTTTCGGATGCCCAGAACGGCACCGGAAATGGCGAAGGCAACGGTCCCCATAATCTCCAGAAAAAACAAAATATCTTCCACGGCAAAAAACCCCCACAATTTAATGAATTATTTATTTTCAAACCATCGCTTGTATGGTTTGTTTTTTTGAATACGATTCTGTCAAACAGCCTAACAAGGATACCATTGCAATATTCAAAAGTCCAGCATATAATGGAACGCATGGGACTCGTACAGAGAAAAAAACAAAGGGGGGAATTTTAAAATGACGAAAGAACAATCGCAATATCGGAAAGGGGTGTTCCAGGTGGTCTTCAGCATGGTCATCTGGGGCGTGCTGCCCATCTATTGGAAGGCTCTGATTCCCATCAGCTCATCGGTAATCATTTTCTACCGGGTGCTGATGGTATTTTTTTCAGCGCTGCTCCTGGCGCGCCGAAATTACACCTGGAAGGAAATCTGGGCGCCGCTGAAGGAGGATCGAAAGACCATTCGTACTCTGGCCGTCGCCGGAATCGTCATCACCTTCAACTGGTCCGCTTACATCTGGGCGGTGAATGCGGGATTCATTCTCCAGACCAGCCTGGGATATTACATCGAGCCGCTGGTGGTGTGTCTGCTGGGCATCATCCTGTTCCGCGAACGGGTGACAAAGTACAAGGTCACCGCCATGATCTTTGCTCTGGCGGCGGTGCTGGTAATGCTGGTTCACTTCCATCAGGTTCCCACACTGGCTTTGGGGTTGGCGCTGACCTTCTCCGTCTACGCCGCCATTAAGCGTTCCGTGACCGTGGATCCGGTGTTGTCCATGATTTACGAGACCATGTTCCTGGCGCCCATCGCCCTGGCGGTCATCCTGTATCAGGAAATCAGCGGCAACGGCGCCGTTGCGGCGGGCGCACCGTATCAGGTGGGTTTGCTGCTGCTCTGCGGATTCTGCACCGCGGTTCCCCTGATGCTCTTCAGCGCCGGCGCCCAGAAAACATCCATGTTCATCCTGGGACTGGTTGAGTACATCAGCCCCACCATGCAGATGATTCTTGGCATCCTGCTGTACCACGAGCATGCCGACAGCGTTCAGTTCATGGCCTTTGGAATTATATGGATTGGATTGGTGTTCTTCACCATTGGAGAATTCAAGGATACTCGCCCGAATGCGTAAAGCTTCTTCATAAAAAAACAAAATCCGCTTCATCGGAAACGTCCGGTGAGGCGGATTGTTTTTATGCGCTATTCAACCCGAAGGAACTTGTCGTAGGACTCTTCGGATCCCTTTTCCGGTGCATCGCCACCGATTTTCTCTTCGAAGCGGTCCTTTTGACCTGTCGGAATCGGAGTCGGGTATCCGGTTCCGAAGCAGGCACTGCAGAAGCCTTCTCCCGGATGATTCCCGATAATCAGGTGCAGGGTGTTTACATCCAGGTAGCCCATGCTGTCGGCACCGATTTTCCGGGCAATCTTGTCCTGATCGTAGCCGCACTGGCAAGCGATGAGGTTTTCCTTGGTGTCCACATCCACGCCGTAGTAGCAGGCATCGGTGAAAGCCGGTGCAGAGGACATGACGTGAACCTCCGTAGCGCCGGCGGAGCGAACCAATTGGATGATTCGGGTGATGGTAGTTCCCCGAACCACGGAGTCGTCCACCAATACCACTCGCTTCCCCGCAACGCTGTTGCGGATGACGTTCAGCTTGATGCGAACCTTATCCTCCCGATTCTTCTGACCCGGGGCGATGAAGGTTCGGCCGATGTACTTGTTCTTGACAAAACCCATTCCGTACGGAATTCCGGATTGCTCTGCGTAGCCGATGGCCGCATCCAGACCGGAATCCGGAACGCCGATGACGATATCCGCATCCACCGGATACTGCATGGCCAGCAGGGCGCCGGCTTTTCGCCGTGCTTCGTGAACGCTCTTTCCCTCAATCTGAGAATCCGGACGGGCGAAGTAGAGGTACTCGAAAATGCAGATTTTATGCTCCTTTTCCCCGCAGTGGTCCCGGATGGACCGGATGCCGTCCTTGCTGAATACCAGGATTTCACCCGGCTCCAGGTCGCGGATGTATTCCGCGCCCACCGCGTCCAGGGCGCAGGTCTCGGATGCCACGATGTAGGTACCGTCTTCCCGCTTGCCGTAGCACAGCGGGCGGAAACCGTACGGGTCCCGACAGGCAATCATCTTCTGCGGGGACATGATCAGCAGAGAATAGGCTCCGTCAATGCGTCCCATGGCTTTGTTCAGGGCCTCTTCAATGGATTCGCTTTCAATCCGTTCCTTTGTAATTACGTAAGCGATGACCTCCGAATCGTTGGTGGTGTGGAAGATGGAGCCCTGCAGCTCCAATTCCTGACGCAGTTCGAAAGCGTTGACGATGTTTCCGTTGTGGGCCAGTGCCATGCGTCCCTTGTGATGGTTGACCACAATCGGCTGGGCGTTGATTCGTTCATTGGCACCGGTAGTGCTGTAGCGGTCGTGCCCGATGGCCATATTTCCCGGCCCCAGGTTTTCCAGCACGTGTCGGGTGAAGACCTCGTGGGCAAGGCCGTTGTCCTTGTAGTCCCGGAAGATTCCGTCGTCGTTTACCACGATGCCGCAGCTTTCCTGTCCCCGGTGCTGCAGTGCGAAAAGCCCGTAGTAAACCGTCTCCGCAACATTCTGTCGGTTTTCGCTGAAAATGCCGAAGATGCCGCATTCCTCATGAAGATTGCTCATTCGTCCTTCTCCTTTTTACGATTAAAAATATCAATAGATGATGTAATATCTGACGATAGAATTTAATAACAAAATATATTATACAACGATGGAATTTAAAGTGATATATTAAATTTTTTTTGAGTGCAGCGGGGCGAAATGGGGCAAAAACGCAATCTTTTCTGGCGGAAAAGTCAGTGAATTAACAATTATTGACGGCGAATAGATTGTTTGATAGATTGTGTTAGAAAGTGAAAGATATTTTATATAAAAGGAAGTGAGGATTATGCGACTGAATCCGGTAGGCACACATCTGTATATCGATTTGAAGTTTCCCTGCCAGCAGAAGGGAGAGAAGAGTCCGGTGGTGATTTTCAGCCATACCTTCGGAGGAAATGCTACGGACAACCGGCGGATGCAGCGCATCCTGATTGCCGGCGGAATTGCAGTGTGTTCTTTTGATTTTCGCGGAGGGAGCGGATACAAAAGCGGCCGCAGCCGGGGAGATATGCGGGCCATGTCTATTTTTACCCAGAAAGACGATTTGGACTCGGTGATCGATCTGGTGAAGGAACAGGATGGAATCGATCCGCAGCGAATCTATCTGCTGGGTGCCAGTCAGGGGGGATTGGTATCGGCTCTGGTGGCCGGCAACCGGCCGGAGGAAATTCGCGGGCTCTTTCTGGCCTATCCGGCGATGTGCATTCCGGACGATGCAAAGCGGCGGTATGCCAGCCTGGAAGAGGTGCCGGATGAAGTGGAAATCATGGGCCTTACGGTGGGAAAGACGTATTACCAGTATTTACTGGATTACAATTTTCAGAAGGAAATTCGGAAATATAAAGGAAAGGTATTCATCTTTCACGGAGATAATGATGAGATTGTGGATGCCTCCTATTCGGAACGGGCGGCGGCCATGTACGATAATGCGAAGCTGTACATCCTCCACGGGGAGGGGCACGGGTTTTCCAAGAAAATCCAGCGGCTTCTGGCCCGGTTCATCATCAATGAAATCCTGGGCGCAGCGAAAGCTTCCTCTTAGATATTAGCCCTTTCGACAACGCTTTAGCTCCAGTTCCAGCATCCCGTTCAGCAGTTCCTGACCGTGTTCGTCCAGACCGCGAATTCGTTCCAGCAGGCGAAGCTCTTCACCGGAAGGAACGGTCACCGCATAATCGCAATCGGCAAATTCCTTCAGGATATTATCGCAACGGTAAATCATGCACAGCGCCAGAAAAATGGGCGCTTCCACGGAGCGGGTGCCGGTTTCGTAGCTGTAGAGCGCCTTTGTGCTGATGTATATTCCGTATTTGTGAAGCAGTACAGCCACGTCCTGTACAGACAGGTTGTTTTGATTCCGAAGTTTTCGTAATTTATTGCCGATGCTTTGCTGATCCATTATGCAATCCTTTCTTTTCTACAAAATATAGGGGAGCGAAAAAAATCCGTCAACGGAATTCCACAATATGAAGAAAAAGTATTTGACAATTCTACAGATTGTAGATAAAATCACCGTATCGGCGGGAAATCGCCGATATAACACAGAGCAATCCGGAACCGGCAGAATTTCATCCACGGAATCTGTCGGTTTTGGATTTTTTGATTTCTATAACGGCACTCCGGTAATCTCAGGTGCAGAAACGCCCCTTCTGTTCTGTTTGAGGTTGTATTGCAAAAACAAAAAGGCTATAATCAATCTGTAAAAAAATACTTTTATGAGGATAAAAAGACTTGAAGAACGAAAAAACAATTACTTTTCCGATTGACGGTACCGTGGATTCCGCTGCGCTGTTCGGCAGCATGGATCGGAACGTGAAGGCGGTGGAGCGGGCCACCGGAACAACGATTATTCAGCGAAACAGCGAGCTCCTGATTCAGGGAGAGGAGGGCAATCGGGCCCGGGATATGCTGACGAAGATGGCGGGAGAGCTGAAGGCCACCGGCAAGCTGGATTCCCAGAAGGCGGATTACATTATCGAGGCGCTGACTCGGGAGATTCCATACGACGAACAGGAGAACGCCCGGGATATCATCTGCTATACCCATTACGGGAAACCCCTTCGGCCGAAGACGTTCGGACAGAAGGAATATGTGGATGCCATTCGCCGGAACAACATGGTGTTCGGCGTGGGACCGGCGGGAACGGGAAAGACGTATCTGGCCTGTGCCATGGCGGTGAACGCTCTAAAGAATAAAGAAATCGAGCGAATCATCCTGGCACGGCCGGCGGTGGAAGCCGGAGAGAGCCTGGGATTCCTTCCGGGGGATCTTCAGGAGAAGGTGGATCCGTACCTTCGCCCGCTGTACGATGCCCTGTATGAAATCATGGGACAGGAAGCGGCGTCCAGAATGAAGGAAAAGGGCGCCATTGAGGTGGTTCCGCTGGCATACATGAGAGGTCGGACGCTGGACAATTCTTTCATCATCCTGGACGAGGCGCAGAACACCACGCGGGAGCAGATGAAGATGTTCCTCACCCGAATGGGATTCCATTCCAAAGTGGTGGTGACGGGGGATATCACCCAGATTGACCTGCCCAAAGGGAAGGGTTCCGGACTGCTGGAGGCCACCCGGGTGCTGAAGAATGTGGAAGGCATCCGATTCTGCTATTTGACCGATGTGGATGTGGTTCGCCACGAACTGGTAAAAAGAATTATCAAAGCCTATAACGAGTACGAGAAGAAAAGCGGAGACAGAAGAAAATGAGAATCGATTGCGTAGACGAGAACGGCAGACTGCAGGAAGCTGCTTTTACAAAGATTCTGGAGGCGGCGTCGGAAGTGTTCCGTCAGGAATTTGATCTGCCGGCAGAGGAAGAAGAGCGGATGGAGGTATCCCTCACCATCACGGATGAGGAGACCATTCGGCAGATCAATAGGGAGTATCGAGGCATTGACCGGGTAACGGATGTGCTGTCCTTCCCGCAGTATGAATCTGCAGAAGCGGTTGCGGAAGAGCTGAAATCCCTGGATGAGGAGATTTCGGTGTTGCTGGGAGACGTGGTAATCTGTTATAAGCGGGCCTGCGAACAGGCGGTGGAATATGGAAATACGGAGGAACGGGAACTGACCTACCTGTTCGTTCACAGCATGATGCATCTGCTGGGGTATGATCACATGGAAGAGGAAGAGAAGAAGGTCATGCGGCTTCACGAAGAAAACGTGATGTCGGCGGTGGACCTGAAGAGAGAATAGAAATGGAGAGAGTATGAAATCAGGGTTTATTGGAATTATCGGAAGACCGAATGTAGGAAAGTCTACGCTGCTGAATCAGATTCTGGGAGAGAAGATTGCAATTACATCCAGCAAGCCGCAGACTACCCGAAACCGGATTACCGGAATTTACACGGACATGGAATACGATAACGGAAACGGCCGCCAGCTGATTTTTCTGGATACCCCGGGAATTCACAAGCCGAAGAACAAGCTGGGTGCCACCATCAACGAAACGGCGGTGAATACCTATAAAGGGGTGGATCTCATCGTATTCATCATCGACGGAAGCCGCAAATTCGGATCCGGCGACCAGTATTTGCTGGATATGATTCAGGAAGTGGATACGCCGAAAATTCTGGCCATCAACAAGATGGACTTGATGAAGCCGGAAGATTATCTGGAACTGTACAATCGGTATTCCGAGATGAATATCTTTGACGACATCTACGGCGTATCGGCGCTGAACGGAACCAACGTGGAGGAGCTGATTGAACGCCTCACCGGATACATGGAGGAAGGTCCGATGTATTATCCGGAGGACATGGCGACGGATCATCCGGAGCGGTTCATCGTCAGCGAGATTATTCGGGAGAAGCTGCTGGAATACCTGAACGAAGAAGTGCCTCACGGTGTTTTTGTGGAAATTGAGTCCTATGAGGAGAAACCGAACATCACGGATATCGGCGCAGTGATTTACTGCGAACGAAAATCCCATAAAAGCATTATCATCGGCAAAGGCGGCCGGAAGCTGAAGGGTGTGGGGAAGAGTGCCCGGATGGAAATCGAAGCCCTGTTGGGTACCAAGGTGTTCCTGTCCCTTTGGGTGAAGGTGAAAGAGAATTGGCGGGATTCGGACCGCACCATTCGCAATTTCGGTTATAAAGACGAGTAAAGAATGCTGATTACAACAGAAGGAATCGTACTGAAACAGAATAAAATCGCCAACAATCGTCGAATGATTGTGGTGTTCACGAAGGATTACGGAAAGATTTCCGCGGGCACCGGACTGTCGGAGCGCGGCCGGAATCGTTCGGCCTTGGCGCTGCGTCCTTTTACCTACTCGGAATACGAAATCTTCAAAAACCGGGACTATTACAACATCAACGGAGCGGGGATCAAGCGCAGCTTCTATTCCATCGGCGAAGATATCGATCGATTCCTGGCGGCATCCCGAGTGATTGAATACCTGAACGAGACGCTGGAGGAGGGAAAGCCGCAGCCGCGAACCTTCGAGTTGACCATTGAGTTCATGGAGGCCATTACCCAAGCAAAGGGAAATTATGAGACTATGCTCTATGCGTATTTGGTAAAAAATCTTGGAATGCAGGGGGTTATGCCGGAGCTGAATCAGTGCGTGGATTGCGGAAAGAAGCGAGAGGAATTTGAAGCGCCGGTATATTTCTCGATTTCCGGGGGCGGAATCCTGTGTGGAGATTGTATGGAGAGAGAGAAAAGCGACGGGGATACATTGATTTTCAAGCCTCATTTTGATATAGTGGAGGTATTGAAATATATGGTAAGACATTCTCTTGCCACTTTTTCCAGAATTCAGTTGAAGCCGGAAATTCAGCGGGAATTGAAAAAAATTCTGTCAGAATATTTGGAATACTACCTGAATACTGATCTTTTGAAAGGGGATTTCGACGCATAAGCGAAGTCCCGGCAAGGAGGAAGATATGGAAATTACATTGGAAAAAATCGAATTGGTCAAGGACCGTACCGGTGTCAGCTATCGGGAAGCAAAGGAAGCGTTGGAAGAAGCCAACGGAAGCGTGGTGGATGCCATCATCAATATTGAGGAGTCCATGGATTATATCAATGCCCATGAAGAGGATGAAGAGGGCAAAGAAGGCATTCTGAAGCGTCAGCTGAAGAAGACCATTGCCAAGGGAAATATGTCTCGGATTATCGTTCGCAAAGGCGATACCATTCTCTTGAATCTGCCGCTGACAGCAGGATTGCTGGGTGCCGTGGTGGCTCCTTGGGGCGTTATTTTCGGTGTTATCAGTGCCGCCGGATTCAATTGCAAGATTGAGTTCGTGAACGATCAGGGACAGATTACCGACATTAACGGAAAGGTGAAGAGCCAGTACCGGAAGGCCAGAGCCCAGGGTCAGATTTACTACGACAAGGGTATGGAGAAGGTGGATAAGATCAAGGACAGCGAATTCTACGAAGACCTGAAAGAAAAGGGAGCGGATATGTACAACGAGCTTCGGGACCGGGGCCAGGATGTGCTGGAAGACTTCCGGGAGAAGACGGCGGAGGGTATCGATTCCGACCGCGTTCGAGAAGGATTCGAAGAGCTGAAGCGGAAGGGATCGGACATCTTCCGGAAGAAGACAGAGGATGAGGACGACGATTTCTTTGAAGAGTTTGATCTGGATGTCGACGATGACGAGCCGGTGGTAGTGGATGCAGACGATGCGACAGAGGAAGCAGCACCTGTAGAAGAAGCGGCTCCGGCAGAAGCGGAAGCACCGATTGGCGAAGAGACCAAAGAGGATCTGACAAAGATTCTGGAAGAAGTGGCGCAGGAGAGCGGCATTAATCCGGAAAATTAATAAATTAATTAAAAGTTTGGAGTAGAGAAAGAATGGCAGATAACAACAAAGCAACAATGGAAAAAATCAAAGCTCTATGCAGCAACAGAGGATTCATTTTCCCGGGTTCCGATATTTACGGCGGCCTGGCAAACACATGGGATTACGGTCCTCTGGGCGTGTTGTTCAAGAACAACGTGAAGCAGGCATGGTGGAAGAAGTTCGTGCAGGAATCCAAGTACAACGTGGGACTGGATGCGGCGATTCTGATGAACCCGGAAACATGGGTAGCCAGCGGACACGTGGGTGGATTCTCGGACCCGCTGATTGACTGCAAGAACTGCAAATCCAGACACAGAGCGGACCAGCTGGTGGAAGAATACATGCGGGCAAAGGGCGAAACCGTCGCTTGTGACGGCTGGAGCAATGAGCAGCTGGAATCCTTCATTCAGGAGAACCGGGTACCTTGTCCGGAATGCGGAAAGACGGATTTCACGCCGATTCGGAAGTTCAACCTGATGTTCAAGACCTTCCAGGGCGTTACCGAAGATTCCAAATCGGAAATCTTCCTGCGTCCGGAAACGGCACAGGGCATCTTCGTAAACTTTAAGAATGTTCAGCGCAGCGCCAGAAAGAAAGTGCCATTCGGTATTGCACAGATTGGTAAATCCTTCCGGAATGAGATTACTCCGGGCAACTTCACCTTCCGTACCCGTGAATTTGAGCAGATGGAGCTGGAATTCTTCTGCAAGCCGGGAACGGATATGGAATGGTTTGAGTACTGGAAGCAGTATGCACAGGATTTCCTGAAGAACTTGGGCATGAACATGGAGAACATTCGCATTCGCGATCACGAGAAGGAAGAGCTGTCTCACTACAGCAACGCCACTTCCGATCTGGAATACCTGTTCCCATTCGGCTGGGGTGAGCTGTGGGGCATTGCAGATCGTACGGATTTCGATTTGATGCAGCACCAGAACCACTCCGGACAGGATATGAGCTATATGGATCCGGAAACCCATGAGAAATACGTGCCGTACTGCATCGAGCCGTCTCTGGGTGCCGATCGTGTGGCACTGGCATTCCTGATCGATGCATATGACGAAGAAACCCTGACGGATGCGAAGGGCAAGGAAGATACCCGCATCGTCCTGAGACTTCATCCGGCACTGACACCGTATAAGGTTGCCGTTCTGCCGCTGTCCAACAAGCTCAAGGAGCAGGCAGAGCCGATTTACGAAGAATTGAGCAAATATTTCAGCACCGATTATGATACCTCCGGCTCCATCGGTAAGAGATACCGCCGTCAGGATGAGATCGGTACTCCGTTCTGCGTCTGTGTTGATTTTGACACGGCAGAAGATCACTGTGTCACCATACGGGACAGAGACACGATGGAACAGATTCGTCTGCCATTGTCCGACGTACGTGAATATATTAATAGCAAGCTAGAATTCTAGGCGAAATTTTTAAACAAGGAGAAAGCTTATGGGCAAGTTTGTGTATTCATTCAATGAAGGCTCCAAGGATATGAGAGACCTTCTGGGAGGTAAAGGTGCCAATCTGGCAGAGATGACAAAAATCGGCCTGCCGGTACCTTTCGGATTTACTATTTCTACCGATGCCTGCAAGGATTATCTGAACAAGGGCGGCATGCTGGACGATGAAATCGTTCGGGAAGTGTATGAACACCTGGATGAACTGGAGCAGGTAATGGGAAAGAAGTTCGGAGACATCGAGAATCCGCTTCTGGTCTCTGTTCGTTCCGGCGCACCGGTTTCCATGCCGGGAATGATGGACACGATTCTGAACCTGGGACTGAATGACGATTCCGTAAAGGGCTTGGCTGCCAAGACCGGCAACGAGCGCTTTGCTTACGACAGCTACAGACGTTTCATTCAGATGTTCGGTGACGTCGTAATGGAGATTCCGAAGTCCAAATTCGATCAGATCTTTGACGGCCGCAAAAAGGAAGTGGGCGCTGAGTATGACGTTGATTTGAAGACAGAGGATTTGAAAGTCATCATTGAAGGATACAAGGAACTGGTAAAAGCAGAACTGGGCAGAGAGTTCCCACAGAATCCGAAGGATCAGCTGATGGAGGCGATTCAGGCGGTATTCCGTTCCTGGAACAACGAAAGAGCAATTCTGTACAGAAAGCTGAATAACATTTCCGCATCCCTGGGAACGGCAGTAAACGTTCAGTCCATGGTATTCGGAAATACCGGTGAGAATTCCGGTACCGGTGTTGCGTTCACACGAAGCCCGGTGAACGGTGAGAACAAGATCTTCGGTGAGTTCTTGGTAAACGCACAGGGCGAAGACGTTGTAGCGGGTATCCGCACACCGCAGCCAATCGATCAGATGAAGGAATCTTTCCCGGATGTATACGGAAAATTCGAGGACATTGCCAGAATCCTGGAAGACCACTACAAGGATATGCAGGATATGGAGTTCACGGTTGAAGAGGGCAAGCTCTTCATGCTGCAGACCAGAAACGGTAAGAGAACGGCAGAAGCTGCGGTAAAGGTTGCCGTAGATATGGTGAACGAAGAGAAAATCGATAAAGAGACCGCGATCATGAGAATTGCACCGGAGCAGATTGACCAGCTTCTCCACCCGGCATTTGATGCAGAGGAACTGAAGAAGCACACCCCAATCGGAAAGGGACTTCCGGCATCTCCGGGTGCGGCATGTGGCGAGATCGTATTCAGCGCCGATGATGCAGCCGTTGCAAAGGAGGCCGGCAAGAAGGTTGTTCTGGTTCGGGAAGAGACTTCTCCGGAAGACTTGGCCGGTATGGTTGCAGCGGAAGGTATCCTTACCGCAAGAGGCGGCATGACTTCCCATGCAGCAGTAGTTGCCCGTGGTATGGGTAAGTGCTGCGTAGCCGGATGCCACGACATCACGGTATACGAAGAAGAGAAGTACATGGAAATCCACGGCGTGAAGTACCACGAAGGCGACATGATTTCCATCAACGGTACCGACGGCAGCGTATATGCGGCAGAAATCGCAACCAAGGCACCGGAACTGTCCGGCAACTTCGGAACCATCATGAAGTGGGCGGATGAAATCCGCACCATCGGCGTTCGTACCAATGCGGACAATCCGAGAGATGCAAAGCAGGCGGTTCAGTTCGGTGCAGAGGGAATCGGCCTTTGCAGAACCGAGCACATGTTCTTTGAAGAAGAGAGAATTCCAAAGATTCGCCGTATGATTTTGGCAGATACCGAGGAAGAGAGAAGAGAGGCACTGGCAGGTCTCCTTCCGTATCAGAAGGGCGACTTCAAAGGCCTGTATGAAACCATGGCAGGAAAGCCGGTAACCATTCGTCTCCTGGATCCGCCGCTGCACGAATTCCTCCCGAAGAACGAAGAAGATATGAAGGAACTGTCCGAGCAGTTCGGCATTCCGCTGGAGAAAATTAAGACCAAGACCATCGAACTGCATGAGTTCAACCCGATGCTGGGACACAGAGGCTGCCGTCTGGCAGTAACCTATCCGGAAATCGCTGAGATGCAGACAGAGGCAATCATTACCGCTGCACTGGAAGTGAAGAAGGAAACCGGCATCGATATCAAACCGGAAATCATGGTACCGCTGGTAGGCATTCCGAACGAGCTGAAGAATGTAAAGAAGACCATCGACGAGACTGCAGAAAGATGCTTCGAGCAGGCCGGTGAGAGACTGAACTACATGGTGGGAACCATGATTGAGATTCCGAGAGCCGCTCTGGTTGCCGATGAAATCGCAGAAGATGCAGAATTCTTCTCCTTCGGTACCAACGATATGACTCAGATGGGATTCGGCTTCTCCAGAGACGATACCGGAAAGATTATTCGCGAGTACGTGGAGAAGGGTGTTCTGGAAGAAGATCCGTTCCAGGTTCTGGATCAGCGCGGCGTTGGAAAGCTGGTAAAGATGGCTGCAGAAGAAGGCCGGAAGACCCGTCCGAACATCAAGCTGGGAATTTGCGGTGAGCATGGCGGAAACCCGAAGACCATCGATTTCTGCCACAGACTGGGATTGAATTACGTATCTTGCTCGCCATTCCGGGTACCGATTGCTCGTCTGGCTGCAGCACAGGCTGCCATCCGTAATAAATAAAACTCAGAGTTAAGAAAAAGGAGAGTTAGGCGTAGGGTGAAACAGAAATACTGTTTCACCCTATGCTGATGTTATGAATTGGTTAGATCAATTTGAAGACAAGTTTTCTGCCTTCGCAAATTTCTGTTATATCATCTTAGGAAATATTATCTATGCGGTGAGCATCAACGTGCTGATTACCCCGATGAGCCTGTATAACGGCGGATTCCTGGGAATGGCACAGCTGCTTCGTCTGTTTTTCGTTAAGGTCCTACATTTCTCCGGACCTCCGGGAATGGACCTCACCGGTATTATCTACTTTCTTATGAATGTTCCGCTGTTTTACTATGCGTATCGGGCGGTGGGAATTAAATTCTCGATTAAATCTCTGATTTCCATCGGAATGTCATCCCTCTGTCTGACGCTGGTTCCGGTACCGGCCAAGCCGTTGTTTGACGATTACCTGTCCGCGTGCGTAGTGGCAGGCGTCATTGGCGGCGTGGGTTCCGGAATGATTCTGAGAGGCGGAAGCTCTACCGGCGGTTCGGATATCATCGGTGTATGCATGTCCAAGACTCATCCGAATACCAGTGTGGGAAGAATCAACGTGCTGTTCAACGTGGCGGTATACGGAATCTGTCTGCTGGTGTTCAATATTCAGATTGCCATCTATTCCTTTATCTATACCACTGTTCGCTCCAGCTTCATGGATCGGATGCATACTCAGAACATCAATACGGAGGTGCTGATTTTTACGAAGGTAGATGGAATCGATAAGCTCATTACCACGGATATGGGACGCGGTGTTACCAAATGGGAAGGAACCGGATCCTTTACCGAGGAAAACGTGTACATTATGGTGGTTGCCATCACCAAGTACGAAGTCTATCACCTGCAAACTCTGGTGCTGGAAAAAGATCCCCACGCCTTTATCATGCTGAACGATGGTGAACGGGTTGTGGGCAACTTCAAAAAACATTTGGAGTAACAATCCAAGAAATAGATGCAAAACAAAATGAGACTGGATTATTCCAGTCTCATTTCTATTGTACCGATTCCATCTCCGCATTGAACCTTTGCGAACGAACCGTTTATCAGCGTCATGCACGGCTTCACGTGACCGATATCGCAGTTCAGGATGATTGGAACGTCGAAGCATCGAGTGAGCAGGTCCACATAATCCTCGTCCGATGAACCGCCGTCGAACATCACCCGGCCAAAGAGAATTCCGGTTGCACCTCGGAAATAGCCGCAGGCCTTCATCTGAAGCATGGTGAGGTACAGGGTTTCCGCATTCATAGCAAAAGGATCGAAGTACCATATAATGCCCTCCGACGCGTAGCGGTCCAAGAATTGATGGGTGCCGTCGTAAGGCGTACCGATCAGCTTTCCGATGCAGTCGATGCATCCTCCGATTAACCTTCCTTCGAAAGATACCGGCGCCTTCTCGCCGTCCATTCGGCTGTCCCAGTACACTTCACCTTCCAGAATCGGATTGTCGCTGAAATCCTTTTTGTCATCATAGTATTGAAAGGACTCCTGTATTCCAATGTCTCCTTTCAGAACCCGAAGCATCCGTTCCTGAAACGGGTGCAGGGGCTGCCAGTCAAAGGTACCCGCATTGAATCCGTACATAGTGGCAATATCCAAATTGGTGGTGACGGGAAAAAGAAGATTGGTGGGGTCACTGGCACCGATGATCCATTTCGGATTTTCTCGGATTCGTTCCCAATCCACGAAAGGAAGCATTTCCGGTGCGTAGTCCCCGCCGGAAGCGGAGAGAATGGCGGAAATGTTTTTATCCTCGACTAATTCCTGTAATTCTTTGCCGCGCACGGCACCGGAGGCGGAACGCTCGGAATCGGTGCGCACGCCGGCGGTTTCGCGAATATGGTAGCCTTCTCCTTTGAGTACGGAGAGGGATTGTTCAAAGGATTCGATTTTGTGACCTACGCCGGCACTGGGTGCACAGATGCCGATGGTGTCGCCGGGGTGGAGAAATTTCGGATAAATCATTTTATTATCTCTCCTGTTCGTTCTGGAATGCGCCTTGCAATCCGTTGGAGAAAAGAATGCCACAGGTGACGTACATGGAATAAGGGGACTGTACGACGGTTACACCTAAGGATTCTGCCAGCTTAATCAAGGCCGGATCCGGCTCGCTTCGTCCGATAAAAATTACACAGGAAATGCCCATTAAGTCTGCTGTACGTAGAACCTGTGGATTATATAAAGCTGTAATTAAGATGGATTTGTCATTAGAATAGGCTAACATATGACTCATCATATCCGACGAAAATGCACTGTTCAATTCCAGTTCCGGATCGCTGTTTCCCGTTAATACTTCGGCATCCAGCAGGTTTACCACTTCTTTTAAAACCATAGCTTCCTCCTTGCATTTATTGCACTGTTGATAAAATATTTTTAAGTGACGATTTACTTTGTTTAATTATATTCAACTAAATTTCTGTTCATACATGACTATATGGAATAAATTTAGTTAGAGTTATAACAATTCTTGCAAACTCATTATATAATTGTATAATTAATTATACAAGGTGTATTTGTATGTCAAAACAAGGAGGTATAATTCTGATGAAAGTTTCAAATGTTCCTTTCAAAGGCACAGCGGAACAGGAAGCTGAACTCCGCAAAAGAATTGCAGAGCACAAAGGTGAAAAAGGATCTCTGATGCCAATCATGCAGGCAGCACAGGAGATTTACGGATACTTACCATATCAAGTGCAGAAAATTATTTCAGATGAGACCGGAATCCCAATGGAGAAGATTTACGGCGTGGCTACATTCTACGCACAGTTCTCCATGTCTCCAAAGGGACAGTACGAAGTATCTGTCTGTCTTGGAACCGCATGCTACGTTAAGGGTGCCGGCGAGGTTCTGGAAGAGGTTAAGAAAGAACTGGGAATCGATGACGGTGAATGCACATCGGACGGAAAGTTCTCTCTGGATACCTGCCGTTGTGTGGGAGCCTGCGGACTGGCTCCGGTTATGATTGTAGGTGGCGATGTATACGGAAAGATTACTCCGGATCAGGTTGCCGATATCTTGAAGAAGTATGCATAAACCAGTAATTGAAGACTGCAATGGAGGAAGATAATGAAATCATTAGAAGAACTCAAAGTCATTCGTGACCGGATGCAGAGTCAGATCGGTCCAAGATGCGGAGTGGGAGAAACAGCTCCGGAACATGTAGAAGGTGACGGTCCAGAGAAATTTATTATGGTTTGCGGCGGTACCGGATGTCATTCCGGCCACAGCCAGGAAGTTATGGATCGTTTTGAGAAACTGATTAAGGTAGCCGGCAAGGAAAAGGAATACAAGGTCATTCAGACCGGATGTCAGGGTCTCTGCGCAAAGGGCCCGATTGTAGTAATCCACCCGGGTGCCGTATTCTATGAAGAAGTGAATCCGGACAAGGCAGAAGTCATTTTCCGGGAACACGTGGAAGGCGGAAATGTTGCATCTAAGTACCTGCTTCGGGAAGAAAATGCCGACGGTACAAATGATGAAGATTTCAAGTTCTACAACAGACAGACCCGTATCGCACTTCGGAACTGCGGAATGATCGATCCGGAGAATATCGATGAATATATCGGAAGAGGCGGATATGAAGCGCTAGGACGTTCTCTGACTCAGATGTCCCCAGACGATGTCATTCAGGTAGTACTGGACAGCGGACTGAGAGGCCGTGGCGGTGCCGGATTCCCAACCGGAAAGAAGTGGAAATTCGCTTGCGGCAACAGAGGACAGGTTCAGAAGTACGTATGCTGTAACGCCGACGAAGGAGACCCGGGTGCGTTCATGGACCGTTCCATCCTGGAAGGTGACCCGCACAGCGTGCTGGAAGCAATGGCCATTGCCGGATACGCAATCGGCGCGGATCAGGGTTACATCTACGTTCGTGCAGAATATCCAATCGCCGTAGATCGTCTCCGCATTGCAATTCGTCAGGCAAGAGAATACGGACTGCTGGGCAAGAACCTTTTCGGTACGGACTTCAATTTCGATATCGACTTGAGACTGGGTGCCGGCGCATTTGTTTGCGGTGAAGAAACCGCACTGATGACCTCCATCGAAGGAAACCGTGGAGAGCCTCATACCCGTCCGCCGTTCCCGGCAGTAAAGGGTTTATTCCAGTCGCCAACCGTTCTGAACAACGTAGAGACATATGCAAATATTCCGGAAATCATCGTAAAGGGTGTGGATTGGTTCCGGTCCATGGGTACCGAAGGCTCAACGGGCACCAAAGTATTCGCTCTGGGCGGTAAGGTAAACAACACCGGTCTGGTAGAAGTTCCGATGGGAACCACACTGAGAGAAGTTATTGAAGAAATCGGCGGCGGCGTGCCAAAGGGCAAGAAGTTCAAGGCCGCACAGACCGGCGGTCCTTCCGGTGGATGTATCCCGGAAAAGTATTATGACATTCCAATCGATTACGAAACCCTGAAGAGCATCGGATGCATGATGGGTTCCGGCGGAATGATCGTAATGGACGAAGACAACTGCATGGTAGATATTGCGAAATTCTTCCTGGAATTCACCGTAAGTGAATCCTGCGGAAAATGTACTCCATGCCGGATCGGTACAAAACGTATGCTGGAAATCCTGACACGGATTACCGAAGGCAAGGGTGAGATGGAAGATCTGAACAAGCTGGAAGAGCTGGCAAAGTACATCCAGGCGAACTCCCTGTGCGGTCTGGGTCAGACTGCACCGAACCCGGTTCTGTCCACTTTGAGATTCTTCCGGGACGAGTATGTAGCACATATTCAGGACAAGAAGTGTCCGGCCGGCGTATGTAAGGCTCTGTGCACATACGAAATCGATCCGGAGAAGTGTAAGGGATGCACACTGTGCGCAAGAAACTGCCCGGCAGATGCGATTACCGGTTCCGTGAAAGAACCGCATCACATCGATACGGACAAGTGCATCAAGTGTGGAGCATGTATGGATAACTGCCGTTTCGGCGCAGTGGTATTCAAGTAGTGGAGGTTACAGAAATGGGAGATATCAAATTAACAATCGATAATATTGAAGTCACAGTTCCGGAAGGCTCCACTCTTCTGGATGCTGCACATGCAGCCGGAATTGACATTCCGACTTTGTGCTATCTGAGAGACGTCAACGAAATTGGCGCCTGCAGAATGTGCCTGTGTGAAGTGGAGGGTGCCAGAGGTCTGGTAACCGCTTGTGCATTCCCGGTAAGTGACGGAATGGTGGCACACACTAATACCGAAAGACTGAGAGAATCCAGAAGAAAGACCCTGCAGCTGATCGTTTCCGATCACAACATGGACTGCCTGGCATGCGTAAGAAACAACAACTGCGAGCTGCAGAAGCTATGCAAGCGCTACGGCGTGACAGACACGGATTACTATGCCGGAAAGAAGAATTCTTTTAGCGTAGATACCAGCTCCAAATCCATCGTCAGAGACAACAACAAATGTATTCTTTGCAGAAGATGCGTGGGAGCCTGTGAAAACCTTCAGGGAATCGGCGTAATCGGCGCAAACAACCGTGGATTCGATACATACATCGGAAGTACCTTTGACCTTCCGCTTGCAGAGACCAGCTGCGTAAACTGCGGACAGTGCGTGGCAGCTTGCCCGGTAGGCGCCCTCTATGAGAAGGATTCTACTGCTGAGGTTAAGGCTGCACTGGAAGATCCGGATAAGTTCGTTGTCGTTCAGGCCGCACCGTCCGTTCGTGTGGGTCTGGGCGAATGCTTCGGACTTCCGATCGGAACCGTTGTAGAAGGACAGATGTCCGCTGCACTGCACCGTCTGGGATTCGACCGCGTATTTGATACCAACTTCTCGGCAGACCTGACTATCCTGGAAGAGGCTCACGAGCTGATTGATCGTGTTCAGAACGGCGGAGCACTGCCGCTGATTACCTCCTGCTCGCCGGGTTGGGTTAAGTACTGCGAACACTACTATCCGGACCTGCTCCCGAACGTATCCAGCTGCAAATCTCCGCAGCAGATGTTCGGTGCGGTAGTAAAAACATACTACGCGGAAACCATGGGAATTCCGGTAGACAAGATTGTATCAGTATCCGTAATGCCATGTACCGCAAAGAAGTTCGAATGCGACAGACCGGACCAGGATGCGGCAGGCGTACAGGATGTGGATTACTCCCTGACCACCAGAGAACTGGGCAGCCTGATTAGCGAAGCCGGCATCGACTTTGTCAACCTGCCGGAAATGCCGTACGACAGCCCTCTGGGCGACTACACCGGTGCGGGAGTCATCTTCGGTGCAACCGGCGGCGTTATGGAAGCGGCACTGAGAACGGCAGTGGAGACCATTACCGGCGAAGAGCTGGAATGCGTAGAATTTACCGATGTTCGTGGCGTAGAAGGCGTGAAGGAAGCATCCTACAACGTTGGCGGCCTGGAAGTGAACGTGGCAGTAGCCAGCGGTCTGGCCAATGCGAAGAAGGTTCTGGATGCAATCCGTTCCGGCGAGAAGAATTACACATTCGTGGAAATCATGGCATGTCCGGGCGGATGCGTCAACGGCGGCGGGCAGCCAATCGTGGATTCCTCTGTCCGAAACTTCGTAGACGTTCGTGCACTTCGTGCAAAGGGACTGTACGAGCTGGACAAGAACAAGCCGCTGCGTAAATCTCACGAGAATCCGGAAATCATCGAACTGTACAAATCCTACTTCGGTGAACCGGGAAGCGAGAAGGCACACCACATTCTGCACACCAAGTATGTGGAGAGAAAGGTGAACAAGGACTTCTAGAATTCGGTGAAGCGAATTGGATTTTCATAAGAGAATTAAGGGAAAGGGAACTGCGAAAGCGGTTCCCTTTTTTCATCAAAACAACTTGAAACGGTCATTTTCCTGTGATAAGATTTTTCTTGTTATTGTATAAGGAGGAGAATTTTGAGAGTTGCACTTACAACACTATTTATGGCGATGGTGCCGGTCATAGAGCTTCGAGGGGCTATTCCATATGGCGTAGTGGAAGGCCTCAGCGTGAGCCAGGCGTTGATTCTTTCGATTATCGGAAACCTGATTCCGGTTCCGGCGCTGATTATTTTTACCAAGAGAGTGTTCGCGTGGCTGCGAACCAAAAGTGAAGGCTTGAACGCTTTTGTGTGCAAGATGGAAGCGAAGGCGGAATCCAAGAAGGAAACCGTGGAGAAATACGAGTTTTTCGGATTGCTGCTGTTGGTGGCGATTCCGTTGCCGGGAACCGGTGCCTGGACGGGCTGTTTGGTGGCGGCCATGATGGAGCTGGATTTCAAGAAGGCCTTCCCGGCGGTGGTTCTGGGAGTTGTAATTGCCGGATTGATCGTATCCTGGCTGACTTTCGGCGTGAAGATGATTGCTTAGGATTTGAAAACAGAAAAGAATACGAAAAGCACTGCCGCAGAGGCAGTGCTTTTTGAGTGGAGCATTTTATTCAGGAAGTACCCCTAAATAATTCAAATCAAATGTTTCGTCCAGCGGTGTATCCAGCAGGACGTGATTCATAAAGGAATCCATTTCTGCGGAGGCCGGCATAACGGATTTGTTCAGGGCGTCGAAGATCTTGACACTGCTGACGGAGGTCCGCCTTTCGTCTCCGTCTCGGTAAATCATATCTCGGCGGCTCTGAATAGCCTTGCTGGGAACGGCAGAAAGAATCCGATAGGCAGCATTTCTTGTAGCGGTATTGGGGCGGCTGAACAGGGTCAGTACCCGATTCATAGTCTCAATGGCTTCCTGGGTATTTCGGCGGTTAGTGCTCTCGTAGAACCGGGATATCAGCTCGTCGATTTTCTTGGAGTGGGGGAAAACTCGGTCCAGGTTCACCTTCCGAGGGGATTTGCGGCAGATTCCAAGGATATAGCTGTCGAAGTCCCGTTCAATCCTCGCATGGGTCTGGCCGGTTTCTTTCATGAATTCCGATACCAGAGGGTGGCATGCGGCGTCCAGAATAAAATGAGTGACGCATCCCAACACGTAACTGTACGTTTCGGGTGATGGGTTCTTTCGGAGGATTTCGGTGGCTCGTTCAAAGAAATCCCTCCCGGCAGAGTGGTGAATCTGACGGCCTTCCCGGCCCAAGCGATTGCTGTGCCAAGGGCGATAGAATGCCAGAAAATCCGGACCGTGAAGTCCCATCATGTAGGCATCGATGCTGGTTGCATTGGAATTGATGATATCTTTCGCATCACCCGGCATTACCCGAATGACTTCTTTTCCAAAATAATAATGGGCGTAATGCGATGGCATAGGAGCCTCCTTTTTTCTGTGTATTAACATCATTATAGCCGAGATGGAGCAAAACCGCAATAATTCGGCATTTGATGAGAAGCGATTAACATTTTTGAACGCTATCGAAGAAGAATTTATTCTTTTTTTATGATGGTGAAATAATAGACATTCTTCTGAATTGACATCAAGGGGTAGAAATATTATAATAAGCGTGAAAACAGAATACTGTTCCAGTCAATAGAACGCAAAGTTCATAAAAAACCAACCGTCATTCACAAGGAGGATGCGAATGAAAATACTGATTATTAATCCGGGTGGTACCAGCACCAAGATTGCAGTGTTTGAAGACGATCAAGAACTCTTCAAAGCGTCAATCGACCATACTGCCGAGGAGCTGAAACCGTACCCACATGTTTTTGACGAATTTGAGTACCGGAAGAACCTGATCGTAAAGACCGTGGAAGAAGCCGGATATTCGATTTCAGACTTCGGCTGTGTTGCCGGAAGAGGCGGTCTCTGCCGGCCGGTAGAGGGCGGAACCTATGCGGTAAACGATCGCATGATTGAAGACTTCAGAAATGCGGTATGCGGTGAGCATGCATCGAACCTCGGTGCGGTAATCGCGAAGTCCATCGGCGACGAAATCGGCGTACCTTCATTCATTGTCGACCCAGTGGCAGTGGATGAAATGATGGATAAGGCAAGAATCACCGGTCTTGCGGAACTGGAGCGTCCGGCTTGGTTCCATGCACTGAACCATAAGGCAGTTGCCAGATCCATTGCCGGTAAGATTGGAAAGAAGTACGAGGATTGCAACTTCATCGTTGCCCACCTGGGATCCGGAATTTCCATCTGTGCCCACAAGAAGGGAAAGATGGTGGATGGTTCCGGCGGCCGAACCAACGGTCCGTTCTCTCCGGAGCGCTGCGGTTCTCTGCCGACCTATCCGCTGGTTCAGCTCTGCTATTCCGGTAAGTACACGGAATCCGAAATGGTAGATAAGATCAGCAAATTCGCCGGCATGTATGATTTCCTGGGAACGAAAGATTCCAGAGAAATTGAGAAGCGCATTGAAGAAGGAGATGAAAAGGCCGCTCTGGTATATGATGCATTCATCTATGAGACTGCAAAGGAAATTTGCTCCTACATTCCGGCATTTGATGAACCGGTGGACCGGATCATCGTGACCGGAGGAATTGCTCACTCCAAGAAGGTGACATCGGAACTTCAGCGTATGACCCAGAACGTTGCACCGATGGAAGTCGTTGCGGGTGAGTATGAGATGATTGCTCTGGCGCTGGGCGCTCTTCGTGTAATGAACGGAGAAGAACCGGCAAGAGAGTACAAGTAGAAATAACCGTTAATTAGCTAAACCATAATAAACCATAATAACCATAATAACCATAATAGATTAACCAAAAATAGACCATTTATAATTACCCATAATTAAATTAACCATTATAAGTTGTAGTAGGAGGATGAAGACATGAGTTTTTCGAAGAGAATGAGCCGCATTAAACCGTCCGGTATCCGCGCAGTGCAGAAGAGAATTGCCGGAAAGTCGGATATGATCTCTTTCGCAGCAGGTCTGCCGGATCCGGCACTGTACCCGCTGGAAGATCTGAGAAAAGCCGCAGACACCATGCTGGAAAAAGAAGGTGCTACTGCCTTCGCATACGGCCTGACAAAGGGTTACGGCCCTCTGCTGGACTACCTGACAGATCGTATGAACAACAGAGAGCACGTAGAGTGCACAAAGGAGAACATCTGCATTCTGTCCGGATCTCAGCAGGGTCTGGGACTGGCAGCAATGACCTTCCTGGACGAAGGGGATGTGGTAATCACAGAGAACCCGAGCTACCTGGGTGCCATCAACGCATTCCGTCCATATGGTGCAGAATTCGTCGGTGTTGATACCGATGATGATGGTATCGTAATCGAAGACCTGGAGAGAGCACTGGAAGAAAATCCAAAAACAAAACTAATCTACGTGATTCCGAACTTCCAGAACCCAACCGGCAAGGCTTGGACGCTGGAGAGAAGAGAACGCTTCATGGAAGTTGTTGCAAAGTACGATGTTGCTGTTGTAGAAGACAACCCGTACGGCGACCTGAGATTCAAGGGCGAGCCGCTGCCGCACCTGCGTGCACTGGACAAAAAGGGTCAGGTCATCTATCTGGGATCTTTCTCCAAGATTCTGAGCCCGGGAATGAGAGTTGCTTGGACATGCGCTTCCAAGGAAGTGGCTACCGCATTTGAATCTCTGAAAGAAACCAACGACCTGCAGAGCCCGGAACTGACACAGATGCTGACATACTACTATCTGAAGATGTTCGATCTAGAAAAGCACATTGAGGAGATTCAGGTAGTATATAAAGAACGCTGCGAGCTGATGGTAGAGATGATTCAGAAATACTTCCCGGCAGAAATTAAGTACACCGATCCGGAAGGCGGAATGTTCCTGTGGTTGGAACTGCCGGAAGGTCTGGACAGCGATGCGATTCTGGATGATGCATTGGCTGCGGGAATTGCATACATTCCGGGTGAGTCTTTCTTCTCCTTCGATGGAGTAAAGAATACCATCCGTATGAATTTCACCATGGTGAAGGACGATCAGATTCGCGACGGTATCCGGATTCTGGGGGATGTATTCCGGAAGCACATCGGATAAAAGCGATTGCGCGACATAGAAGGGAGAACAACTATGGAGAATACTAATTACATTAAGATGAGTAAGCTGCGTCTTACTATCGCTATGCTGGCCCTGGGTGCCGGCTGGGCTATCGTTTACCTGGTACCGTATCTTCAGTACACCTGGTACGAACCGTTCCGCGAATTCTTGGATATTTCCGGAACAAAGATGAGTTTTCTGCTTTCCATTTACGGTCTGGGAAATGTATTTCTGGCACCGATTGGGGGATGGTTCGCAGACCGCTTCAACTATAAGACGATTTACTTGATTTCTATCGTGCTGAACGTAGTATTTGCGGTAGGCTTCCTGCTGAATCCCCATTCCTATGTGTGGTGCGTTGCAATGTGGATTGGTTTCGCTGTGGCATCCTTGATGTTCAACTTCCCGACACAGATTAAGATTATTCGTATGATGTGGCCGGAAAGCGAACAGGGAAGAGCATACGGTTTGAATGAAACCTGCATCGGCATCTTCAATGTCATTGAGTCTTCTCTGATGATGGTGGCATTCCAGTATGCGGGAGAAGGAGACATGGGAATCAAGGCAACCGTTGTTGCCAACATCGCAATGTCCGTTGTCATTTTCGCGGCGCTGTACTTTGTTATTCCGAATCCGACCAAGGAAATGTTGGAGGCAAGCAGAGCAGAAGCGGCTGCCAGCAAGAAGGATAAGGAGAATCACAATGCGGTAAAGGAAGTACTGTCGGTATTTGCTCATAAGGAAACCTGGATGTTCGCATTCTGTATCTTTGCAGTGTATTCCTTCATGACGACACTGACATATTTCACACCGTACTTCTCAGACGTACTGGGTATTCCGGTTGTTATCGCCGGATGGGCGGCAATCTTCAGACAGTACGGCTGCCAGATGATTGGAGCTCCAATCGGCGGAGAGATTGCGACCAGACTGAAATCCACGTCCAAGAACCTGATCATCGTGTATGTAGTGGCAATTATCGGACTGCTGTACATGCTGTTCGGTGCAAACGAGAATTCCTCCGTTGCATTCGTTATATTCGTGGTAATCGGACTTTCTTTCGTTTGCTACGGCGGCAGAGGATACTATGCGGTTATCGAGGAATGCGGAATTCCGGCATCGGTTACCGCAACCACCACCGGTGTAGCGGCGATTCTGGGATTCTCCCCGGACATCTTCCAGTTCACCCTGTTCAGCCATTGGCTGGATACCCTGCCGGCAATTGATGCGTACACCAGAATGTTCACATTCCAGCTGGTAGTTGTAATCCTGGGATTGTTGGATGCAATTCTGATTATCCGCTTGCACAAGCGGAATCAGGCGCGTCTTGCAGAGGGCAAGGATGTGGAATACAACGGGAAATAAGCGTTAAATGATGAATTAAGCAAACCCTATAACGACACGGAAAAGTGCGGTCTTCTGCGGAAGATCGCATTTTTCTTTTACTTTTATGGAAAGGGCACAAAATCCGATGCTATAAAAACTTTTAAATCAAAATTTGAAATGAATTAAACCCATAATTTGCAAGGGGTACAGCAAAATCCACCTCGGAATGGAAAAGTGAAATTAATAACATGTGTTTTGAACTTGCCGTTGCTATGCTATAATTTGGTCACAAAATAGAACGGCGTTCTATTTCACGGGGCGAGAATGGAGGACTCTCCCCACGGTGCAATTAGGAGGAGGAGAGAACAATGGAAAAGAAGAATCGGATTGCAGACGGAAATCCACATACGCCAAATTTGGGAATATCCTTGATTCCAATCGTTGCGATATTTGTATTGCTCTATGGGTCGTTGAGAATATTCCATTTGGATGTACAGATTCCGCTGATTTTTGCATCCATCATCGCCGCATTTATCGCCGTGGTAATCCTGAAGAATAAATGGGATACTATCGAGAAGGGCATTATCGATTCCAATCAGAATGCCATGCAGGCGATTCTGATTGCGTGTTTTATCGGAATGATTATCGGATCCTGGATTGCCGGGGGAATCGTACCGTCATTGATTTACTACGGGCTGAAAATTCTGTCGCCGAAGTTTTTCTTGGTCACCTGCCTTCTGGTATGTTCCATCGTGGCGGTGGCAACGGGAAGCGCTTGGACCACTGCGGGAACCTTGGGCGTTGCCATGGTGGGCATCGGTTCCGGAATGGGAATTCCGCCGGCGGTGACGGCCGGCGCGGTGGTATCCGCAGCGTACTTCGGGGATAAGATGTCTCCGTTCTCGGATACTACGAACCTGGCTCCGGCGGTATCGGGAACCACGCTGTTTGCCCACATCCGGCACATGGTATACACCGCCGGAACCAGCTATGCCCTTGCAATTATCGGTTACATGGTTCTGAATACCCGATTCACCGAAAAAGCTTCTTCGGAGTCGGATATTTCCGCCGTGCTGGTATCCCTCAAAGAACAGTTCGTGATCTCACCGCTGCTGGTGCTTCCGCTGCTGCTGCTGATTCTCATGATTTGTTTCAAAATTCCGGCTATTCCGGGACTGGTAGCCAGCATGCTGCTGGGCGTAATCTGTGCCCTTCTGGTGCAGGGACAGGGCATAGAGGAAATCGGTACCGTACTGAGCTACGGATACTCCTGTGAGACCGGAAACAAGGCGTTGGACGAGCTTTTGTCCAAGGGCGGACTGCAGAACATGATGTGGACCGTTTCGCTGATTCTGTGTTCCCTGACATTCGGAGGCATCATGCACAGTTCCGGTATGCTGTCATGCATCGCGAACCACATCCTGAAGGTGGCGAAGGGAACCGGAGGGCTGATTACCGCAACGGGTATTACCGCAGTGTTCGTGAACCTGGTATGCGGAGAGCAGTACCTGTCCATTCTGTTGACCGGAAGAATGTATAAGGACGAATATGAAAAAAGGAATTTGGCACCGCAGAATCTGTCCCGAACGCTGGAAGATTTCGGAACGATGACGTCTCCGTTGATTCCGTGGACGACCTGCGCGGTGGCCATGAGCACGTATTTGAACGTGCCGACACTGGACTACCTGCCGTATAGCTTTCTGAATCTCGTAAACCCGCTGGTGGCCATCGTATTTGCTTTTACGGGCTTTACCATTCGTAAGAGAAGTCAGGTGGCTCCGGAAGATATACTGAACTGATAGGCATATCATAAACGAGGACAGGTGTTCTTTCTTTAATGGCGCAGGGCACCTGTCCTTTTTCAGTAGGCGGATTCATGGGGGCGATGAAATAGAGGATAAAAGAAAAATAGGAAAAATCGTGCTACCGGTTGACGCGAACTTGGTGGAGATGCTATAATATGGTAAATTATAGAACATCGTTCTATAGAGCGGAACAGATTAAAAAAGATATTTCTTTAAGAACGCGAAAATTGTTGGAAAGGACGGTTCTGATCATGGAGAAAATCAAGTTGAACGTTGAACATTGCAAAGGTTGCTATCTTTGCATTGCCAACTGCAAGCCTGGTGCTTTGAGCGTATCATCGGAGGTGAACGCAAAGGGTTATCTGGTACCGCAGGTGGATTCGGAGAAGTGCGTACAGTGTGGATGTTGCTACACCATGTGCCCGGATCTGGTTTTCGAAATTTTATAGGTTGTAAGGAGGATACGACATTATGGAAAAAAGAATCATGAAGGGCAACGAGGCGATGGCAGAAGGTGCCATCCGTGGTGGTTGTCGTTTTTATGCGGGATATCCAATTACTCCACAGTCTGAAATTCTGCAGTGGATGTCTTGGAGACAGAAGGAAGTAGGCGGAGTATTCATTCAGGGTGCTTCCGAAATCGAAAGTGTTAACATGACCTTCGCAGCTCGCTGCCTGGGTTCCCGTGCGTTCACTTCCACATCCGGTCCGGGATTCTCCCTGTATCAGGAAGGAATCGCTTACTGGGTATCCGCTGAAATCCCATGCGTAGTAGCATGCGTTCAGCGTTTCGGAATTGGTGATGGTTTTATTTCTGCAGGTCAGGATAACTATTGGCAGGCAGTAAAGTGCGGTGGAAACGGTGACTACCACCTGATCGTACTGGCACCGAACTCCGTTCAGGAATCTTGTGATATGGCTTATGAGGCATTTGAGTTGGCAGAGAAGTATCGTCACCCGGTATGTCTGCTGTCTGACGGAACTATCGGACAGATGATGGAGCCGGTGGTTCTTCCGGAAATGAAGGAATACGGTCTGGACGACCTGGATTGGACCATCAGTGGTGTTAAACCGGGCGAAGACCACAAGGTTGCAACCGACGTAACCTACTTCGAGCCGGTTCAGGAATGGAACCACAAATACCTGGCAAAGATGAGAAAGATCTCGGAAGAAGAGCAGAGATGGGAAAGCTTCCAGGTTGAGGATGCCGACGTTGTACTGGTTGCATACGGTATTTCCTCCAGAGTTGCACAGGAAGCAGTTACCAGAGCGAGAGCAGAAGGCTTCAAGCTGGGTCTGATTCGTCCGATTACTCTGTGGCCGTTCCCAAGCAAAGCATTCGACGCAATTCCGGAAACCTGCAAGGGTATCGTAACGGTCGAAGTGAACATGATGGGACAGATGCGTGAAGACGTAATTATTCATACTAAAGGAAAGTTCAATACATATGCCATGACAGTAGACGAACCGAGAATCCATACCGTAGACGAGGTTATGGCGTTTGCGAAAGAAGTCTTCGAAGGCAAGGACGAAGAGGAGGTATACTAATGGCTACAAAGAAAGCACCTGAGTTATTTTATGATGAGAGCCGTTTCTGCGGCGGATGCGGCCACGGAATCTTCAACAGAATTCTTGCAGAAGTTCTGGAGGAGATGGACATCGTAAGCGACACCATCATTTGCTCCGATATCGGTTGTAACCACCAGTTCCAGTTCTGGATGAACGTGGATGCCATCGTTCCGCCACACGGAAAGATGGGTGCGGCACTCACCGCAATGAAGAGAGTTCGTCCGGACAAAAACATCCTTACCATCGCCGGAGATGGCGGTGCGTATGCAATCGGTCTGGGAGAGACCACATCCGCAGCACTGAGAAACGAGAACGTGACCATGTTCGTAATGAACAACACCGTATTCGGCATGACCGGCGGACAGCTGGCTCCGACTACAATGATTGGTCAGAAGACGGCATCCACACCGGCAGGAAGAAACTTCGTTGACAACGGTGAGAATACCGATGTATTCAAACTGATGAAGGGCATGGATATCGCTTATCTGGCTCGTACATCTGTGACCAGCCCGGCAAACATCAACCGTACCAAGAAGGCGGTACGGAAAGCAATTGAGAAACAGCAGGCCGGAAAAGGTTTCTCCTTGGTAGAAGTACTGGTACCATGCCCGACAAACTGGCACATGTCACCGGTAGATTCCATGAAGCACATCGATGAAGTGGTTTCTAAGGTATATGAACTTGGCGAAGTAATTGACAGATAAGAAGGAGGAACAAAAGATGGTTAGACGTATTATCTGCGTAGGACTGGGCGGACAGGGTGTCCTGACAGTTGGTAAACTCCTTATGGAAGCAGCTGTAGACAAGAACCTGCAGTGCACTTGGACCTGCAAATACGGAAATGAAATGCGTGGCGGATATTCCGAATGTAACGTAATTATCAGTGATGAGAAGATTGCTTCTCCATATGCGGATCATCCGGATATCGTATTCCTGATGAAGAACGACGGTCCGGTGGTAGAGGCTTCTGTAGAAAGATACGAAGCAGCGATGCCGAAGGATGGCGTAATGTACATCAATAAGAATGCCCTGGATCAGGACATAAAGCGTCGTGAAGACGTTCGCGTCGTTGAGATTCCGGCAACGGATATCGCAACGGAGCAGGGAAGAGGCGGAAATGCCAACCTGGTTCTTCTGGGTAAACTGGCTTCCGAATCCGGCCTGTTTACTTATGACGAGTTCGAAGCGTCCATGTGCAAGTACTTTGAATCCCATGGAAAGGGCAAGTTCAACGAAGGCAACAAGAAAATGCTGGCTGCCGGAAAGAATGCTTAACGGAATGCTTCACTGAAGTGTTTTGAAATAGTGTTTTAACGGCAATAGGGTAGGAGTCCTCGAGATTCCTACCCTATTATCGTGCTTTTTGTACAAAAGAAAACGGCGCCGCGGTTTTCCGCAGCGTCGCTGAATTACAGATAAACCTCCCGGGTAATCCGGGCACTGACTTCCTTCATCAATGTAATTTTTTCTTCGAAATGCTCTCCCTTGACTCTGGATTTCGGACCGGAAATACTGATGGCCGCAACGGCGTTCCCGTGACCGTTCAGTACCGGAACCCCCAGGCAGTACAGTCCGATTTCTCGTTCTTCCGCATCCACCGCATATCCCTGGTACCGAACCTGCTCCAATTCTTTCATCAAATCCTCGTAGTTGGTGATGGTATGTTCTGTAAAAGGGGTGAATTCCGCATCCTTATATACATCCAGGTTCACATTTTCGGAGAATGCCAGAAGGCACTTCCCGAGAGAAGCACAATAGCACTCCGTTTGATTGGAGATTTTCCGTGAAAGTCCCAGATTGTGGGTGGATTCGATGGTGATGAGGGGAACGTTTGCGTACATTCCGTCCCATTCCTGTTCCAGAATTCCGTATGTAACGCATTCTCCATAGGCATCGCTGATTTCCTGCAGCAACGGCCGCACGCTCTCGGTGATGATATCGTTGTGGGGAAGGGTACTGTAGGCATACAGCTTCGGTCCGATGGAATACTGATCGGAATTCTTGTTCTGAACGACGTATCCACGATTCTCCAGCGTGGCCAGAGTGCGAAATACGGTACTTTTATATATGTCTAAATCTTTGCTGATCTGGGAAATGGATGTGTCGTTTCCCTGACGAAAGAGATATTCCAAGATGTCAATGCTTCGATCCACCGAATTGATGATGACGGATTTGGCGGATTCCTTTTCCTTCTTTTCTTTCATAATCTACCTCTATTCTACCGCGGAGTTCGCAGCATCTGCACACAAAAATACATTCTTATTATACCGTGTTTTTCCTTATTCTTCAATGGTTTCAGGGCCGTCTCAAGGTGAAAAAATCATCACAATTACCCAATGCAATTATATATTGGATGACCGGATTTTATTGTAGGAAATTCGTTCCGGTACATGTATAATAAGTAGCGGAAATGTATTGTTATAGATTGTTTGATTGGAGAAACGATGAGCGACAGAAGAATTATTCAAGTGAACGAGAAGGTCCCGCTTCGGATGGGAATTCCGTTAAGTATTCAGCACACCTTTGCCATGTTCAGTGCATCGGTTCTGGTTCCGTATATCCTGGGAATCAGTCCGGCCATTGCGCTTCTCATGAACGGCATCGGCACTTTGCTGTTTATTTTGATTACTAAGGGGAAGGCGCCGGCATATCTGGGATCCAGTTTTGCCTTCATCTCCCCGGCACTGATTGTTATCAATAAGATGGGATACGAATACGCATTGGGCGGATTCATCGTCACCGGCATTATTTTCATGGCCGTAGCCATTCTCATCAAGTATGTGGGTGTGGATTGGATTGATGTCATCCTGCCGCCGGCGGCGATGGGACCGGTAGTGGCGCTAATCGGACTGGAACTGGCGAGCAATGCGGCGTCTAACGGCGGAATTATCAAATCCGAAGGATACGATCACATCGATCCTCATCTGGTCATCGTATTCCTGGTGACGCTGGCTTTTGCCGTTATCGGCCAGGTGCTGTATCGAGGATTCGCATCGGCAATTGCTATTTTGATTGCCATCATCATTGGCTATATTGTGGCGTTGCTCTTAGGTATTGTGGATTTCACTCCGCTTCAAACCCAGTCCTGGGTAGCCATGCCGAATTTCACCGCACCGAGATTCAGCCTGCAGGCGATTCTGGTTATCATCCCCGCATCGCTGGTGGTGATTTCGGAACACATCGGCCATCAGGTGGTAACCTCGGAAATCATAGACAAAGACCTTTTGAAGGATCCGGGACTGCACCGGTCTCTCTTTGCAGACGGTCTATCCACCACGCTTTCCGGTTTCTGCGGTTCTGTGCCGACCACCACTTACGGTGAGAACATCGGTGTCATGGCCATCACAAAGGTATACAGCGTGTGGGTTATCGGCGGTGCGGCGGTATTCTCCATTTTCCTTTCGTTTATCGGAAAGGCCTCCGGTTTAATTGAAACCATTCCGGCACCGGTAATGGGCGGCGTCAGCTTTCTGCTGTACGGAATGATCGGTGCATCCGGTATCCGTCTGATGGTGGATGCCAAAGTGGATTATTCCAAAGCTCGGAATCTCGCCATGACCTCGATTATTTTCGTCACCGGACTTTCCGGCGCGTATATCAAAATCGGTTCCGCCACGCTGCAGGGCATGAGCCTGGCCGCTCTGGTTGGAATGGTACTGGGACTGACGTTCTACATTCTGGACCGGTTCAAATTGACCAACGATTACGAATAGAGAATGGTTAAAAAAGAATAAAAAAAATGGACTTTTGACGTTTCAAAAGTCCATTTTTAATATGTCTGCAATTCCCGGCAATGCGTGCATTCCGGTTTAGCTCAGGTAACGGAATACGCCTTCCACCTTTCCGATGATGGTGCAGTCCGGCACAATGATGGGTTCCATCTCGTCGTTCTCCGGCTGGAGCCGGATGTGCCCGTCTTCTCGATAGAATCTTTTTACCGTGGCTTCTGCCTCGAATTCCCCTTCAATCATAGCCACCACGATATCCCCGTTTCGAGCTTCGTGTTCTTCCTTGACGATGATATAATCCCCGTCATTGATTCCGCTGTTAATCATGCTGTTGCCGTGAACGGAAAGGATGAAATTGTTGCCTTTTCCCAGGAATCGTGCAGGGAAGGGAACGTATTCATCGATATTCTGCTCCGACAGAATCGGAGTGCCGGCGGCAACTCGCCCGATAATCGGAATCAGGGTCGTATTGGTGTCATCGATGGATGTGGGGATGTCGTTATGCGGTTCCGGCGGATTCTGATCCACCACAACCAAAGCCCGAGGTTTGCTGGGATCCTTTCGAATCAAGCCTTTTTCCTCCAGTACCTTCAGGTCTTTAAAAACCGTAGAGGTGGATTTGATATCCAATGCGGCACAGATTTCCCGAACGGTTGGAGGAAAACAGCGCTCCCGTATGGTATCCTTCATGTACTGCAGGATTTTTTCCTGTCTTTCCTCACACTTTTTCATAGTACCTCCTGGCATTAAATCAGTGTCAGTTCGTTAATATCCATCGGGCTGCCGTAGTTGTTCCAGTCGTCATAAATCAGTCCGCTCTGGCGGATGATGATGTCGCCCACTTTACCGTCAATCTTGCTGAACGGCAGGGTCTTATGATAGGTTACCAGGCTGTCCTTGTAATGGAAGACAAAGCCGGTTCGGAAGAGTTCTTTCTCCAGCGGATACTGGTATTCCGCAATATCGCAGAGAAGATCGAACAGGTCATCTCCCTCCGTCTCAAAAACGTTCTCCAGCGTCAGATTGGAGTAGTTCGCCCGAATCTGAACTTCGTGACCGTTAAAGCGGTCCAGAAATTTAATCAGTTTCTCCTTCGTGGACGGTTCCTTCGCATCTTCAAAAATGACGCAGTTGATGCGGTGACGAACCTTCAGAAGATCGAAAATCTCGTCGGAGCATTCCTTAACGTAATGCTTCAGGTGGCGGGATACGTTCACGCAGGAAATCATATCCTGATGGCGGTTCAGGACTTCCGCGATGCGGTGGATGTCCTGTTTCTCACTGGTCGGCAGGGTGGTGTTGATGTAAAGGTTATGGGTCTCACCGACATGGGCGATGATATCTTCCAACGCTTCCAGCTCTGCCAGAGGTTCTCCGCCGGTAAAAACAACGTCGTTGTGCGGGAAAATCCGGTCCAGCAAGTCCAAGGAACGATAGCAGCGATCCAAATCAAAGCTGGAGGAATTTCGATATTCTTCCTTGTTCACACAGAATGGACAGCTGTTGTTGCAGTCATACGGTACGAACATGGTGACGGTTGGTCCTTCTTTAATTTTCTTCATAATATTCATGATACCCCTTAAAAAGCTCTTTTTTATGTTCCATTATAGCACGCTTTAAAAGAATTTGTAAACGCATGTTTATAATGTGTCAATATTACGAAGTGCAATGTTACCGTAAATCTACAAGAATTGTACTGGTAAAAACACAAAAGATTATGTATAATTGTGAAAGGTATATTTTAGGAGAAGCTATGAAGAACAATGTTGAAAAAGAAAAGCGGCAGAACCCCTCGCTCTGTAATTGGGTTGAGTTGTTTGTAATCCTTTTGGCCGGCTGGCTCATCTTGTCCGGCATCTTTGAATTGAAGTTTATTATCTACGGCGTGATGACCGCGGGTATCATTTCTTTTTTATGTTTCAAGTCTTTCTATATGAAGGGTGTCCATTCGGATCGATATTATTTTCTCATTCACGTCAATCCCATCCGATTGCTTATTTATTTTCTTTGGCTCTTGAAGGAAATCGTCAAGAGTTCCTTTAGTGTTACCTGGAATGTATATCGGGGAAAGAAATCGCTGCATCCGCAGATTGTGTGGTTTCAGGCGAATTATGACAATCCGGCAGCAAGGGCATTACTGGCTAATTCCATTACCCTGACACCGGGAACCGTTACCGTGGACATTCTGGAGGATGGAACGTATTCCGTGCACGCGTTGACGGAAGGAGCGAAGGCAGGTCTTCTGGATGGAACCATGCAGGGAAAGGTGGCACGGTTGTTCGGTGAGACGATTGATTTTCGCGTATTGGATGTGGAGGAAGCAGAGGAGAACCGGAAGACGGCTCGCCTGATCGAAACTACTTTTACCGCAAAGAAAGGATTGAAGCGCATATGACGATTTTTTATACGGCGATCCTGCTGGCAATTACAGGAGTGGTGCTTCTGATGCTGTTCTTTATGATTCGGAAGAACGGAGTCTATGACAAGTTAAATGCCATGTTCGTGATGAACACGAATATCGTATTTCTGATTCTGGTGCGGGGCTTAATTGATGGGCGTATCGATATGTACATCGATATCGCGCTGAGCTATTCCATTCTGGGATTTGTGACGACGGTGATTCTGGCGAAGTTTATCGGAGGAAGAAGATAATGGATATACGGACAATTATTTCGGCCGCGCTGATTCTGGTCGGTGCGATATTCCTTTGGACGGCGGCAATCGGTGTGGTTCGGTTCCCGGATTTCTTCTCGCGGCTTCACGCGGCTGGAATCGGAGATACCCTGGGGGCGCTCCTTCTGACCGTTGGAATCATGGTGAAAACGGGATTGACGCTGTTGTCCCTGAAGGTTTTCCTGGTATATGTAATCTATCTCATCACCAATCCGCTGGGAACCAACCTGATTATTTTGGAGGCGGTGCATGCCCGGGATTATCAGGGATATAACGGAAAGAGAATTAAGAAAGAGAAGGGAGATGACCGAGATGTCGATGCTGATGCTTGAAGCGGTGCTTTTGCTGGCATTGATTGCCATCACGCTGGTCGTGATTTTTAATAAGGACTTGATGGTGGTAGTGGTGACCTACTGCGCATTCAGTTTTATCACCATGTTTTTGTACATTGTGATGGGGGCGCCGGATGTGGCCTTTACAGAAGCGGTAATCGGTGTCATCTCCACCATTTATTTCATTATGACCCTCAGAAATATAGATCGGCGGTGCAAGTGATGCGGAAAGTGCTACCATTGATATTAATTGTGATTTGCCTGGGTGCATCTTTTTTGACATTGGATTTCCTTCCGGAAATCGGCGATCCGTCATCCAAGCCCAACACCCACACGACGGACTACTACATTGAACACGCGACGACGGAGACCAATTCGCCCAACATGGTAACGGCGGTCATCGTGGACTACAGAGCGTTTGATACGATGTATGAAACGACGGTAATGTTCATTGCCGGAGTGGCGGTGGTTCTCATTCTGGCCAGCCATCCGGAGCGAAAGAATCGAATTCGGTTCCGAAAGGTTCGGAAGAAGGAATCCCGGGATGGAAAGCCGGTGTACCGCACCATCAATAAGGAAGTAGTGATTCCGTTGATTGAGCCGATGATTATGCTGTACGCTATCTACGTGCTGTTCCATGGTGAAATCAGTCTGGGCGGCGGTTTCCAAGCGGGGGCCCTTCTGGGAATGACATACATTCTGGATGTGATGGTCATTCCGGAACGGGACAGCCTCATCCGGCTGCCGAAGGATAAATCCACCGCACTGGGCGGAATCGGAACCTTCATCTACGTGCTGACCGGAATCCTGTGCATGGCGGGCGGCGGTGTTTTTCTGGAATATGAGAAATTGCCGATTCCGATGCATGCACTGGAAAAACACTCCACCGGAATGCTTTTGGTGGAAATGGGTGTGGCAATCTGCGTAATGGCGACGATTATTACCATTCTCAACGGGATTATGGAAAGGGTGCATTTTGATGATGACACAGATTGAGACAATTCTGGCAGGGAAGGGAATTTATTTTCTCACGCTGCTGTTGCTGACGCTGGGATTATACGGAATCATTGTCAGCCGTAACTACATGAAAAAGCTAATCTGCATGAATATCATGCAGGTGGCGGTAATCTTCTTCTTCCTTTGCTTTGCTCAGAAGAATTCCGGAACCATTCCGGTGGCGATGAAACACATCGTTCATGCGGCAGAGTATATTAATCCGCTGCCCCACGGTCTGATGCTCACAGCCATCGTTGTCAGCCTGGGAACCACCGGTGTGGGATTAGCTTTGCTGACTCGGATTAAGGAAAAGTATGGAAGCATTGAAGAGAAAGATATTATAGAAGGAGAGAAACAGTTCCGATGAAGAATCTGCCTGCATATATTGTATTACTACCATTGTGTTCGGCGTTGCTGTCATTAGCGCTGTCGAAGATTCATAAACATTTGGGGCGGGATGTGGTGTTCGGTGCTCTGGCCGGATCCCTGGTTCTGTCCGTTGTTCAACTGGTGCGGGTGATTCAGAACGGACCGATTCATTACGTATTCGGCGGATACAAGATTCCATACGGAATCGAGTTCTCCGTGGACACCATCAATGCCGTCATCGTTATTATGGTGTGCATGCTGGGGGTCCTTTCCTGCATGTTTGCCTTCAATTTTGACAAAAACGGCGATGCGCTTCAGGTGGGGGGTGCGTATACCATGCATGCACTTTTGGTGCTGGGTATGGTGGGCATGACCATGACCGGAGACGTGTTCAACCTGTACGTGTTTCTGGAAATCACTTCCCTGACAGCTTACTGCCTGATTGCCATGGGCGGAAGCCGAGGTATTGTATCCGCATTTCGGTACTTGCTGGTGGGAACCGTTGCGGCGACCTTCTACCTGCTGGGGGTGGGAATTCTGTATTCCGTGACAGGTACCCTGAACATGTCGGATATGGCTGCCTGCTTGAAGCAGGGAAACAACGATTCGGCGATGCTGATGGCCATGATGTTCCTGATTGCAGCTTTCGGCATTAAGATGGCGCTGTTTCCGTTTCATGGATGGCAGCCGTCGGCGTACACTCACGCTCATACCGGTGCGCGTCCGCTGATTGCGGGAGCCATGGGAAAGATCCCGGCATACGCCATGTTTCGGTATCTGTACTGCATCTACGGGAAGGACTTTAAATATTTCCGGTACGTTCTTCTCATTATCGGTGTGGTTTCCGTGTGCGGAATGATTTACGGATCTGTTCGTGCCATGGCACAGAAGGATATCCGCAAAGTTTTGGCGTATTCCAGCGTGGCTCAGATTGGATACATCAGTCTGGGTTTTGCCATCGGAAGCCCGTTGGCCCTGGCCGGCGCTTTTCTGCACATGCTGGGACATGCTTTTATGAAAGGCGGTCTGTTCTTTGCGGCGGGCGCCATCAGTTGGAAGTACGGAACCTTTGATTTAAATGACTTTGGAAGAATATATAAAAAGATGCCGTTCACTGCCGGACTGTTGACGGTGGGTGCACTGTCCATGATCGGCATTCCGCCGACGGTGGGTTTCTTCAGCAAATGGTATCTGGCCTGCGGAGCGGCACAGACCCATGAGTATGTGTATATCTTTGTGCTGGTGCTGAGTTCACTGCTGAATGCGGTCTATTTCTTCAAGGTGATTGAGAAAGTATTCGTTCAGGCGGATAAAAACAGAAAGCCGCTGCATCCGGAGGGGAAGGGCGTGACGGAGGCGCCGCTCACCATCATGATTCCGGTTGTCACCTGCATTCTTATGATTCTGCTGCTGGGCGTATTTAACGTTAAAGTAATTGATATTCTGCTGATTTCGCTGAAAGGAGTGGCATTATGATTCTGACTGCTCTGGATTACAGACCCGGCATCATTGTCCTCCTGCCGCTGATTGCGTCCTGTTTAATCTACGTATTGGGAGAACATATTCGTCCGAATTATCGGGAGGCGATTACCTTTGCGGCGGCTTTTCCGATGGCGGCACTGGTATATTCCATGATTCCGGCTGCTTTGGCGGGAAAAGAGATCGGGTTCACGCTGTTGGAAATTGTGAAGGGGGTTCCGCTGCAATTTTCCGTGGATGCCGCAGGGATGATTTTCGCTTGCGTAGCTTCCACTTTGTGGATTGTCACATCCTGCTATTCCATCGGATACATGCGGGGGCACGGGGAGAAGAACCAGACCGGATACTATTCCGCTTTCGCCATGTGCCTGACGGCCACCATGGGACTCTGCTTCTCCGCGAACCTGCTGACCTTCTTCATCTTCTTTGAAGTGCTGACGGTAGCGACCTATCCGTTGGTAGTACACTATCGGGATGAGGAGGGAACCCGTTCCGGACGGAAATATTTAGCGTATACCTTGATCAGCGGACAGCTGTTCTTTGCGGGGATCGTCATTCTGTATTCCTTTACCGGGAGGATGGATTTTGTTCCGGGCGGATTCGTGAACACCGGCGATATTCCGATGCCTTGGATGCTGGCGGTATTTATTCTGATGATTGGTGCGGGCATTGTGAAAGCCGGTGTAATGCCGCTTCACAGCTGGCTGCCGGCGGCCATGGTGGCGCCGACACCGGTCAGCGCATTGCTGCACGCGGTAGCCGTGGTGAAAGCCGGGGCGTTCTGCACACTTCGGGTGGTGCTGTATGTGTTCGGACCGGAAGCGGCACGCTTCTGCCACGGTTCGGAAATCTTGGCTTGGATGGCGGTGGCGACGATTCTGGTTTCGTCCCTGATTGCAATCCGTAAGGATAATCTCAAGGCGCGATTGGCCTTCTCTACGGTGGGACAGCTTTCCTACATCATCTTGGGAATTGCCATTCTGTCACCGTTTGCGGCAACCGGAGCACTGTATCATATCGTTGCCCATGCTTTTATGAAAATTACATTGTTTATGTGTGCCGGTGCGATTTTCGTGACCACTCACCGAAAGAATATCAGCGAGATGATCGGAATCGGCCGACAGATGCCGGTGACCATGACTTGCTTCACGCTGGCTTCTCTGGCAGTGGCGGGCTTCCCGTTCTTTGTGGGATTCACCAGTAAGGCGAACATCATCATGGGCGCCATTTCCATGGGACAGCCGTTTTTTGTAGCGACCCTGATTGTCAGCGCGCTGTTGGCATTGACCTATTTGATGCCGGTGGTACTGCTGGCGTTTAAGCGGGATTTTTACAACAGTCAGTTCCCGGTAAAAAAAGAGGCCAGCCTGCCGATGCTGATTCCGATCATGTTTACGGCGGCTTGTTCTCTGATATTGGGCGTAATGCCGAATTTCGGGCTGCATCTCTACGACTTGGCAGCCATGGCGGGCAATGCGATTTTTGGATTATCCCTGTAGGAGTGTATGATGAATGAGTTCTTGTATTATGGTTTTGTCTCTTTCGTGGGATCGATTGTGCTGATTTTTCTTTCCAAAGTAGTGATGAACAAACCCCTTCGGAGAGATGTCAATTATTACGAGACCACGGAAAAAGAAGAGGAGCTGCAGATGCTTCGAAAAGCGAATCTGAGTAAAAAGAAAAATGACAAGCGAGACAGAAAGGGAGGAAGAAAATGAGCTGGAACAATCTTCATCCCGGTTTAATGATGATTCTCTTTGGAATCACCATTCTGGCGCTTCCGGAAAAATGCCGGAAATACCTTACGCTTGCCGGATCGGTGTGTGCTTTTTGTGCATTTTGGATGATGGACAGTCACAGCACGCTGCCCTATAAGGTTACCGATAATCTGACACTCCAACTGATCGATACCAACGGTGTATCCATGGTGTTCCTGATGGTCTTCGTGACCATCGGCGTGATCAATGCCATCTATGCCATGAATCTTCAGGACAAATGGGAGGCGGGAATCACCTGCATCTACGCGGGGAGCAATATGGGCATCGTGCTCGCCGGGGATCTGATCAGCTTCATTGTATTCTGGGAGATTTCGGCCTTCGCATCCACGTACATCATATACGCCCGGCACTGCCGGCGTTCTTCCAGGGCGGCGTTCCGATACGTTCTGGTGCATGCCTTCGGAGGGAACATGCTGCTGGCCGGAATTCTGGTACAGATTTTCCATAACGGAATCGGTCTGGCCAATCTGTCCGGAAATATGCACGGAACGGCGTTCTGGCTGATTCTCATCGGTGTCGGCGTCAATGCGGCCATTCCGCCGTTTAACGGATGGATTGCGGATGCCTATCCGGAGGCGACCATTCCGGGTACGGTATATCTTGGATCCTATACCACCAAGGCGGCGATTTATGCGCTGATTACATTCTTCTCCGGAACCCATATGCTAATCTATGTGGGTGCTTTTATGGCCATCTTTGCGGCCTGCATGGCGCTTCTGGAGAACGATATTCGCCGGCTCCTGTCTTACCATATCGTCAGCCAGCTGGGCATGATGGTGGCATCGTTGGGCGTTGGAAGTGAAATCGGCGTGGACGGTGCATCCGCCCATGCGGTAACCAATATATTCTTTAAAGGCGTGCTGCTGATGTGTGCCGGATCCATTATGAAAGCCACCGGAACCTGCAAAATCACAGAGCTGGGCGGCCTTCGGAAGAAAATGCCGATTACCGCATTCTGCTTCTTGATTTCTTCCATGGCCATTGCGGGATTCCCGTTCCTCAGCGGTTTTGCCAGCAAGGCACTGATAATGGAAAGTCTTCACGAATATGGGGAGGGTTTCCCGGCGATTATGATTACCATCGCCGGCGTGGGAACTCTGCTGTCCATTACCCTGAAGATTAACTATTTCGTATTTTTCGGAAAATGCGATCGGCAGGTAAAGGTGCAGAATGCCACCCACTCCATGACAACAGCGGTGGTAATCGGTACCATCATGTCCATCGTCATTGGCATGAAACCGGAGCTTCTGTATCAGCAGCTTACCTACAAAACCATGGTGGATCCGTTCTCGATTCCGCATATTATGGAGTATGTAGCAATCATCGCCGGCGGCGCCATTCCGTTCTTCTTCATGCTCAGCATCATGAAGCCCCACGATGAAATCAGCATGGATTTCGACTGGTTCTATCGGAGACCGCTGGTAAAAATAATCGAAGCGCTGTCCAAGGGGCTGTACCGTGTGTTCGGATGGTTCGATCGTCATGTGCTTCACGGGGTGCAGTTCTTCGGTACCGGTCTGGGCAATCCGTATCTCTGGACGGAAAAATCCGGCAATCTGAAAATCAAATCCATGTCCTTTGAGAATGAGGATCGCTTAATCGGAGATGTGATTCAGGTTATCGTGGCATTATTTGCTGTGATGATTCTGATTTCCATATACGTAATCAAGATGTAAAAAAAATCCGGCAGTGCTTGTGCACTACCGGATTTTTTCTGTAAATTCATCGGTTTCCCGTTCCAGACGGGAAAATGGAAGCCCTACTACGTTCTCATAATCGCCGTCGCAGCGGTCGATGTACTTCGAGAAATCCTCCTGGATTCCGTAGGCACCGGCTTTATCGAAGGGCCGGCACTCCCGGATGTAACTCCAAATATCCTCGTCGGTATAGTCCTTGCACCGGATATGGGTGGTTTCGCAGAAGGAATGAACGGCGCCGCTTTGGACATCCATGAGCGTTACGCCGGTCATCACCTGGTGAACGGTGTTTCGGTAAGAGGAAAGCATGCGGAACGCATCCGCTTCATCCTTTGGTTTGCCGAGGATTTCATCCTTGTACACGATGGTATCCGCGGCGATAATCAGGCCTTCGCGGAATTCCTCGGGGCAAATTTCCCGATAGCAGGCTTCGGCTTTTTCCCGGGAAAGAAGGCATACCGCATCTTCCGGGGAAATCCCGTCCGGAAGATGTTCGTCGGTATGGGTGGGCCGGAGTACGATGGAGACCCCGTGCTGCTGAAGGATATCTCGCCTTCTGGGAGATTGAGAGGCCAGAATAACCGGTTGTATTTCTTGAATTTTCATAATATAATGAGAATGTCCTTTCTGTCGAGATGTTTTTATTATAGCAGAAGAAAAAACACAGAAAAACACTTGACACGGCAGGGAATGTACGGTATTATATTATGGTCGAAGAAGAAGTTATCCGCTTCTCACCTTATCACGCAGGTGCATAAGGTAACTATATGCAAGCTTTTATCTTGTTTTTGTTGCGGATACTTCTGTATCCGCTTTTTTAATGTATGGAGGTAAGAGCGATTAGTAGAGATCACAGAGACAAAGACAGCAGGCAGATCAATGAAGAGATCCGCGCTAAAGAAGTTCGCGTTATTGATGCAGAAGGGGAGATGCGAGGAGTTCTGAGCATTAAGGAAGCCCTGGCATTGGCCGAAGAAAGCAACCTGGATCTGGTGAACGTATCACCGAATGCGGAACCGCCGGTATGCAAGATTCTGGATTATGGTAAGTATCGTTATGAACTTCAGAAGAAAGAGAAGCAGTCGAAGAAGAACCAGAAGGTGACTCAGGTCAAAGAGGTTCGTCTCAGCACTTTCATCGAAGAGCATGACATACAGGTCAAAGCGAATACAGCTAAGAAATTCTTGAAAAACGGAGATAAGCTCAAGGTTAGTCTTCGTTTCCGGGGAAGAGAACGGGATTACACGGCGAAGGGTTTTGACGTGATGAACCGTTTCGCAGAGGAAGTTTCCGAGTTCGGCGTAATTGAGAAGAAGCCGAAGTTCGAAGGCAGAAGTCTGACGATGTTCCTTGGACCAAAGAGCAACAAGTAAGTATTATTTAGGAGGAAAGCGTAATGGCAAAGAACAAAATGAAGTCTCACAGAGGCGCAAGCAAGAGAATGAAGCTCACCGGATCTGGAAAGCTTAAGAGAAACAAGGCATACAAGAGCCACATCCTGACGAAGAAGACGGCTAAGAGAAAGAGAGGACTGAGAAAGTCTTCCATTCTGACAAGTGCAGATACAAAGCGTATGCTGAGATCGTTGGCGAAGTAATCAGGGAGGTAGAAGAACATGGCAAGAGTAAAAAAAGGTGTAACAGCACGCAAGAGACATAAGAAGGTTATTAAGCAGGCAAAGGGTTTCTATGGCCAGAAGAGCAGAAACTTTAAGGCAGCAAATCCGGCTGTAATGAGAGCGCTCCGTTCTGCTTATGTAGGAAGAAAGAACAAGAAGAGAGAATACAGAAGACTGTGGATTGCAAGAATCAACGCTGCAGCAAGAGCAAACGGCATCAGCTACAGCAAGTTCATGAACGGTCTGAAGAAGTCCGGAATCGAAATGAACAGAAAGATGCTGTCCGAGATGGCAATCTACGATCCGGCAGGCTTTGCAGCACTGTGCGAGACTGCAAAGAAAGCTAACTAGTCATGGAATATTTCGTCAGTCATTTCTGGATTCTGATAGGGGCAGCCTTCTTCGTTTCCTTCTGTGCATTCCTGTGGTGGTATTCCATGGATAAGAATGCAAGACTGAAGCGGGAGCGGGCGCTGGCCAGGGCAGAAGAGGTTCGTAAGAAAAAGGAAGCCCAGCAGAAAGCCGATTCGGAAATGAACGGAAAATAATGACTTTTGGACACCGCATTGCGGTGTCCTTTTTGCTGTGCGGATTTCGGTGACATATGAGGTGTTGAAAACAACACCCCATTATGCTAATATTTAATATGTGCCAAAATACAATTACGATGATATGAGGTGAATATATGCTCAGCAAGAAGAAGAAAATTATAACCGGTGTTGTGGTTCTGGCGGCCATATTGATTTTGGGCTTCTGGTACTTCTTCCAGAAGGATCGGATTACCGTACCGGACACCTACAAATATGACGATTTAACGGAATACGTCACTCTTGGAAACTACAAGGGCATCCAATACACGAAGAAGGTGAAGAAGGTATCCGACAGTGATGTGCAGTCGGAAGTAAAGAAGGCAATCAAGAAAGCCAGTACCACGAAGGACGTGAAAAGCGGCACGGTCGGCAGTGACAGCAAGGTGAAAATTGATTTTACCGGAAAGATTAACGGAAAGAAATTTGACGGCGGATCCGCCGAAGATTACACCTTGGACATCGCCAATGACAGCATGATTGACGGTTTCAGTGAAGGAATTGTGGGTCACAAGGTGGGCGATAAGTTCGACCTGAAACTGAAGTTCCCGAAGGATTATTCCAATAAGGACGTGGCGGGAAAGAACGTGGTATTTACCATCAAGGTGAAGGCCATCGTGAAGACGAACACGCCGGAATACAACGATGCTTTTGTAGAGAAAAATACGAAATACAAGAATACGGCGGAATACGAAAAGTCGATTCGCACGAAACTGGAGAAGGAGAACGAAGCGACCGCGGAGAAGGATGCGTATTCGGAAGTTTTTGCGAAGATTCTGAAGGACAGCGAAGTGAAGAAATATCCGGAGAAGGAACTGGATGCGTCAAAGGAATCCATGAAGGAGACCTATAAGAATTTGGCGAAGCAGTACAATCTGGAGTACGAAGATTTTCTGAAACAGTACATGAAGATGGATGAGAAGTCCTTCAATAAGCAGGTGGATGCGTATGCGAAGAATTCCGTGAAGCAGCAGCTGGTAATGCGGCAGCTGGCCAAGGAATTGGATGTCACCGTGACGGACGAGGAATACAACGAATACCTTCAGAAGCTTTTGAAGCAGAACGGCATGACCGAGGATTCCTTCGAAGAGCAGAGCGGAACTTCCCTGAAGGAGTACGCGCAGCAGAACAACATGTATGAGGGTTTGCTTTATGAGAAAATCATGAAGCAGGTAATGAAATTGAGCAAGGCAGAATAGCAGAATCAATGTGGAGGTAGCATTATGAAGTGCCCATATTGCAACAATTCGGATACGAAGGTAATCGATTCCAGACCGGTAGAGGACGGGCTGGCCATTCGCCGGCGCCGGGAGTGCGAGAAGTGCAAGAAACGATTTACCACCTTTGAGAAGATTGAGAATTCCCTGTTGGTGGTGGTGAAAAACGACGGCCGACGGGAGAGTTTTGACCGGAACAAGCTGATTAACGGACTCCTGAAGGCGTGTGAGAAGACAAAGATTACCTATGAGGACGTGGAAAAGATTGCGGAACGAATCGAACGCGGTCTGAACAACACCATGGAAAAGGAAATCGAAAGCAAGATGATCGGGGCGCTGATTATGGATGAACTTCGGAATCTGGATCAGGTAGCTTATGTGCGTTTTGCGTCGGTGTACCACAAATTCACGGACGTGAACACCTTTGTGCAGGAGGTGAACCGCCTTCAGGAGAAAGATGGAGTTCGACCGGAAGAGCGGAACGAAGAGAAATAGCGGATTGACAGATAGAATTCAGATAGGTATAGAGAGGAAATAAAAAAATGATACGGATTGCAATAGACGGACCGGGAGGTGCCGGGAAGAGTACGATTGCCAAGATGGTGGCAGAGAAGATGAACATGGAATACATCGATACCGGTGCCATGTATCGTGCCATCGGCTGGATGTTTGCGAAAAACAAAGTGAATACAGAAGATTCTGCGGAGGTGCAGGATGTTCTGGATCGCACGACCATTGATTTCGATAACGGAAAGATTTTTCTGAACGGCGAGGATATCAGCGGAGAAATTCGTACACCGGAAATCTCCAAAGCGGCATCTGTCTGCTCCAAGCTGCCGGAGGTTCGCAGCAAGCTGGTTGCGCTGCAGCGGGAAATCGCGGAAGGAAAGAGCGTGGTGATGGACGGAAGGGATATCGGCACCAATGTGCTTCCGAATGCGGAGGTGAAGATTTTCCTGACGGCGGATCCGATGGTTCGAGCGAAGAGAAGATACGATCAGCTTCTGGAAAGCGGGAAAGAGGCGGACCTGAACTCCATCTTTGAAGATATTAAAGAACGGGATTATCAGGACACCCATCGGAAACTGAATCCGCTGCAGCAGGCGGAGGATGCGGTACTGTTGGATACATCCGATATGACAATCGATCAGGTCTTGGATGAAATCATGAAGATGGCAGAGGGGAAAAATGAGTAGCAAGAAGTTCAAGAAAAACAGAAATAACAATGCGAGAAAAAACAGACAGCTGAATCGGGAAGGTCTGGGAGCACTGCAGAAATGCCGGTTCTTTGTATATCTCACTTTTGTGTTTGACATTCTCATGATGTTCTATGCACCGATTGCACATCTCTTCGGTGCAAAGGAAACACAGATTCTGTATGCCATCATGCTGATGATCGGTGCGCAGGCCATTGTGGGTTCCATGCATATCGTGAAGTATATGACCACCGTGGATATTTTCCTCAGCGGCCGGGAGAAGGATTATGCCAACATGTATGCCAGCCGTGCAAGGTTCTGCGTATTATTACAGTTCTTTATGATTACCCTGGCAATTATCAACCATGTAAAATTCGACAGCGGAATTGTTAATATGCTGCTCAGCGTGGGTGGTGTTACGCTGGTGGTGCTGGCTCTGCAGAATATCACCATTCTTCAGAGAAACTATATCTAGAAAAATGAAGAGTTTAAAAAACGCAGAAAACCGTTTAATTTTGCGCTTAACGAGAAGTTCCGGAGGATTGATGACCGGAACTTCTTTTGCTATAATATTTCTCACGTAGAAATGAAGTGAAACAGAAAGACAGTAATACCCGGATGTGCTTCGAACATAAGGAGAAGCATATGAGAATTAAAGATATTCCTCAGGAGGAGCGTCCCAAGGAGAAGCTGATGTATGCCGGAGCGGAAAGCCTCAGCACATCGGAACTGCTGGCATTGATCATCCGGACCGGAAATTCCAGCAAGTCCGCGGTTCAGCTGGCGGAAGACGTACTGGCCTATTCCGCTAAGGAACTGGGCAGTTTGCGAGAAGCGGATGTGCAGGAGCTGACGGAAATCGACGGAATCGGATCCACCAAAGCTTGCTCCATCGTGGCCAGCCTGGAGCTGGCGCGACGCTTGCTGGGAAGGGAATCGGATGAGTCAAGGATTTCCATGAAGAATCCGGAATCCGTGGCCAACCTTCTGATGGAGGATATGCGAGGGCTGAAGCAAGAGCATTTGGTGGCCCTGCTGTTGAATGCGAAATGCGAAATCGAGTCGCGAATCACCGTTTCCATCGGAGAACTGACATCCACGGTAGTGCATCCGCGGGAAGTCTTTCGCCCGGCCATTCGGAAAGGGGCCGCGGGAATCATTTTGGCCCATAATCACCCCAGCGGGGATCCCACCCCCAGCCAGGATGATATTCAATCCACGAAACGCATTATGGAGGTTTCCAAGTTGGTGGGAATTCGTCTGTTAGATCATCTGATTATCGGTGACGGCCGATACATCAGTCTCAGAAATGAAGGTTATATGGAGTAAAGCGATGAATCAGGTATTCTATATTGCATCGGGAAGAGGAGGAACCGGCAAATCCGTTTTTGCCGTGAATCTGGCCGCAACCCTGGGCATGATGGGGAGAAATACGCTGCTGGTGGATATGAATCCGGGGATGCGCACATTGGATCTCATGCTGGATGCGGAAAATGAAGCAATCTACCATGTGTTTGATGTGATGGACGGCGTCTGTATGTTGGAGCAGGCGGTGGTTCGGATGGAAAAACCGACCAGCCTGTATCTCCTTCCGGGCGGCCTTATGGAAGACCGTGACCGTTTGGACCGGGAGAAATGGCAGGCATTGATTGACGATGCAAAGGAGAATTTCGATTTCATCGTAATCGATGGGGCGCCGGGTGCGGATGAATTCGTCACCACCTGTGCGGCGGCGGCAGAGGAAACGCTGATTGTGGTGACCCCGGAGCAGACGTCTCTTCGAAATGCGGACATGCTGGAGGACCGGCTGATTCGAAAGCGAGTGCTGCAGCGGCGATACGTGCTGAACCGCATCTATCCGTCTTTGACCGAGCAGGGACTGGAATCGGAACCCCAGGAAATCAATATGCAGTTCAAGTGCGAAATGCTGGGAATGATTCTCGAGGACGATATTTTTCGGGTGTCTTCCGATGCGGGAGTTCCCGCCGTTCTAAAAAAAGAATCCTATGTATCCGGAAACTTCCGAAATATCGCCGAACGACTGCTTCACAAATAAAAATATTCTAATCGAAAAAATTCTTTTGGAAACGATAACTATACATGGGGGTATTCCTTTAAATAGAGTTGTATATATTGACTATTTTTGCAATTCGGATTATAATTATTTTGTATGATTATGAAATTCTGCTGACTGGAACCGTCAGTTGATTCGTACGAAAATACACAATTTTTTACATTTATATTTAAAGGAGGACATAACAGTGAATGCTACCGTTGTTGGAGTGGTTAGTTCTGTTGTGTTTCTGATCGTTGGACTGTTGATTGGTTACCTTCTGCGCAAGAACGTGGGCGAAAGCAAAATCGGAAGTGCGGAACAGAAGGCTCAGAACTTGATTTTGGATGCGGAAAATGCCGCAGAAAATATCAAGAAAGAGAAGATCTTGGAGGCAAAGGAAGAAACACACAGACTGAAGTCGGATTTGGAAAACGAGATTCGAGATCGCCGGAAGGAAGTGGAGAAATCCGAAAGAAGAATTCTTCAGAGAGAAGAGAACATCGAGAAAAAGCTGGAGAACATCGAACGTCGAGAGGACGGTCTTTCGAAGAGAGAGCGTTCTATGAACGAGAAACATCAGAAAATCGACGAGTATCTGGCAAAGCAGGTGGAAGAGCTGGAGAAGATTTCCGGCTACACCCAGGAAGAAGCGAAACAGATTCTGCTGGACGAAGTGGAGAAGGATATCCGAAAGGATGCTTCTGCCATGATTACCCAGGTGGAAACGGAAGCGAAGGACGAGGCAGATAAGCGGGCGAGAGAAATCGTCACCATGGCGATTCAGCGCTGTGCGGCGGATCAGGTGGCGGAGACCACCGTGTCGGTGGTTCCTCTTCCGAGTGACGATATGAAGGGCCGAATTATCGGCCGAGAAGGAAGAAATATTCGTGCTATCGAGACCCTCACCGGCGTGGATTTGATTATCGACGATACACCGGAAGCGGTAATCCTTTCCGGATTCGATCCGATTCGCCGGGAAATCGCTCGGATTGCACTGGAGAAATTGATTACGGATGGCCGTATTCACCCGGCTCGCATTGAAGAAATGGTGCAGAAGGCCACCAAGGAAGTGAACAACATCATCAAAGAAGAGGGCGAACAGGCTTGCTTCGAGACCGGCGTGCACAACCTGCACCCGGAGATGGTGAAACTGCTGGGACGTCTGAAGTATCGTACTTCTTACGGACAGAATGTATTGAAGCACTCCATCGAAGTCTCCCTGCTGGCGGGACTGATGGCTTCGGAACTGGGTTACGATCCAAGACTGGCAAAGAGAGCCGGACTGCTTCACGACATCGGCAAATCCATCGACCACGAGGTGGAAGGAACGCACGTGGAAATCGGCGCGAACATCTGCAAGAAGTATAAGGAATCCTGGAAGGTGGTCAACGCCGTTCAGGCACATCACGGTGATGCGGAGCCGACCACCATGGAAGCGGTGCTGGTAGCGGCGGCAGATGCGCTTTCCGCAGCTCGGCCGGGAGCTCGTCGTGAGACACTGGAATCCTACATCAAGCGTTTGGAGAGTCTGGAGGAGATTGCCAATACCACGAAGGGCGTAGACAAGTCCTATGCAATTCAGGCCGGCAGAGAAATCCGGATTGCGGTAAAACCGAACCAGGTGAAGGACGACGAAGTACCGATGCTTGCTCGTGAAATCGCAAAGAAAATTGAAGGCGAACTTGAATATCCCGGACAAATCAAGGTTAATGTTATCAGGGAGACAAGAGCAACCGATTACGCGAAATAATCAAAGCTCCCCGATTCGGGGAGCTTTTTTACCGCAAAGGCAAGTCGCAATGACAAAGACAGCATAGAAGAAGACATAGAAGGAATAACATGATATATCTGGATAATAGCGCAACTACAAGGCAATATGATGAAGTAACGGATTTAATGATTCGGCTTCAGCGAGAGGAATTCGGGAATCCGTCTTCCCTCCATTCCATGGGATTTGAAGCCGGCAATTATATTTTTGATGCGAGAGAAGCATTGAGCCGGACATTCCCGAGAGACGGCCGAATTGTTTTTACATCCGGCGGAACGGAAAGCGATAACATGGCGATTTTCTCCTCCTGCCGCAAGATGCGTCGCCGTGGGAAAAAAGTGATTACCACACAGCTGGAGCATCCGGCGGTGCTGGAATGCGTGAAGCGTCTTCAGGAGGATGGATATGAAATCGTCTATCTCGCCTCCGATGTGAACGGATACGTGGAACCGCAGGCGCTGAAAGCGGCATTAGACGAGGAGACCGTGCTGGTATCCATGATGGCGGTGAATAACGAAGTGGGCACCATTGAACCGGTGCTTCCGTGTTACCGTATCGTTCAGGAATTTAATCGGGAACACGGAACGGAAATCCTGTTCCATACCGATGGAGTACAAGCCTTCGGAAAAGTAGAATTTAACGACGCACCCTTCGACTTGATTTCTATCAGCGGACACAAGTTCCACGGGCCGAAGGGAGTGGGTGCCCTCTACATTCGGAAGGGCGTTCACATTCCGCCGTTTATTCTAGGCGGCGGACAGGAAGACGGATTCCGATCCGGAACCGAGAACACACCGGGAATCGCCGGGCTTGGGCTGGCGGCTCAGATGGCCACGGAAAATATCTTCGAAAAACAGCAGAAGATGGCACAGGTGAACGATTACTTTCGGAAAGCGGTTATCGACGAGATTCCGGATGTGCAGCTGAACGGTTTCGAAGAACAGGGATTGGAGCTCCAGCATTACGGAACCCGCTGCCCGTCCGTTATTAATTTTTCCTTCCTGGGAACTCGCGGCGAAGTGCTTCTGCATACGCTGGAGCAGGACGGCATCTTTGTATCTACCGGTTCGGCATGCGCATCCCATCACACGGGAGACAGCCACGTGCTGCAGGCCATGTCCTTGGGGCATAAAGAAATTGAATGCGCGATTCGGTTCAGTTTCTCGGAGTTCAACACGATGGAAGAAATGGATTTCGTCATCGACCGCCTGAAAAATGCGGTAACGAGATTCCGGAGACTGGGAAGCTTCCGGTAGAAGACAGATAGGAGACAGACATGGAAAAGAATTTATACATTGTTCGGTGCGGAGAAGTGGCACTGAAGGGAATGAACCGCCCGTACTTTGAACGGGTACTTCTGGAAAGAGTGCGCAGTGCCCTTTCCGTATTCAACGATGTGGAATCCCGTTGGATTGGCGGTCTGATGCTGGTTCGGGTACCGGCCGATGTGCCTCGGGAAGAAGTGGTTCGGGTGGCATCGAAGGTGTTCGGCGTGGCCACCGTGAGTCCGGCAACCTGCTGCGTACCGGATATGGATGCCATCGGTAAAGCCGCAGCAGCATATATGATGGAATTGATTGAGAAGGAAGGAATCAAATCCTTCAAGGTAAAAGCAAAGCGCGTGGACAAGACGTTTCCGGTGCAGTCTCCGGAAATCGGCCGTCAGGTAGGCGCAACGATTCTCAAGACCTGCAAGGTGCTGCACGTGGATGTGCATGAACCGGAAGTCCTGCTCTATGTGGATGTTCGGTCCGAAGGGGCATACATTTATCGAGATAAGATTAAGGGCTTTGGCGGTTTGCCGCTGGGTACCAACGGAAAGGGCCTGATTCTCATGTCTGGCGGAATTGACAGCCCGGTTGCGGCATTCATGATGGCAAAGAGAGGAATGCGGATTGAAGCCATTCATTTCCATTCGTATCCGTACACCAGCCAGAGAGCTCAGAAGAAGGTAGAAGACCTGTGCGGCGTGCTGGCCGGATATATGGGATCCATCAAAATGTATGTGGTGAACCTGCTGCCGATTCAGGAAGAAATCGTAAAGAACTGTCCGGAGGATGAAACCACCATCTTAGTGCGTCGTTTCATGATGCGAATTGCGGAGCAAATGGCGATTAAGAAACACGATATGATGCTGATTACCGGAGAGGACCTGGGACAGGTGGCCAGCCAGACGGCGGAAGCCCTGGTGGTAACCGATGCGGTAGTGAAGATGCCGGTAATGCGTCCGCTCATCGCCATGGACAAGGTGGACATCATGGATAAGGCGCAGGAAATCGGGACCTACGATATCTCCATTCAGCCGTATGAGGATTGCTGTACCGTATTCCTGCCGAAGCATCCGGTGACGAAGCCGAAGCTGAAGAATATTGAGAAATCGGAAGAAGCGCTGGACGTAGACGCTCTGGTAAAGGCGGCCGTAGATTCTGCGGAAACCGTTCTCATCGAGCCGAAGCGGTAGAATGCGATTTACAAAGATGTGGTAATATGATACTATTTCAACAGAAGTAGGAGAGGTGAAATATGGCAACCAAATACAAGAGAGTTTTAATTAAGCTCAGTGGAGAAGCATTGGCCGGAGAGGATAAATTCGGTGTGAATCCGGAGATGACCGCAAAGACGGCCGCGCAGATCAAGGAAATTCACGATCAAGGGGTGCAGATTGCCATTGTCGTGGGTGGCGGAAACTTCTTCCGGGGTCGTACCGGAAAGAATATCGACCGTGCAACCGCAGATTATATGGGTATGCTGGCAACGGTAATGAACGCCCTTGCACTGCAGGATTCCTTGCTTTCCATCGGATGCGATGCGAAGGTGATGACTGCCATCGAAATTCGCGATATGGCAGAGGGATATTCCAGACGGAAGGCGCTGGATTATCTGGACGACAACAAAGTCGTAATCTTTGGAGGCGGAACGGGAAGCCCATTCTTCTCCACGGACACCACAGCGGCTTTGCGGGCGGCGGAGATGAATGCGGAAGTAATTTTACTGGCAAAGAACATCGATGCGGTATATTCGGAAGATCCGAACGTGAATCCGGATGCGGAACGTTATGAAGAACTGACCTATATGGATATTGTAGAGAAAGAACTGAGAGTGATGGACCTCACCGCTGCCACTCTCTGTAAGGACAACGACATTCAGCTGTACGTTTTTGCGATGGCCGAAGAAGGAAACCTGATGAAAGTCATTAACGGTGAGAATGTGGGAACGCTGATTCATTAGAAGACACAAATGGAGGAAGAAAAATGTCTCATAAGAAATCCCTGGAAGAAAAGCTTGAAAAAACTGAAAACGTGCTGAGAGAAAATCTGAACACCGTCCGTGCCGGCAGAGCAAATCCGGCTCTTCTGGACAGAGTAAATGTAGACTATTATGGTGTTCCGACTCCACTGAAGAGTCTGGCAAACGTATCCGTACCGGATGCCAGAACATTAATGATTTCACCGTTCGACCCATCCACACTGGGAACCATCGAACATGCAATCAACGAAGCGAACCTGGGTATCAACCCATCCAATGACGGAAAGTGCATCCGCTTGGGAATTCCTCAGCTGACTGAGGAGAGAAGAAAAGAGCTGGTAAAGCAGATTAAGAAGATGGGCGAAGATGCGAAGGTTGCCATTCGAAACGTACGCCGTGATGTGAACGACGATCTGAAGAAGCAGCAGAAAGCCGGAGACATCACCGAAGACGAGATGAAGAATGCTCTGGACGATGTTCAGAAGACCATCGACAAGGCAATCAAGAAAGTTGACGAAATCATTGCCAAGAAGAACGAAGAACTGATGGCAGTATAATAATGAGTGAGTATAACGTGGCTCTTTAGCCACGTTTGCTTGTATTAAGAGGTATATTTATGACAGAACCGAACAAACTTCCTACACATGTAGGTGTTATAATGGACGGAAACGGACGCTGGGCAAAGAAGAAAGGGGTTCCTCGTTTGATGGGACACAATGCCGGCATGGAGTCCATGAAAAAAATCGTAATTGCGGCTTCCAATATGGGAATAAAGTACCTGACGGTATACGCGTTCTCCACGGAGAATTGGAAGCGCAGCGTGGAAGAGGTCTCCGGCATCTTCCGGCTCATCGTGAAGTACGTGCAGCTGGAACTGAAGGAGCTGGTGGTGAACAACGTGCGGATCAACATCATCGGCGAATACCGGGAGCTTCCGGCAGATTCTGTGGCCGCAATCGATAAATTGCTGGATGCCACCAAGGATAATACAGGTCTGGTATTCAACATCGCGGTAAATTACGGCGGCCGGGCAGAGATCGTAAAAGCAGTGAACGAGCTGCTGGCGGAACCGGGCCGGACGGAAATTACGGAGGAGGACATCAGTGCGCATCTCTATACCGGAAGATTCCATGATGATATTCCGGATCCGGATTTGATTATTCGGACCAGCGGCGAGGAGCGGACGTCCAATTTTCTGGTATGGCAATCGGCGTACAGCGAGTTGATGTTCACCGATACACTGTGGCCGGATTTCACGGCGGAGGAATTTGGGAACCTCTGTGAACAATTTTCCCATCGCAAAAGAAGATTCGGAGGAAGGGACAAGGACGACAAGTAATGAAGACAAGAATTATTTCCGGAATCGTAATGGTTCCATTGCTGTTGATTATCTATTTTGGCGGTATTCCGCTGTTGGCGGCAGCGGCACTGATTGCCTACGTTGGCGTAACGGAGTTCTATAACGGTTTTGAAAACATGGGGGTTCACCCATCCAAACCGATCGCGTACGTTATGATTACCATTCTGTATGCGGGACACCTGTTCCTGGGCGTGAACCACACCTTCCTGATGGCATGGGTAATTCTTTCCATGATGGTCAGCATGATCTACGGATGGAAAATTACGGAAAGAAAGCCGTACGATGCAGTTGCCACGCTGACGGCGCTTGTGTACATCGTGCTGTTCTCCTACCACATTGTTATCATTGACAACACCCCATATCCAAAGATGACCTGGCTGGTGGTTATTGCGGCCTTCGGTTCGGATATCATGGCCTACTTCACCGGATATTTTCTGGGAAAACACAAGATGGCACCGAACCTCAGCCCGAAGAAGACCATCGAAGGTGCTGTCGGCGGAGTCGTGGGAAGTGCGGTTCTTTGCGGAATCTTCGGATACTTCTTTTACCCAACCATGATGGTGCACTGCATGATTATCGGCGTGCTGGGCGGAATGGTGGCCGAAGCGGGCGACCTGACCGCATCCATGTTTAAGCGTGGAATGGGAATTAAGGATTACGGACACCTGATCCCGGGTCACGGCGGCATTATGGACCGTTTTGACAGTGTGATTTTCGTGGCACCGGCAGTGTGCTACTACATTCTGTTTGTTCTGGTATAAACGGAACAGAGAAGAAGAGGATAGAAGGTTAATCGGATGAAGAAAATAATTATTCTGGGAAGCACCGGCTCCATCGGTACGCAGACCTTGGACATTGTGGATGAGAATCCGGATTTGTTTACCGTGACCGCTTTGAGCTGCAGAAGCCGGGTGGATGAACTGATTCAGCAGATTGAGAAATATCGGCCCCTTGGGGTCTGCGTGGGAAACGAAGCGGATGCTTGTCGGGTGCAGGAACGATTCCCGAATCTTACCGTGTACTATGGTGACGAGGGTCTGATTCAGCTGACGGAAGTCGAGGGAGACATGATTGTGAATTCCCTGATGGGAATCAGCGGTTTGGCACCGACCTATCACGGAATCCGGCTGGGGAAGGATATTGCCTTGGCCAATAAGGAAACCCTGGTGGCCGGAGGCGCTCTGGTGATGGATGCCGTGGCGAGAAAGGGCGTGAAGCTCTTGCCGGTAGACAGCGAGCACAGCGCCATTTTCCAATGTCTGGAAGGAAACAAGGGACGGGAAATTCGGCGGATTCTTCTGACCGCATCCGGCGGACCGTTCCGGAAGTACTCTCCGGAAGAGCTGGAAGATGTGACTTTGGATCAGGCGCTGAATCATCCGAAGTGGACCATGGGCCGGAAGATTACCATCGATTCCGCCACCATGATGAACAAGGGTCTGGAAGTCATCGAGGCTCGCTGGCTCTTCGATGTGCCGGCGTCCAAAATCGATGTGCACGTGCATCCGGAGAGTATCGTTCATTCCATGGTGGAATTTGCGGATACTTCGGTGATCGCTCAGATGGGACTTCCGGATATGCGGATTCCGATCAGTTTGGCTTTGGGATACCCGAAGCGGCTGGAGTATTCCGGGGACAGCTTGGACTTCTTCAAGGAGGGCGCCAACCTTCATTTCGAGAAGCCTCGGATGGATGTGTTCCGCTGCCTGAGCTTGGCGTATCAGGCCATTGAAGACGGAAGAAGTTACCCGATTGCATTAAACGGCGCCAATGAGGAATTGGTGGCCATGTTCCTGAACAAGGAAATTCGCTTCCTGGATATTCAGCGCACCATTGAGAAGGTGCTGGAGGCCCACAATCCGGTGGATCCGAAGAGCGTATCGGAAATTCTGGAAATCGATCGGGAAGCCCGGCGAATGGCAAGGGAACTGGCACAAGGTTAGTTCTCTTCCGAAACCTTCACCGGAGAGTGAAGAACGGAAATAAATGAGTTAAGAAACGAGGGTACTTTATTGCTGACAGCAATTCTAACAATCATACTTTTCTGCATTATGATCATTCCCCATGAGCTGGGACATTTTGTGGTAGCGAAATTGGTAGGCGTTCAGGTGAACGAGTTCTCTATGGGAATGGGTCCCCTTCTCTTCCAGAAACAGAAGGGGGAGACCTTGTATTCCGTACGGCTCCTGCCCATCGGCGGATATTGCGCCATGGAAGGGGAGAACGAGGAAAGCGGAAACCCGAGAGCCTTTAACAACAAGAAGGTGTGGCAGAAGATTGCCGTGCTCCTGGCAGGCGCCGTGATGAACGTCATCACCGCACTGCTGGTGATGATTATTGCGGTAACCGTATCCGGCATTCCCACCAACACGCTGGATTCTGTGGTGAAGAATTCACCGGCAGAGGCAGCCGGTCTTCGGGCGGGCGACCGTGTTGTGGCAGTGAATGAGGTCAAAACATCCGGTTGGATGGAAGTGGTACAGGAAATCGACCGAGACAAGTCCGGGAAAGAAATTCGGATTACGGTGGACCGGGATGGCAAGAAACAGAATTGCACCGTTCAGCCGGAATACTCCAAGAAAGAGAAACGAATGATGGTGGGCATTGCCTGCAGACAAAGCCATAATATTTTTACTTGCGGACGATATGGCGCGACGGCCACCTGGAACTTGAACAAACTGATGCTCAAGAGCTTGAAGATGCTCTTTACCGGGCAGATGTCCCGAAACGACCTGGCGGGTCCGGTGGGAATGGTTTCACTGGTGAATCAGACGGCCTCGGCGGGCGCGGTGCCGTATCTGTATCTGGCAGCCCTGATTTGCCTGAATCTGGCCTACATTAATCTGCTGCCTTTCCCGGCGCTGGACGGCGGAAGAATTATCTTTGTGATGATTCGGAAGATTACGGGAAATATGATTTCCGATGATATGGAGGGGAAAGTGCATCTGGCGGGCATGTTCCTGCTGATTACTTTTGCTGTGTTTATTACCTGGAACGATATTATGCGATTGTTCGGATAGGAGAATGATATGACGAGAAGCGTACAATGCGGAAGAATTCAAATCGGCGGAGGAGCACCGGTTTCCATTCAATCCATGACAAATGTAGATACCCGGGATGAGAAGGCGCTGCTGCGTCAGATTCAGGAACTGGAAGAAGCGGGCTGCGATATCGTGCGGGTGGCGATTCCGGATGTGGAGGCTTGTGAGTCTTTTGCACAGGTGCGGAAGAAGACGGAAGTGCCACTGGTGGCGGATATCCATTTCGACTATCGATTGGCCATCGGTGCAATTGAAGCCGGTGCGGACAAGGTGCGCATCAATCCGGGCAATATCGGAAAAGCGGAGTACGTACAGAAGGTGGTTCAGGCGGCCAAAGAGCGGCACATCCCGATTCGGGTCGGCGTCAACTCCGGTTCCCTGGAAAAAGAAATTCTGGCGGAATACGGCGGCGTAACGGCGGAAGCGCTGGCGAAGAGCGCGCTGAATACGGTTCGCTACATGGAAAATCTGGATTTCGATAATCTGGTGCTTTCCATCAAATCCTCCAACGTTCCCATGACCTATGCGGCCTATACGCTGGCCGCCAAGGAAACGGACGTACCGATGCACATCGGCATCACCGAGTCGGGCACGCCATCCAACGGAAAGCTGAAATCCGCCATCGGAATCGGCGGACTGCTCCTCAGCGGGATTGGAGATACCCTGCGGGTGTCCCTTACGGACGATCCGGTTCAGGAAGTTCTATTCGGGCAGCGCATTTTGGAAGCGGTAGGGCTTCGGGAAAAGAGCATTGAAATCGTTTCCTGCCCGACTTGCGGCCGAACGGAAGTGGATTTGATTTCCTTGGCAGAGGAAACGGAGAACCGTTTGGTTCCGGTTGCGAAAAGACGTCAGGAGAAAGGCCTGAGACCGTTAAAGGTCGCAGTAATGGGCTGCGTGGTGAACGGTCCGGGAGAATCCCGGGAAGCGGATTACGGCATTGCCGGTGGAAAGGGCGAAGGCTTGCTCTTCTCCCACGGGGAGATTATCGGAAAGGTTCCGGAAAACCAACTGGTAGACCGTCTCATTGAAATGATAGAGAAAGAAGAGTAGTGGATGATCAAAATACCCCAAGATATTCTGACAACGGAAGAGCTGGAACGCATTTCCGGGATGAAAGAACAGGATATTAATATTGAAATACCCAGGGTATATCTGGAAAAAGAGAGTTTGACGCTGGTAGTCGGTGTCAAACTCAATTTTGTGATACCTCGAATTCATGAGAAGCGCATGCGGGATCGGATTCTGAAGAAGGTGGGACAGGCGAAGGACGTGCGGTTCCGGTACGCCTATCAAGCTTCCGAAGCACCGGCAGCGAAGAAGGCGTCGGATAAAAGCAAAGGCAGCAAGAAGCCCAACGTTTCCGGCGGGGTTCTGTACGGTACCTATATCTCCGGAGAACCCATTCCCATCGAGGAAATCTACGGCAAGGTGGGGGAGCGGGGCCAGGTGGTCATTCGCGGAGAACTGTTCAGCCTGGATTCCCGTGCCATCAAGAACGGCAAACTTCTGGTGACCATGGAAATCACCGATAAAGAGCGGGCCACCTGCTGCAAGGCTTTTATGAAGACCGAGGATTTTGAACTGCTGGAGGAAAACGTTTCCCTGGGAGACTGGCTGAAGATCTCCGGAAACGTGGAATTCGATACTTTTGAAAACGAAGTGGGCATCATGGCCCGTTCCATCAACCAGTCGTCAAAACCGGAGCGAAAAGATGAGCATCCGGGGGAGAAGCGGGTAGAACTTCACGTGCACACGAAGATGAGCGACAACGACGGCTTCAACGAAATCGCGGAACTGGTGGATCAGGCGGCGGCCTGGGGTCAGAAGGCGGTGGCGATTACGGATCACGGCGTGGTGCAGGCCTTCCCGGATGCGGCTAATCGGGCGGCAAAACTTCGGGGCAAAGGGAAGGATATCAAAATCATCTACGGCATGGAAGGATATTTGTATCCCGATGAGGATGCCCTGCTGCCGGATGGAACCATCGATATCAAGAAGAACCGGACATACCATATCATTCTGCTGGCCAAGAACCTGACGGGACTTCGGAATCTGTATAAAATGGTCTCTTATTCCCACGTAGATTATTTTTACAAGAAACCGAGACTTCCCCGTTCCGTACTGCAGGAACATCGGGAGGGAATTATCGTGGGCAGTGCCTGCGAGGCCGGCGAGCTGTATCAGGCAATCAACCGGGGGGCTTCCCGGGAGGAGCTGCTTCAGATTGCGGATTTCTACGATTACCTGGAGATTCAGCCGTTGGACAACAACCAGTTCATGATTGACAAAGGGATGGTGGCATCCCGGAAGGAGCTGGCGGACAATAACCTGCTGATTCTGTCCCTGGCGGACGAGCTGGGGAAGATGACCGTCGCCACTACGGACTCCCACTACCCGACGAAGGAGTCGGCGATATATCGGAACATCATCATGTCCAGCATGGGCTTTAGCGAGACCAACGCCAACAGCCTGTACCTGCGCACTACGGACGAGATGCTGGCGGAATTTTCCTACCTGGGAGACCGGGCGGAAGAGGTGGTTATTACCAATACCAACCGGATTGCGGATATGTGCGAGGTGTTCGAGCCGGTGCCGCCGGATAAGTGTCCGCCGAAGATTGAAGGCGCGGAGGAATTCCTGCGGGATACCTGTTACGAGAATGCAAAGGCAATGTACGGCGATCCGATTCCGGAAGTGATTCAAACCCGGCTGGATACGGAGCTGAACGCCATCATCAATAACGGTTATGCCGTGATGTACGTAGCAGCCATGCGTCTGGTAAAAAAATCCAACGATGACGGCTACCTGGTGGGCAGCCGAGGATCCGTAGGATCTTCTTTCGCCGCTACCATGGCGGGGATTACCGAGGTAAACCCGTTGGAGCCGCATTATATCTGTCCGAAGTGCAAGAACCTGGAATGGCTTGCGGAGGAAGATGAAGCAAAGTACGACTGCGGATTCGATATGCCGGACAAGGTGTGTCCGAAATGCGGCACCCCGTACGAGAAGAACGGCTTCCGAATCCCGTTTGCCACCTTCCTGGGATTCAGCGGCAATAAGGAGCCGGATATCGACTTGAACTTCGCCGGCGAATACCAGGCCACGGCCCACAAATACGTAGGTGTGATTTTTGGAGAGAAAAACATCTTCAAAGCCGGCACGGTAGCCACCGTTGCGGACAAAACCGCCTACGGCTACGTAAAGCACTATGCGGATGAATCGCCGAAGAAGTTGAGCAAATACGACATCGATTATCTCACCAAGGGCTGTACGGGGGTAAAAAGAACCACCGGGCAGCATCCGGGCGGAATCATCGTCGTGCCGGACGATCATGAAATCTATGAATTCTGCCCGGTGCAGCGTCCGGCCAACAAACCGGTAGATATCATCACCACCCATTTCGATTATCACAAAATCGATAAGAACTTGCTGAAGCTGGATATTCTGGGCCACGATGTGCCGCAGATGATTCGTCACCTTCAGAATATGACCGGTGTGGATCCGATGACCATCGACGTTGCGGATAAGAAGGTCATTAGCCTGTTCACCTCTACGGAGGCCTTGAATATTCAGAATCCGGACTACAAATTCGTTCACGGAACCTATGCCATTCCGGAGTTCGGAACCAACTTTACGCGGCAGATGCTGGACGACATTCAGCCGACCACCATCTCTGCGCTGGTAAAGATTTCCGGATTTTCCCACGGAACCGACGTGTGGACCAACAACGGACAGGAACTCCTTCGAGACGGAAAAGCCACCATCGATGAGCTGATTTCCTGTCGTGACGATATTATGAACTACCTGATTCTGAAGGGCATCCCGAATGAGGAAGCCTTCTGGATCATGGAGCACGTCCGTAAAAACAAGCCGCTGACAGAGGAGGAACTGGAGACTATGAAGAGTCACGGGGTTCCGGACTGGTACATCTGGTCCTGCGAAACCTTGAAGTACATGTTCCCTCGGGCCCATGCGGTGGCCTACGTGCTGATGTCCATTCGAATGGCCTGGTTCAAGGTGTACTATCCGGCGGAATTCTACGCCGCATGGCTCTCCTCCAAAATCGATGATTTCGATGTCCTGGCGGCCCGAGACGGAATCCAGGCGGTGGAGCGGGAGATGAAGAATCTGGAGCAGCTTGGAAATCAGATGACCACTAAGCAGAAAGATCATCTCACCGTCTACGAAGTGATGTACGAGATGTTCTCTCGGGGACTTCAGTTCCGCATGCCGGAGCTGGGGGTGTCTCAGCCGTGCGACTTCATCGTGGAAGATGGGGAAGTGGTGGTTCCGTACATGGCCATTAGCGGACTGGGGAAAGCGGCGGCGGAATCCCTGGCGGATGCCTACGACGGAACGCCGTTCACCTCTCTGGACGATGTGCGGCAGCAGACCAAGCTGTCCCAGAGTAATATCGACGACCTGAAAGCCGTGGGCATGTTCCGGGGCGTGCCGGATACGGCACAGGTGTCCATCTTTGAGCTGTTCTAAGATATGGAATAACGTGTGAGGCTTGAGAGGCTTTGCAGAAAGTGGAGAAACCGGACCTTCCGAGGCCGGTTTTCTCCACAACTTCAGAATAATTCGAAAAAATTAAAAAAGTGCTTGCATTCACTTCGTTCCTATGGTAATATAAATGAGCGTCAGAAATGACTAAATACTTTTGGAGGATTGACCGAGCGGCTAAGGAGCTTGATTGGAAATCAAGTAAGGTGTAACAGCCCCGTGGGTTCGAGTCCCATGTCCTCCGCCATACTTTAGAGACCTGTTCCAGGTCTCTTTTTTTTATTGAAATTTCAACGTTTTACACGTTTTTATATATACAAATCCATCCCATAAGCCTGATGTGGTATAAAATAAATGCCTATGCAAGGTAGGAAAAATGGATTATACTAGAGCTAAAAATCGGAATTTTGGAGGTTATTATGGCTTTTGATTTTCGCCGATTGTAATATTAAGTTGAACATGCAAATTGAATAGTCCATAGAGCTTCTCTTTGGTAGAATGTATGTGAGCTAACATCATTCACAAGGAGAAGACCCTATGGACCACCTACATTCTACCACAACTGAACACAGAAAGGGCAAACATCTTTCATATGAAGAGCGTGTCGTAATTCAAACCCGCCTCAAAGATGGATGGACACCCAACAGGATTGCCAGGGAAATAGGCTGTGTGCCAAACACCGTCCGAAACGAGATCAAACGGGGCACCGTTTCTCTATATCGAGGCAATGTATTCCGTTATAAGGCAAACGCCGGGCAGGCTGCCTATGAAAAGAATCGTGCAGCCTGTTGTCGCCATTATGATTTTCTTGAAAAAAGTCCCTTTATCTCCTATGTAGAAGAACACTTTTTTGAGGACGAATGGTCGCTGGATGTCTGTGCTCACCGTGCCCTGAAGGATGGATCTTTTACCCGGGAGCAGATCGTTTGTACGAAAACACTTTACAATTATGCAGACCTCGGACTCCTGAGGATCAAGAACATCGATCTTCCGGAAAAGCTGCGGCGCGCTCCAAAAATGACACGGGTCCGCGAGAACAAACGGGTCCTTGGCAGAAGTATCGAAGAGCGGCCGTCCAGCATCGATAATCGTACGGAATTCGGACACTGGGAAGCAGATCTGGTTATCGGTTCAAAGAGCGATAACGATGACACCCTGCTTACGATGATCGAGCGAAAGACCCGGGAATACTGGATGATTCGGATACCCGGCCGTGACCCAAACGGCGTCATGACAGCGCTCTGTGAAATCAGAACCCGGTATGGTGAGCATTGGGATGATGTCTTCAAGACGATTACCACGGATAACGGTTCTGAGTTCTCACTATTGTCAGGCCTGGAAGATCTGAGTAATACGCTGGTCTACTTTGCTCATCCTTACACCTCTTGTGAAAAGGGATCCGTGGAGCGCCATAATGGCCTGATACGTAGATTTATCCCAAAGGGCCGTAGGATCGACAGCTACTCAGACGACCAGATTTGTCAGATTGAAATCTGGTGCAACAGCCTTCCGAGGAAGATACTCGAATACAGTACTCCCGATGAACTCTTTGAGGCCGAACTGGACAGAATCTACGCCACCGCAGGATAACGTTCTGGGTAGCACAGGCTCACAGTCAGTCAAGGCAACCTCTGACGAGGCGCCTTCGGCGGCCTTGACTGACTGTTCGCCATGTGCAATTGGGCACCTAAGAGGAATGTAACCATTCCTCCAGGATAACCATCCTGTGTGCTCAGGACTATTCAACTTTCAATGTTCAACTTGTTATTGCAATTTGCGAGAAAATTAAAAGCTACGGTGACAGTGGAAATTTCCCTGTTTATGGCGGAAAGATGTAAGAAATATAGTTTCAATACATTTTGATGTTGGTGATGGAATGAGAATTCCGTCATCAATACCATTTTTTCAAAAAAATAGAGACATGACGTCCATTTTCCATTAGAATAAAAGTGCTGCGTGAATATTCCGTAACACGAGGTCAAGCAAAATATGATAATACACATGTGAATTTTGAAAATGCCAAGAAAGAAGTTGCTAAAATTCGAATTGTGTGATGGAAGAAATGCGAGGTTATGCAACAATGATAAAAATACTATTCATCTGCTTTGGCAACATTTGCCGAAGCACAATGGCGCAGAGCGTGATGCAGTATCTGGTGAATC